>JACSEB010000020.1_pt1 | contig 13508 bp, 15 predicted proteins | sample 8225501 | NCBI WGS metagenome assembly JACSEB01 (sample SAMN15704856, study PRJNA648150) | viral metagenome | isolation source: viral RNA from sea star tissue collected in USA, Olympic National Park, and... | host: Pisaster ochraceus | collected 2013
GAAATCCCCCTTGGATACCATATCAGTAGAAACATCCGCATCATCAACATTGGTAACTTCACCGTTTACCAAAGTTATTGATTTTTTGTTTTCTAATTCAATTTTACCGTTAAGCGGTTTATCACTTTCGATAGGGGTCAACATATCGCCCTTGGCAGGGTCTTTGCTTTTACTCAAAAAGCAAGCCTCTGTTCCATTTGCGAGCCTTACGGAACGCATTACTTTTTTGTTATTGAACATATTCTTAATATTAAATTGTTTAGGTTTATTAGCAGATGCAACAAGCATCATACTTTTTTGTTCCATTTGACTCCCATAGTAGGACTCGATTTTTTCAGGGGTTGTCATACCGTCAAAGTTACTGACAACCTCAATAGGGACGCTGTCTTTACGCTCGGTTTTGAACACGCTCCCTATATTTAATTCTTTTGCCCTTTGTGCCGTTATCCAATGATCTCTCATATCATCAGATAAATATACCATTTCCAAAAACTCCTGATCCACGCCTTTATCTTTTAGATCATTGTAGGCAAGGGTATTAAAGCGGTCTATCAGGTACTGTTCATCATCAGATATACCTTCGTCCATTTCCCACCACATAGGTCGCCCCTTATGAAACATTATATCACAAGAGGCTTCTAGTTTTACCTTATCAAAAGCTCCCATTAGGACTGCCGCCATTGAAGCTACTATACCAACGCCTTTGTATGTGGTCTCTCCTTTGTGTTCTTTGATAGCTTGGTATAGGACACGCCCCTCAGAACAAAGACCACCGCCGGAATTAACCTGCAACTCCAACGGCTCTCCATCGGGGACGGCTTTTATCTGGCTTAGCAGGTCGTCTTTCCCACCAAAAAGACAAAATATAGACTGGTTTAAAGTAAGTTCTGCCATTGATTACTGTTTTTTTATTTTACGAAAGACAAAAATTAAATTTTTTTTTACTAAAAGCAAGTTTTGTGATCTTTTTTTTAACATTTTTTTTCACCGCTTTTTCACCGGTAATATTGATCAAATCGAATGAAAACTGTATCCTTATGAAAATTTTCGCTAAAAATATCCGGAATTTCAAAAACATAAACTTTTTGTTCTGCTTCTGAAAACGGGATACTCATTATTTCTTTTTGATTAGCACGGAATTCTAAATAAGGGTTTGTTTGTTGTAACGTTAATTCTGTATATACAAGAACTATATGAGTATAATAAGCTTCCTTAATTGGTAACCGTTCAATTATATATGAGTATATCAAAGGATACCCTCTCACAAAACGCTTTGTAATATGACTGTCCGTAAAACCTGTTTTTATTGAAGTATTAGAAGCGTGAGTTAATTCAATATTATAGCCAAAAGGCATCGACTGCCAGTCCCCGTCCCTGTTTCCATCATAGGACTCTCTGTACTCTGCTTTATATACTGTTGATAAGTACTTTCCTTTGCCTTCTAATGACGGGGTTATAAGACTTGAGGGTGTGGATATATCCATTATTACATTTCCATCAGGACCTGCATAGAAGTGGTCGTGGTGGTTTATAATAGGGTTGTCATTTTTATCTAAGTACCTGACTTCCACATAATAGTTTTGGTTGAAATTAATAACCCCTATTTCCGTACCGGTTATTAGTTCCGTATTCTCCGATAGATCAATAATTATTTCAAACTCGCTTATTTTTGAAAGGAACTTTGCTTTAATCGGGTGGAGTCCCCGTAAAAGCAACGTTACATAACTTAACGGTTTTAAATCGTTTAGGGATTTTGACGCTATTGGGGTATTTTCAAACGTAGGATGCCCCGATAAAAAAAAGTGTACGGCTTTTGGGAAGGTGTCGATTTCACTTTTCCTAATTGAGATAATATAAGCGTCCTCTCTTTGAGCCGTTACCAATAAAGGATTTTGGGACGGGTTTATTTTGTAACCGGGCCAACTTTTAAATTTCAATGCCATGACTCTTTGATTTTTTTGTGTAATTTTTGCTTGTAATCATACTGTATGTTCTCTTTTATTGTTTCAATAGCATCGTTTAGGATTATTTCTATTGAAAGTCCTTTTTTACTGCCACGGTATATGGCAGTCCCCTCTGTTTCTATCTTTCTGCATATCGCCTCTGTTATTGCCCAGACCATATTTTCGGGTGGGTTCAATTTACGCACTACCCACCCTCGTATTAGATCAAACGGTGGTCTTTTTCCTGGACCCCTACCAAAAACAAGGTGCTTTGTACGTGCCAACCAATATATAGTAAGAGTATTGCCATCGGTTTTGTAGCTTATACCATTTAAAGCCTTGCCGGTATCCACAAGTTTTTTTGCCACCATGTCTTTTTTGATGGCGGACACTATTTTTTTGCCGTTATGTTTGAGTACTTTGGCTATCATTTTTTGTTTTTCATTGCCTCGTCCACCCGTTGGCGTTCTTTTGCCTCAAAAGCAAGGCGGGAATGGTACGCTATCAGATGCCTACGGGCGGTTATCAAATCCATTTCTAAGACCGTGTCCATATTTGATTGAAGTAATTCACAAAGCTTCTGTATAGTTGTTTCTTTTCCTGTTTTCCTAATGTACTTCGATAAAAGTATATCAGGGCTTGGGCTTTCCTTAACCCCAGCGTATAGGCTTTTGACTGTATTATTAAATTCAGACTCTTTTTTTTCGTGTGTTTGTGCAAAAAAAAAGCCTGCGGTAAAACGTCTTTCCATTTGAGCAAACAAAGGTCGTTAAAAATATGGCTTACTTCTTTTATTTCAGTACATCCGGACGGTAATAAACCAACCGCCAAAGCATAAAGGGTAAGTTCATAAAAATCTATTTTTTTCTCTTCATATTTTTGCAAATACATATCATAAAAATAGCTTTGGTAGAAGTAGTTAATACCTATATCGTTTATTGAAATATATTCGCCCCTAAAGCCCACCACTTCTTTCTTTGTTTTTATGACCTTGTGAATATCTAAATCAAATATCATTCTATGGAGTCCCTTTAAAGACCCCTTACAAACAAGTTTTGCCTTCTTGAGGTCTTTCAATGGAACGTCTGTATATATTGATATATATGACGGTATATCATAAGCAGACCCCTTTATTATAATATTGTGGAAGTCGTTAAATGAGAGTTCAGATATTGGGGGAATTAGGTAGTCTTTGTTTTTGATATTGATTTTGATCATGGCAATTTTATTTAATTTAATTCACAAGCAAGCGTATTTTGTAGCATATCGTGCCGCATCTAACAAATGGTCTGCACAACCCTGGTCCGGATATTCTACTAATATGTCCTCTCCGCCTATTGTTTTGTTTTGGTATTTCCAATGGTCTGCTTCTTTTATAAGGTTTTTTGAACTTTCGTGTATGTATATTGAGTACTGTTTCAAAAACATAATATCCGATTTTAATCCGCCCTTCTTGTTTGCTTTGAAAGCACTGAAGCCAAACTCTCGTAAGTCCCGTATTAGCATAGGGGCGTGATCGCATATAAGGTCGTCTTCTTTGTAGCAGGGGCTTTCTTTTATTGCTTCTGCGACTTCGTTTATCCGCACTTTTGAAGCATAGAACAACTCTCTCCAATATAGTTTTTTTTGATTGTGGTTTACATATACTTTGACTACTGCCATCGGGTCTGTACTGCCAAAATCCACGCCAATAGCTTCCTGGTATTCTGCTTCTGGGAGGTCTTTGTATATTTGATGGTTAAGTATTTTGCCTTCCACTATTCCGATATTCCCTAAGCCGTAAACTTCCCAAAAGTTTTTATCGGGTAACTTCCCGTCGGGGGCATGCACTAATATTGCTTCTTTTTCTGTTTCCGGCAGGTATTCATTATCTTTAAAAGTAAGTTTTAGGAACTCGCCCCTTCCAATATCTTTATATTTTTCATGAGCCCAGAACTTACTTGAGGCGTTAAAGTCCATTAATACTTCCCCGTGGGTACGTCCTAGTAATTGCCTTGCTGTTTTCCAACCTATCCGTATTGCCTCGTTCATGAACAACCGGTCCCGTCGCCCCCCAACTACGTCAAGTTCGTTTTTTACCGATTTAAATTCAAAGTTCCACAAGTTGATTTTACAACGGTAAGGGTTTTTTAGCATCTGCACTGGTGTCCCCATGTTTTGGCATATTGATTGAAAGTCCCTGACTGCCCCTGCTTTTAATTGTGGGACTGTGCCGGAAACTATAAGGCAGTCCTGTTTTTCTTTGGATTTCAATGCCTTCAATATCCACCGCATAAGTATTGAGTACGTTTTTCCTGCACCCATTGAGCCTTGGATAATTTTTACCCTGTCTTTCATTTTGCATATTTTAATGAAAGCTGTTGTAGCGTCGATTTGGGGTTCGGATGCAGGGTTTTTAATCATTCTCTTCTAGGAGTTTTGAAAGTTTTTCAGAAATATTAAGAGTAACCTTTTTATCTTCTTTCTCCGCTTCTATTTTTGGGTCTATCCAACCGTAATTAACTCTTAGTGCAAACAAGGCTAAGTTAGAATGTAGAGTCCCTGAGGCGGCGGCTTCCCATAGATAGGATTCTACTACGGTTTTAATAAATTGATATATATAAGCGTGTTCAGGGTATCTTTCTAGGAGGTCTGCAATGACTTGAGAACTAAGCCCAAATTCTTTCCAAAGCTTAGTTAAGCTAGTGTATTCATTTTCATCAACAACTTGTTTTGCGTCGACAAAAAGTTTTTCAACTGCATCAGAGTTCCAACTATTGTATTTTAATTGGCGTACTTCTGTATCCTTTCCTTTTATTTTAGCTCTCATCTCTTTCCTTTTTACTGTATTGTCTGGATTAAACTTACCCAAAGTTTTTTTGGCAGTTTTTTTATCTCCTTTTACAGTTTTAGCAGTTTTTTTATCAGATTTTGTCATGGCGATTAATTTAATTTGATGTAAGTATACGCATTTTTAATTAATTAGATCAATTTTATTGTATAATTGGCTTTTTTGACGTATTTTGTCTCCTGTTTTTTACGCCGCATCAATTTTATTTCATCTTTTAACTGTTGGTGATTAACTTTTGCTTTTTTGGCTAGGGCCAAAGGCGATGCCTCTTTGTACTTTTTGCCATCTTTTTGCAAAATTATTGAATTGTATGATTTTTTATCTACCAACTTTTGTATCGCTAACGAATTGTTATTAAAAAATTCTTCAGTTTCGATGTAGAATCTGCTTTTGAATTTTTTAGAAGAATATATTCTGCCCGTGTAATGAGGGGTCTTGCCCATCATGCCTAAAAAAGATATGGCTTGTGTGAAATTTTTGAATTTAAATTTAATTTTTCCATTCATATTAAGTATCAAAACGGGTTGGTGTATAGGGCGTGTACCACGTTTTGCTTTTTCTTGAATATTATAAAGCATATTTTCATTATACCCGTCAATAGCTTCTTGCTCTGCTTTAGTTAATTCTTTTTTAGATACTTTATTGAATGATTTCAATATTAATATTTCAAAGAAATTGTTATTGAAGTAATTAAAGTCGGCTTGTAGTAAATTATTACTATGTATTCCGTTTGCGAGTTGTGTTCTGTGGTTTCTAAGGCGTGTGTAAAGGTCCATTGTAGACCCAATATACTCTTTTGCAGTAAAAATGTTTCTAATCGCATATATTGCCGGGTGGTTTTCACCATCAAACGGCATAAAAAAATGTTTTCTGGGTCTCATATCAATATTTTAAATGATTTACCTCAAATATACTCAATAAAAAACAAATTTCCAAATAAAAATCAAAATAAAGTTGTTATTTTCTTTGGATTATAGGAAATAATCGATTATATTGCATACTTAACTAATTAATAGCAAAAAATGAAGATTAAACTAAGAAAACTGCTAAACTCAAAAGGTATAGCAGAGGTTACGGGGATTTCAGAAGACCACATTTACTGGACGCTTAACCGAGGAGATATGTCATTATTGACTCCATCAGAAAAAGTGAAATTGAAGGGGGCATTGGAGGAAATTGGACCTGCACTAAACACATTCTACAATACTTTTTACAACAAAACAAAAAAAATAAAAAAATGAAAGAAAAAGAAAATGAAGTAAAAGACTTCTCAAAAATAAAAGCAAAAACAAAAAGTGAGCCCAGAGGTTTGGGCGGATTAAAAGGCATATCAGAAGAACGCCGAGAAAGTAAAACCGAAATTGAACAAGTATTGAGGATGCAACAAATAGCAAAACTGACTGGCATCAAATATCACCGCCTCAAAGATTACTTCAATACCAAAAAATATATCAGATTAACGGTATCGGAACTTGAAGCGTTATCAAAAATTATAAATACAACACTAGTTGCATTAGCTAAGAAATTGAAAAACGTTCAAATTGAGGGATTCAAAGACGGCATCTTGATTTCCTTACCGGCTTACCCTATGAAAGAATCTGGGATTTCAGAGGCACAATCAAAAGAGTGTGAAGCTTTATGCAAAAAAATAGAAGCATACAATAACAAATATCATAGACAGAAGATTAGATTGAAAAAATAGTGTTTTAATGGGGGTGGGGGGGTTAAGGAATAGGAATTTTTAACATAAGAGAAGGTCAAACTTCTCTTTTTTTATGTCAAAAAATAAGGTTATATATTTTTTTTTGGTTAGCGGATTACATTACCTTGCACCTCCTCACGATTGAAAAAGAGGTGGGAGGTGTACTGGGTGGGAGGGCTGTTTTTATCCTCCCCCCCCCTAAGATTGCATTAAAAAGCTTTGTTTAAACGCTTTATTAGCACTTTTTTAGTAAGGTGGGGGGAGGGGAGTCAAAAAGACAAAACTTCTGCACAGTAGAAAATAAGAATACGGGTATTTTCTTTGTTTTGTCCAATGTTTTCTTATTTACGGTAATCTGAGAGTTTTTGTTTTTTCAGCACCCTCCCCCCCCCTCAATAAATAATCATATATATTATAGGAGAATATAGTAATAAAGTGTTTAAAGGCACTTTTGCAAATCAGTCTGGTCAAAAAACCGGGGGGGGGGAGGTATAGGTGGGGGCAAAATTACTCGTCCCCCTCCCCCCCGTTTTGCGGTATTATTCGGATAAAACGTATAACTATTTTGATACAAAATCTGCAAATAATCGGCTTAACTCTTATAATCCTTATTTTATGTTTCGGAAAAAATAGGGATAGTACAATTTTGTATATAAGAAAACAAGGGGGTTAAGGTATCTGCTGTGCTATCAGAGGGGGTAGTTTACTAGATAGCCTTCATGCTATCAAACTTCACATCAGGGGGCTTCAAACTACTTGCATGGTATAATCTATTTGAAAATTTCCAAAGCCCCTTAAACCGCCTAAAAATAGGCTTAGGATGGATTTGAAAAATAAATGAAAATAAATTAAAAATATTTGGGAAAAGACTTGACTTTTGGAATAATGGTGTTATCTTTGCAACGGTTTTTGTAATTTTTATGTTTAAAAGAAACAATGGGAGGGAGTGGTTGCCCTCCTACTTTTTAACTAAATTGATATGAAAACCACGAACCACTTTTAAAATTAAAATTAAAATTACAATTATCATGAAAAAAGAAACCAGTGCAGAGGCTACTGCCCAAATAAAAGCCACACAAATCACACGCTTTAAGAATATATTTGATACACAAGGCGGTATTACAGTCTCAATCGAACAATTTTGTAATGCAGTTTCACAAGGCTTATGCAAAGATCAGGTAAAACTGGTCAGGGATGCTAAAGACAAAGCCACACGGGATAAGCTAAAACAAAAATTACCAAACGTTACCATATCCGGCGAGTTTAGCAAGCGAGGGGTTAAGCACTTAACTCAATTATCAGGGTTAATTGCAATGGATTTCGATAACTTAGGCGATGGGTTATCAGAGGCTAAAACAAAGCTTGCAAATGATCCTTACACTTACATGGTCTTCACCTCAGTATCTGGCAACGGCTTGTGTACTATTGTAAAAACCACAAAGGACAAAGAAAATCATATCAAACATTTTTTCTCCCTTCAAAAATATTACAAATCAGAGTACGGCTTAGAAATAGATAAATCCTGCAAAGATTTTTCACGGGCAAGGTTTGTATCTTATGACCCCGATGCTAAGCTAATAGAAGGGTCTTTGGTGGCAGGTTTATCAGAAGCCGAGCCTAATCTGTTTGAAGATCAAAAAGAGGCTAAAACCGCACCTAAAAGGGCGTTGGTAAAAGATGCTACTTTTGATTTAAAGGAATTTGAACGTGTCGTTAACCGTATTGAGAACGAAAGTATTGCTATCGTTTCGGATTATGATAAATACTTTAGGTTGGCGTTGGCTTTCAGTACGCAATTAGGCGAGGCCGGACGGGGGTACTTTCACCGTGTATGTTCCCAGTCGCCTAGGTATAATTTTGATGACGCAAACGCCAAATATGACAACGCTATTACCACTGGCAGGGGTGCAGTTGGTATCGGGACTTTCTTTAAGTATGCAAAAGATCAGGGGGTTAATACTCGGTACGTGCAAACCAGGAGATCTAAAAATAGCAAAAAGAAAGGTGGAGATGATCGAGCCTTGCACGTGCAAGTTGTGGATTACATAACAAACGGGGGTGCAGGTATTAAACATTTCATTAATGAATTTGATGGGAAAGTATATTTTGAAAGAAACGGTAAAAAAATACTTATGACCACTTCAATGTTGGATACATTATATACCAGTACCGTTACGCATTTCAATACGTCATTTCCCAAAGACTGGCTAACTATTGCTTTAAACCAGGAGTCCGCACCTAGGTTCCACCCGATTAAGGACGTTTTTGAGGGGTTTGAAAAAGAATGCGAAAGAGACCCGGGGATTATTGACCGCATCGTTAATATTATGCCGTTCAAAGATAAGGTGTCGCACCAGTTTTGGAAAAAATGGCTACTGTCTTTGTACAATACTATTAACCGTAATGACCACCGTTATATTATGCTACTGCAGGGGAAGCAAAGGTTTGGTAAGTCCTCAATATTTAAAAGGCTAATGCCGGAAGAGCTCAATTCGTTTCATAAGTTAAACGATTTAGCGGATGCAAGGGAAGCCAAAACCCATTTAGGCGAAAATGTGCTAACTAATATTGACGAATTTGACGGTCTTAATCAAAAAGAACACAAACTCCTAAGAGAGCTTGCAACTTCTGATAGCAACGTTTTAATGAGAAAATATTCAAATGAGAACACTCCTTTAAAGCGGACATCTTTAATATGCGGAAGTACAAATTATAATAACGTACTGCCATCCGGCGAAAGCACACGTTTTTTATTGTGCCAATTGCAAAACCTTGGAAGTAAAGAGATTAAAAAGTTCCGGGCTGCTTTTAATGCCATTGATAAAAAAGTGCTTTTTAACGAATTATATATTTTAGGGCGTGAGGATGCAAAGTGCCACGAGTTTTCCGACGACGAGTGGGATGCTTTGGCGGAGTCAAATAGTAAAGAAACTGAATTAAATATTGAAGAGGACGAAATACTTAATTTCGTTTCAAACCCAGGAACCAGCGGGACTGCTTATTTTGTAAACGCAAGTTTTTTGTTCAAGTCGTTTCAAAAGAGCAACCCATCAATTAGATACAGTTTAAATAAAGTAGGTAAAGCACTAAATAACGTGGCTTTGTTTAAAGACAGTAATGGCAACCCAGTGTCTCATGTTCTTTCTAGGCATAAGCATAGGGACGGTTATTGGATCGTCTTCAAAAGCACATTAGGGCTTGGCGATATAAGTAACCTGCCTACCAAAGAGGTAATCGACGACACTCCCCCTGATGGCGGTGGGACTCCCGATGGCGGAACTCCCAATAACACGCCAGTCAATGACAGCCCAACGGTTTCTGATGCACCTGCCGGAAATGATTTGGCAAAAGAAAATGCGGAACTCAAAGCTAAATTAGAAGCGATGGAAAGGCAAATGGCGGCTTTGATTAATGACGGGGTCGTTCCTGATGCGGTTTCTGATGCAGAAAAAGAGACCGCTCAAGATGCTATTCCTGAACCAGTTACCAATACCGCTCAAGAAGCAACCCCTGATGCTATTTCTGATAGCGGTGATGATACCCCCGATGCAGAAAATGATAGCGGCGATGGTAACATAGTGGAAGAGAAAAAGACCCCTATTGATAACAAAGATATTGACTGGTCCGACACTATGGGAAATACAGCCCCCTTTTGATAATAATTTTTCACAAACTAAATCCAATAACAAAATGATTACAACTGAAATACTTCTAAAAATGGTTTCTGATGCCCCCAGGGATGAGGGAATTATTGACCGCTATATAAATTGCTTCAAATTTGAAAACCCCAAATCAAAACACTTGTTTAAAGCCGGGGTGCTTTCATTGAGGGCAATATTTGAAAATGAAAAAGATTTGTACAGTCAGGTGATGGTATTTATAGGAGACCCGGGCTTCAATATCGATAACTTATTTCCCAGTGGCTCAAGAGCAATACTAGGTAAAACAACTAATGCCGTTATCAAAAGAAAAATCTGCCAGAACATACTTACTACTTTTCTTTGTAATGGCGATTACGAGCGGTTAAACGATATTGGCAGTTTCAAGGAGTTCAATGATAGCAAGGAACCAAATAGCCCCCCAAAATTAAGGAAGGGCTTGGCATGTGCCTTTGTTAGCAGAGGAAACAAAGACAAACTGGTGAAAAGCATGGCTCAACACGGGGCTACCAGTCATGTGGCGATCATTGAATTTGCCAAAGTACAAGATGATTTGTACAAAAATGTGAACCGTATTTGCAAAAAAACACTTCTCAACGAGATTTGGAAGCGGGGGGTTGACCAGATGCACAGTAGTTCATACTTCAATAAAATTCTGTATAGCGGCTTAGCTTTGGAAATAAGTAACGAATTAATAATGGGAAAAAAAGAAGAGCCAATTTATTCTTTTGACTAATGAAAAAGCTAAAAAGAAAAATAAAACTTTTTAAAGTCGGTACAAAAATATACCTACTTATTAAATACCTAAAATTCAAATTCGCATTAGCTAAACTCAAAAAAAATGTATCAAGTAAGTAATTCACAGTTAAATTTATTCCAAAATGAAAATGTTCAAAAAAGAAATAACAAAAGAAAGAGGTTGCCTTATGGAAAGTTGTATCAGAAACTGGGTCGATCCTCCAAATCAGAATGTATCGAGTCAGTTATTCATAGAAGAGAAAGAACTCCTAGAAATATTGATAGAAGGGAACGGCGAAATAGCAGACCCCAAAACAATAAATGAAAATCTATACTTGCTTCAGGGAGTCATGAAGGAGTTTTATTACCGCCGGATAAATTTAGATGGAAGGTGGGGCTACCATATTTCTTTGAAGTGAAATTTTTAAATCAATTAATCAAAATCAATTAATCAAAATCAAAAATAAAATCATGAAAAAGTTATCAATCAAAAATAAAACTGCTATTTTTTTTAATTGCGGTTGTTCTTTTTTCGTCATGTGGATATTATATACCAGAACCAGAAGTAGAAGTAAAGAAAATATATGATCATCCGATTTATTATACAAAGTGGTATAATTCTCAATATCAATACCAATATTTTATTGATATTTTTGTAAATCCAAATGAAAAAATGGTTGTTGAATTTAAGAAAGACCCTGAAGCAAAGTATTACAGAACGGAAGTATCCGATATTGAATTACTTAAATCAGAATTAAAAAAGAAGGGTATAAAGTTTTACCCTATTTATAATATGATAGGATCAATAACCGTAACTTTTACCTCCAGAGTTATATTGGAACGTCTTAAATCCCCACTCAGTAAACTTATTGTTTCCTACAAAATAATGAATGAGTCAGGGGAAGTAATCAGAAGGAAAAGTAATTTTAAAATAGAAAAGCACCCCCACCTTTGCGATTTGCATTTTGGAGCATAAAAGAAAATGTCCAACCTAAACCTAAACAAAGCCAGGAAAGCTAAAAATCTTTTAAAAGTAATACAATCATATTTTACCCTTTGTCAACCAGCATAGGAGGAAGGGGGTATTGAAGCCTCCTTTCGTACATTACAATTCACTTTATAACGATGATTTGGGTGTGCATAGATTAACTTAAGTAATAATATTATTTGTACAGATAATATTATTGAACTAGTTACAGGTCTAAAATCGTGGTGCGATATAGATCTTTCAATCCCCATTAGTTTAATGAAAAAACAACCATTCCATATAATGACAAAATTATATGGAATGGCAGATGCAGAATCATACCCTGCATGGGGAACTATTTTTTTTATTTTTCACAATTAAATTTTACAATTATGACTGATGTAACGGGAAATCCCCAAGATCAAAAAGATCCTGAGTTAAATGAAGAAGAACTAAGGATTGAAAATCGAATATTGGAATTAAAAGAGGAGAAAAAGAACCTTAAAGTTTCTTCTCTTGAAACCGAATTTGAAAACGCTGATTTAACGGCACTTATGACGGAGCAACAAGTATCTAATGAGGATAATCAACCATCTCAACCTATGATAAATGTAATGCTTTTTGTTGGCTGCTTTAAGAATCGCAGAAAGTACATACATGAAAGAATGTTTTTAAATAGTAAGAATGGTTATATGAGGGAGTATTATCTTTTTGTTATTGATTCTTTATCAATAGTTGAAGGTGATTCACAATCCTTATTTAGGAATGACGATACATTACTAGCATTTTTGCAGTTCTTAAAAGACTTAAAGTCTGAGATATTGTAGTAACAATCAATTTGCCTAACCCTTTGGTACTGGTATATCCATTGCCTTAGTGGTTAGGTATTTTTTTAACTTTAAACATAAAACAAAATGGAAAATGTAATAACTTTAAATGGAGCTACTGGGGACATTGTATATGAAGATGAAGAAGAAGCCATGGACAATGAAATGCTTAAAAAAAAGTTTAAAAAAATAAACTTTGAAAGCGACTCCATACGTCTTATTTTAGATGGTAGAATTTCAATGGCAAGAGAATATTCATTAAAATTCATTGATGACTTTCAGGGATTATATCTTTATAATGGTATAGAAAAAAAAGATAGATTTAATGTACTATTTCGTTTTTTTTCTGATTTTTATCATAATACTAAAGACTCTGATAGTTCTACAAAGTTAAATTCTTTTACGACTACAATAAGAGACATCAATGATGATTTCGATTTTAAAGAATCTTGTTAATTATTTTTTTTTAATCTTTAAATTTTTAAATACATGAGTTTTCCAAAATTAAAAGTGATTAAATGCACTAAGCTATCAGAAAAAGTTTACTGCAGTGAAATGATAGAAGCTATTACGGGCATTATTTACATTATAGATGCCAAGATGAAGGAAGGCATAACAATAAACCTTGATCCCAACAAATACACAGTAACCGAAAAAGTTTATAATTATTATAATTACAATCTAGGTTGCTTAAACTTAAACAACAAAAGAGTTTTAAGGTCTTTGTGTTGAATGTTTTCATTACGGGAGGGGTGATATACTCCTCCCTAACCACTGTCGCGATTAAGGTTGTTAAGTCGCAATTACGGTTGTTAAGTTTTTTATATGGATTAGTACCAGGG
>JACSEB010000022.1_pt1 | contig 12886 bp, 9 predicted proteins | sample 8225501 | NCBI WGS metagenome assembly JACSEB01 (sample SAMN15704856, study PRJNA648150) | viral metagenome | isolation source: viral RNA from sea star tissue collected in USA, Olympic National Park, and... | host: Pisaster ochraceus | collected 2013
GTATATATTAGATTAGTACATATATATATAGTTAGTTCCTGGTGCCTAGGTCTTGCTTCATATGTGGGGGGTTGTTGGAGTGGTGGAGTTGCTGATGTTTTGGTTTAGGTTATCAGAAAAAAAAGAGAGACCAACCTTCCTATTGTTTCTTGTGTGTATTTTTTTTTATTTTGACTTTTAATATCTTTGGTATATAATTATCTTGGAGGTTCCTTATGGCTAATATAGACTTACAAGACTTAGATAGAGAATATGGTACTGCTGCTAATGATACTCTTGACCAAAAGAGAGAACTACATAAAGTCTTGGCTGGTTTGCCTAGTGCTACCCTTGAAGATAAAGATGTCATTGAAGAGAACCTAAGAAATTGACTGGATACAAAAAACCTTAGAGGTGAAGTTCCAACAATTCCTGATCTTGCTAAATATTCTCTTTCACCTGATGTGGTAATTATCAACAAACTTACAGAACTTAAATTGGACTGAATACTTCAATTTATGAAAGACCAAGAAAGAGCAGTCTTAGAGAAACAAGGTCTTGATGGTTCAGGAGTAGTGGCAAACAAACTACTAGACCACAAACATAACCTAGCACAGGATGGTATTAACCCCCTAGAAGTCAAGTTTGTTCCTGAATTGAAAACAACTAACTATCAAAAAGTTTTGTTGAAGGAATTGGAAAAACAAGGATTGCTTACTGACCCAACCAAAGTCAAAGAAATTGCTAATAAATTGTTGGATGACTATGCCCTTGATAGTGGAGAGAGGTTTCCTACTCAAAAAAAGTAGCAAATGCCATCACCAAAGTAGTTAGACTTTCAACTTTTATGGCTGATGGTTATTGAGAAATATTACATTCTAAAAATGCTGTTGTGTATGTGAAGGGTGGTAAGGATGCTGGAAAGACTAAGTTCATAGCACAATTAAAGGTTATTTTAATGTTGGCTTTTCCTTGATACAATATTTTTTCTTTAAGACAAGACCTAAGACAACACACTGGTTCAACCAAAGAACACTTCATATGAGCAAGAAGTTTGCTCTCAAAAATACTAGATTTCCCTGTGGAGATAATGTTTAAGATGACTAAATTACCCATAGAGATTACTCACAGATACTACAAAAATGTCTTAAAAACTTTCTCTGGTGATACTAACACTGAAAATAAAGTTTCTTCACAAGAGATAGGGGGAATTGAAGGTATCATTGGAATGCTTGACTATGATGAACCAACTAGCAACAAAACTCCAACAGATGAAAAAATAGAACAAGAAATACAATGATGAGGTATTACTCAAAACTCCAATATGGAGAGGGGAACAGAGTTTGCCACTCAACATATGTTGGATTGACAAATGACTATTGTTGCTTGCAACCCTTGACAACCTAACTCTTCTTTTGACCAATTGTATGCTAACCCTTATGTGCATATAGACAGAGAAGAACTTAAAAACACTCTTATTACAAAATACAAATATGTGAAGCAAGTAAAAAATTACACAGCCAATAGAAGTCTTTTGATTATGATTACTAATGCTATGCTAATTGAAGATATTTTAGAACAAACAATTGTTGGAAGAGAAGAAATTGCTAAAAGAAAATACTACTTTTCACAAAAGAATATCAACTCTTTTGAAGAAACTTTCTATATTGGTCTTTCTGGTTATGTTGAGGGGGGAGTTTATGAGTTCCAAAGAGAAAACATAAAACTTGTTCAACAAGCAGATGTGAAATACCCTCATCCAATTGCTGTGTCCTTTGGAGTTGATTATGCTAACAAACAAGACAAAATGGTGTTGTCAGTGAATGGTTTCTCTACTAACTACAATGCTCAAATTAAATACCAAGACTTTGTGATTGCTCCCCAAGATTACAGAGACCAAAGACATAGGGATATCTTTATTGCTAATAGTTTTGTAATGCATATGTTTAGGTGATTAGAAAGATTAGATATGCCAAAAACCCTGAGATACAGATGTATTGTGGATGGAGACTTTTTCAGACAAACCCTAGACAAGGCTTGACTTGACTATATGAATGATCCTAACTTTGAAGAAAGACTTAGATACACAATTAAGTTTGTGGAGAAAGAAAATATTAGGGTTCAAGAAAGGGTCAAGGATGACAAAGAGTTGATGTCATCAGGAAGACTGATTGTGGATGAAGACCTATGTTCTCTATGAATACAAGAAATAAACACAGTCCAATGAAGCACAGACACTAGAACTGCTTTTGCTGGAAATGATGACTGTATTCAAGCCACTCATTATGCCAGAGACCCTTATAGAAACAAACTTATGAAAGGAGAAAGAGATTATGAAATTATTTAGAACCTACCATTATTATGAAGAAAACACAGGTATAGTTGTAAAAACTATGATACAATGATATTGATTAAACATCAAACCACAGTATGTCAATGTTCAAACCATTGGTTGAACTAACAACCATAAAAAAGTTAGAACCAACAAAATTGTCTATCAAGTTTTAGACTACAACAAAAACTCAAAAACAGTAGTTTGTTTGTTAGGAACAGAACACTGATATGCAGTAAAGAAAATTATAGGAGGATAAAATGCCACTAATTGAAGATTTCCAAGCCTTTCAAGCAAACCAAGCAAAAGGACAAGCAGAGTTTGACATTGAAAGAGACCAAGAGAGTTTCAAACAAGGGTTAGAAACATATATTGCTAGAAGAATAACTCATTCTATGTTTTCAAATGACCCTGAGATAAAACTCCTAAAAGCAGATGGCAAAATTGATGCTAAAAGCACAACCAACCTCTTGAAAAAACTTGAAGAATTAGATTTCTATACTCACTTAAAAACTTTATCACTAGAAGCCTCACTAACTGGAATATGTGGCTTTTTGATTACTGGTTATGATGCTCAAACTAAACTTGTAGCCATTACATCAAGGTTTATGTTTCTCCCTATTTGAGACCAATATGGTGATATGATAGCCATAAAACTAACTAGAAAAATCTTTGCTGGTGCCAAACCTTACTTCACTCAACAAACAATTAGCAAAGATAGAATTATCACTCTCTTTTCAGTAAAAGAAAGGGATGGATATGCCAGTTTTGCAGAGTTTAATAAGCAAACCCAAGACTTTCAAACACCAGAAATACCAGAAGTTCAAGAAATAAATATGTCAAAAGTTCCTGTGGCAATCATTTCCAACAAACCTTTTTCTCCTAATGTGCATACAGAGACCCCAGAGTTGTTCTTTCAATCTCTCACTTCAACTTATGATGCTAGGGAACTAATGCCTAGGCTATTACACATTTGAAAAATGCTTGGTCTTGAAATCCATAGAGGTAGAACTATTTTACTTTCAGAAGATGGTTCTCCTGATATTAGTGGTGAAACACAAAGAAAAATAGAAAGTTATAACAACTATGATATGGTCAATCTTATTGATGGAAATGATATCCAATATGTTGGAGGTAGTTTCACAGGGGTTGAAGCATTAAGAAAAGAGTTCAAAGAAGTTTTGAATGAATACTTGAAAAGATGCTTTGTTTCTACTACTTCAAGCAATGCTGGTAAAAACCAAAAAAATGATATGGAAATCTATGCTGGTTCAAGAGAAGAAATACAATACATTGAAAGCAGATGTGCCATAATGCAAAAACAAATTAAATATGCTCTTGAACTTTTTATAGAGGCCTACAATAAAAACCCTTACAACAAAGACAACCCCTTTGGAAAAGATCTAACAGTTGTGGTCAATATTATCACTAATGAAGTGAGAGATAGTATGGTAATGGCAGACACTTATCAAAACCTTTATGTCAATGGTATCCTTCCACAAGAATTAGTAATCAAAAAAATACTATCAGTTGGAGACTTAGATGCCAAAGCCATTATGGAAAAACAACTAAAAGAAGAAGAAGCCAAAATGAAAAGAGAACAAAAACTCAACCCTCCACAAGTCAATACAGAAAAACCAGCAAAACCAGCAAAACCAGCAAAACCAAAAAAAGGAGAATAGACTATGATACCTCTTGCCATACAAAATCAAATCAACAATCAACATAGAAACTTGCCCTTAGACAGCCTTGCTCAAACCACTTTGTTTTGCTATTACACATCTTTGGCAGATAATTTAGTTTTTTCACAAGAAAACTTGGATGAGTTGCTAAGTGAAGACATAGTTTCTGCTTTTTATGCTATTCCCTTACTTCCAGACCTAATTAGTGGTTATGCTGAACACCAAACTGGTGATGCTATTTTCAAAGGGACTTTAATGTCTTCCAACTCTACAACAGAACAAAATGGTCAAATCCTAGTGGAGAACCCCCTTTTGAGATTTGTTGTCTCTCAAAAATTGACCTTGGCTTCTCACATCAATATTCCTGAGGACAAGGCAATTAGGTTTTTTAGATTAGAAAAACCTCCTACAACTAAATTGGATGACCTTGGAAATGTTGTTGAACTAACAGAAGCAGAAATTATTGAATATGAAAAAACAGTTCAAAAAACTTTCTATGCATTTTCAAAAACAGTAGTCTTAAAACCCCCTACAACCCTAGGTAAGAGAGAGGTGGCTTACTACATCTACACTTTCAATGAGTTTTCAAGACAAATTAAAAAGAACTGAAATGTTTCTTTGCTAGCAACCAAAACAACTAAAACAGTAGGAGGATTGCCTAACCAAGAAATTACTGACCAAATCCTAAATGAAAACAAAGGGGTTGTCAAAATTAGATTGAGAACAACTAAACCTATGTTGCTTAACAATATAAAAATTAAAGGTTCAGCAGATAGACAATCTACAACCAACTTTCAACAAATCCCTGTTGAAAGATTAACTTTCAATTCTCAAACTGTGAATAACACTACAAATACAACTTCAACTAAATGAAGAGTATTGAAACTTAACCCTACTCTAATTTCAGGTGGAACTGATATACAATGAGAGTGCCAACAAGCAACAGAATACAACAACTTTTATAAAAATGTTGTCAATACAGACCTTGGAATTACTAACTTTGATAAAGACCCAAGAAACAATTATCTAATTTCTGGTGCTAACAAAAACTCAACTCTTAATAATGGTAAGAGTATTTTCAATGCTTTTGAAACTGATAATGGTGTAGATACAATCTATAACTCAAAAACAGCAATTGTTGGAGTGGTTTCAAGACTTCTTCACCACTCTTTTAATGAAGAATATCAAGGTGGTAAATGAGCCAATGGACTAGGTCTCTTAGAAAAAGCCTACCAAAACTCAGGAGACTTATCTAGTTTAAGAATACTTAACTCTATTTTTAACTTTGACCTTTTGACTTCTGCTACAATAGGTGAAATGGAAAACCCAGAACAATGACACTGTGGTGCTCCTGTTCATCTTTTTCTCCTTGATCAACCAGAAATAAGAGATGCTTATGGTAAAGTAGTTTATGATAGTGTTTCTCTTATACTAGAAAAAGGAGAATACTATTGTGAGTTTAATCCAGATGATGTTGTGAGAAAATATGGAATTAATAGAGCAACTGATGACAGATATGCTAATGCACCAGAGGGTGCTTTATATATGCATTCAAAAACAACTACCTTAGACCTTTATGATAAAACCAAAGCAATGTTTAATTTGAATTGATTAGCCTTTTATAAAAGAAAACAATCAGCAAATATAGTATTATTTGCTCAATTCAGAGAACAAATTGGACTAATGATATCAGGTTTGATTTTTAACCAATACTTTGCATCAGGTGAAATGCTTTATGACTTTATCAATGGAGATTTCACATACAACAACCAACCTTTCCAAGATTTCCCTAAAACTTCTGAAACCCAAGGTATCACTAATACTGTTGGTTCAAATATTATTGGTAGGTTTGAAAGTGTTGATACTGTTGCTTCACCTTCTAATTATTTATGTTTAATGGAAGTAGAAGAAGAAAACTTGCCTTGAATATCTCGAACAGAGGCTTCTTTTGGAGACAGACCATCTATCAATGTGTTATCACCAAAACCAATGGAGTTAGTTGCTTTTTCAAAAGCTTATCAATCACTAGATAACCCACCTAGAATAGAAGATATTTATACTTTTGCTAGTGGTGGATACACAGCTCAAAACATTTTTAGTGGTGATGCCCTTGATAGGGGTCTAAGACTAGAACTGATATGCCACGCAGAAAGAAGAGGAGCAATTCACGACTTTGAGTTTAATATTGAGGTGAATACAAGACCAATATCCTTAGACCAACTAATTACTTTTCCTCCTCTTGATAACAATGGTAGTCCAAATTATAATGTGGCTGGAACTTATTACCAAAAGAGAACAGCAGATGGCACAACAACTAGGTCTAGTAGGCAAGTTAGAGTAGTAGGAATACTGATAAATGGTAGAAGACATACTATTTCTTCTAGCCGCCAACCAACTTGAAATGATGCCATAGGCACCTCTTTTGGCACTAGATATTATTACAGAGAATATTCATTGAGACTTAGAGATTTGATTACTCACAGTCAAAGGGAAATCCAATCTAATAATCTTTTCACAGATGTCTCACAATTAATTTATAGAGGTCTATGAGGTATGAACCAATATCTTGGACTTGGTGGTTCTTCAACTTATGGAGATGAAACCAAAATTGGAGTGATTAGAGAAGAGTACTTTGAAAGAAATAAAGCACAAGAAATAGAAGTGATATTACCGACACACAATACTTCTTATGGTTCTATAACTTCTAATAATGATGGTTATGCCATTTCAGAAATAAACCTTGGTGTCTTTTGCAGAGGAGACATTACTTTGGAATACCTTGATAGTAATGATACTGTTGTCAAAACTCAATTGATAGCAGGACAAAGAGCAGGAACTCAAAATGCCAAACTCCTTTCTCACACCCTTATTGGTTAGAAGTTTCACTAAAAACTTGTATAAATTAAAAAATTAGTTATAATACTTGTGAGGTTTTAATTTTTTTACTACACACAAAAAAAGCAAAAGGTTTAATCTTAAACCAAACAAAAATATAAGAGGTATCAAATGAATAAATCATTAGACTTAACATCAGTTGAAGGATTAACAGCTGAACAAATAAAACCAATCCAAAAACTTCATACAAAAGCACTCCAAGAAAACACTGCAACATTAGAAGCAACTTTCAAGGAAGAAAAAGATAGTCTTGCTAAAAGTGTAAGGGAAGCCACAAGAGCCAGAATGGAAAAAAGTTCTGTTTCTTATGATGCTCACCAAGAGGCTTTAAGCAAACTTGAAAAATATGAAGACAATGAGTTTAAGCAACATATCACTAAGGATATGAAAGACTTTGGTATCAAAGCAGACTTTGAAGAGGATGTAAGAGACAAAGTATTAAGCAACATTGAGTTCAAAGATGGTATGACAATTAAAGAGAAAGCAGCCCTTTTCACAAAAGAAGCAAAAAGTTTCTGTGAAGATGACTTGAATAAAAAATATATGCAAGCAACAGGAATGCCCCCTCTTGAACCTAATTATCAAACCAACACTCAAACCAAAACTCAAACACAAACTAACACACAAACACAAACACCAGAAGAAGCACAACAAGCTTATCTTGATAAGTTCAAATAAGTTCAAAACTTCTTAGGTAAAAGAAAAGAGGATTAGAGATTATGGCATCACCAGCACAAGACACATTTAGAGCAGACTTATTATCAGACCAACAAGGTTATAAAGCAATAGAACTAACCAAACCTGGTTCAGATGAAAGAATAGATATTTTCCCTGACATTAAAAGAATGGGAAAAATCACACCTTATTCCACAGATGAGTTTAGACCAGATATGGTCTTTAACACAAGAGTTGGTGGAATTATTGGAAACAAAGTGGCAAAATTGAACTTTGATGTAAAAGTTTTAGAAGATAAAACAGCAGATACAATTGCAGAAATCAATGTCAAAGATTTCAACAGACAAAAATTGAGACACTATGAAACATTCATATCTGCTCAAAGATTTAGAAAAACAACTTTCAAATATACAATTGAAGATATGATAGATGGTGAAAAAGTCTTTGGACAAGCAATACCATCAGTCCTATTAGGAAGATTGATTAACCAAAGAAGAAGAGACAGAGAGATATATACTTATAAAGTTCTTCTAGATGCAATGAAACACTTCCACACAACAGGTATCTCTATTTGAGATATAGGAGCAGATGGAAAAGTAGTCAAAGAAGGTGGTACTCCACAAATAGGAACTCCTGCTAGTGCAGATTATCAACCTGCTGTTGATGATGGAGGAACACTTCCTGATGGTTCAATTGCTGTTGGAGTAGGAGAGGTATTACCTGATGGTTCAACTGCTACTGTTGATACTGCTACTACTACTCCACAAATAGGAACTCCTGCTAGTGCAAATTATCAACCTGCAATTTCTGGTAATGGTATATGACAAGCCAAACATCTTAAAGGGTCAGACACAGGAACTCTTCACAACCAATATGGACAAGGCAAAAGTATAATGAAGAGAGTTCAAACTTGACCTACTTTTACAGCAAACTCAGCAGACACTAACCCAGATAGAACCTTATCAGAGAAGTTTGCTCTACTAGGTGATATGGATGTTTATCTATCAAAAATAGGACTTCTAACTAGCCCAGAGTATGGAAATATTCACTTGGAAGGATTACCTAAAACTAAGATTTTGACAGTAATGCCTCAAACTGTTCTTAATGAACTAGCAGTCAATGGTGCCAGAATGATTAACAGTATGGCTCAAAGAGATATGCAAACAGGAGAAATCCTTCAAGGAACAATCCTTGGTTCAACTTATCTTGTTTGCAACAACCTACCAATGATAAACATTAGTTTTAATGATGCAACTCCAACTTGAAAAACAATCAAGGTTTTGAAAGTTCTAACAGGAGAGTTCGCCTCTGGTTTATATATCTAACACAGGTATAGATGCAGTAATGGACTATCCAGATAAAGCAGGTGAAAGTGCTATAACACAAAGAACATTAGAAGCAGTCAATGAGTATGCACTTACCTTTGTAAAAGAATATTCACATTTGATTATGGTTGCTGTTGGTGGTAATGATTACTCACAAGCAGAAATGACTACCTAGTAAGGTAGTTTTTTTTATGCTATAATTAAACAAAAAGGAAACTTATGGCATTTTTAGATAATATTAACAAGTTCAAAAGGATACAAAGTAATTATACTTTTGCTGACACTCTTATTGATGGTGCTTTCAACATCATTGCTGCTCCTGTTCCAACCTTAAAATGAATAGTAGTTCAAACCATTGTCAATATTTTATTAGAAGCAACAGTGCCAAGTAATACTTCTATTTTGTCTAGTGATCCAAACCTAACTACTCCTCCTGTTATTGATAGAACAACTCCTGCAAAACTTGTTCTCAAAACTGTTGTGAAGAGTGCTACCCAAGCAGGAAAAGAATACATCAAGAAGTTTAGAAAGATACCACCAATCAAGGTCAAGTCTGCTTGATTAAACCAAATATGATTTGTTCCCTCACCTCTTAATGAAAACCTTGGTTCTATTGCTATTACTTTCATTGGAAGAACTACTAAAAATAAACCACCTGTTTTAACTCCCCCTTGATTTAGCAAAGAGACTTTTAACAATTTCAAAAACACTCCTTCATCCAAAGGTGGTTTTTACTTAAACAACATTGCTATTGGCACAGCAGGAAAATATCTTTCTAACATTGCTTTTTCTACTCTTGCAACCAAGTTTTTGAATGAGGTAAAATACTACCAAGAAATAAAAGGTCTTAATGATATGAAAGCCAGAACCAAGATTATTGATAACTCTAACAAATGAGAAGAAATGTTTCCTGAAACAAAAGGTTTGGAAAACAAAATGAGACTAGGTGGTGTTGGTGGAAAAATAGATAGCAAAATTAATAAAATCAAAACTACTTATACTAAAACTCAACAAGAGGCACTTAAAAAAGCCCAAGCAATCCAACAACATCTCAATTCAAGAAGAGTTCAATTGTCTCAATGACAAACAGCCATTAAACTTATTGCTAGGGGAGTAAGAAATCCCCAAGAACTATTAAAACAAACAATTCTAACCAAAGTAAGAAACACTATTCCTTATGCTTCTGCTATCAACAACATTATTGATATCTACAAAAGAAAAGGAGCCAACATTAAAAACTTGACTAGAACCAGAGCCAAAAAGTCTTTCCAAAAGAAGATCAACAGATGACAAAAACAATCCATATTGGATAATATTGATAACCTAAACTACCAAAGAGTGAAAGCTAGATTAGAAGAAAATCCTCAAAAAGTTAGGGACATTGATGAACAAATCAAACATTTACACCATAAATATGATAAAATAAATATTGGAAGACACAAAAGAACTAGGTTTGGAATTAGTAGCCAAGTCCATTTCAGCAAAAAAACTAAAAGAAGAAGGTAAATTATGCCAGCAACAACACCAGTATCATCATTATCAGAAGTTAGAATAATGAATTACTTATTCTTATCAAAAGAAGATTATCAAATAGCAATGTTAGGTGAGAATGAACAACTCCCCCAAATCCAAGATTGAAATCACAATGATGTTCCTTATGAAAAAGTAGGAAGATTGGCTGGACTGCAAATAGATATCTTTGCTTTATCAATACTCAGAAACTCAACAGAGTTTGACATTGATGGTTCTATTATAGTTAATGGTTTGAATAAACTTTCTGATCCAGTCAAAGCCCTAGTTCTAGAAGCCTACCTTTTTCAAGTTCAATACTTATTTTCAAATGTTAGATTAGAAGAAACAACTTATCCAATTGATTATACTTTTGAAGGAGTATCATACAAAATACCTATCATAGACAATACAGACACTTCAAAAATGCTCTGTGGAACTTCATTGAACCTACTACTTCAAGCAGGTCTAAGAAGAAAAGCCCAAGCATTTAGTTCTGGAAAAAAACTAGAAACAGCAGAAGGTTTAATTTCTCTTTTTGATGGTTTCTTTTCTGATGTTGATGCAGAAGGTAATCCTCTTTACCAACTCTCAAAAACTTCTTATGAACCTGTTATTACCAATAGAGATGATATAGCAAACTTAAAAAGACAAATGGCAGAATTGAAAGGTGAAAAAGGAGAAAAAGGAGAACCAGGAACTCCTGGTGTTGATGGTATTGATGGACAACCTGGTGCTGATGGTGCTGATGGTGTCTCTGAAAGTTATGTAAATGAAGCAGTTGCTCCAATAGGCAACTTTGAACTACTTACTGCTCTTGCTGAGGATAACCAACTCATCATTGAAGGATTACAAATTGAAAACAATGAAGGAACTAAAATGGTTGGTTTTGATTACTTAGCAAACACAATTGACTTTGTATCACCACTATCAGTTCCTGAACCAACTTCACCAAGCAATCCTGCTACTAAGTTATATGTAGATAACAAAACAAAAGTTGAAATAGATAATCACTTCTCTGAATATGATACTCAATGAGATGACACAATCTTACCAACACCAACTATTGGTTCAGCAGAAGAAAAAAGACAAAAAATTGAAGTATTAGAAACACTTAAAACATTGTGTGAAGAATATAAAGATGCTGTTGAGTATTATTATTCTGTATCAGGTTCTGCTAGAACCGCAAGTGTTCCTGAAGTTAGAAGAACTAGAAATAACATAAATGCTGGGGTTGATACTTACAGATTAACTGATGGATTTATAGCAAGCATTGCTGATGGAGCATATAATGCTGGTCATTCAGGAACTGCCTCAGGTATTGATAATACAATTCAAGCAATTGATGATGAAATTGCTAATATACAAGCAGGTGCTACAATTCCTGATAACTATAACTTCAATCAATTATTTAATCCACAATCACTTAAACCTGGTTCTATGTTCCTAGGTGATAGTACTAAAGCAATTGCTCTTGGTTATGCTGTAGAACAACCAGGTGGATATATTTTTGATAACTTATTAAAAGAATATGTTGTTCAAGATAGTGTTATTGGTAGAGGTGAAACACATCCTGATTATGATAATATGCCTGATATTCCTATATGAATACCATTAGTTGGTATGGATGGTTCTACAATCACTACAAGACTAATGGAATATGGAGACCTAGGAAGTCAAAATACTAAGTTAGTTCCATCATACTTCAACAATGAATATATTTCACTTGATATCACACAAGGAGTTAAAAATGCTTTAGGTGAAGATACTAGATTTACTGTTAGGTCAGATAACCCTATTACAATTCACACAATCATAGGTAGTGGAGCAAGGGTGGAAGACTATTCTTTCAGTCTTATCAAATTCCCTACGGCTAACAAGATTGCTGTTGGAACAACTCTTCTAACTAATCCTGATGGTGAGCATCCATTCCAAGATATGGGTATTCAAGTTGTAGGTCAATTGATAAATAGAGAGTTTGACTATCTAACTAATGATGGTGGTATCTATAACCTCCACTTAAATGGAGTTGAATTTATACCTGAAGAAGGATACTCATATATGGTTGCTTATAAATACAACCTTGATGCTAGAAGAAGTTATGGTCTAGGAACAGTTGTTATGAACTTCAACCAAGTGGTTAGTCCTGATGCTATTGCTCTTGATAAAAAACTTCCTGCTGTTCTAACAATTGAGAAAACTCAAAACCAAGGGGAAAATGATACCTTGGCTACTTGAAAAATCAATGCCCTTGATAGTAATGGAAATAATGATAATATTATTTGAAGTGAAACAACTAATGAACCAAGTGGTGATACTTTACTAACACAAGACCATTGAAACTCTATTGGTGGTGGTGGTTCTAGTTCTCAACCTGGTATTCCTATTGATATATTCCAAAATGATTTTGAACCAACAGCACTACCACACACTTTGTTTTCTGGCACTATCAGAAGAGATTACCAAGCCTCGAGCCAAACACACCCAAC
>JACSEB010000023.1_pt1 | contig 12781 bp, 13 predicted proteins | sample 8225501 | NCBI WGS metagenome assembly JACSEB01 (sample SAMN15704856, study PRJNA648150) | viral metagenome | isolation source: viral RNA from sea star tissue collected in USA, Olympic National Park, and... | host: Pisaster ochraceus | collected 2013
GTTCGGAACTCGGTACCATGAGACGCGTGTTTGGGAGTTGGATTCTTCTCTTGTCCTCTGAATGTCGGCGAGTGGGGGGTTGACAGGAGCTGTGCCATGTGTTATGGTAACAATACAGGAGAATTGAATGGATAGTCATAAACAGCGGGATGCTTTGCGGGTGGGTGAGTTGTTGATAGAGGACGGGGAGCTTTATTTGACACAGCGACAAATATCAGAATGTACCGGGATAAATCCGAGTAATATTCAGAGGAGTTGTATTAGAGCCTTTCGGCGTGGGGATTTAAATGAAGACGCAACTGTAAAAATATACAATAGAATTGTTGATAATTGTAAAATATACAAAATAAAGCACTATAGCTTAACTGCCGTAAGCTGCGTTGTTCATAAATGCAGAGCTGAAAGAGCCAAAACAATTATAAATACCTGTATTCCTAAATTAAAAGCTATGGTAGCTGCTGGTGAAAACAGTAAAGTACAGAAATATTTCGCTGAGATATGTAATTCCACATATAGGATAAATAAAGAAGAAAAGAACAGCGTGATATTGCCAGCGGATAAGGTGTTGGTAGAAGACGGCAGTATTTGGCTGACGACAAACCAAATAGCAGATTGTCTTGGAGCTGCTCCGAAAAATATTGGAAGTTCATATAAAACTGCTTTTCAGAATGAAGGTCTAAAGGAAGAGATAAATATAAAAAAACATAGAAGACTTTCTAGTGATCATAAAATCTATAAAACAATACATTTTAGTTGGAAAATTATAAAATTCATCGCTCATAATTGTAGATTAAGGGGAGCTAAAGAGTTTATAGAAACTCACTGTCATAAACTGGAAGATATGGTTGCTGCAGGCAAAAACATCAAAGCACAGAAGTACTTTAATGATATATGCAAGACTGCACCTAAAATATCTGATAAATCTGGTTATATTTATATAATTTCAAATGAATTATTTAGTGGGTGGTTGAAGATTGGTATTGCCAAGAATGTAAAAAAACGCCTAAGTAGTTACCAAACCGCTGACTTGTATAGGAGGTTCAAAGTTGAATACTCGAAAGAAACGAAATACTGCAGGGCTATCGAGAAATATTTACATAAAAAATACGAGAACAAGTATGAATGGATTAAAGCACCGCTTAAAACTGTGATCAATGAAATTGAAAACTACAAATATCCACACAGCTCCGAAAAAGATAAGGGGTAGGGGGCTTGACAAAATATTTAATCTGTGCTAGGGTAATAGGCAAGGTCAGTGAAAGCGTCCATGCTGGCAGCTTGGTGTGAGACCAGTGCGGTTTGACCTGCAGCAGGGTTCAGGGGTTAGAAGATCAACCCCTTGCCCTGTTGTCCCAATCAAGGAGTGAAAAATGTTTGTACTAGGCACTATTATTGCGATGTATGTAGGAGCAGTTGGGATTATTGCCATTGTAGCTATGGCTTTGAGAGATTGATATGACTACAATAGCATTCGTTATAGTAATTGTAGTTTGGGCTTGGGTTGCTGTTCGTATTGTCAATGTATAACCCAAAAGGAATAGATTACCCAATGTTATACTCAACTAACTCACTAGAGTATGTTGAGTATAACATTGGGTAATCCATACATACTCTAGTTACTTGATTTAGTATGATATGACTTAAAACACGATTATGGTTGCAATATGTAATCGTTACAATATGCTTATAAGGATTAACAGATAGGTATACAAGAGGGAAAGATGGATAATGAAAACATGATCTTCAAGCACAATAGCATGCCGTTGGATGGTTCTAGACCCGCGCTCAATCCACGTCAACGTGCCTTTTCAACTGAGTACGTACGCTTACATCTCAATGCTACAAAAGCTGCAATATCTGCAGGTTACGCCCCATCCTCCGCAGCAGGAATGGGGTGCCGTCTACTGAAAGATGACAGGGTGCGGTTTTTGATCGATGAAGAAATGAGTCGAGTAGAGCGGGAGAAGAAGCCCGAAACCCGCTTCCAAACCCTTGAGACAACGTCCCTAATTGCCAATGCAGACATAGGGGATTGCTTTGACGAAAACAACGAATTGAAATCCTTCAAAGACATGCCCGAACACGTGAGGAAGAGCATACAATCTGTCACACTGACGCCCACGAAGTACGGGATGAGAATGAATATTCGCCAGTACGACAAGCAGAAGTCCTTGGAGCTACTGGCCAAGTACAACCATATACTAGAACAAGAAGCCAAGGTAGAGATCAACGTTAATGTCTTGACACATGAGGAAAAACAAGCCAAAATCCAAGAATTCATAGACAAGAGGGATGAATCGTAGAGTGTTGACCCGAGATGAAGAGACATTGCTTGCACAACTCATAGACTCCGTCACAGTGGAGTCCGTTTCACCAAAAATGGAACAGTTCCGTGGGTTCCCCAAGACATATATGGGAGTCCGTGGCGGGAGAGGCGCGGGTGGGAAGTCTACAGGCTGTGTATCCTTACTTGTCCAAGAGGCGAACGTCGAGAAGCACAACTATGTAATGTTGAGAGAAATCCAGAACTCGCTAGATGACAGCGTATATCCCTTGATCGAAGAACTGTATGCCAAGTTTGGTTATACAGGATGGGAGTTTACCAGATCAAAGGGCCGAATTACCACGCCTTCTGGTTCCAAGTTCATATTCAAAGGCTTAAAAGACATGAGATCAAGTCACAGCCTCAAGGGTCTTCATGGCTTCGACCGTGGTTTCATAGATGAGGCTGCGCATGTCTCGCGTTACTCCATAATTCACGTACTTCCCACCTTAATGCGCAACTCAGGAGCCAAGCTTCTCTTTGCATATAATCCAGAATCACCTTATGATGCCATCACGGAGCTTGTGTGGGATGTATACAAAGAACGTCCAGACATGGGTCTAATGGTAGAAGTCCGGCCCGGTGCATTGGACAATCCATGGTGGAGTACAGAACTCGAGGAGCTGAGTTCCTCAATGAAAATAGCTGACCCAGATGAATGGCTACATACGTTTGGTGGCCATTGTTGGGTTCAAGGTGAACACTCTGTCCTATCGAGAGTCGGGATTCAGGCCTGCACGGAACGTAATATCAAGCACCCGGAAGGAGTTACACAGATCGGGGTTGACGTTGCCCGCTCTATGACAGGAGACCTAACGGTTATGTACAAACGCCACGGGATGAAAGTCATAGATCAAAAGGCATGGAAGGGCCAAGACCTAATGACGACTGCGGACGAAGCATGGAAAATGGCTGGGCAAGACCCAACTGTAAGGATTGTCGTTGATGATACAGGGATAGGGGCTGGCGTATCTGATCGACTTACATCACTTGGAGCTAAGGTAATACGGTTCGTGGCTGGCGGTAATGCAAACGACAGAAACAAGTACAACAACGCTACATCTGAAATGTGGCATGAGTTTCCTATAGATGAGGCCGACATTCCAGATGACGTACAACTTGTCCGACAGCTCACAGGACGCCAGTACGCGCATGACAATAAAGGACGTAGAACAGTGGAATCGAAAGATATATACAAGAAGCGACTCAAGACATCGCCAGACAAGGCTGATGCTCTTCTGTTATGCTTTTTGAAAGACAATGGTGGAAGATTTAGTACTGAATTCCAGCTTCGCATGGCGCAACGTAACAATGGAGGATTTTAATATGGGTTTTTTAAGCAACCTTTTCAGACGTAGGGACAATCAACTGCAGCATGCAGAACGTATCCCTGTGACCAGAACACCACGACAGGAAAACAAAGCCGTGGATTGGACTGACGGACTACAGGCCAACACGGAACTAACCAAAGGCCTGTTTCACAACACCGCAGCAGGATTCAAGCTTGCTGGCGCACTGGCCTACGCTCCAATTGTGGTACCAGTGCAGTTCATGGGGCTTCCCATTCTGCTGCCCGAAGATGATAAAGACGAAGACACAGCCCTTGAACTGGAAGAGCTGATCGAAACCTTTGCCAAGGAAATACGTGATATCCATACCGAGTGCCACAGAGACGGTACAATATGGATATATCCCAATTGGGACGCAAGGGACAACAAACTCAGGTGGGAATTTATAGGGGACGAAACAGTAACAGATGTAGTGCGTAGCATGCACGGGGATATTGTGGAAGTACACACTGCCGAAACCCTGACCTTGTCTACCGGGTTCGACAAACGTGCAATCTGCATCCGCAAGAGGAGATTCACAAAAGCACAGATTGACGTATCCTACACCGTGGAGAGTGGCATAGTGCCTCCTGAGCTGCGGGACGTGGCAATGAGGAACCCGCTTGGTATCTTGCCCATCCCATTTGCAAACAATGCAGATGCGCGTGACATACGGGGATATTCGGATTATGAGCGCATACTTTCCGACCTAAAGGACTATCATGATATTTCCTATGCCCGATCACTCATTCTGGCGAAGTTCAAGATAAAGATGGTGCAGACTGTCAGTGATGTAAATAAGTGGGAGGCGAATAACGGGTACAGCAGCACTGGAGCCACGAACATTGACATTGCAAACACAAGCCTGATCTTCAACACAGTGGACGAATCCACAGACTTTGTCTTCCCGAACGGAGCAACAGAACCATATGGCACAGCCTTGAAACAGATATGGAAGAAGGTAACTCAAGGCGCAATGCTTCCGGAGATCGTTTGGGGACTCAAGACTCCCGGGAATTCGGCCAGCGTTGAGGAATCCATGACCACGCTCATAAAATACGTACAGAATAAGCAAGTCCAGAAGAACGTGGCCTATGTTCAACTGTTCACGGCATCCCTTATGCTGCTCCGGGCTGTTGGCATGAGGAAGAAAGATGTACCTGCGATAACCATAACATGGGGCGGGTTGGATGCAGTATCTGAACAGATAAAGGCGAACATCTTCTCGAGCTTTGCAACCGGGATGTCTACGTTGGCACAAGCCGGAGCCTTGACACACGAACAGATGTACAACATGTGGAGAGAACTGTACCCGAACATCACTCCAGACAAGGGGTTGGATGATTTCATAGCTGGGACTGTCAAAATGTCGGAGCAAAGGAGTCAGAATTCAGGTGGGAAGACAGAATAAAGTACTATAAACTGTGTTTTTAGGTTAAAATACCCTGGTTGTAAACTAAACAACACAATCAGGGTGTTGACATTGCTTGTTGTACGTGTTACAATAGGTGATATAATGGAATAATAACGGAGAAATAATGACAAAGAACCAGAAAAAGAAGGCTAAACGCCGGAAAATACAACTGCGGAACCACAATAAACGCATTGGAACCATGACAGTCAGGAACCAAAATACGTTGAATGAGGTTCGCGTTACCCATATGGAAGACCTTGGAGCAGAGACTTTGGACGTTGACCCCAAGAACATCCCTACTTTGGTACCCGATAAGATAATGGCGGAGTGGCAGAACGGAGATTCTGACCCATATTACAAGATTCAGAAGATTCCTGTCCCTGTTACAGCAAACGGGATGGTCTACACACAGAACTTCTTTGAAAGTTTTCTAAGCAAAGCCCAAAAGACCCCAATCCCGGGCAGTAAAGATGGACATGATGAACGGTATGGCAAGCGTGCGCCCACGGACTTTATTTTGGTGGGTGGGAAAGTAGAGACCAACAGCGATGGAGTGGGGTTTGTATTCTTCAAGAACTACATCCCTCTAGTATGCGCTGACGGTTCGAGCAATAAGCAGTTCATTACCGAAAACAAGAGCGGGATGGTGCATTACTCACTCGTGAGCCACCTTGAGTATCTCAGGACAGATGACCCTGTCACCGGGGACTACGTATACACAGCCCTAAGATCGTTAAAAGGAGAACGGAATGACGCCGTGCCTCTTGATCTTGGAGCTATGACACAAGTAACAAACGCCGTGAATGACGGTGGAAAAATCAAAAAGGAAAAGGAGTCTTTGATGAATAAAGACGAAGTACTAAAGGCTGTCAAGACATTCATGGAGAATGGCACTTTGGGAGTCGGAGAGCTGGCAACCACTTTGGGAATCAACAGCAAGATTGTAAATCCCGAAAGTGTAGCAGCCGTAGAACTCAAAAAGAGTCTTGACGGAATTAAGTCCGCAGACCCTGTTACTGAAATTGTCGCCCTTCGTAAGCAGGTGGCGGAAGACGGCGCAGTAGTTGCAAATGCCCAGCTTGATCTTGAGTTTGGAGCATCGCGTAAGGATACAGCAGGAGTTGAAACCAATCTTCTGAGGTCTTATGCAGCCGACAAGTTGAAGGGTGTTGATCGGGCCAAGTTCACAGAAGCTGTGAACGCTGTAAAGGCAGACCCTATTGCCAAGAAGTTGGCCAGTGAAGCAGTGGATGCTAACAGCACTGTTAATGTCGTGGAAGGAAAGGTTGCAAATGCAGCTGCTCCCGTTGGAAATTCGGCTGGCATAGACACAGCCAAGTATTAAGAAACACGGCCGGGAGAGACCGGCAAAGGAATTGAAATATGGACACAATGGTTTTTGTAGACAAGGCCAGTGCAAAACATCTTCGGCTTGTCAATAAGTTGGCAACCAATCCCAGTGACTTGAAGCAGGGGGACTTCACCGTTGTAGCGGGTTACGCTGCTATAGCTGATGAAGATGTTGTGCAGGACGCCGTCGGCTCTTTCAATGTGGAAGGTGGAATATTGGTGCAATCGGCCAAGCTTCACACTACTGCAACGAAGAATGACTTTTCGACTGTTGGACAGGATGTATTCTGGCACATGGGAACTCAGACTTTTTCCGCTGTCAGTGCGACCGGCAACTGGAAAGTGGGTTCGATAGTGGAAGTAAAGGACGCTAACGGCGTAATCATATTCGACAAGCTGCGTCGCGCTGTACTTGTAGCGTAAAGGAGAACAAAGAATGAGTTTGCGAGTTGTAAACAAGGAGACCTTGATCAATGAAAAGGTCTTGAGCAAAAACACACAGCAGTTCGAGCTGCATCCCTATGGGAGTAAGTCGAATCTTGATGCCGTGGGTCAGGAAGCTATTCTCAAGAATAGCGTCATAATGACCGGCCCGAAATGGGAAAACAGCGCGGGGTACAATGCCCTGTGGGATGAAATTGGGGTTGCGCGTAAGCGCATAATGACTGCTGTCAATGCTGCACAGCCTCCCAATCAGGAACTGATAAATCAGTTCGTCGCAAAGATATTTATTGACCTTACCCGTCGGCAGATGGAAGAACCAGACTTGACCGGGGAATTTGCAACCGAAGTCACTAACCCCGACTTTCAGCGCAAAATCTTCCTTTCTTCGTTGCTGCCCTATGTAGGCGAGATGCAGGAAATATCCGCAACCGGTGATTCTGTTCCTCTTATGGAACAGAACTTGGGGCTTGAAGATGCACTAGAACTCAAGGTCTTTGGTATGGGGTTCACTACTTCCCTTGCCAACATCCTTTGGAACCCTCTTCATGACACTCAGCGGGTAACTCAGGCAGCTGCGAGTGCCAACATTGACATGCGCAACTCCCGGACTGTTGGAAAGATAGTTGCTGCTACGTATCACGCAAAGCAGAAGGTTGCTGCCAGCACTACCGGCTCTTCGTACGATGAGAAGATGTACAACACTCTTGTCACTGCCGTTGAAACACTGCAGGCATTGAAGGACATCCACGGTAAGCCGATCAATGCATCGAAGATAAGCCTGCTTATCAACTCCCACAACCGCTGGGCGTTGGAACGGGTAATATCTGGCCAGCTCCAGAGTTCCAGCACCACGGGCTTGACTACAAATGTCGTGAGTGGGATTCCGATCTCGTCCTTGGTTGAATACAATGAAGGCATTACCCATGGCATGAAGCGCGGTAGCAAGACACTGAGCTACCCCGGTGTTGAACCCGGAAAGGCGTACCTTTTTGTCCCGAAAGAAGCTTTTTGGGTTGCGAACAAAAGGGGCTTGACACTGGAAACCGGTGTTGGAAGCGTACTTGAGTTGGCACAGAAGGAAAGTGCATGGTATCGTGTGCAGGGTGAGTTCAGTAAGCATTTCTTCGGAGCATCTGCTCCCGGGGCTGCTGCTGTAACTACTGCGAACCCTGCAACTGGCTACGTTGTTGAAGTTACGTTGCCTGTTAAGTAACATTTCTCGACCCTCCTCGGTTATTTGCTCCTCCCGAGGGGGGTTTTCTATAAGAGGGTTTTATGGCTACAAGACAAGAAATTGAAAACATGAGAATTACATTATACGACCCTCCGGGTGTATTGGACATCCAAACAGTTGCCGATGAGGCAGCATTGCCCACGGATGCGGAGACACAGACCGCATATTTTGACGTGGCGAGGGGTAAATATTGGGTTGCCGGAGACGGTACCAAGAAATATGAAATTGCAGAATTACAGATAAGTGACAACGAAATTGAAACAAACATTGATGATTTAGGCGTAGGGGCTGCGAAATGCGAGCTTCTCAGCCTAATGACAAGGGGACTGGGCCACAAAATGCTTGTGGTGAAAGAGCAGGTTGGAACGGACAGCACACAAATGCAGTCTTTGAAAGATATGTACGCATATTACAAAGGCATGTCCGATGATTGTAGCAGAAAATTGAAGAGCGCGGAAGAAGCTCCAGCTACATCTTCTTCGGGCCGGTATATTATAACCGATGACCCGATCATTGCGGGAGGCAATCTGTGAGAGGGCAGTTGCAGGCTTCCCGGGAGCGAATCAAGCATATTGTCAACACTTCGCCGACGGAAGTACTTATATCGCGCAAGGCGACCGTGTTAAACAGCCGTGGGGAGAAGGTTGAAGACCCGTTTTCAACATCTACTGGAACTATAGCCCGGTTCCGGCTTGCTCACGACGTAAAACAGGCTCCGACAGCAGAAGTGGTGAACTCAAATACATTCACCACGAACTACAACAGAGTGGCCACGTGGGAATGGAACACAGACATAAGAGAAGGAGACAGATTCACAGACCCGGATATTGGCCGGGAATTTGAGTTTGGAAGGGTTGACACCCTGAGAAAGCATGGTGGGGTTGTTGGATTTCAGTCCACAATCCGGGAAGCAGCATCTTTAGGAACCGCAGCTCCAGTAATTCCTGCCTTGTCGGCAGCACAACGGGCTACGTTGGACATTATCCTTGCCCGGTTGCGCAAGCCGTTGCAGAACTTGCCAGATGTTGAGAAGCGACAGGTAAACGATGTAGTTGACAGTATAGATCGGCGAATGATAGCCGGAGAGCAGTTGACAAGTGCTTTTGAAACTGAGATACTTGCGTATCTGGACAGTGTCATGGTGTATGCACAGGCTTTGACTCAGATACAGCAGGACAAAGCCAAAATACAGATTGAGAAGATAAAGGCGATGCTATAATGAGTGTAAAGGGCGTTATACGTAACATAGACAATATTTTTGCAGGCCGAAAGGCCAAGGTTTACGCTTTATGTCGTAAATATGCAAAACTGGCGATTGAGGACTTTCGGTCTAAGCAATCTTCAAATGCATATTGGGACAACCAGACCGGGGAAGCTCGAGACAGTATGTTCACAAATGTAGTCGTGGAAGAGGATTTTGTCAGCTGGTTTATGGCTCACGGAGTTGAATATGGCCCGATGTTGGAACTGGGTGACAATGCCCAAAATGAGGCAATCAAGCCCACGATCGACCTTTTCAAAGAGGCGTTTTACGCCGAGGTGAGGGAACTTTATGCTTAATGGAATCATTACCCGCCTGAAAGAAGGAAGAATCAAGAACGTAATACCCAAAGGGGGGGATACACTTCCCAATGCTCCATATGTAGTAGTGTCAATTGAAGGCCCGGAATTGCGTGTTTGGGTACACTTTAAGCCGGGACAGGACGATTGGCTTGAAGATTATTGGAGGGTGGACTTGCCAGAGTTGCTTGAAGGATACGTATTTAGAACACGTGCAGGAAATATAGCAAAAATATATAGGTTAAAAGGGGTTTACACAGTTCCTGAATACAGTAAAATTGTGACACACAATACAGATAAATCAATAAGTAAAGAGCGTCGGTTCAGTATACCGGCATTCTTATTTTAGTCCATGAAGGAGAAGAATATGGATAATGAATTGCTGAGTTATACGTTTGGTCTTGAGTTCACAAGGCTAATGGCACTCAATGATGACAAAACAATCCCTACACCAGACAGGATGGTAGGGGGAGCCGGGCCATTCGACTTTAGCCAAGCTGTAAATACTACAAGTGTTAGCTTGATAACGAAAGTTGATGGCGGTACAAATGGGCTTGCTGAGACAAATATCGTTGATATGAATGCTGCAACCATAGGCGACATAAAAGCGGTTACTGTTGCAGAGCTTGTAGCTATTATCAACAATGCAGACCCCGAGGGGCTTGTAGCATCCCAAGACACTGCGACCGGGCGTATTAAGCTTGCATGTAAAACATCTCATGCAGACGCAAAATATGTACAGGTGTATGGTGAGCTTGCCAAGATTGCAAAGTTTGGGCAGGGGTGGGGTCTCAAGTTTATAAAAAGTGAGGTCTTGAAGTCTATTGACATTGACCCTACAATAAAAGAAAGTGAAACCATTGTAACGACTGCAGCTAATGGGCGAGAGTCCTCCATAGTTACCCGCAGTTACAAAAGGGGTTTCACAGGGGCTTTGGTTGATTCTGCTGACAATTTTGAAATGCGTGCTTTTGTAGAAGGTGGAACGCTGGTACTCGATGGTACACCTTATGGTGGAACATATGAAGACCCCACAGAAGATTCCAAGAAACCTACTTTTATAATTCAGGCTTTTTATGCTGCATATCGCGAAGGCTTGAACAATGAAGAAGAACATGTTGGGGTTTATCTGGAAGAGTTTCGCTCGTGTGTCGGTTCTTTTGGGAGTGAATCTCACGGAAGGGCTTACAAAGATGGTAACTATGCTATCATAGGTACCAATTACCGGGACGAAAACGGTAAAATATGGGCTGCAAAGCACGGCACAATGCTTTCCCGGGAGAAATATGAACAACTTGATGTCCTCAACGTTTAAAGAGTTTAAAGACATTCAGTACCCTTTGGTAGAAGTCCCTTTCCATGGGGCTTCTACTTTAGTTGTACTGAAAGAACTAAACCAAGCAGAACTACGGTCTTGCGGAGAGTTTTCTCTTATTGAGACCAAAGAAGACAGGATAAAAATCAAAGAAAAACCTACTGTACTTGATATGGTAAAATATACCCAAACTATGGCACGTATTGCTGAGGTTTCTTTGGTTAAGCCAACATACGTACAACTCATGGCTATATATGACGGCGATAACAGGCTTAAAGATTTTGAGACAACGCTACGGCAAATGAAGGAAGAAGCCTTTGCCATGGAAGACAAAAAAGCCCAAATGGAGCTGGAAGAACGTATTGCACGGGTAGAGGTGTGGTGTTACATGATTCTACCTGAGGATTTTTTAGGGGCAATTACTTCTTATGCTACAGGGGTGGATAAGAGTAATATTAAAACGTTAACAAAAGAGACACTAATAAATATTGCTATTTTAGCAGAACGTGGCCACGACAACCCCGCAGATCACATAGACGGACTTTTTACATCCTTTATGAAGGATGATATTAACAGTAGGGCGTGGCAGGAACATAATAAATGGCGTGAAGAAAACAGCAAGAAAGAACAAAAGAGCCGTGAGAAAAAACTAACAAACCGCAGAATAGCAGGTGATAAATAATGGCCGTTGATGCAGGTACAGTCTTCTCCGAAGTCCGAGTGAAGTTTAACAGGCTTGAGGGTGATGTACAAAAAATAAGTGCAAAAATAAAATCTCTTGCGACAAACGTGCAGAAACAGGCAGCACGTATTGGTAATAGTATTAAAAATGCCTTAAAAGAATCTAACGTAGCGAAGTTGGCAGGGGTTGCAGCTTTTGCAGCTATAGGAAACGCCGTAAGGAAATCCGTAGCAGCTTTTTCAAGTTTTGAACAGTCAATGGCCAATGTACAATCTGTTGCCCGTGCAACCCCAGCCGACTTTAAAAAATTAGAGGATGCAGCTCTAAAAGCTGGAGAAACAACCAGATACAGCGCAACTAAAGCAGCGGAAGCATTATACAGTCTTGCATCTGCTGGGTTGAGTGCGACAGATTCAACCGAAGCTTTGGGAGGTGTGCTTAGTCTTGCAGCAGCGACAAGCTCCGATCTTGCACTGGCATCTAAAACAGTCTCTTCTGCGCTGTCTCAGTATAAGCTGGAGGCCTCCGAAGCGGGAAGGTTGTCAAATGTATTTGCTGCTGCGGTGGCGAACTCACAGGCCACGCTCCCGGCTCTACAGACGTCGCTGGCGAAAGTCGGCCCGGTTGCCGGGAATCTTGGTGTTTCAATTGAAGAGACCGTTGGAGCGTTACAAGCCCTATATAATTCTGGTGTCCGAGGTGAAGAAGCGGGAACAGCCCTGAGAAACATTCTTCTTTCCGTCGCAAATGAATCTGGCCCAGCAGCGACCAAGCTGAAAGCTCTTGGTATCTCCTTCGATGATATTGACCCGTCAGCCAATTCGCTTGCAGATGTTATAGGACGGCTGGCGGACGCAAACTTATCGGCTGGGCAAGCAGTTGAGGTTTTTGGTAAAGAAGCTGGCGCACCATTACTTTCTGTCTTGGCAGGTGAAAAAAAAGGTCATGAAGAACTAACCGCTGCTATATCCGGGACAAATGCTGCATCCGAAGCAACCGCAATTCAAAATGCAACGCTCAAGGGTTTGTTCGATAAGTTGAATAGTGCCGTACAGAGTTTACAGATTAAAATTGTTAACGCACTAAATCCGGCATTACAAGGCATTGTACGATTTATTAAAAATATAGTTG
>JACSEB010000024.1_pt1 | contig 12708 bp, 20 predicted proteins | sample 8225501 | NCBI WGS metagenome assembly JACSEB01 (sample SAMN15704856, study PRJNA648150) | viral metagenome | isolation source: viral RNA from sea star tissue collected in USA, Olympic National Park, and... | host: Pisaster ochraceus | collected 2013
GGTGTGTTTGGGCCAGCTGTGTGGCTGAAGATATCGTGAATAAAATAGTTGCAGAGGGACCGAATATTTTAATGTACATATTAAAAGAAATTTATAGGAATATGAATGGAAAAATATATGAGAGTCCAAATTGTATTGCTACCAAAACTGGACAGGTTGAAATCAACGATGAGGTAACGGAATTTTTTGAATCGAATTTTGAATTTAATAAAGATTCAAAATGGTTTATGCATGGCAAGCACATTAAAGAATTTTTTAATGACAATAATAACATAAATGTATCTACTAATTTTCTGACCAAGTATCTTAAAAAGGCATTTCCCGCTTTAGGAGACAGAGTCTCCGGCAAAATAAGTGGAATAACTGTAACTGGATATAAAGGCCTCCGTATCCACCATCGAAAATATAAAGTAGGTCAATTCCCAGATTACGTAAAAGAATATTCAGAAGATGAACTACGGCTCAGCCGGGCAGCCCCGTCATACGAACCGAAGGAGGATGAATCATGACCGCAAAACTAACATATGGAGCATGGATTAAGCAACGCTCCGACAACAACCATAGAGCGTCTTTAGACCGATTCCATGAATTTAAAAGAATATCAAAACTAGCAGGCGACAATATTTCCGACTGGGCCAATGTAACTTCCTCCCCTGTTAATCATTACATAATGATAAACAATAAGATATCGGTCAATACCTGCTCAGGCAAATGGGTTGAGAAACCGTCGCTTGATCATTCGGGGCAAGACTTTATTTCATTGTATGCTCATGTTTATGATCTGACCCGGGAAGATGCAGTTTCGGCAATAAAAGATAATTATGATGTTGCTGTGAATGTGAATTAGTAATGGAGATTGTTATGAAGGATGAGGTTGTAAAGATAATAGATGACTGGATTGAATTAGCTCTTGATGGCGAATCACTCTATGATAATCATAATCTGTGGTGTCTAAAGGAGATGGTAAAATTTGATTTGGAGGATGAAGGATATCCGGGGAAGAAATTTTATTATCATAACATTTCATCAATATCAGAAATTCTAGACATGTTAGACTGTGATGAAGAGAATGATAAAATTGTTTATGATTATGTAAACGAGCTGATTGATTGTTATGGAGATAAGAGATAAATATGTATTTAAAAGAAGATGAGCTAATATCAGTATTTATCCCCGGGAATCCTGTTGCTCAACCCCGGCATCGGGTGTCGGTGCGATTCGGTAAGGCTCATGCTTATTTACCAGCAAGCCATAAAGTTCATGGGTGGAAGTCAATTATACACTTGTATTTAAGTAATCATAAAATATCCAATTTGAACATAACAAAGCCCGTGAAAATTGACTTGACCTTTTTCATGCCCATCCCGAAGAGTTTGAAAAACAAAGTTACCGGTATGCAGCCTCATATTAAAAAGCCAGATATTGATAATTTAGTAAAAGCAGTCTTGGATTCAATGACAGATTGCCATGTATGGCAAGATGATAGTTTGGTCTATGATATAGCCTCCCGTAAATTTTATTCTGATACTCCCGGGGTTTTAATAAAGCTCAACGAATGATGAGCCGTTTCGAAAGGTGATCTAATTTTATTGAAAATTATTTAATTTATTTTTCAATTTTGCTGGATATTGTTTTTCACTTAGTGTAATATAGAAGGTAAGGAGACAGAAAGTTGGAGTGTAGAGAATGGATGGACAGAATTCGATATAGGTTGCGAACAATCGGCGGTTATAAACTGAGCAAGTTTCACGGGAAAGAGCTGTATAACGTACTGGACGGTGTTAATCGTCAATCGGTGATCCCCGGGAATCCGGGAAGATATGGGATTATGACCCGGGAAGATGTGGAGAAATTTATAGCTGAAAAGAGGGAAGAGTTATTGCTCCCATGCTTTAGAGAAAAAGGATGAAATATATGAACCAAACTGAAAAACTATCTGTATTGAGAACAATCATTATTAAGGTAAATGATCTGATTCAATTCAAGAAATCTTTTATACAACTCATGAAGAAATCTTTTGTATTTGAAAAAGTTCCTTTGCCCTATCAAGAACATCTAATTAAGACAATGAGATTGGTAACTGTTATGTGGAATGAAGTCACACCTTTGATGCAAAAGTTTAGTTCCCACGGGTCTCCGGATTCTACACCGGAGGCCGATGTTGAGATGAAGAAATTTGCACAGGTGATGGATGACATGGATTCTGTGGATAAGGAGGAGAAGATTGTAATGCAATTATTTAATGCAAGGCATAAATGTGGCTTTAGTTTAAATTAAAGGAGAACTCATGATTAAAGAAAGAAATGTAGTACGGCACAATATGTACTTCACTGACCGGATGTGGACTGATGATGATAGGTCAAAGGAAACTATTATGAAAAAGATATTTATGGCAGTAATACTGCTATTGGTTGTTACCGGATTATTCGCTCAGGAGTGGCCAATATTAACCAAAGATGCCTGGGAGTCAATGACTGTTGAAATGTTGAATGAGTACCTGGGCAATAATGATGTAAATGCAAGGACAGCCGGATGGACAGTATTGATGTGGGCTTCATCGGATAACAGCAATCCGCAAGTGATTCAGGCTTTGCTTGATAATGGTGCTGATGTTAATGCAAGGAATGACAACGGATGGACAGTATTGATGGTGGCTTCATTTAATAACAGCAGCAGGCAAGTGATTCAGGTTCTCATTGATAATGGTGCTGATGTTAATGCAAGGAATGAAGAAGGACGTACAGTATTGATGGTGGCTTCAACGCAAAACAGTAATGGGCAAGTGATTCAGCTTCTCATTGATAAAGGTGCTGATGTTAATGCAAGGAATGACAACGGAGGGACAGCATTGATGGTGGCTTCATCGGATAACAGCAACAGTCAAGTGATTCAGCTTCTCATTGATAAAGGTGCTGATATTCATGCAAGGACTGACTATGGCTTGACAGCATTGATGGTGGCTTCATTTAATAACAGCAGCAGGCAAGTGATTCAACTTCTCATTGATAATAAGGCTGATATTACTGCAAGGGATGAAGACGGAGATACAGCATTGATGTACGCTTCATCGAATAACAGCAATCCGCAAGTGATAGAATTTTTAATCAATTACACTATAAAACAAGAAATTGAAGTTGATTGGAATGAGATTTGGGAACTGGCTCAGGACAATGAAGATTTGAAGGGAACTCCTGTCTACTGGAAGATTAACGAACTACGATTTAATTAGAGGGGTAAAAGAGATACTTAAGGAATTCCTTAAGTATCCCATAAATCCTTACGTAGTAATGATTTGTTATTTGACGGTTATTTGACTGGGATTATCCAATATCCCATAAATCCTTACGTAGTAATGATTTGTTATTTGATGGTTATTTGACTGGACACATTAAAATTAGAGTGTTTTTCGACTAAATCTTTTACACATATAGAGTTATTTCTTTGATTGGGAAATACCTGCTTGCTGGATTTGTAGAACCCATCCCGACACTTTGCTATTTCTTCCCGGGTCATGCTTCTATTTTTTAGTGGAGGAAGTACCGGCTTGCTATTTGGTGGTATGTGCAATTCTTGCACAGGCCACAAAGGCGTTTTCTTGCCTATCTTTATGCGTACGCTTCCAATGCATTTAGGCGGTGGCATCGTGGGTTCCTTCATTTATCTACCCTATACCTTTCTTCCAGTTTTGCATGAAACCTTGCGTTGAGACTTGCCAAGGTGTACTGTGCATCGTACAAATATTTTTTTTCATTTTCATTTGCCTCTTCAAAATCGTAGTTATTTAAAAACCGCTCAATTTCGTTTGTGGCTTCGTCTAGCATATCGTATAGTTTTATTTTGTTTTCATGTGTCATTTTTCCGTTATCAATATAGGTGTACCCTCGTTCATCAATTCGTTCCTTGCTTAGATCGACTGGGATTGTCTTCGTACGCCGGAGCTTTTCTTTGTAGGTCATTTCAGTTCCTCCATTCTTTTTATCCATACACTCCCAACTTGCTTGAGTGGTGGCATCATAAGTTCATGGTATATCATTTATTCTCCTTGTGAGCATATTAAAATAAACCCGATCGGGATGATTTGCTTCTAAATTGCTCTAAATTGCTTAAATCATCCCGATCGGGTTGATAACCAACCCTACAAGGTATACATCAATAATAAGCTATTTTCCCAGTTGTCAAGGATTACTTGACAACTAGAATTGCAAATTAACTCCAGCATAAAATCCCAATTGCAATTTACTGTTCACGCCGGGAACTGCAAGAACTCCAGCATCAAGTCCTAGGCTTATTCCTTGTCTTAGACTTTTGCTTAGCTTTTCGTAGGATTTCTTGAGCGTTTGAAATGTGTCCGCTAATTTCTCCTGATAATTTTCTGCTTTCTTCAACGACTCCAGAGCTTGCGTTAAGCTGTTCTCCAACCTGATCACTTTGTTCTCGGCCGGTATCAATTCCTTCTCCAACTGCTCGACGATGTTTATCAATTCGCTTTTGCTTAGATTGTCGTAGTCCCCGGCCCAGGAATATACCGGTAATAGCAGCAAAAACCCCACCAATAGGACCCAGCCATTTTTTGATTTTATTCCACACATTCAACCTCCTTTGTTATCTAGTTACTATCTGAACTTGAGCATCCAGCATTTTTAAGGTCTGTACGAGCTTTAATACTTTCGATGTATGTACCATTTTCTATTAGTGCCTGTTTGATTGACATGTCATTGATCGCAGATGAAATCGTAAGGCAAGATAGAAAAAAAGTTATCGATATCGTTATCACTATTCCCAGTCTATCACAGTCCATTATTTACTCCTTTATTTCATCATACAGGCAATATAAATTATATACGCAATAAGAGCTGACAGGCCAGCTATAAATAAAGCTCCCCATATTATTTCATATACTATAGGTTTGATTTTCATAATTCTTTGTTCTAATTTAAATATCAGATTTCACAAATAATATATCATTATCTATTTCACTGGGAATCAATGACCCTTTGATGGACTCAATATCAGATATCTCTTTTTCATGATCAATACGTTCTTGTTCTTCTAGCTCTTTTTTCAAAGGCTTTTCTTTAAGGGCTGCAATACATGAGTCTGCACAATCACGGGCTAATTCTCCAATCTGTTTCATCTCATAGGGCAACAACGTGAGATTTTTTTTCGTCATTGATCGCATTATTCCTGCTAACGCTTGCCCAGTCAAATACTTTCTTGTATTCATAACTATATCCTCTTGAATCCTGATATCCCGAAACACAATAATTGCGCTCCGAGTACTGTCAATACTAATTCTAAGTCCGCTTTCCCCACATCCATGACATACAACACAACCAAGATTGATGCCACACCACCCCAAAACACACCAACTACGGTCTGTTCATTAACTTTATTATCAACAGCAAAGAAGGATTTAATCCATTTTTTCATTTGTTATCCTCCTTATTCTTTTTTTCTCGAATCTGTTTTAACAGATGTGAATGTCTCCTGTCTGCTAACCTGCCCATGGCCCCCGCAATGTGTTCTATGTCGCAATCCATCGCACTTGCTTTTTCTTCAATTTCTATACAATCTTGAATTGTGTAATTGTCAATATTCCGTCGCAGCTCTTCGCACGCTAACGACGCAAAGTGTTCAATAGTTTCTATTGTTTTTAATAGTTCAAATTTTTTCATATGTTACCCCTTCACTTCATATTGTATAGTAATATAGTTACCATATCCAATATCATCGTATCCCACGTTAGTTACAAGCCCGGGAAACGTACGATTCCAAAATATATCAAAATGCTCGGTTGTATCATGCCGATCATCTGGAACTAAGTCATACCCTGGATGGAACTTGTAATCATCATCTGCGTTATAATAATCCGGATCCCCGAAGTAGGTTGGAATAAACAATTCTGTCTTGAACATTCCATCATCGAGAAAATAAGCATGTTGCTGCATCAGGGCTGGAAGATCATTTATAAAATGGTGTAGTTCCCGCAGTCGATATACTCGGTTTGGTGAAACTCGTTGGATTAAGTCAAAATGTAAATGAGTAGCGGATGATTGTCCACTATTCCCCATTCTGCCTATTTTACAAAAGGGTTCTATTATTTGGTCAGGTTTATAATTTGGCTTTTCTTTTAGGTGTGCATATCTTGCAGTATATATCATCCTCATATCTCCTATGCTGGGGCTGCCATTATAACAGCTCCGATAGCTCCAATTGCACCAATAATAGCAATTACCAAGGCAATCAATGAATGCTTGCCACGTGCTTCACTTTCTATTATTGTAACCCGATCCGATAACCGAGATATTGTTTCATCTTGTTTTTCATTTTCCCGTGATATCTCCTGTATAGTTGATATTCGAGAATCAGTTATCTGCTTTTCCAACACTTCTTTATTAGCTGTCTGCTTTTCAAGCAATTTATCATCTTTCTTAAAATGATCGTCATGCCAGTTTCTGTGTTGATCTAGCGTTTCTTTCATGTGTCCAAAATCTTTGTCAAATAATGCAGTAAGTCTTTTATCCTGTTTTTCAAAGGCCTTTTCAATCATCTCGGCAAGCTCCGGTAGTAACGTCTGACGAATGCGCTCTATATCTGCTTGACTAATTGTTGCTTGTTCCATATGTATCTCCATTATAGATAGTCATAAAAATTGTGTTTATGTTATAGTTTCAAAATCTATTGATTTTACATTAGGTCCATCTATATGAATAAGATTCCAAGCGTTTGTATGCACTTTTGCTGCAGAATATACTGATAGGTTTGCTCCACCGCTATGACCTACAATAAAATGTTCTCCGCTAATTGACCACTTCATCGTATGAATTATGCTTGGGATTCCCGTGATGGTCGGAAGATTTAACTTATCAAGTCCAGGAGAATCTATTATTTCAAAGAACTCAATTCGTCCATCATTATCATTAGCTTCATGATACGAAGCCACGGCTATTATGTTCCTTGTAGGTGCACATGTAATTGCCGTATATACAAACCCTGGCTCTCTATTTATATTTGATCCAATTTGAAACGGTGTGCCACCACTAAACATATCGTATACTTGAACATTGCCTTCATTGATAATAACTAAGAATTTACTATCGTACGTCCAAGAGATGTTTTTTACAATCTGACCACCTCGAATAAATCGACGATAAATTTGTTTAGTAAAGACATTATTTACCTTTCTAAATATAGTCAATATTGGATTTCCAATATGTCCTGCAGCAAGATACTGACCGTCTGGAGAGAACGACACTGCATGAACAATATCAGTCACCGCTGCATCTTGGTTTGCTATATCTATCATTTGCTGTCTTCTAAAATCATAAATGGTTAGATAATTGGGCCCACGGGGATGACCTTCTGCTAAGAAGTCTCCGCTCCAGTCAAGTGCATAAAGACCATTTTGACCCCTATGAACATCTACCACCCCCGGAGGGTTTTCCATGCGCCGTGGATAGCCGGGAGAAAAATCATATAACCTTAAATATGGTGCTCCTACAAGAGATATTGCAAGTTTTGTAGAGTCACTGCTAAAAACCATGGCAAGAACTTGTTGACCTACTGAATTGTTACCAGAAGCATCATTGTTAAAATAGTTACCTATATACGTAAGCCTTCCCCCACGCTTTTCATAAACTAATACGTATGGGGAATAGTTATAGGAGATAGCCATGCGGAAACCATCAGGAGACAAAGCAATCGTTCTAACTTCGCTCGGTGGCCTTTGAGTTATATAATCAGGGAGATACTCATAATTTTCTGAGTACTCCGCAAAGTCACCCAGCTGTACGAATTTTAATGTTTGATTCGCTCGTGTGTGAAATCGCCCTGATGTTCCAGTTGGTGTATGATCATTACCCCGGATAATTGTAACATCATCTGGTTGTGTTATGTAAATGTCTTTAGCTCCTGACTCTAGAATTAGCTCAATAGATTCACCTATTCTTGCATTGCTCGGTAGCTCAAAGCTAGAGTTCAGTATTAAAGAACTTTTTTCGTTTTTGTACCACAACCTTTCTGAGGCATTCCATCTATAATTTTTATGTTGCTGTCCATTAACTGGATTCTCAGGAAATATCATACTGTCCTCCTTGGGGTCGTACAGGCCACTCGATTGACCTCGGGAATGTTTCTTGCAATGTTATATCTCTTAGTTCTTGTCTATATCTGAGAATACCGTCCTTGTTTTTGATGGGAACATCGGGCAAAATCATGTGGTCTGTATCGGCTAAGATGCGACTGCGCTCTTCTCTAATACGTTCAGCCAAAACATCATTCTCTAATACCCATGCCCCGTTTTTCCATACAGCTTGTCCGTCTGTTTTTTCAACATCGGTCATTGTATCATCTGGTGTATCCCCGATCTGGAATTCTATCGGTATGCCGGTTTCTTTTTTCCAATAGTGCTTGCTCGTATAGTCAGCTTTGACAACATATGATCCATCTTCATACACAATGGTCTCATTCTCACCTTTAGTAAGAGTTCCATTTGCCTCTAATTCCTCAGAATCAAGAAGTCTCCCGGTTTCATCAATCTGGCTGACAAGTGTTCCAACTACTGCACCGTTTGTGAGATCGTCTATTTCTTTGACTTCCCCACCTTTTCTTGGCAACGGTAATTCTGAGCTGCTATAGTGTGCAACTATTTTTCCATCTAAAATTTCTATGCTTTGCATTATGATATCCTTGTCCATTTTCGGACTGTAACGTTTATCGGCCGTGTTTCATGGGCACCTGCTGTGCTCGTTTTTCCTACTGTCGGCTTTGTAAGAGACCCTTCTAGGGTATAAATATAACGGCCGTCAGTTCGTGAGCGGACTATAGATGTATAGGGACTTATATCAGAACCACCGGTCTCAGGAACGACTGTAAAATGGGAATGCGCTTGAATCTGGCCTGATTGAAAACCTGCTCCAAAATCACTGGCATTTGGCCCAGCGAATCGAATAAAAGCTCCACCTAATTCGAGTGATGTGTCTTCCCAAGCACCCGGGAGTCCAAGTTCATTAGGGGCTGGTTTATTTGGGAATTGTATGTGGTCGAATCCGATGGGGAAGGCACTAACATATAATTTCCAGAAGCGGTTGTTATTTGGTACATTAGTCCCATCAGAGTCTGCACGTCCCGGAGTATTCCCTACGTTTGGGTTTCCAGCATATCCGGCTATTGATATGTACAACTCTCCTAGATACTGCACAATGGAGGAATTTTCATAATAGTGTGTTTTTGGGTCCCACTCTGCAACACCAGCCTGCATCAGATATGCAAGCTGCCGAGTTGGTATGTGGAGCAGTGAATTTAAATCCTCGGAAAAAGGTAATCGTGCATCTCCATCACTTGACACAATATCAAAATAACCACGCTCATACTGAGCGAGTTCCTGCATCTCCTCGATATCTCTTGTACGTTCTGGTGAACCTGCAGCAGCTGATCCTATTTTCCCGAGCTGGCTGTCTATTGCAGAATCAGCAAATATCTTTTGATGTTTTCTTTCTAGTTTCACTAGTTTCATAAAATTTTCCTCCATATTCTAATAGTTACGTTTGCTGGTCGATCTTCAATTCCAGGCTTGGTAAAACGCAGCCGATGGTCATGTGCCTCATCATGTATACTAGGATTAAGCATGCCAGAAGATAGACAACTAGAGGGACCAGATGCTGGTATTTCAATATCCGACATTTGTTGATCACAGGACTCTTCCGGAATTAGTTCTGCAAGTATAATACTATTGTTTTGAGCATCTTGTAATCCACCAGCATCAAAGTCTTCTGTGTTATCCCCATCAATTCTCATGAATCGATCTTTGAAATAATTACTGATGTTGCTCCAAGTACCGGGCATACTTAACTCGTCAGGGCTTCCGCCTCCGGGTAATTGTATATACGTAAAACCTATAGGGAATGTCGCCTCACCACCACCTGTAGCCTCACCACCACCACCACCTGTAGCCTCGCCTAGTTTCTCCCAGTACGTTGCTGTATACTCGGGAATATTGCCTATATTTGGCTCTCCGTTTATTGATGTATATAGCTGACCCCTATACTGTACTATAGACTTGTTTGAATAATATTCGGTTTCTGAATCCCATTCAGGAACACCTGCTTGCATAATGTATTTGAGCTGATATGTGATTAAATAAAACAGAGAATTCAAGTCCTCGACATACGGAAGTTTTGATGTTCCTTCATCTCGAGTTATTGCAAACAGTCCATTCATATACTGTTGTAACTGTTGCAAGCCTTCTATGTCTTTTGTTTTGATTACATTACCAGCAGCTTTAGAGCCGATCTGTCCAAACTCCTGCGTGTCTGCGTCATCTCCAAATATCTTTTGCGTTTTTCTTCTAAGTAATGGCATCTTGGGTCTCCTGTATTTTATTATAGTATTGCAGCATAGTTCCTTTAGGGGTTTGATTGTAAGCTATCAACCCCGCTCGGTTTTTATTCGGCACGTCGGTATCATATGTAAACAATGAAAACACATCAACATCGCTGTAAACAGGATCGCCTATATGTACGCCAGCCGGTTTAGGCAGTACATTCTGTTCGTGAGCTATCCTCATAATTCGCTCTTCGGATTTATCTACATCAAACGTCAATCTCATGAGATATTCTTTGACTTTAACTTTTCCAGGAAAGAATCGGTTGAAAAAGTCATCAATAAACTTGAGAGACATATTTCCCGTGTTAATCAAACCTTTCATTTTGACGAGCAATCGCAATTCATCATCTTCTAGTTGTGAAAGGCTGAATCGTATTCTTGAATCATACAACCAAATACGACCAGATATTCCTGTTTGTCCGTAGTCAATTGACCCGGTGACATACCGTACAATTCTTTCACTGGTCAGGGGTTCATCGTAGTCCCTTGCTCCAAAATGTTTAGCACTCTCTAATTTAACAACTTCTCTTTTAACACCAACATACTTTGCTATAATGTCAAGAAATACACCATGTGCTTTTCTCACATTTTCATCAAGATTATCAACGATGCTGTAGGAAAGCTCCAAGTCTTTGATAATATCAAACATCATTAAACTTTTGACTATAGCTGTAACATGTCGAGACGCATTAGGCTTATTTCGATATTGCATTATTAACAGGTCTCTATAATACTCAATCAGCTTGTTATTCATCAGTATCCCCTAGGTCCGGGTTTATACTAATACGATCCACACTGTTTATAAATAAAGAGTTAGCATACTCAGGGTTCACCACTTCTTCGTATGTTCCTGGCACATCTGAGTCAATACTAGATGAAGCTACCTTTACGTTTTTAATTATATATCTAGGATGTTTATTTTTTATAAAGCTTATAATATCATCTGCCCCTGGGGACTGCCCCATCCTCCATATAAGATTTTCAGCAATGAGTGTCTTTAGTCGTGTAACTTGTGTCTCATTTATAGGTATATCTGGGCGACTATGATGTGTATATTGGTATACATTTAATCTAATATATAGCTTGGTAAGCTTAGGCCTATCAAAATGTGCTATAAATACCCCACCAGTGCTTCGAGTTGCACGACCATGCTCAGATCCTTTCATTCCTGTTCCTGCAGTTTTTGTGCTGTATATGACCTGTGCTATCTCATCATCATCTCCTCCGTCGACAATTACCCATATTGAATGGGCTGGAATACCACCATAATGTGTTTCATCAGTATCATTTTCATATACTTCCACTGCTGCCACATTATCTAAATTAGCGATATTTGAAGAAATACTATCCAGAGAGCCTGTTGCTCCGATTGAAATAGCTTGACGTCTCCGTAGTTTAAGCTGGGCATCGGTTTCTTCATCTTGTCCTTGAGTAGAAGCCCCCCCGGGGTTTTCTACACCTGTAACCCCGTTGAATACGGTTACAACCGAATTGATACTACCAGCTTTTACTTCAATATTCCCTATTTCTTTTGCCCGGAACAATACCGTAACTTCTCCTCTCCCATTTTCATCTAAATAGTATTTTTCACCTAAATAGTGTTTCCCAGAATAACTTTGATACTCACGGAAGACTACTGAGTCTATCAAATAGAATTCATTACCATCCTCATCTTTCACAGTGAATAAACCATTATTATAAATATTAAAATGATCAAGACCAGGAAGACCTACTGGTTTGTCTACGGTGATAGTTATCGGAACAATAGTATATGTAGCATCTTTACGTACTATTCCGTTTATGCTGACCCGTTGGTCTAGGACTACGCCTTGTGCCTGGTCTGGATCGAAGTTGTTATGTATTGTCTGTAATAACTCCCTTGTATCAACTGCAGCTTGAGCGAATATGTTTATCATCTGTCCGTCTGGGGAGTTCTGGTCTACATTGATATCCGCACCATAAATATCTTTCATAGCAGCTACAAGCTCTTCTCGTATTTCTGTCAATGTTTTTAATTGTAAACCTTCATTATTTATTGCATCAGGCATTTAGACCTCCACCGTTGCTTGACCTAAAATAGTATCAACTGTTACTCTAATAGTAACATTTCGATCCTCTTGTATTTTAGACTCAAAATTCACTATTTTTATGACTCCTTGAGATTTTAATACAACTCGCTTTATATTCAAGTCTAGAAGCTGCTTTGTTCCATATCCTAGATAGTTTGAGTAATCGACTCCCTCAGCTGGAGCATAGAAACAGTCCCCTACCCATGACAAAACCCGTGTCTTTACATTGAGTATAATTGCTTCGATATTCCTTGTA
>JACSEB010000025.1_pt1 | contig 12671 bp, 18 predicted proteins | sample 8225501 | NCBI WGS metagenome assembly JACSEB01 (sample SAMN15704856, study PRJNA648150) | viral metagenome | isolation source: viral RNA from sea star tissue collected in USA, Olympic National Park, and... | host: Pisaster ochraceus | collected 2013
TATTATCAGCATCATTTAGATATCCATTATAAGTTTTAGCTTCTTTTATTGCAATATCGATAATTGTTTTTCTAGCTAATTTTAATAATTGAGATCTTCAAGCATTAACTTTCATTGGCACAATTTGAGTGTAGCCAATTTTTGAATAGTCAGCTGTAGGCAATAAAGTTATTCTTTGAGAAATTAACGGTTCCATTTCACAAACATTATAGATGCGTTCCTCAACAGCAAGGGGTGCCTTGTTTGTTGAATCGTTTGAACTTCCATCGTTATTGTTAGTGTTTCATGAAATAGTATTTTTTATTTCAGATGTAATAGTAATCGTTTTACCAATCCCTGCTGCTGCGGTGTTTTGTAGCCCATTAAAATTATGTGAAATCATTGGCAAAAATGTGGCTTTAGCTGATGAAACAGATAAACCTTTTGCGTAATTTTTATTTAAAGGAACTGCTGAACCATCAGGCAGTAAAACTTTATTTAAGAATTTAATATTTTCTGACATTTTTTGTCTCTCTTTCCGAATATTCCGCCACCTGAAATATTCATTTCCCTACCATTTTTTTAATTAAAAATTGTTATCATATACAGCAATAATATAATCACATAAATCATCAATACGTTCATTAGATTTATTATTTATTACACTGTAATATTTTTTATTTAAATTTTTACGATGAACCTCAGGCAAACCTTTAGCTTTATTAATTATTTTAATTATTCACTCAATGATATCACTTTCTTTTTCTGAAACTTTTATTTTTAAATTAACCCTAATTTTATTAACTTGTTTTTTAACTAAATTATTATCTAATGTTGAAGTTTTAGCAAATTTTTTTATTGCTAGAAATATTCACATTAAAATTTTATATCATTTTATCATTTTCTTTATCTCCTATTTTTTCAACACATTCAGCAAATTCACTAGCACGATCAGCTTCTTTTTTTACTAGCTGCCAATTTATCATCGAAACACTAGAAATTATAACAGCAAATATTGATGCTATTGGAATATATTTTTTATGTTGTTTTTTCATAACACCCCAACCTTTCAAATCTATTATACATTATAAATCCATTTGTATGTTTAATTTTACTCACCTATTGGGATTGGTTCCTTGGAACAAATGGGCGAAAGTTATACAATCAAAACCTGACGAGTAAGCCCTAACAAATGGGATGGGAATATTTAATACGTAAAATTGAATGCCATCTCTAACAGACCCAAACCTTACGGTTCCAAATCATTTATTCCCTGCTGATGGTGAAAAGCTATGGTTTCCACTAACCCTAACATTAAATGGGGCCTCCATATTTTCAACTCGTTCATTTGTAGGTATGTTATCAAAAAAATCTAGGGGGGTGTTTGGTAATGAAAATATCATTTGAAAGCCAATGCAATTATCATCATCGATTCGATGAGATGTTGATCTATCTATTTTACAAGTTAGGGAAATGTTTATTCCTGGTTTATTAAGGTGTTGTTTAATTTTTTTATTAGATAAAATAACCCCTTGGGTTGTGTTTATATTTCCCGCAGTTTGATAATCATCTTGAATTGTTGAAGTGGCATATGAACGATGAGGTTCTGCTGTTGGCTCAAAATCATTTTGAAATATATCAATAGGAACCCCAACATCAACATTACCCCCAACTGAATCAGCACCTAATTTTTTTCAATGTTCGGGGGTTAATTCTATATCACTAGTTGGAGCATCTGGGTCTGGTTCACTTCACATTAAAATATCACTTTTTTTATTGCTATCTGTCGCCGTAATTTTTCAAGTTGTCAAATTGTCAGCCTCTCCTTGATTGGCCGTTTTTTCAATTGATAAAATGGCAGGGAGTTTTTTATCTAAAGCAATTGATGATGGACTTATTACTCGGCTAAAATTAATTACAACACTATCTAAGCCATAGCTTCGTCTTGCTGATAAATTATATCTGTATGCGATCATGTAAGCATAGCCAACTTCAGGCTCAAATTCTACACCATTTAAATGTAAATTATAATATCCATTTTCAGCACCCAAAAATGTAAACTCACTATTTACTAGCTCACCAACCACTTCAATATCCATATTTTGAAATGGATGAACTCCATTAGGATCTGTAGTTACTCTTTCCCCAACTTGAATTTTATTAGCAATGGGAAATTTTACCAAGGCAAAATTATAATCATTTACACTAGCACCACGTCCAATTATGGTGTAAATTTGAATAGGTTGATCTTTTCTAACAGTAAAACGATTATCACCTAAAACAGTTTTAACTTCAGCAGTAATATCTAAGCTGACATAGCCATCATTTGAAAACATATCAAAGGTGATTATGTTGTTTGGACTACCAAGAACACCTTGATTTTTTTCTCTTTCAGTAATTAAACTTCCATCCATACCAATTAATGGAATGCGTAAATTAGAGTTAGTTATAGTTGAATAATCTGGTGAAGTCTCACCAAAATTATTAATAGAGTCTTGAGCCTCATATTCCTTTTCTAGTTCAAAAGTGAAACCATCAGCATGTGGAGTTGCATATCCTAATGCTATAGCTTTATTGCTATCACCTAAAAACATACTACCAACTTTTAAATTTTCATTAAATAATTGGTTAAATGTATAATTAATTTCAGCTTGTGGTGTTGCTAAAATTGTATCGTCTCATTGAGTTTTTAATTCGAATATATGAGTGTCTAAATCTATCTTAGTTTTTTCATCGACATATTCTTTAGTCGTTGGGTTAGTTGGTTCTGTGGGAGTTGGTATATTAACTTGCGAGTTAAAATTAACTTGATTATTTAAGTAATCAAAAGTTACCATATCAACACCTAAATTATTTAAAATTTTTAAATTCTCAATAATTTCATTGTCTAAATCCTCAGCTAATTCAAAATTACCCAAAGGTTTTATATTTCTATCTAAAAATCCTTTATTAATTAAATCATCATCATTTTCAGGCGTATTTAAAATACCCCCTGATGTATTCAATTTTTGGGTTTTATTTGTTATGGTTTCGATTAATTGAAATGTTTCAGCATCAACTTCGCCATTTATTCCATTTGTTCCATTTGTTCCATTTGTTCCATTTGTTCCATCTTTTCCAGGTTCACCAGGGGCACCTTGAAAAGTGTTAGCAATTACCAATTGATTTTTTGAAAATATTTCCAAAAACAATCTAGAGTTAACAAATTCATTTATTAATCCCGATGTATCAAAGTTAGCATTTTGGAAACCTCCCCCAATATCTGTGCTAGTTGTAGAACCAGCAATTGTATTGGTTCCACTAATAACTGTATTAGAATTTGCTGCTGTTGTAGTGTGGCTTGTGGCCTCATTGTTTGAATCTTGGCTTTCGGTTGGGGCAGTGTTACTATCCGGGTCTTGGTTAATAATTCCTTTACCGGTTGCTGTTGAAGTATCATCATTAGCAACATTAGAATCAACCCGATTATTTTGGGTGCTATTATTATCTGACGAAATTAAAACATCATTAGATACTATATTATTAAAAGTTAATTTATTAATTCAACCTAATTTTATTGTTTTACCGTGAAGTTTTGGGAGCTCATCAATTAAGGCATTTATTAAATAATCGTGAGTTGTGGCATCATTAAAATATGAAAAATCATTTTTAAAACGACGTTTTAATGATTTATAAATTGTAGCTTGTGAGTAAAAAGTTATTGAGTCATTAATAAATTCTGTACCAGATAAAGCATCATTTACTTCATTTAATATTAATGTTGAAAATGTTTCAAAGTCGGGATATAAACCAATAAATTGTTTTCCTAAATTATTCATCATTACCTCCTACATTTTCAGCTTTTTTATCTGGGTCATCATTTGAATCATCAGCTAAATTATCAACCAAATCTAAATCAATATTAAACATTTTTTTATAATTGTTAGCAAAATTTTTATATGATTGTCGAAGCCTAAAATCGAATCCATTAAATTCGTGTTCCTCATATTTCATTTCTCCCGTAAGCATACGCTCTTTTTTAAATCTCTGGTTAATTCTAAACCCAAAAATTTTATATATAATAGCTTCATATTTTGGGATACAATCCAAAAATACATTTGGATCTAAATTAAATGGGATTACTGAAATATTATCGCTTACAATTTCGGCCATATTAAATGTTGCTGAGTCATTACTATATGAGCTATCAAATTTTAAAGTTTCACCAACAGAATATAAATTACTTTCAATCTGATTATTAATTGAATGTGAAGATGATGATGCTATCTTACCACCAGCCACAACATTATAAAGGCTGGCCTGTAAATGACGCCTTGCCAACTCATCAATAAAAGGCTCTAGCAATTGTTTAATTGATTTATAATTTATTATATCCTCACCGATAAAGTTTTGGAAAAAAACAATTTTGTTATTTTGAACGTCTTGCGTGGCAATTCCACGACCATTTTTATATTGAATAAAATTAGCAAATGATTCATATTTATCACCACTAAAATTTAATCATGCTGGGAAAATATAAGCACTTTCAACAACCCCATTATTTCCGATGCCTTGACCCATTTTAATGTTTGGATAGTAACGTTGAATTGATTTTTTATTTTCTAATAAATTTATTACTGCCACGTGGCCCTCTCTAAAAATTGTTCTAAAAAATAAGGTTTGGGCGTTTATATCAAAAGTTTCATCCCCCACAAAATTATATTTGGAGATGAAAAGATTTTCCAATTTTGTCATATACGCAGTTTTTATATCGTTTAAAGTTTCTGTTTTGTTTATCATAAGAATATTATAACATTATAATTAAAAAAAACTATGCTATACAGCATAATTTTTAATTTAAGTTAAGACGTTGTTTTAAATAAATCGGTTGTTAAATCACTATCATCATCAACATCAGAAGTTTTAGCTTGATTTTTTTCATTCTCTAATTTCTCAGATAATGATTTTTCAAAGTTGCTATTTTTTTCAGATAAACTTGTTGAAACTTTTTCAATTTCTTTATTCATTTCACCAAACATATCATTTATTTTACCTGTGAAATCTTTAACCACAGGGTCCATTTGCTCCTTAACTAAAGCCACATTTTCGTCTTTAATAAATTCTTTAAAATCAACATTTTCTTTTAAAGCTTTAATTATTGAATCCATATCTATTGTTGTTTTTTCATCATTTGCCATATTCTAACTTCATCCTTTTTTTTCTGTTATGTCTGAATATTCAGATACATTATTATTTTCGTCTGGTTGATCTAACATTTCTGGTTTTTCTTTTAGCTTGAACTCTTTATTGGGCCAATCCAAAACATGTAAATGTTTTAATGTAAACTCGATACTTGTATAATTCTTACCCTCGATAGTATTAATTTTATTATAAGGGTTTAATTCAACATGAACCCTAGCACCTTTATTTAAAGATGCTAAAGTTTCGGCTTGTTTTCTATAAGCAGCAAATTTTATAAAGACTGGCTCAGTTATTGATTCGCCATTTGTGTCTGTTCCTTTAAAGCGATTAATTGCTACTGTTGCAAATATAAGCTTTTCGCCCTGTTTAGTTTCTTGCTTTTTAAATTTTGTTGGGTCTGTTAAATGACCTAAGATTTTTCATTCATTCATTATTTTTTTCTTTCTCGATTAAAAATTAAATTATAATTTTTTTAAACATTCTAAATTTTCCGGGGTGAAAGTATCCGGTTTAGTTCTATCAATCCCACATTTTTTTAATCAAATTGTCGAAATGGGAATACCCCTATCACGATAATCAATTATTATTTTTTTTAAATTATTTATATTATCCATAATTTTTAATCCTTGTTTTTTGGTGTTCCATTGCCTGAGGAGTTACCTCATCGTAGAACATAATCTAGATATAACATAACCGGCCATTAATCCGTATCTTTTATATCTAGTTGTAATAAATGGCGAAAGGAATCTTACAATGACAATAAAATATAACCAAAGATTTTTTACAAGTGAGAAAAAAATATTTTATACCATTTACTACAATATAATTATAACATAAATTATTAATTTTATTATACGTTTTTAATAATTGTAACTAATTTATTTCTTGGCATTTCTCATTGTAATATTTCAATCATTAATTCAGCAATGCTTATTTCGTCAGTATATATTTTTTCTTTCATTCACATCATAGTTAGCATATCAATTGTTGGTCTAGAAATAATTCGCGAAGTTTTATATTGAAGTAAATCTTTTTTATTCATTACAAACTCAGGAATATTTAAATTTCGTCGTTGTTCTCAATCGACAGCATAACATTCTTTATTTTTAATATTTTGGCAAATTGTAATTTTACGATCAGCAACTCTTAAACAAAATAAGTCTTTAACATTTTTAAATGATGATATTTTTTTAATATTATAACCGTATTCATTATTGAATTCGCCCCCGTATTCTTGGCGGAATAAATCAATGTTGCCAGCCAAAGCTAAACGATATGCTAGTTGATCGTCGGCTGTGTTTTTCTTGTAATGGTTCTTGGGAATATTTCATATTATCGACCCGGCTATTCAATTAAAAGTTAATAATTTATTATCTCCTTTTTTTTGGGACATCCCCAAAGTTGCTAATATTGGGTCTCTCTGAGATATCATATTTGCCGACATTAAAACTTTAGCTTTTGAGTTCAACCTAAAAATTGTGCTAACTAATGATGTAAATTTCCCATACTTATTAGGAATGTTACTTCCATCACTAAATTCTTCGAAATTAATTCAGTATGCCTTTTTAAAATCAATTGATTTTTTATTGGCTCCAGTTCTTAAACCAAGATATCAACCCACAACATCATCTATATTTTTTTTATTAACTGCTTTATCAGGATTGCTTAACGTTACTACCGCACCCATTGAACTAGCAACTTCATAATCGCAATCTTTTCAAAAAAACATATCATTGTCTAAATTATCTAAAGCCATTGCCTCAGTGTTTCGCATTCAGATAAATTTTTCCCCATGTTCTCGATATCTTTTTAATAAAAAGTTTTTAGTTGAAAATGATTTCCCGATTAATCTAGGCCCATTAAAAATTATTATTCCAAAGTATTTTTTTATCTCATCTATCATTAATATATCCTCGACATTTAAAAAGTTATTAAGATTAGCTTTCATATTTTCTTTAACTTTTTTAGTGATAATTTTTTCAATCTGAGATTTATTTTTTACCTTTTCTAAAACTCTAGCCCTTTCGCTGAGAAATATATCATATACACTTTCTTTATTTTCCATATTAATGTTCCCCTCCTTGAATTTGATGGTCTCGTCTAGTTAGCACAATACCATTATCCAATTGTATTTTTTTTAATGAAACCCCTATCAAATTAACCCCAATATTAAAACGGTTATCTGGATCAGCAAATACTTCGCCGGCATTAAACACTCCAGCAAATTTTATTTTTATATCTCCATCCTCAGACACCAATTTATACATTTTGGCACCGAGCACATCCATATTTTCATATTTGCCATCAACAGACCAAGCACCAAATTCTTTATCGTCAATATTTAATTCATCAGGAATTTTTTTTCCAAAGAAATAAATGCTGTCGGTATCATAATATTTTATGTCGGACCAATTAAATAATTCGATTGTTTTAATTAAATGCTCGCGAGCTTTTCATGTAATATAGGCACCAATATGGCGAGTCTTTACATCCTCGGGAGTGATACGTTGATTATATTCATACTCAAAGGCTAATCTATCATTTCTTAAAAAAGTTATGCCAGGCCAATTATGTTTAGAAAATGGTTTTTTATTTTTTAATAAATCATTTAAATTTAAGGTTTTCATATCTGAAATCATTGGTACGCTTAAACCAAAATTATTTATATGGCTAGTAACTCAAAAATGATTATCAATAAAATCTAACTCATCAGCAACCATTTTTTTATTAGTTAAATCAACGCTGCGCTTTTTGGAGAGGTGAACTTTTTCGCCAAACTTTCCATATAGTGAGTTTAAAATTATTTTAGAGGCATTTTTTTGGTCCTCATTTTTAGCATTAATTTTTATCTGTTTTAATATGGATAAGTAATCTTTAGCGAACGGCTTCATTTTAAACCATATTGTTTTTTCGATTTTATAATCGATAACATAATATTTTTTTATCATTTCTAACTCATTAAAAATATAGGTTGTGTTATATGGTTTACCATTATATTCATATAAATATCGAAATGTTTTATTTATTTCTGAAGGAATTCTTGAGCTTTTAATTAATGGGATATGTTGCTTGTTGTATTTTGATTTAAAACTTTTAATTGTGACATTAATAAATTTTACTGATTCACCATCTGGTTTTTCATTAAGGGGGAGGCCAAAAGGCAAGGCTTTCATCATTTCGTAGGGATAGGAACTATTTATATCGATTGAAATAACTTGCCCTTTTTTATTTTTATTGTTGGGGTTAAAACTTGAGAGTCCACCCTGATATGATTTATCCACCATATAGTGCTCCTCAACAGTTAGCACATTTTTAAACTCACGCTTAAATTGTGATTTACCATAATAATTTTTTAAACCTGTAATTGAAAGTGATGATGAAGTTAGAGCTTGTTTTAAATTTAACACTTTCTTAACTTCGCAATTCTCAACAAATTCATCATTCAATCCTGAAATCATTTTCCGAAACTTGTCATTTAAATATTTTAAAGGAATAATACAATCATTTTTTAAATAGGGCAACATTAAATTTAAATACTTATTATTGGTATAGCCATATTGTGAATCAAATGGTTTTACATGAATCATAGCTTCATCATAAATTTTATCATATAGTTCATTTCTTGAATATACTTTATCAATAGCATCATAGAATTTTTCCTCGTCATCGATAGGAGTTAATTTTTGGATGCCTACTTCCTCACCCATTTTTTTAACCGATAAATTGGTTAACCTTTTAACGCATTTTATACGTGCAAATTTTCCCTTGATATATAATCACACTTGAATAATTTGCTGTGAGTGCCCCGTAATCATATATGCCCCACGCTCTTTATTTTCTAAACAGAAATCCTTGAAGTCATTCATTTCACCGTCGAACCTAATCAACAATTTATAAAGTTCGTTTTTCATAAATGCATAGTCAAATGGTAAATTGACGAATCAAAAAGTTTTATTTGCTTGGTAATTCTTAGCTCAACCAGTTTTTTTATTTCTTAAAAATTTCTTTTTATTGTGTTCGACTAAATAAAATACAGTGTTTAAGAAGTCGTTTATTGTTGTGCCCCAGATAAAATCATATTTATTATTCGCCATACCTCATAAATAAACTTCTGAAACTCCAGGGTCATTTTTATATCTGTTTAATTTAATTAGGTTTTTCTCGGTTAAAGTTTCAAAGTCGCAAGAAATATCATTACTATCAATATAATTTTTTAATAAAGATTTATTTTCTTTTAAATGTTCTAAAGCTGTCATTGTTTACCTCTTTCTTTTTCCAATATTTTTAAATAGATTAAATGTTTTGTTTGTTGATCTAATTATTCTGGCTGCTTGTTTTTGGTATAAGTTTTTAAACCTAGGATTTTTATATTCACGTATTGCTGCTAAGATTTCTTTAGCAGGTCTAACAAATATGCCATCCCTTTTTACAGTGCTATCAGAAAGATATGATTCATTGATATCAATATCTCGGCGAATTTCTAATTCATTTTGTAATGCTAAATAAGCGTTGCGCTCTAACTTTTTCGCTGTATGTGAAATAAAACGAGCTCGTGATGTTTTAATTTTGCTAAACTTTTTTAAATATTCATTTCCAAATTTAATCTTTCCGAATGTGTCCCTGAATTGGGGACGTGCTCCCTCTTTCTCAATTCGACGCAATAATTTATTGTTATATTGTTTAGATTGAATATATTTTTTATGCTGATTAATTAAGTTTTTAGTTTTTAATCTTTTGCCAGTTCTCGGATTAATATATGTTTTTTTATTCAAGTAAACCCTAACGCTTTTAGCGCCAGGGAATGGTTGAAACAAAATATATTTTTTCATTATCTAAATCTTTCGCGTTTTTGAATATGTTTTCGGCATTTGGTTAAAGTAACAGCATAAATTAATTGTGCTACCTTTTTTTTATTGTCATCTTTAAAATAATTATCCTTTAATTGATTCAAATAATTCAATGTGTCGATGACGAAATCATAGCATTCACGACATTTTATTTTATTACTAAATTCTTTATTTAAATATTTTTTTAGTTTGCTAATAATTTTTAATTGGAATTGGTCGGACCTAATAATCACATTATCACCACCCGAATTTATAAAATGATATTTTGAATGTTTATTACATTTTAGAATTTTCATTTTGAAATTCTCCTTTATGATTATTAAATACTTCTTTCACAATTTTTTTTACAGCATTCTGTCCTGGTAATTTTTCAACCATAGCTAAATCTAAGTTTATATACTTAATTTTAGTTTTACACTCCATAACTTTATTATTAATTTTGTTAATTTCTAATTGATAACGATCTAACATATCAACTAAAATTTTTCTTTCGCTGAATAATTGACGGCAAGCCTTATCTAAATTAGATAAGTTAACCTTGTCTAAAGCAATTTTTTCTTGCTCGATATTCTTTGGCATAATTTTATCTCATTTTTTAATATACATGTCATATTTTTCATCCATAAATTTTGCCATATTCATATATTCAGAAATAAGTAAAATGTTTATATCATTATCTTTATCACGAATATATTCACCATTTTCTTTATATCTAATTAATTTTTTAGTTGAAATAATTCACTTCTGAATTTTTCCACGAACAATTTCATTAGCATTTATGCGCTGAATTAATTCTTTAGTTTTATTTATATCTTTAATCATTAGATCATTCACCACTTTCAATTTTTGCAACAACTCCTAAGTCATTAAATGCTTGGACTTCTTTTTTTAATCGATTAATTTTGCGATTCATTTTAGCAATATCATATTTTATTGTTGTAATATCTGAGTTAGCTTTCAATATTTCATTTATTGATTTGCCTTTATCAATACACAATTTTAATCATTCACGCGCAAGTAATAATTCACTATTAAATTTTTCTATAGTTTCCTTACATAAATTTAAATCTCGTAATGTTTTATATATCATCTTGTTTTTCCTTTCTATTTTTAATGTCATTTTCATTTACAATTAGGTAATAATTTATCGAACACATCCATAACTTCATTAACACTTTTATAATCATCACAAAATAAACCATTTTTAAAATAACACACCCGATAAAAACACTTATCATCTACAACAGCAGACCTAACCGTATAATTAATTTTATTTTTATAAATAACTGATGCCTCATAATTAAAACCTGAATGCACCATTCTAATCATTTCAACTTTTTCTTTAAATCTTTCTTTACTTATCATTTTTATTTTCTCCTAATTCTCTATGAAACATTAGCAAACCAAGCAAATCTTTTTTTGAAGTTTTTGGATATCGTGCTACAAATAAATTGCTTTCAGTATGTTCTTTAATATCAAAAGTTTCATTTTCTTTATCTCAACCCTGAACCACATAATAATGTCCTCTACCAGAATTATTTATTCTGATATGAACGCCATTAGCCATATTGTTAAACATATTAATTAATTTTATTAATGCCATATTAGTTTACCAACTTCTTTTTTATTTTTTTAATTTTAATTTTAGCAGATTTATAATCTTTAATCTGCGATTTAGGTTTTAAAACAATCTGAGCTTTACATTTATGTAAAAATTGCTTGCGTAAATATATAAATCCTATTATGTGATGAATAGTTACACCCACATAAGCCCATATCACCTTACCTTTTTCGTTACAATTTCTAATACAATAAATATCTGTGAAGTCGTTATATTTTCACACTTCGACAACAGAACTATCTATTGAGTTAGAAATGTTTAATTTCTCTGTATATTCTAACTTTTCAGCCTTTTTTATAAAATAATCTATTCTATCCATTTGTTTATTTGTCATTTAAAATTTCATTGTCACTTTCTATTTTTTTCATTTTTGAAATAAGGGCATCTTTAAATTCATTAATGAATTCAATATCCATATTCATTTTTTCGATTATTTGATCGTTTGTAAAATCTAATTTAACATAGACTTGTAAACTTGAGGCTATTATTACCGGTATCTGATAGCGATTGCTTGCTTTTTCCAATCATATGTAAAGTGCTTTATTTTTCATACTAAACCCCAACCACTTCAGCAAGTGATGATTTACTCATTGCAATTTTAGAAGTAGATTCAAATCTTGACATAATTTTATCTGTTTCAAGAATAACTTTTCTAGCAAGTTCTAAAGCTTCATTATTTTTATTAATATCGAATAATTCATCTGATATATTAAAATGATTAATTTTAGTTAATCCTGAAAGGTCTGACAGTTGAATTAAAGATTCAATATATTTTTTTGAAAATTTAGGAGTTGTTGATGTTAGATTATTTAACATGTTAAAATCTAAACTATATTTAATATCTGAGTTTCTCCCTGATCTACGTCATTTTAAAATTGCTAATTTTAATGAATAATTTCTACCAGCAAATTTTTTATATTCACCATTTAAGTCTAATACATTTTTTAATAAGTTTGCCATAATATTTTTTCTCGTTTCTTGTAATAATTTTTAACTTCTTTATTACATAATAATTATACCCAAAAACCAAACACACCCAACAC
>JACSEB010000026.1_pt1 | contig 12660 bp, 13 predicted proteins | sample 8225501 | NCBI WGS metagenome assembly JACSEB01 (sample SAMN15704856, study PRJNA648150) | viral metagenome | isolation source: viral RNA from sea star tissue collected in USA, Olympic National Park, and... | host: Pisaster ochraceus | collected 2013
GAATGAAAATTATAGACCGCAAGTCCTGGAAGGGACAGGACACGATGAGGACAGCCGAAGAGGCTTGGGACATGATTAACAGAGACCCTTCTGTAACGATTGTAGTTGACAACACGGGAGTGGGAACTGGTGTGAGCGACAGATTAGAGCAACTGGGAGCGAAAGTATTCCGATTTAATGCAGGTGGGGCAGCCCATAACAGCGATAGATACGGCAATGCAAAGGCGGAGATGTGGCACGAGTTCGACATTAAGAATGCAGATATACCAGATGATCCACAGCTGGTCTATCAACTAACGAGCTGCCAGTATGCTCACGACAAAAAGGGACGAAGAGTGGTGGAAAGTAAAGACAAACATAAAGCAAGGATTGGACGTTCTCCAGATGATGCAGATGCTTTGCTTCTATGCTACTATGAAACAGAGGCACATTCGCCGAGCTACTATGTGAGATATGCTGGCTGATATTAGGAGACCAGATGGGTATAAAAGACTTTTTTAATAAATCAAAACAGGACAGGCAGGAGATCAGCGTAACCAGGAGTGTTCGAGATGCGAAGCATGTTGTCGACCATTCGGACTCGTTTCAAGTTAATCTGGAGCTGACCAAGGGTATTTACTACAATAATTACCCCGGACTGACCATGTCTTCTTCTATTGGTTATACTGCTATCTCGATTCCTATTTGGTGGATGGGGCTTCCGACTCCAACGCCTGCGGACGAGAACGATGAGCAGACAGCAGAGGAGCTGGCAGTTATGGTGGAGGCATTTGCTTCTGCGATTACGAGCCTCCATACTCAGTGCCACCGGGACGGCACAATCTGGATTCTCCCGGTCTGGGATGCAAACAAAGGCGTGCTGGCTTGGGAATTTATACCGGACAACACAGTCACGGATATTATACGCAATATAAACAATGGAGAAATACAAGAGGTTTGGACGAGTGAGAAGGTCAAGATAACCACTGCCTTTGACAAGACAGCGGAGTTTACTCGTGTGCGGAAGTTTGCCAAAGACAAGATCACGATTAAATACTCTGATATTCAGGGGACTATTCCTGCGGGATTAAAAGACAAGACGATGGTCAACCCGGTGGGAGCATTGCCAGTTCCGTTTGCAAACAATGCAGATTATAACGATGTCAGAGGCCACAGCGATTATGAAAGAATCTTGCCCATCCTCAAGCAGTACCACGATCTGAGCTTCGCTAGTGCTTCTACCCTTGCCAAGTTTAAAACCAAGCTTGTCATGACTGTTCAAGAACCTAAGAAATGGTTAGCAAGTGCGGGGGGGTCTGAGAATGTCAATGTGGAGAACATGGATTTAGTAATGCTCACTTCCGGCTCTGCTGGAGCTTCCAGTGAAACTGCTTCCCTTCTTTCTGCGGACAAGGCAATCGAGCCGTATCTGAAAAAGCAGGAACAGTTATTCTTGATGATCGTGGAGTCATTAGGCATCCCGGAGTTGTTCTTCGGTGGCATGGCAACAGGCAATCATGCTTCTGTCGAAGAGTCGCAGGCGAGCTTAGTAAAGCTTGTAAAGGACAAACAATCACGCAAGAATAAAGCTTATACAAGATTATTCACTGACTCATTAAAGCTGCAGCGGTTGGCGACTATGAACAGCCGTCCGGTCGAGGAAGTTAATATGGGTTGGGGAGAGTTGGATTCCTTATCGGAGAAGACCAAGGCTGATATATTTGCATCCTTCTCCAAGGCTGCTGCCTCTCTTGTATCGTCCAATTCTATCACCAAGGCACAGCTCTACGAATTATGGAAAGAGTTGTACCCGAAGGCGACCGAGGGGAGCTTCGAAGAATTCGATGCTGGATTAAAAGATATGGCACAACTTAATCAATTCGCATCTATGAGCTACTCGGAAGGACTAGACTCTGGAGACGAAGACGAAGAAGCTGAAGCTGGAGATGACGCATGACGGCAGAAGAATACAAGAAATACTATCGCCGGGCGAAGAAGAAGTTCCCGAGGCTCACGCAGAAGGCAATGCGGGAGATTCATAAAGCTTACACGGAGGCAGGTGAGCGTGCTGCTGCTTATGTTCGCAGGGCGTCGGTCTCGGGTTTAAGTAATTCGGACAGCAGCTCGTACGCAGCATTCCAGGCACAGTTGAAAAAGGGTGCTGAAAAGATTGCAGGGGAGCTTACTGGTACGATTCCAGATGTATCCCGGACTGCGGTTGATGGAATAGCAGATATAAACGTGGAGTATCTGGGTGATGTTCTCGTTCCTGCGTCTTCGCAAGTTACAAAGGTTGGGATTAAGAGGATATATAAAGGTGTAAATGATCGGGTAATTCGAGACCTGGTTGGGCGAATATCCCAGAAGGGTTATAAATTCTCAGAGCTTGTTTGGAATACTGCTGGGGATTTCCCTGTGCAGATGAACCGGGTTGTCTCGGCAGGCATTGCTCAAGGTCGGGATGTTGTAAAGATTGCAAAGGATATATCTGGTTACGTATCAGGAGGGCGTGGGATTCTGGTGGGACGTTATGGCAAGTTGAAAAGGGGAACAAATGCTTTTCTTCGTCGCATCTCGGACAAGGTTGATTATAGAGCTTTGCGGTTAGTTCGCTCGGAGTTATATATGAGCTTGCAGAATGCTTCGGTGGAGCAGGGCAAGGCGAACCCGGGTTGCGATGACACCTTCGACTGGGTTGTCACAGCAGGAGGTCAGCATAGTTGTGTATGCCCTGATCTTGCAAGCTCTGGTCCCTATCCTCAGAATAGAATCCCGGATTATCCGCATCCGCATTGTCGGTGTACAATCACTCCACGCTTGCGGGAGAACTTTGTGGATGATGTTGTAAAGTGGGCTGAAGGCGGAGATGTAGACTATATGGATAAATGGTACGAAGGTGTGTACAATAAAGGGAGTTGACATTCTATACTCAAGCAGCTATAAGGGAATAGGAATAGTTGACTATTAAAATCAGACACTATATAATCATGGTGTTATGCTCCAATTGGAGATAAGCACAGGAAGGACGAGACAGTATGAAAAGAAAAAGGTTTAAAAGTAAAAAGGTGAATTATAAAGCGGCACAGCCAGCTCCTGTTATGCGCTTTCTTTATGCTGACAGCGGAGAGGAAGATGATAAGGCAGTCCTGGATATAGACCCGGATTCGATCCCCACGCTCATCTCCGACGAACAGTTGAAAGTAGAACAGGAGGGCGATGACAAACCCTATTATAAAATCGAGAAAATCGATTACCCTGTTCTTGCCAATGGAGTACTCTACAGACGATCGTTCTTCGAGGAATACCTGGGCAAGTGTGAGATAAGCCCAATCAATGGGAGCAAGGATGGTCACCATCTTGAATGGGGAAAGAGACCACCTTCAGACTTTCAATTGATCGGAGGGAAGATCGTAGGTGGGGAAACAGGATCAGTATACTTGAAACACTACATTCCGCCGGTGGGAGACAACGGTTCATGCAACAAGCAATTTATAAAGGATTGTAGGAATAACAAAATCCATTTTTCACTTGTATCTTATACCCGGGACTTGTATGAGGAAGACCCAGTAACAGGGGAAACTAAAATAACAGCAATCGGATCAATCAAGGGCGAGCGTAATGACGCGGTTGAGAGAAAACTGGGTGCGATGGAGCAGAAAACTAATGCTAATAATAGCATAGAAATATCAAACGAAGGAGAAGAAATCATGGAAATAAAAGACATGATAAATGTGATTCACAATGCTCTCAAGAACGGCGGTGAAGATTATGAGGACGTTGTGGACGGATTAGGACTCGGGGACAAGCTGGTTAACGCCGACCACGAGGCTGGAGCCAAGCTCGTCGAAGCGTTTAAAAAGATGAACGTGGAAGACCCGGTTGCCGAGATAACCAAGCTTCGGGACAAGGTTGCCTCTGACAAGACGGCAGTTTTTAATGCCAAGCTCGACGCTGAGTTTGGGGTTTCGAAGAAGGATGCCACAGGGGCAGAGACAAATGCTCTTCGCCAGTGTGCAGAGGTTATGATTGACAAGACTGCAAATGCAGACGAAGCGATCAAGGCATTTAAAGAAACTGCGGCAGCGAAGCAGCTTGCAGGGATGTTGGCTAGCACGGATGAGGGTGTGGTTGTAAACTCCATAGAATCTACTGCAAAAGTCAATTCGGACGAAATCAAGACGGAGGTATACTAAGATGGCAAAGGGCTACATTAGAAAAGAGACGCCTGTCGATCACTTGGCTCTGGTTAATACTACCGGTGCGGCTCTGGAAGCAGGGGAGCTTGCGGTAATCGAAGGCTTCGTTGGAATAGCAGACCAAGGTATCGAAGCTGATGCAACTGGAACGTTTGCAGTTGCCGAAGGCTTGCAATTTGAATCCAAGGATTTAAAGGGCGGAGAAGACACCTTTGATACGCTGGGACAGGATGTATTTTGGGACAAGACTTCTAAGCAGTTTAGCAATACTACCGCTGCTACAAAGTTTCGCGTGGGTTATATAACCCAAGTGAAAGATGCTCAGGGTGTAATCGTAATAGACAAGCTGCGACATGCACAGTCGATGGCATAAAGAGGAGATAGAAAATGAGTTTACAGGTAATTACGAAAGACGCGGTTATTGAAAAGCGTGTCCTTGCGAAGGCTGAGGAAATGTTCAGCCTTTATGCAGCTCCGCCTGAGGCAATGGCCTCGGCTGTTGATGCTGCTCCTTCTGTTCGCAGAAACGTTGTAATGACGGGCGACAATTGGGAAGGAAGTTCTGGCCGTAAGAAGTTGTATGAAAAGATTGCGCAGACGTCCCATAGAATCAGGGCGAGGATGAACGCACAACAAGTTCCGCTTCAGGCCGATCTTGACGATCTGTTCGCCATGTACTTCGTCGACATTACCCGCTTCCGCATGGAGGGTGTTGACCTGACTTCCGAGATTGCTACGGAAATCACCAACGTTAACTTCCCTCAGACTATCAACTTGCGAGAGCTTATACGAGCAAGAGGGATGTACGAGAAGATCCAGGGTAATAACGACTCTGTTTCATTGATCGAACAAGGAAGTGCAACGGTAGATACTCTTAATCTGGACATCATGGCATTGGGTTGGAAATCTTCCATCGCAAATGAGTTGTTTAATCCTTTGAACAACATGCAGCAGGTTATGCAAGCCTTGGCAGAAGGTGATATTGACTCTCGCAACAGCAAGACCGTTGGGGTCATTGTTGGAGCGACCTATCATTCGAGCCAGAAGACTGCAGCAGTAAATACAGCTACTCTGACCTACGATGAAAGGTTGTACGAAACTCTGGTAAAGGCAATCAAGCAACTCCAGAGTCTCAAGGACGAAGGAACAGGCAAGTTGATTAATTCTTCTGCTCCTGTACTTCTTGTCAACTCTGCGGATACTTGGAGTCTTGAGCGTGTAGTTCGCGGGAAGATTCAGTCCAACAAGGGTGGAGGAATGTCATCCAATCAACTCGCTGGCTTGCCTATCAGTAAGATAATCCAGTACAACGAAGGTATTACTCACGGCTTAGACTGGGGTGCTCGTACCATCGAATATCCCGGTGTGGAAGCTGGCAAGGCATACTTGCTTGTGCCCAAGCTCGCCTTCTGGGTGGCCAACAAGCTGGGGCTTACAACTGAGACCGGCATGGGCAGTGTACTGCAACTCGCCAGAAAAGAGACCGTCAATTACAGAGTCCAAGGGGAATACTACAAGCCCTTCTTAGGCTCTAGCTTCCCCGGAAAGACCAAGGGTGGCTTCGGTTACGTCGTAGAGGTAACTCTTCCGACTTCATAAATCATCAAGCCCGCTTCCTTAAGCGGAGCGGGCTTTTTATAATAAAATATATTGTGGAGGATAACAATGGCTGAAAGACACGAAATAAACCAACTACGTATTGAAATAAATGATCCTCCTGACATTATTGCAATTCAGAATGTGACAGATGCTAGTGCGTTGCCCACCGAAGAAGTTCCTCAGACGCTCTTCTTTGATGAATCCAGGGCAGTATATTGGAAGGCTGCTCGTGAGAGTTCGCCTGCCGATTATTCAATCTCGATATTAAAAATAGGAGACCCGCAGCTCGCAGAATTAATAGACTCCGTTGGACCAGAGAAAGCTGTGTGTCGTTCCTTTAAATTGCTTGCGAGAAAGTTGGGTTCTGATATGGCTCTGCTTCGATCCCAGGGTGGTTCGGATGTGACCCAACGGCAGAGTGTAGATTCGATGTTCAAATACTACAAAGCCATGGCGGACGGCTGCGAGGACGATATAGAAGCAGATAAAGGCGGAACAAGTGACGGTTCTGGTGGCAGTGTGGGCGGATTATATGCCATGAAAAAGCCAGTAATAGCGGGAGGTTTGGTGTGAATGAGGCTGCAATGTGGGCAGAAAGGGATGCTATTGCGAGGCTGGTGGAGGAATCGCCGACCACAATAACAATAGAGCGTTCGACTACTCCTCTCAAGGATGATGGTACAGGAAGGATGATAGAGGATAGAAATGCTGTAAAAACCATTAATAAAGTAAGCATGAGAATACGAATAGCCCATGATAGAAAACAACCGGCGGTTTCAGATGCTTCTCATCCTGGTGTTTTCTCTACTAACAATAATCGGATAGCGACGTGGGCGTGGAATACGGATATAAAAGAAGGCGAGACGTTTAGAGATGAGGATTTAGACAAGACATTCGCTTTTAGAGATGTTGACGTTCTCCGCCTTTTCGGCGGGGTTGTCGGTTATCAGGCAGCTTTAATACAAGCAGGAGAATAATATGAAAATTCCGCAGGGTGCAGGTGAAGAGCAAGAAGTTTATTTCAGAGAAGAGCTTCTCAACGGAAGCGATGTAATAGTTAGTAGTGGAGAAAGACGTTATATAACCAATCTTTTTACGAACGTTCCTTTATTAACTCGGGCAGAGGCATTTACAACTGTACAACATTTATCAGCTCTGCTAGCTCTAGAGGATCGGCAGAATGGTCCAAGGACGGGGTAATATGCGAGGCGTAAAAGAGGTTCAAAACAACATCTTGAATATATTCAACCGGAGACGTGCTGCTGCGTATGCAATATCTCAGGGCTTTGCTCTGGAAGCTCTTAATGATTTTAGAAGAGAACAGAGCCAGGAACGTTATTGGGTAAATCAGACAAACCAAGCAATGGACAGGATGTTTGCAAAAGCCTTTCTTGAAAAAGACGCCACAGGTTGGTCGATGTCCCATGGAGTGGAATACGGAGCTTATCTGGAGTTGGCGAATAATGGAAAAAACCAGGCAATAAAGCCCACAGTTGATAAAATAAAACCGGAGTTTTTTAAAGCAATTCGGAGGATTTATTCATGATTGCTGGAATCTACAATAGACTAAAACAGGGTTTAGGAGACAAAGCTTCTGTTGTAATGTGGGGTTCTGAAAGCCTTCCAAAAGCTCCTTATGTTATAATAAAGTTAGAGGGGCAGCAACTTCGAGTCTGGATTCACGAGATACCGGAACAATTTGGCAATTTAGAAGATTTGTGGCGGGAAACCATACCTGAATTGCTGGAGGACTATCAATATGTGACAGAACAAGGAAGTACTGTTACGATTGAAAACCCAAGGGGAGAGTATACGGTACAGGACTATAGTTGCCTTGTACAGAACGCAGATAGAACAATAAGTAAAGAAAGACGTTTTGATATACCACAATTACAATTTTGATCAAAGGAGAAACTAATGCGATCAAATAAGAAATTTACATATAGCCTTGGGTTCACGAGATTCATGGCTTTAAATCCCGATCAGACGAGACCTACTCCTTCGAGGATTATAGGCTCGAGTGGACCCTTCGATTTTTCGAGAATTACAGGAACAGGAGCATTTACTGCTACTTTGAATGTAAAGATCGACTCGAAGGCAGTGGAAGCAATCACGGTTAAGTTCCCGGCTACTGTAAAAAGGGAAGCGGTTACGATGGCCGAGGTGATAAAAGCTCTGGATTCTACCACAACCGGCGTTGTAGTTGGGACGAATACTCCTACGGATATAACAGCTTCGGTCGAAGGCGACAGGATTAAATTCGCGTACTCCGGTTCTGGGACGCCTTCTACTGTGCAGATGTACGGCTTATTCGCTGAGCTTGTCGGATTAGGGCAAGGACGAGGACTCAAGTTTATTAAGACTACCAAGTTCAAGGATTTGGGAGTCTCGCCTATACAGCAAGAGGGGTCAACTAATGAAACAGTTCCAGCTTCCACGGCTCTGACAGAAGTGCAGGAGGATGGGTACAGAAAAGGCTCAACGTTGACCATCGTCGATAGTGCTGATGACATCGAACTTCAGGCTTTGATTGACGGAGGTGTAATATCAGAGGATGTTAACGGTGTAGTCCGCTACGACGAACCCAATAGTGACACTGAGAAAACATACTTCTTTATTCAGGCATTCTACAAAAGGTTCGCAGAAGGCTCTCACAAGTCTTCGGACCAAGTAGGGTGGCGGATGGATGAGTATCGGTCTTGCACAGGCTCTCTAGGAGAATCCTCGCACGGAACTGGTTTTTCTGATACAAACTTTACTATTACCTGTACTCCTTACAAGGATGAAAACGGCGAGTTGTTTAATGATAGATACCGCTTGTATTACACGAATACTCAGTATGAAGCTCTCAAAGTGTATGATGTCTAGGAGATTTATAATGAAGATAATGGGTCGTTTATTAGCATACTTTAGACCAAAAATAGAAACAGTGCCGAATGCTATAGATGTTATAGGCGATCCTTATCCTCTAATTCTTGTCCCATTTAATGGGAAGGAGATATTCGTCCGTATCAAAGAATTGAATCAAGTTCAAATACAAGCTTGTGGTAACTTTTCAGTCATACAAACCCACGAAGACAAGGAACGCGGTAAAGATCAAAAGACTCTGGGTGAAAGTGTACAGTATGCAAAGCTCGTGTCGACGATAGTCAAGAAAGCTCTAGTTAAGCCAAAGTATGAAGATTTTATAAGCTTATATGACAGACACGGAGCTTTGGATAAAGCAAGAGAAACCTTAAGTCGGCTGAGAGAGAGATTAGCAACAGTTCCTGAAGTTGACGACCAGGGTAATGAAACTAAAGAGATGCAGGAGCTTGAGAATGAAATGAATGCAGAGGAAGCTTTTTATGATCTCGTACTTCCTACTGATTTCACGAGCGTAATAGTTCCCTATGCTCTAGGGACTATTAAAAGTGATGTTGACGAAATAACAGCGGATTTGTTATTCGACTGGGCTTGTGCTGGCAAGAGAGGAAATAAAGATCCGGCAGACTATGCAAACGGCGAATTTACAGCTTTTATGAAATGGGATATAAACAATCGTGCTTGGGAAATATACAACGAGCGAATGCAAGCCCAGAAAAACATGGTGGGTTAATTTATGGCATCTGAATCGGCAGGAACAATAGTCAGCGAGGTCAGGATTGATTTAGAGAAGCTCCGAGGAGATTCTCGAAGGGTTCTCGCTGAATATAAGAAAATAGGAACAGTTGGAAAGCAACAAGCTGAAAAAGTACAGAAAAGCTTTGAAAAATCCTCGAAGCTAATGTCAATTGCAGCAGTCGCAGGATTTGCTGCTGTTACTTCTATTGTTAAATCCTCGCTAAAAGCGTTTGGCGGGTTTGAGCAGGCTATGGCGAACGTGGCATCTGTCTCGAAGGGATCGAAGGAAGATTTAGAAGCTCTCGGGGAAGCAGCCCTGAAAGCTGGAGCTAGTACTCGTTACAGCGCGTCAGAATCTGCTGGAGCTTTGTACGTATTTGCATCCGCAGGTCTTACTGCCAAACAATCACAAGAGGGATTAACAGCAGCATTAACACTTGCAGCTGCTACCCAATCAGATGTAGTTTCTGCAACTCAGGCCTCTGTTGACGTAATGAAGCAATTCAAATTAGAGGCTAAAGATTCCACAAGAATCTCAAATGTGTATGCAGCTGCAGTCGCTAATTCTTCTGCCACAATGGAGAAGCTCCAAGGGGCTATGAAATACGCAGGTGTCACAGCGTCTGGCTTGGGCTTCACGTTAGAAGATACCGTCGGTGTACTTCAAATAATGTTTGATGCCGGTCTCAAGGGAGAGCAGGCTGGGACAGGACTCCGAGCCTTCTTCAGCCGACTTTCAGATTCCTCTGGGACTACTGTCGCTGAGCTTAAGAAATTAGGAGTCGCGTTTGAGGATATAAATCCGGCGACAAATAGTCTTTCAGATATAATTGAGGAGTTAAACAAGGCCGGTGTTGATGCAAGTAATTCAACCAGGATATTCGGAGAGACTGCCGGTCTTACAGCCCAAATACTTTCGCGAGAGGGAGCACCTGCTTTCGAGGAATATAGAGATGCCATAACAGGGACAAACGCAGCGTCCAAGGCTACCGAAGTACAAAATGCAACATTAAAAGGTCTGTTTGACAAGCTTAAAAGCTCGGTAGGAAGCCTGCAAATAGAGATCGGAGGAGCATTAAATCCGGCAATGCAAAGCATTGTTCGTCTTATTAAGAATATAGTTGACTGGATTTCCAAAGCAGATCCTTTGGTTCTTGGGCTGGGTACGACTGCTATAACAGCTGCCCTCGGAGTGGGCACTCTTACTGTTGCGATGAAAGCACTAGGGATTGCTACAAAGGCATCCACTCCTTTGTTGTCTATCATCATAGGAGTCTTGAGTGGGGTCGGTGGTGGTATTGCAACGTTTACAGCAAATGCTCGAAAGCTTAAGATTGAAAATCTTGCAAAAGAATTCTCAGGTATTGGGGCTGCTGCAGGTCTAACAGGAGAGCAGATCAACACTGCTCGAGAATCATTTGAAAAATCTTTACTTCAGATCGAAAAAATAGGTGGTGTAAACACGGTTGTTCGTGCGTCTAATGAAAAATTAGCAGCATCAATAGAAAGCATCGCCGAAACGCTTGGTAAAACAACCGATGAGACGCTTGCGCTTATAGATGTAGAGAAAGACCGCCACGATGAAATAAAGGAAACCATCCGCCTGAATGAAGAGTATGAGGAATCCATCCAAGCGATATCGGACGCAGAAAATGAATCGATGGGCATTTTTACCCAGACAGAAGAAGCGATTGAAAAACAGAAAGAGCTTAAAGAGACTTTATCTGATCGGGCTAAAGCAGAACAAGAAGCCTTGGCTGCTATTGCTGTCCTCAACACTCAAGCCAACGAAGGACTTATCGAACAGGAAGAGCTTATCCAAGGGACTATAGCGGCAAATAATCAACTTATAGAATCACTTTATGCTCTCGGGGTTACACAGGAAGGCGGAGGCGATGATGCTGAAACTCTTCGTAATGTCGTCGCTCATAATGAGGCTCTCCTCGAGCAGGTCAGTATCCAAGAAGAGAAAGCTATCGCAGACGAAACAGCAGCTTCTGCTCTAGAAACAGCAGGGAAAGTAACAGATGAATACATAGAGAAACTAAAGAAAATTGGAGCAACCGATGAGGAGTTAATAGAGATTGCGAGAAGTACTGCTCTTGCACAAGTTGATGGACACGACGCTGCAACAGATGCTGTAAACAAGTACTACGACGCTCTTGTAAATGAGGAGAAGATCGAGGAAGCAAAAGAACAAGCGGCCTCGTTTCAAGAGTCATTAAGAGAGCTCTTCTTCTCAGGAGCTGAGAGTGCCAGCTCAATCGCAGGCTCTATCGCCGACATCCAAATAGCGGAGAATAACAGGGTTTTACAAAGCCAGCTGGAAGCTCAAGGACTTGAAGAAGAAACAAAGATTCAGAAATTGGAAAAGGAAGTAAAGGCAGCTGAGAAGGCAGCCAAGAAAGAAAAGGATGTAAAGAAGAAAGAGAATCTGCTACAGCTTGCAGAAGAGAAAAAGAAAGAACTGGCACGTGCTAAACTTATAAAAGAAACCGAGAAGAAAAATGCACAGGTTCGTTATAGAGCTGCTCTTGCCCAGTGGGGGATACAGGCTACAACCGCTGCTGCAACAGCTGCGCAAGCTATTCTTACAGCTATTGGGTCCGCTCCGCCTCCGCTCAACATACCAGCTATAGCTGCAACAACCTTTGCTGCTGGAGCACAAGTTTTGGCTATTGGTGCTGCAATACCACAGCCTCCTGCCTTACAATCTGGAGGATTAGTACTGCCGTCCAAGGGTGGGCAGGTGGTTAAGGTGGCAGAAAACAGTCATTCTGAAATCATGTTTAACTCTGGTCTGGAAGGTCAAGCTTTTACAAATTATGTAACTGATAGGATTACAAAGGGGATTGTTAAACAACTAGCAACAACGCAGAGAAGACCAACACCTATCGAGATTCGGGTTCCAGTAATCATAAACGAAGAAATGGTTGCCGAAGTTATCGCGCCGATTGTCGTAGACGAGATAAACAATGGACTTGTGGAGCTGGAAAAATGAGAATATTATTTGATAATAAAGCACGGCATCCTGGGGTTCTGATCTCCAGTATTGAGAAATACAGGAACGCGAACCATCCAGCTCATAATGTTGTTGACTCATTCCTGGAACGTGAGTTCCGGTCTAAAGCGGCTGATGATGTAATCTCTTTTAGCTTCAAGAAAAAGATTACTGCGAACTGTGTTTTCTGGGGGTATCATAACCTACAAGAAATATTCTTTATTATGCAGGATAAAGGTGAAAGGCAGGTAAAAGATAGTAATGATTTAGGAGAAGATACAG
>JACSEB010000027.1_pt1 | contig 12309 bp, 9 predicted proteins | sample 8225501 | NCBI WGS metagenome assembly JACSEB01 (sample SAMN15704856, study PRJNA648150) | viral metagenome | isolation source: viral RNA from sea star tissue collected in USA, Olympic National Park, and... | host: Pisaster ochraceus | collected 2013
TATAAGTATATCCTGCTTCAAATTCAAATTCTTGGTCTGATGAAATATAATAAGTTTTTCGTGTATCTTCTTCTAATGTTAATTCCAATGTTAAAGGAAATAATAATTCAAAACCTTCAATTTCATTAACGGGACTTCCAACTCAATCTCCTCGTGTACTTGGTCATCGCGCTCATTGGATATCAATTTCGGCAGGAACTTTATCATAAAAATTCAAATAACTTTTTCTTGGTTGAAAACCATATAATTTATTCGCTAATTCACCAATATTTTCTTGGGTAATAATAATTCTGCCTGTTTCTAAATCAAAGTGTTCGGGTAATAAATGAGAATTAGGGTCAATAGCAAAAGTAGTTATCCCGACATGATAATATAAATCTCCTTGAATTTGGTTAATAGTAGTTATCGGTAATCATTCTAAATCGGAATATTGCTCGAAATTGTTATAGTACATTCGTCCAGTATACTTTGCTTGGTCAACTGTATCAAAAGGGTCAACAGTAACTCCTGTTCCAGTGCCGTCAACACCATCTCGTCCAGTGTCTCCTTTTTCTCCAGTGTCTCCTTTATCACCTTTATCGCCTTTAGGTCCTTGAATTCCCTGTTCTCCTTGGTCTCCTGTATCACCTTTTTCTCCAGTATATCCATCGTATCCACGGGGACCTTGCTCTCCAGTATCACCTTTATCTCCTTGGTCTCCAGTATCACCTTTGTCTCCTTTAACTCCCTGAATTCCTTGCTCTCCAGTATCTCCTTTAATTCCCTGTGGACCAGTTTCTCCTTGAATTCCTTGTGGTCCTTGTTCTCCAGTATCTCCTTGAATTCCCTGTGGACCAGTTTCTCCAGTATCACCTTTGTCTCCTTTAATTCCTTTTTCAATTTTTCAATCAGCTTCAGTAATTTGATTATTCAAAAGATAATTTTTTGAATTTGAAGTAATAATAATTGATCATCAATTATCTTCATTAATTAAAAAAATTAAAGTTGCTTTAACTGTATCAAAATTATCCGAAGTTTGTGTTCAATTATCTAATATAAATACATTATCAGCTTCATTTTCAATTAAACATTGATAAAAAACTAAATTAGAAACATCATCATAACCAGAAACAATTATTCGTTTTGTATTATTAATTTCGTTTTCAATTTTTATTGTTTGTCAATCAATATTTGCAGGAAGATTTAAAGCATAAATAATATCACTTCGTGTTAAACTATAATAACCATTTGTAATAGTAAATGCGTCTTGTTTTGAATATCGATTTGAAAACAAAGTTATTTCTGGAAAATTTTCATCAGTTAAAGTTGGTGTTTCTGGTAACGCATAATCAATTTGATTACTATAAATATTTAAAACTAATGGTAAAAGAACTTCACTTTCAGGCAAAAAACCTAATCTTTCTGCTACTTCTGCAGAACGAATTGTATATGCTCCATAAGGAATATCTAATAATTGATTAAAAGTATAACTATTATTATTATCTAATAAATTAGGTAATGAAACTTCTCGAATATAATTATTGTCAGTATGTTTATTAAAAGCTTCAACAACTTGACGAAGGTCTTTCGCATAAGTAATTAAAGCTTGTTTATCGATTGTACCTTTTGCGTAATCAATAAAATATCTTTTTAAGAATCTAGTATCTAATTTATTAAAAAAAGCCATAATGTTTTATCTATCTTTATATATAATAATACAACTAAAAGTTATTTAGCTGATTTCACACGTAATTCAACTGCTAAACTTTTTAATTTAAAAATTGTTGGTTTATTATAAATAAGTTGAACTTGTCATGTCATTCCTTTTCCTGAGGCATAAACCCTTTGTTGTCCGATTTCTTTTGGTGATAATTTAAGATCTGAAAAGTGATCTAATTCTAAATCACCAATTGGGTATCAAGGATCACCAATTTTAAATTCTTGTTCTGCTGTTCCTGAAAAATCATTTAAATAAAAATTATCTTTTAGAACATTTTGTAAAGAATAAGCTTGATCAAACCCATCAATTGCAAAAGGTTCAATCATTGTATCAATTAATTGGTCATCAACTTTAACTAATAACCCTAATGAAAGTGGATGTTTAGCATTCATTTCACCAAATTGAAAAAATACTTTTTTAAATGATTTTTTGTGATGAGGCCGACCAAAATCATAACGTGGTGTAATTAAAACTAATTCAATTGGTTGATTATTATCTGTTGGTTCATCTTCAACTTCTTTGAAAACTTTATCAAATGTAAACAATCTTAATTCACCATCTGAATAATCTCCACCTAAAACTTCTTTGAATAATTCTGATTCATCAAAAGTTCAACAATGTAATTGACTATCTGTATAATATTTGAAACGTCATTTATCAATAAAAAGATGATATTGTAAATCAACATTTAAAGTAAATAATCGGTCTGGGTTATCTTTTAATTTTTTCTCTAATAATGGTTTTAAAATATTTGTAATTTTTTCATCAACAGTTGCTAAATTAAACTTTTCTTCAATTGTTGTGTTATATAATGATTTCAAAATATAAATTCTAAAATCGGAACCAACAAAGTAAACATGAGCACCAATTGTTTTAACTGACCTTCTAAATGGTGTTCCAATTCCAGCATTAATTTGAACTGCTTGATATCCAATTGGAATTTTATTTGAATTTAAAACTTGTTTTAACATATAAATATTAAAGTTAGTAAAGACAATTAAAACTGAATTTTGAAAGAAAACAATATCTTGAATAATTTCATCAGGGTTTTAACTAATTTTAATATTGTTATTTTCTGGAAAATAACAATAATTATCTCCATTTGAATAATAAATAATATTTTCATGATCTTCAAAACCTCATACAAAAGTATGATTAAAAAACTTTTTAACATATTTTGCTTTTTGAAAATCAATTTCTTTATTTGGAATTGGTAAAGATTTAAGATAGTTTGGATCTTGAATTTCTGAAAATGAAGAGATAACACTTGGGCCTTGCACAGGAATATTAAAATTCCCACTAACTTCAAAAGGTGCTGTTCTTAAATCAATTGTTGAATCATCGGATAATTTTTTTTCAATCAGTACTTGGGTATTTCAATTTAAAGGTTCAATTAACTCATTATCAGTATTTTTTGTAATTGTTTTTACATTATCAAAATTATTTAAACGTTTAACAACTGAAATTACATGATAAGTTATTTCACATTTTTGAAAATAAGTATCTAAATTAAATTTTTCTTTTCATCATTCATCATTTTTTATCACATATACACAAAAAACAAAATTAAAATATTTTTCGGAAGAACTTTTAGCAATTAAACCAATTGAATAAGTTTTATCTTCACTAACATAATAACCAATTAAAGTTTCAAATTGTTTTTGAAAAGGTAATCTAATATCTGGGTTTATAATATTATTTGGAAGCCTTCTTAAATTTCAACCTCCTGGACGAATTGGAGGTTGTTTAAATTCTCCAAAATTAAGATTATTAAATTCGTCTTCATTTAGTTCTGAAATATAATCAATAAAATCACTTCCAGAAGGTAAATTAGAAAGAATAATATGTTTACCTCCTTTATAACTTACTTCAGAAATTAGAGTTCCATCAATTTTAAAATCTACATTGAATCCATGACGTCATGTTCAATAATTAGGATCATCAATATCAAAAGTTCAACCATAATCAAGCCTTTTTTTAAGTATAACTCTCAATTCTACAACTGAATCAGAAGTCATAGAACTATGAATAAAAAATAAATCTTGAAAATATTCTAAAATGTTATAACCTGTACTATCTGTCGGACGTAATTTATTATATTCTAAATTATTAACTGAAGTTCAATTATATTGTAATAAAAAATCTTGAAAAGCTTTATAATTTGTTTCAAACCGATCTTCAATATATACTTTTTTTCCGGCAGATTTAGTACTTGGTCAATTTCTTTGAGTAATCATAATTAATTTTGTTCCCTTCGTTTAATTTCAAAAACAAACTCTAAACGTACATTTTGATTTGTTGAGCTATTAATTGGAATTGTAATTGGGTCAAGAATATGGTTTTTATTTCTTGTTCAACGTGAATAATAAACAGTTGATTTAATATCATCTTTATATAAATCAATACGTAAACGATTATAAAATAAAGCTGAAATATCTTGTTCATAAGTATTTTCACTAAGTGTTGTTCCTTCAATTGTTGCTCAATTTGGGTTCTCAATTAAACCTTCTGCAAATTTTTGTGTAACAACATATTTAATTTTATTTCCATAAATATTAATATTTTTTAAGATTAATGAACGAATACTTCTTTTACCTTCATATACTCCATCATCTCCATTAATTTGAACAGATAATATTGGAGCAGAACCTTTAAGATAATTTTTTACTCCATCAACAACTAATAAATTAATATCTGCTGTTTTTGCAATATTAATAACACTTTTTGGTAAAGCAGCTTCAATTTCTTTTGAACTAATATCAATATAAACTTTAAATGGTACATCAGGAATATCAATTAAATTTCGTCATCTTTGACTTAAATTTTCACTTGTTGGTAAAATAACATTTGGAGGTAATTCAACATCATTTTCACCTAATAAACCAATTACTTTTTGTTGAAAAGCAATATTAGCAGAAAATAAATTACTTAAAAACCCAAATACTAAAAATTCATTTTTAGATTGTTTTTTAAAAATCAAAGAACGAACTCCAATAATTCCAGAAATATTAATATTATTTAATAAGAAAACATCTTCATTATTTTTAAAAATTTCAAGTTGATCATCATAAGAATAACCGAAGCTCGATAAAAATAAATTCATTCCTCTCATTTTTAAATCATAAAGGTCAATCACACCATCAGGACAATTAGCTGGAAAAAGTGATTTTAAATCAAGATTATCTTTTCTTAATTGACCAAGAAAATCATAAATTTGTTCTTTGTTTTGATAAATCTCTGAAGCTTGAGCAATATTATTTTCTTTTGTATTTATTTTATAAACATTCAAATAATTTTTATCATCAATTACTCAATCATTTGTTTGTAAATAAAACAGACCTTCATTTGTTTTTTCAATATTAATTAAACCTTGTTTGTCTAATACTTTTTTTAATTTTTCAACTTTATCAAATTCATTATTAAAAAAAGTATTTCAATCAAGTGTTCCTTCTTCAACAAAACCTGCCCGTCGTTTTAATTCTCCACGTTCAGAGATATCAACATTTTTTAAAACACGGTGTTCATTTAATCGTAGTTTGATATCGGCATCAACCGTATTCATACCACCAGAAAAATCTTGAATTGTACCAATTAACTTAGATCTTGAACCTCTTTTTGTTTGAATTCGCATTTAATTAAATTGTTTGTCATACAGTATTAAAAATTGAACTTGGGGTTCCATCAATAAAAATAAATTTTTCAATATATTGTCGATGACTTTTAAGAACTAAACCACGATATAATAAATCACAACTATAATAAACTTGATAATTTTTACCATTAAAACTATATGATAAATTAAAAGTATTAAGACTGCTTGACAACTTTCCGTTTCAATCGTATGTTTTTTTATTTAATCAAACTCAATATTTCATTGGCACAAATAAAGCTAATAATTCTGAATTTGGAATTTCTTTTTTATGATAAGCACTAATTAAATCAGCATTTCGAAAAAATGTTTCTAAAGAATTTGAATCTTGTCCACTATAATGACGACTAAAATTATCAGTTCCAAAATCAGAAACTTTTGTTTGTCATTCTCCTTCTTGTTTTTGATATTGGTCAGGAATAATATATTGTTCCCGAAAAGAATTTAATGCACGCATAAAAATTCCAAAATGTTGATTAATTAAATCACCAACATTTTCATCATCTTTGTTATATACTCAAATAATACCATCAATAAATAAATTTTCTTGTCCTGCTGGTAAATGTGGATAACCTTCTTCAATATTAAAATCTTCTTCTAACTCTGGAAATTTAGATCGACATTGTGTATTTATTTCCCGTATTGTATAGTCAAAAAGGGCAACAAATACATCATCATTATTAATGCGAATATCGGGTGCACGAATTTTAATTGTTTTTCTAATTTTTTCTAAATTCATTTTAACTAAATTGTTTTCCTCTTAACCCTTGTTTTGGGTCATAGAATGCACTTTTTTCATATGCTGATTTTGTATTTTTAATAATTGATAAAATTTCATTTAAATGTTTTTTAAGCACGACTGTTTCACGATTTAAAAAAATTTTATAAGCAATTCCATCATCAACTGCTTTAGCTTTTAGACCATTACGGTCAATTCAAACAGAAAAAATATACTTTTTGTAATTCATATCTGTATATGAAACTGGAATTACTTTTTTAAAACCACCAACATTATGATAATGGTCTTTAATATCATCTTCATCTTTTATATAATTAACAGTTGTTAATAAATCTAAAAAAGATAGATATCCTTTAATTTTAATTTCTCCTAAATAAACTTGATATAATCATTTTCAAAAATTATCATTTTTTTCAAAAAAAGCAGTCATTGTGCCTTGTCCAAAACGTTTTTTAATTTCTTTAACTAAGATTTCTTTAATTTTAATAACACTAATTTCTTTTTTACGCATCATTTTATCGTTCCTTTTCTTTCAAATAAACCTTTCAGTAGTTTTTTTATTATTTAGAAAAATTAAACTTCAAATAATTCTTCTAATTCGGGTTCAGCACTAAAATAAGCAGTAACACCTGCTGTATCAGTGATATTATACCCAGATCATCATTTAAGTCCGTAAGAACCTAATTGTCTCAAAGGGTCTAATGCTCCAGCTGAACCAATAGGGTTGGCCATAATTGCTTCGATTCCAGTATTACACTTTTCATCGAAGACCATTAAACCATAGGCAGATTCACCAACAACAAAAATAGAACATTCTAAATATTTGTTAGTTGCTCCTGTTCCGACTTTATAGTCATCACCTTCATTTTCTGGTCATTGAATTGGCAGATTTGTTCCGGCTTTTTCGTTTGTTCCACCAACTCCTGTTGCGTCTCCATATGTATAAGCTGGTGAAGGAACAACACGAATGTTAATTCCTAACAGATTAATTTCTGGTTCGGCAGTAAAGTTAGTATATCATCGAGCAGCACGTCCCATATACATTTCTTCTCGTTCAAGAGTTTCTGCTAATTTTGAATTTTTAGCAAATCTTAATCAAGTATAAATTTCTTGCGAAATAAATAATTTGTTTTTAGAAACGTCATATCCGGCGTTTTTCAAGTCTCGGAATTTTTTCAAGATAATTCCAAATCGGAAATGTCCAACATTTGTTTTATCAGCGGCTGTTCCATCAGTTTGTGGGAATAACACTTTATTACCTTTAGTAACATATGTGTCTCTTGCAATGACATCTTCCATTCGTCGTGCTGATGCAACAAGCATTTGCACAACTTTAGAACGAATACCATAATAATCAGTTAAATCAACTTGGTCAGTTGTTTGAACTCAAGCACCATGTGAATTGGCTGTTAAACTAAATTGTTCAATTTGAATTCGACTTGGAGCAGGTGTTCAACCTTCTTGTTTAATAACCTGTTCTGAGGGAATTAAAATAAGAGGTTTATATCGACTAAATGTTGTTGAAACTGCAGTCGCATTTCCTGATGAGAACGCCATTTCTTTTGGATAAATATATCCAGATGCATAACCTGAATTCTTTTCTCCTAAAGCTGCTTTAACAATTTTAGATCAAACTGTTTGCGGGTTTAATTGCGTTGTTGTTCCACCTTTCGAAGCTCAGTCTTTATTCAAGACTTTTGTTTCGTAATTAATATATTGTTTTCCTGGCATAAGATAAATTTCCTTTCTATTGTATTAAATTTTGAGTCTAATAATTAGACTTTTGAATCTTTAATGATTTCATCTACTAAATAATCAGCTACACTATCCGCATTCTTTTGGAATTCTTCAACAGAAACAACTTTTTCTGTTGATGGACTTTTGGCTTGATTTTTTAGTCCGACAACATTACTTTGTTCAGAAATTGGTTTTTGTTCTGTATTTGTTTGTCGCATTGACTGCACAATTGATAATAAATTACCAACAGAAACACCGGTGTTTTGAATTAAATTCTCTTCACCACCCAATTTTTCGACTAAAATTTCCAATTCTTTAACTGAAAAACCAGAATTTAATAATTCCATTTTTCGAGCATTAATTCGTTGTTGACGAATAAATTTCAAATCTTCACTTTCTTCTGAAATTGTGTTCACAACTTCTTTAACTTTTTGTGTTGTGTCATTAAAAATGGCTTCATCTGAAACTTGTTCTTCAACTTGTTTGATTTTTTCATTTTCAATGATTTTTTCATTAAGTTGCTTTTGAAACATTGCTTTTTCATTTTCAAAACGAATTTGATTCATTTTGTTTTTATTTTGCTCTGCTAAAAGCTGTTCTTTTAAAGTTTCTAACTCGTTTGTATTATTCACTGTTCCACCTTCATTGGAAGGTTTTACTCCGCTGTTTTCAACAGGAGAGTTTTGCTCAGTTTCAGTTTCAATTGGAGTTGCAACTTTGTTTGTGTCTTCTGGCATAATTAATTTTACCTTTATCCTTTCAATTAAATAATACAACGAAAATTAAATTTAATTTTTAACTTCCAAATAAGTCATATTAGCAATCGTTTGAATGATTGCCCCAACATCAACCTGTTCTGTTGCATTTCAAGCTTTCATAACATCAATTTCAACTTGCATAAAGTTAAATAACATGACTGCTAATTGTTGCACAGCTTGAGGGTTTGTAAAAATTGAATTTCCACTTTCTTGACCAGTAATTTGAGATTGAATAACTTTAAAAAATTCAAGAACTTGTAATAAAATACCTTGTCGTGAAACGGCAAATGTTTGTTCAGCACTTTTTAAACGATTCTCATATTGGTTAAGAATTGCTCGATTTAGAATTTTCTTTTTATTGGGAATATCAAACGAATTAACAATATCTGACTCTTTAATTAATGTATTTGGGTTTTCACGATATTGTCGGGAAATTTGAAATAATTGAATTAAATTATATGATTGTTTTTCTTTTTCACTTTTTGTTAAAGCATCAATTCTAATTTCATATTGAATTTTTTTCAAATCAATTTCTGACCCTTTCATTTGAATTGAATTTACAGATGGGTTAACTTTTTGTTGCCCTGATTCAAAATCAATTTCTAATTTATCAAGAGAATAATTAAATGAACGATTTTCAGTATAATATGTTTTAATAAATCATAAAATAATTTTTGTTAATTTTTCACAAAATCGAGAAACTTCAATTTTAGAGTGGCTATAATATTTTGACGCTTGTTGTTGCGCTGCTTGAACTCCACCTGTCGTTACTAATGAACCTAAATCAGCAGAAGTATTAATACCAGTTAAATTCAATGCTTCTTTAGCTTGCATTGATTTTTGATAAGCAACTTGTTGAATATCAGCAAAAACTTCCCGGCTGTTTAAAAACTTAATTTGGTCAGCACTAACTGTTGGTGGTAATTGAATAACTTTAAATAGTTTTTCACCACTAATTAATTTATCTTCAGCATAAGATAACTCTTTTGTTTTAATATTCGCCGATTCGGGAATCATTAACATTGGATACTTAAAAGCATGCAAAATACGACTACTTGCTTCCGAAAAGTCATCCAGACTTAATTGAAAGAAATAGGCTTGTTCTAAAAACGGTTTACCATATAAAGTATTTTGTTCTTTGACAAATCAATAAATTGAAAAGGGAAAGAAATCAACCTTTAGAGTACGATCGTCAATTAAAACAGGATGACTATTTCCAGCAATCATTGAGACCCGATAAACCATTTGGTTATTTTCATCAATCACACGATAGTAATATGTGAATAAATCAACTTGGCGATTACCAACTTGAACTAATAAACCATCAACATCTTTTTTCAAAATATAATCAGAAAAAACAATACGGTCTTGGCTACCTTCAATTGCATTTCAATTATGCAAAATTTTCAATTTTAATTCTGTATTATCTTTTATTTTTGGATGGTTAAATAAAGTCATCACAGAAATTGTTTGACGAATCACAAAATAATCAGCTTCTTCAACTTTTGTTGCATTTGGATCTGGATAAAAATGATAAGGGCTAATTCTTTCATTTTTAATGACTCCAATTTTTTTTTGGCCAATCATTTCTTCAGGGTCATAATAAATGTGAGAAATTCCAAAACCACAAATTAAACTATCCCGAATAATTTCCGGTTGGTTTTTAGCAATTTGTAAACGTTGTCATTCTGCTTTAATGACTTTATCATAATCAGCAATTTTATTTTCTGGATCATCCCCAATCGCATTTAACGATGGTTGGAATGAACTTGTATCAAATTCTCCCAATGTTCTTGTCAGAGTATTTAATAATAGGTTGTCTTGATGAGTAATTAAATCTTCTGCTTCTCAACCACGACGAAATAAACAGTTTTCAATTTTTTGTCATTTAGTGCGATAAGTTTCATGCATTGTCATCGCATTTTGATAACGTTGTTGAAAATGAATTTCAAACGGTGTTAAATCATATGGTTTTTTTTCAGTTGAAATATTATTATCAAAAGTATATTTTATCATACATTATTTTGAGCAATTTTGGTCATTTTAATAGTCTCATGACTACGAAAAGGATCAAAAGCACTCTTCCTTTCTTCTTCTGCAGCATCTTCTGCAATTTTATTAACTGTGTAAACGTGCTCAACGGCATATCTTAATGCGTCAAGAGCATCGCAATCTTCCCTTCTAATTAATTTTTTACGTGTTGAGTCTTGAATATAATAACTAAAATTTGGAAACTCTGAAATTAAAAAAGCAAGATTATTAAAGATTTTTAATCGTCCTGATTTAATTAAATCATTTAATTGATCAATTGAAGTTTGACGTTCTTTTGTCGCCCCTATTAAACTGATACCATTAATGGCATAGTTTTGAAAATTTGATAATTTATCATTTCCGTGTGTTTTTGCTTTACCTTGTGAATCACAATTACGAACAATAATTTTACTTGGATCTAAACCATATTCTAATTCCATAATTTTTTTACTATTTTCAGGAATTGTTAACCCACGTTCTTTATAACCACGAAAAGCATAAAGCATGCCTGTTTTTTGATCTTCAGCAACAATGATTGTTGCACAAGCATTACTTAACCCTAAATCAAGACCAACATAAAATTTCATCCGTGTTAGATCAATTGGGAACGGGTTGATTAACGCTTTTTTATATTCTGGATAAACAAGTCCTTCTGAGGAAATAATTTTTCCTAAAACGTTTTGTTGGTATTGAAGACTGCTTTTTGTTAAGTAAGATGTTTTTTGAATATTCATAAATTTTTGACCATCTTTTTTCGCATATGGGTTTGAGATGGAAGGATAATTATGAAGTGAAATACCAGATTGCATATCTTCTTCTTCGGTTAAAATCATCCGAAAGTCATCAATATCCGAATCTTTTGTAATAAAGATTTTACCAACATAAGGTAAATAAACGCGGTTAATTCAACTTCCAATCATCGGGTTTCCGTCAATTAAAACTTGACCAACATTTCGTGTTTTCTTTAATTCATTTGATGATGCACTCATGACTCCATAAGCATTAATTTGAGGAGCATCTTCAACAACTTCTCGTCGTAATCGTGAAGCAGCTTGCATCGCAATTGATTCCCGAATTTGGGTTGCTTCAGGAATGACCATTAACGAAGCATTAAAGGACCGAATTTTTGATTCATTGTCGGTTGGGAAAAAAGTAATCGTGCTGCCGTTTTTACCAACAATAAGCTTGTTAGACCACATTAGACGACCATTTTTACGTTTGATTAAGTCTTCTGGTAAAAATTGCCGAATGGTGTCTAAAACAGTGTGTTGAATGCTTTCTAAAGAGTGGCACACAAAACCAATCGCTGAATTTGGGTATTTTAAAAAGTGAAGTAAAATTGCTTTGTAAATAAAGGCATCTGTTTTACCATTATTCATCGCTCCATAGTTTAAAACAATTGTGCTATCATCCGTTACGACAGCTTGTTGAGTTTGGGTTAAACGATAAAATTTAAAGTTAAAAGCCCCACAACCAGTACATTTTCCAAAATGACGACCACTTTCACGATACACAAGCATATAACACCGGTCGCAAGGTAGCTGTGTTAAATATTGGGTCATATTTTGCTCTTCATAAGCTTGATTACTTAAAAGAACAACTTCGCGACCTTTATTGAGGGTTATAAGTTTTGGTTTCATTCTGTTTGTTGAGCTCCACATTTTAAACATTTAACAAGGGGGTGGTTATAAGTAAT
>JACSEB010000028.1_pt1 | contig 12270 bp, 14 predicted proteins | sample 8225501 | NCBI WGS metagenome assembly JACSEB01 (sample SAMN15704856, study PRJNA648150) | viral metagenome | isolation source: viral RNA from sea star tissue collected in USA, Olympic National Park, and... | host: Pisaster ochraceus | collected 2013
CTTCTAGATCTGCAGGAAGTATTTCTGAGTCTGTAAGTGTTCCTGACTGGATGACAAAAGGTGGTTATGCTCTCTTTTCCACCACCTATTACGGACAGAAGTGGTTGATGATGAATAGGCCTTACTTCGGGAGTTACATCTCTTGTGTTCCAGGAAGAACCTCTCCATGAGTTTCAAGAAGAAGGATGGCAACAGTGTTATCACTGGGGATTTCACCATCTTAAACAAGTTGGTCGAAGGTCTATCCCAAAAACATTCGGTGGACGTCGGTATCCTAGATCCCGCCATCGCTACTTATATGGCAGTTCATGAATATGGAAGCCCTACCCAGAATATTCCTGCTAGGTCTTGGCTTAATATGCCACTTTCTAGGAAGAACGAGATAGAAAAGGCGGTAAGAAAGAAAGCCCAGTCTCTTCTAGAAAGAGGAGACGTACGAGGAGTTTACAAGTTGTTAGGGGAAGCCTGTGAAGATCAAATTCGAGGAGCATTTGACACCGCTGGGTTTGGAACTTGGGCCCCTTCTAACTCCCCTTCACCCCTAGTTGACACTGGTGCCGCCCGCAACGCTGTCACATCCAAAATCCGAGGAGCTAAATAATGCCAGTTCCTAATTTATCCCGAGCACTTAAAGGCTGGGTGACTAAGACTCTCATACAAAGAGTGACTCAGGAATTCCAAGAAGACGGTTCCATTACTGAAAAAGTGGAAGAAGCCCAATACTCAGCTAACTTTCAGCCTATGAATCCTGAGTCAATTAAAAGACTCTCAGAAGAATACAGAGGACGTAAGCTTTGGACTGTGTACATTCAATCTAAAGTTGTTTACTTAGAACCGAATGGAATTATTGTGGATTATTCGGGAGCCAAGTACCGGATAATCAACTCTAGCGATTGGAGAACAAGCGGTTATACCCAATATGATGTCGAGAAGGCTTATGACAACTAAAGAAGTAGAATCAGTTTTAGTTGATATTCTTCGACACGAGCTTTCACTACCCTTAGGAAGAGTAGTACTTTCCAATCAGAATTATAAAGCCCCTAATGATTCTGGACTTTACATAGTGGTGGGGATGTCTTTCCTCCAGATCATCGGTTCTAACAGAGGCTACGTCCAAGGTTCAACCGATGATGAGACGAAAGCTGAACAACCGATGAGTGTAGTCGGGACTTTTTATATAGAATTCACTTCCAGGAATACTGAAGCCATCGAGAGGCAAGGTGAAGTGATTGCATCTATAAATTCCTTCTACTCCACTCAGCAAGAGGAGAAGTGTCATATTCGAATTAATAGAACTCCTCAAGTATTAGACCTGTCGTTTATAGAAGGGCCATCAGCCTTGCACAGGTTCCGATTTGAGGTGAAAGTGTTTTATTCAATGAGTACGAAGAAACCTACAGATAACTTTACAACAATTCAATCTCCGGAGGTGGTTATATGAGTATATCTTTAAACAATGTGGTGCGAGTGTCAATAGCGGGTCCTGCTAAGGGTCTGGCTGTTGTGAATACTTCTGCACTGGCCATCCTAACCCACGAACCACCCATAAGAAAGTGGACAGAAGAGTCTAAGGTGTATTATGATCCCACTCTAGTGGCTAAAGATTTTGGTTCTACTTCAATCACCGCCAAATTAGCCTTGACTGTCTTCTCTCAAAAAGCCACCCTACTCAAAGGTGGTGGGCATTTATTGGTGATTCCTCGTCAACCAAATGCACCCGCTTCACCCGCTTCCCTATCTTCCCACTCTGCTGTAGACCTCACCTCCCTTACCGCAGATGACTACCGCCTCAGATTCTGGGATGATGGGAGTACAGTGAAAGATTTAGAGTTTGGTACTATAGATACAACGGATATCAAAAGTGTAGAAAAGGCTCTTAACAGTAAGCATGGGGAACAGAATAATGACCTTAGGTTTTACATAAAGGGAAGCTTGACCAAGGCTTACATCACTGTCAAAACCGATGAGACAGGATCTAGTGCTGAAATACAAATGGGAGATCTTCCTAAAACAGAAGATGGAACTGACCTTGCTGAGGCTCTAAATCTAATCGATAAAGATGGTGAAGGTAGATCCCTCGGGGTAGGCCAAGGACTTGAATCTGTAAGAGATACTATCCTTCGTACAATTGGGAAGGTGCCGTACTTTGCAGTTATTCACACAGACATATTAGAAGAAACTGCTCTGCTAGAGACAGCGGCTACTGTTCAAGCCCTCAACATCATGCAATTTGTGTCTTCCCACACTTTCACAGATTTAGATGATAGCAGCGACACTTCAAGAGGTGGTGTTTTCACCCAAATCCTGGATAAGGGCTACACCAAAACCCGTACTCTTTTCTACAGCACTAGTAAAGAAGATGCTCTCACCTTCGCAGCTGGTTATGCATCAATTCTGCTTTCTCTTAACTTTGAAGCTTCCAATACTGCATTAACTATGAATCTTAAGGATTTCACTGGGCTAGGTGCAGACCCATTCATCTCCGATAATGAGTTTGAGAAATGTGAGAAGAAGGGTGTAGATATCCTAGCTAACATCGGGGTACCAAAGATTTTCTCCCATGGTGCAAATTTATTTGCAGATCAAGTTTACACCCGTCTGGCTCTTCAAGTGGATCTTCAGATAGCGGGAATCAATTTCCTTGCAACCACTAATACTAAGATCCCCCAAACAGAAGAAGGGATGGTAGGCTTAAAAGGAGCTTACAGTTCAGTTCTTAGCCGATATGTCAATGCAGGAGTATATGCGCCCGGTGTCTGGGATTCTCCCAGGGTCTTCTCTCCCGACGGTGATGATCACAGACGGAATGTTTCAGAGTGGGGATACTATGTTTACAGTATTCCGGTAGCGCAACAAAGCCCCACTAGTAGAGCAGCCCGTATCGCACCCACTGTACAGATCGCTGTCAAGGAAGCTGGTGCACTCCACAGTTCAGATGTAATAGTAGAAGCACGGCCGTAGGAGGCGAATAATGTCAGAAAATCAAGTTGCACTTACCGGGAAAGACATAATATCCATTGGTATTTATCCTCATATTGGGGGTTTGGCTGATGGAGATTCTGCGGTATTATCGTTTGACAATTCTCTGATGGAAGGAAAGTTGGGAAAGAACGGAAACGGAATGATAGTCCCTAACTCTATGGGCAGTTCCGCTACTCTTACTCTCCGCCTTCTCAAGGGATCCAATGGGGATAAATACCTCAACGGGGAAATGAATAAATACAAACTCCAAACAGCGAGTTACGTTCTTCTTAGTGGACGGATTACTCACATAGTAGGAGACGGAGAAGCAAATCTCAGCTCTGAAGTATATACCTTATCTGGAGGATGTGTCCAGAAACAGCCTGGTCTTACATCTAGTCAGGAAGGAAATACTGAGGTTGCTGTAGTCGAATGGACTCTATTCTTTCTAAGAGTAGAAAGGAGTATACAATAAAATGGCAAATTTAGACGACGTTAAACTCACCCTCATCGAAGGTAGTTTCCAAGATGGAATGGCACTGCAGAGAGTGCTTACAGACTCTCTTAATGCTAAAGGGCTCAGTCTTAAGGAGAACATGGGTGGCATGGAAATAATGGAGATAGCTCTTGTAGTAGGAACTGATCCAGAGGTTCAAAGAATTCTCTTTAAGCTAGGAGCTGAAAGTACCATCACTACAGAGGATGGTCGGTCCCACAAGATAAATGAGGAGTTCTTTCAGCCAGTAGAAAATAGGAAGTATTACATTCCTGTGATGACTGAGATTGCGAAAAAGAATCTCACCCCTTTCTTCAAGGACCTGAATGTACAGTCGTTAATCGATGGATTAACCGGCGAAAACAGCCAAAAGTAAAGATCACTTTTCCAGAAGAGACGATACTTGCATTTAGGCTTGCTAAAGCCGGGTATTATAGTGGTAATCCAGAGAAAGTTCTAAAGGCTAAAACATCTATAGTGCTCGGTTTACTAAAGTATGATAATTTCTTATGTGATTACGAGAATACCGAGTATTATATAAACGACACCAACAAGAAGGAATAGAATTTATGACAATTGCAAATTTATTCGCAAACATCGGTATCAAAACTGATGAAACTAAAGTCAAGTCTTATTCTAATGCTCTACATGGAGTGAAGAACTCTTTTCTAGTGCTGGCTGGTGCTGCAGGAGTAGTCTCAGCTGCTCTCAATAAAGTAATGGGTGATGCCTTCAAGTCTTCCACCGCCTTCAAGCAATTCGAGACTGAGACTGGGGCTTCCGCCCAACAACTTCAGATGTGGGGGTCCGTCGCAGAGCAAACTGGTAATACAGCAGATAGTGTAGCAAATTCTATTAAATCTATTACTGACAACCAGGCTCAATTAAAACTGGGAGGAGGGAATATTTCTGGGTATCAACTCTTAGGTATTGACCCCTCCCAGGACCCTTTCAAAATCCTAGAACAGTTCAGGGATAAAACAGCGCACCTTTCCGCAAGTTCCCGTAAGAACATAGCTTCTATGATGGGAATAGACCCAGGATTGCTTCAAACCTTAGAAATGTCTTCTGAAAAGTTTGCTGAAATGGCGGGCCACGGATTCATTGTCTCCCCCAGTGCTATCAAAACTCTCAATGACACTAAAGCTAGCTTAACCGTAGTGGGAAGAGCTTTCACCTGGCTTAAGACTCAAATAGCAGTTGAACTCTCTCCTCAAATTAAGAAGATGCAAACTCAATTGTTACAATTCATAAAAGTCCACAAAGAAGCCTTCGTAACTGGATTTAAGAGAGCTTTAGCTTTTGTTTCTCGATTTGTGACAATGATTAGTAGAGGGGTATCAGTATTAGACCGGATGATTTCTAGCACTATTGGGTGGAAAAACGCTATCATTGGTGTTCTAGGAATCTTTACCGCTGTAAAAGGTCTTGCACTTCTCTCCTCCCCTCTAGGTATGATTGTGGCAGGTTTTGTAGCACTCTTTGTAGTGTTAGAGGATTTATACGTCTATTCCAAGGGTGGCAAATCCCTCTTTGGTGAATTCGAGAAGAGTTTCCCAAAGATAGCAGCGGTTATGAAAGGAGCCTTTGACGGAATACAAGTAGTTTTTGATTTACTTACGGCTATTGTAGCAGGAGATAAACTTGCTATAGATAAGATATTAGCAGATTGGGGAGTATTCGGAGATCTTGTTAATGGAGTCCTAGTTTCTATACAAGCTGTAGGTAAGGCATTAGACTTTGGAATGGAAGGTGTTAAAGGTATGGGTCTTATGTCCTCTAACATATCTCAGGGTCTTCCTCTCCTATCACGATTTCTAGTAGGGAAGGAAGGTAATTATGCCCGGCCAGCTGAAACAGAAATGTGGAAAAGAGCAGAAGCCGAACAACGTAGTGTTTACCAATCGAACTTTTCTGAACTGAATGCACAATTCAATATAACAGGGGATATGACTAAACAAGAAGTCTTCCAAGCGGCTGTAGAGAAAGCTTTTAATGAAGCCCTCTCAAAACACTATGGAAAGGTGATTGAATAATGGCTATACCTTTCGGTAATCTCCCAATCCCAGACCCACTAGGTTTGGCTTATCAGTCTTCCCCCGAATATTTGGACGCACGTAAGAATGTGATCCTCTCTGAATCGGGTTTGGAAGGCATCGCAGGTTTCGAGTTTGATATCCCTACTTCCGAGAAGGTGGAATATACAGCTGATATTACAGATCATTATGGAGAGGACAATACTCCATTTCAAGATCACAGAACTATTAAGCCTGTTCAAATCACTCTTACTGGATATGTAGGTGAAGTAATATTTGAGGGGTCTAAAGGTCTCTCTGGTCAAATAGGTGGTCTCACCAACAGACTTTCTGCCATACCCGCTTTCACGGCTGGTCAAACAGATCAATCTTTTCAAGAAGCCCAGGAAGCTCTCTTGCAATTCCAAGCTGATGTGGCTCTGTTAGAAAGTATAGGAGAAACTGCAATAGCGGTGGGTAAGGGATTCCAGTCTCTTTTAGGACCTGAACCTAATAAACAGCAAGTGGCCTTTAACAAGTTGAAAGCTCTGTTCTATTCTAACAAATTACTTACTGTTCAAACACCTTGGAACTTCTATGAGAACCTTATGATCAGTTCTGTTAGTTTCAGTCAAGATGAGAATTCAGCCCAGAGCTCCGACATCAAAGTCACCCTTAAAGAGGTCCGTTTGGTCAAGATCAACTCGTATTATACAGTTCTTCTTGACCCTCTTGAATTTACCTCTTCTAGACATGATACACAAGTCCAACCCCAACAAGAGGTGGGAAATGTCAATGGGGAAAAAGTAGAGTTAGAAAGTCTAGGCTATGCAGCGACTTATGGGAGGGACTCGTAAATGAAACTGATACCTATTGCTGACAAACATCTTCAACGTCTTCAAATTCCTTTACCAGAGGGAGAGATATTAACGTTAGTTCTAGAATACGCACCTCTTACTAAAAAATGGTTAGTAGATATTAAATACCCAGGATTTTCTTTACTTGGACAAAGGGTATGTAATTCTGTGAATTTGCTGAAAGACTTCTCCCAGTTGATTCCTTTCGGGATTCGAATAGCAGGAAAGTCAGATAAGAGAGGAGCAGCAGAACCCTTTCTTATCAACGATTTTAAATCAGGTAGAATCCAATTTTACATCCTTAACAAAGAAGAAGTAGAGACTATAACGGAAGAAATCTATTCCAATGGGAGTAGTTATGACCGTTAATCTCCAAAGACCTTACTCCATTCAAATTACCACACCTGAAGTAGTAACAATCCTTATTAACCCTCCTATCTCAGTCAGTTTCCGCATCCAACGGAATACTCTTTCTTCAACGAATGAAACTAGGCTGACTATTTACAAGCTGGGAGAGTCTCTTAGAAATCAGATTGCAAGAGACAGATACACAAATCTTAATGATTACTGGCAGTTGATTATAAAGGGTGGGTACGAGAATACAAGCTTAAGTACCTTATTTCAAGGCAACATTGTAGAGGCAGCCTCAGTTCGAGAAGGAACTGAATGGGTTACTAACATTGATGCTTCTGACGGTATCTATGCCCTCCAGTCTGGAAATGTGTCTATGACCTTAGACGGAAACACTTCTACGGGGGGCATAATCAAAATGCTAGCACAGAACTTAACTGGAATGGTAGGAGCCGCAATTTCCCCTAAGTTTGATGAAGAGAAACCTACTGGAAGAGGGACAACTTTAGAAGGGAATGCTTTAGATCTGATAGAAGAAGTGTCTGGGGTTACTCCTTACATAGATAATGAGACTCTCTACGTGTTGATGTCAGACGAAGTTTTAGCAGCAACAACTCACGTAATAGAGAGTGAGCATTTGATAGGCACTCCCAGAATCCAGAAGACTCAGCTATCCGCCACTGTCATCTTCTCACCCGAGGTCCAAGTGAAGCAGGAGGTGTCCCTTACATCACAAGTGACCAGATTGAATGGGTTTTACCAGATTCAAGGTCTTGTTCATGACGTGGAGATCTCTAGTGGTAATGGAGGAAAAGCAACCACAACCCTAGATTTATACCGTGGAGACGTTCTATTCAAGAAAGTAGCCGCCACTTCTGGGCCCACGGCCAAGGTAGAGACTAAAGTAGACACTGAAGTGGAGACGGAAGCTTTGGCCACCCCAGACACGGAAGTACCAGCCACACCCCAGACTGATTCTGGTGTAGGCTCCAAAACAAACCCTATCAGGAAACAAGAAGATAATCTAGGCACTCCTAACCAAGGAGATTCACAAGCAGATAGAACACAAGCAGACCCGACTCAAGGATATTCACAAGTGGATAGGGACTCAGTTAATTCTAACCCCACTTTTGATGATCCAGAGCCCGATTATTAAGGAGATTTAAAGCATGAATCAACCCAAACCAGATTTATCTAGCTACATGGAATTAGAACGGAAGATTACCATGACAAAGATAAATTGCATCCAAATAGGGAAAATTCAGTCTGTTGGGGACAATCAGAGTTGTGAAGTCCAACTCCAACTCCTAAAAAAGAAACCAGACCCTAATTCCCCCACTGGTTTCAAAGAAGAACCTTTCCCAGCCCTGGTCGATTGTCCCTATTTTGTCCTCACCGGGGGTACTTCTTACATTGACATGCCTATTAAACCTGGAGACTATTGCTTAGTGCTATTCAATGATACTGACATAGATCTTTGGTGGACACAAGAGCAACAAGGAATTCCATCTACTTCTCGATCTCATAGTATATCAGATGGGATAGCATTGGTTGGAATAAGCCCGAGTATAAAAGCTAGAACAATGGACGGAGACAAGCTTAGAATAATTGGAAAGAGTGGGGCAGAATCTACTACTCTAAGCCCCGCTGCTCGTGTAGGGGATGAGATTAAAACGACTTCTCAGGAAGACCCAACTATGATTCAATGGATGAATTCAGTTGTTACTTGTCTTAAAGCTTTGATGACTACACCTGCAGCCCCAGGAGTACCACCTCTAGCCGCACTTACTGGTCTTATTGCTCCCATGTCTGCTCCTTCTGATATCACTGGAAAAATAACCAAAGGAAGCGAAGAGGTAGAAATATCATGAGGTTCAGAGCTATAGATAAAGATGGAGAGCCGGTCTACGGAAAAGGTAAAAACTCCTTTGTCCAGGGTAATGATGCCCTTCTCCTAAACATCATTACTCGAGTTCGTTCCTGGAAGGGGGATTGTTTCTTCGATCGCTCGGCTGGGATCGATTATAATAATTTACTGAATCAAAACTCATTAAGATCTTTAGAACTGGCTGTAAAAAGAGAAATCCTAACCAGTAAAGGTGTTGTACGTATTACAGCCTTTTCTATAGATCTGGAACAAGGAAAAAGAGCAGTCACAATAAAAGTTGTTATTGATACAATCTATGGACAAGGATATCAATTAGAGGTGTAATATGCCAGATCAGCTAACGCCAGATGGTCTAACAGTCAAGACTTTTAGAGAAATAGAAGAACAATTAATTCTTGGATTAAAAGAAGTTTACGGGGGTGACATGAATATTGGTCCCGATACCCCTGATGGCCACATGGTTAGACTCTTCGCACAAGCAGCTGTAGACCATCGAGAGCTTGTAAAGAAGTTATACCACAGCTTTGATGTTACCCAAGCAGAAGGCAGGATTTTAGACCAAAGAGTTGCTCTCGCAGGTCTCAAGAGGAAGGGTGCCAGTTATACTTTCGCAGATGTACAAGTGGAGGTAGATAGGGAGGTGAGACTTCAAGGTCTCGAGAGAAAAAAGGGGGATCTCACACCCTCCGTGCCTAACCTATTCACCGTCAAAGATAACAGTGGCACCGAATATTACCTAATGGATTCAGCAACCATTAAACCTTCTCCACTAGATTCCCTTCCAGTGGAGAAGGTCACGGATAAAGAAGCTGCAGACCAAGCTATAAAAGCTTCTGAACAAGACATTATAAATCAGCTATCCTCACTAAGTGCAAGAGAAGTGGATTTAGAAGGTTTGAACCCTGAGGAGCAGACGGATGAAACTAGAGCGGAATTAGCCCTAAATAAGCAGACCCAAATAGAGCTCAACTCAAAACTCGCCTATTTTGGGCTAAGTATACTAGATATTGAAGCGAAGATTGCTGAGGTAGAAAAGGCTATTGCAACCAAGCAGGCAGAGATTGCAGTCCTTGAATCGCAGATATCAGCTGAGGAAGATAATCCAGCTAGAACCAATTTACAGCAACCTTTATCCTTATCCGACCATGAGCAGGACCTAGCAAGACTGAATAGAGACTTTTCCCACCTCAATGAAGTCCTGCAGTTACTCTTGGCCTCCGAGACTGTTGGAGAATGGGAATTGAGGAAGGCTGAAACCCAGAAGATCTATAATAAAAAGTATGCCGAATACGTCGACCAAGTTAGAGATCTAGTCTCCCGTCCAGGGTGGTTCCAATCTGTCACTACTCAGGGTGGTGGGGGTGAAGAGTTTAAACTACCAGATCCCATCCGGGTACCAAGGATCCTTTCGGCTTATGCTTCACCAAACTCCCCCAAAGACTCCTCCCCAGCCAATGGTTCAGCACCAAATATTCCAGCTACTCCTATTGGAAGGAGGACTCTACGGTTTAGAGCGTCCCCTATTGGAAGGGTGGAAACCTTAGCAGGTACAATAAATACTGCAGTAACAATTATTGGTGGAGTAACTCAAATCAATAATTACAACAAAGCTCCAATTACAGGCCAAGATGAAGAAACAGATGCCCAAATCAGGCTCCGTTTCTCCCGCTCCTTCGCTCTTCCTGCACAAGGGAATATAGAAAGCATAGAGTCTCAGATTGCAGCCCTTCCTCAAGTAGATCAAGTAAGAGTTTACGAGAATTTTACAGATATTATTGACTCAGATAAACAAACTCCCCACTCTATTTGGGTGGTTATAAAAGGAGCTCCTGAGAGTTCTAAGGTAGCATTATCTGATGACCAGAAGGCACGTAGAAGGTCTGATATTGCACAAATCTTCTACTCTTGCAAGCCTGCGGGCACGGGCATCTTCTCCCTTGCTGCCGAAGATGTGGGATTACCCGAAGATTCTGGTTTCCAGCAGACCGAGAGGGTCTATAGGCCCAATGGGCAATTCTTCAAGGCTTCCTGGAATACTGCAGTAGACAGAAAGCTGAGACTCCAATTTAATGCCATAGCCAGGAATGAATATGCTTCAAAAAACACGGATATAGCCACAACTATTCTTTCGGAGGATAATGTTTTAAAGCTGAAACAGTCTCTCCTCGGTGAAGATCAAAAAGGGAGTTTACAATGGACTTTGGGGGAAAAGGCTAGTCCAGGCAATGTCTACAGTTTCGTCAATGATAAACATCCCGAATATAGTATCTTTGATGTCAAACTTTCTTTAGAGGGTGAGGAGTTCAATTCCCGTAGTCCAATAACTCCAAAGAAATACGAGACTTTGGTGCTTACAGAGGAAAACATAATTATTAATCCGATTGGATCTACTGAGGAGGGAGGTACTGATGACGAATAAAGAACTGATTGCTTACTACAAAAATCTACTTATACTTCAATACGAGAGACTCCCTAAGTTAAATAAGTACTTAGAAGCTCTACTATCTCAATTGATTATTTACGAGTTAGTTGAGACAGTAATGGATAGCTTTAACCTAGAAACAGCTACAGGGGATCGCTTAACCAAACTCGGCAATCTCATAGGAGTAGACCGGAAGGTAGAAGCCATCCTAAGTAAAAAGTATTTTGGGTTAGGAAGTATCCATAAAGACAAGAGTACTGAAGAATTAGATATACTTGTAGGTTTCGCCAGCTATTACGAAAAGTCTCCCCCAGGTCAAATGTGGACTTTTAATTCTTCCTATCAATTCCGGTACAATCTATTGTCTGACTCTGAGTATTCAAAGTTTATTGAGATGAGGATAGCAATAAACACAGGAGGATACTCTCTTAGAAATTCTGAACAGCTTGTAATGAAGAACTCTCTTAAGGATCTTGACGATTACTTCCGACATTTCTTTGGAGGTCTAATTTCTGTAGAAGAGGATCTTGAAAACCCCATGAACCTAACTTATTATGTAGAGGGGAAAGCACTTTCTAATTTCTTCCGCTATATGATACAAAAGAATCTTTATCCGAGACCCGCAGGAGTAGGGACTAAATCTGGTGTAGGGTTTACCCCCTACAACCCACCTGTATTTGCTTACATTGATGGAGATGTACCAGATGACGAAATCCCCGCTAACATACTAGGATATCAACCTGGAGACAGACCCCCTATAGGTGTTTTTGCCTTAGGAGAATTTAGAGAAGGAGACGGTTATGCCGAAATTGGAGAACGTTAAGCAAGAGATATTTGGGATCGACGGTGATGAAAGTGATTTTGCACAGATTGGATCAAGAGTCGATAAAGGGGAAGGAAAAGTATCCTTAACTAAAACTAAGGACGTTGAAAGGATTCAGTCCCTTGAAGCCTACAAACAAGGGCTTAAAGCTATAAATGAAGACAAGGGAGTAGTTCGGGTTCCTACTGTTGAAGAAGAAAACGCTTTCAGATTAGGGATAACTTATAATCTAGCCCGGCTTCAACAAACTGTTCCTGAGTGGCATTCAGAAATAGAATATTTCCAACACTTCGTAATTATGTACCAGGGTGCTCTTTACACTTCACTTCACCAACCCTTAAATGCTCCAAACATAAATAATCCCCCAGATCAAAACTTAGGAGTATACTGGAAACCTACTGTGGATCTGCGGCTGCTGCAGCGGGGGGAGACAGCACTTCCGAAAGCAGGACCAACA
>JACSEB010000029.1_pt1 | contig 11483 bp, 13 predicted proteins | sample 8225501 | NCBI WGS metagenome assembly JACSEB01 (sample SAMN15704856, study PRJNA648150) | viral metagenome | isolation source: viral RNA from sea star tissue collected in USA, Olympic National Park, and... | host: Pisaster ochraceus | collected 2013
GTGTTGGGTGTGTTTGGGATGTTTTTTTTGATCGGCGAGCTGCCTGACATATCGTAGACTTGAACATTTCCCTCATTTATAAATGCTAAATATTGACTGTCGAAACTCCACGATAGGTGTTTTACAATTTCACCTGTACGAGGAAACCGTCTGTAATTTTGTTTTACAAACGTTTCATTTTCTTTTTTGTAGATAGTCAGAACCGGTGCTCCGACATGCCCAGCTGCGAGTGTCAGTCCATCTGGCGAAAACTCTACGGCGTGAACAACATCTGTCGTGGACTCATCCACATCTGCAATTTCAACTGCCTGATCGTTTGCAAAATCATAAATAGTCAGGTGGTGCGGTCCCCGGGGATGCCCTTCTGCTAGATAATTACCGTTCCAATTGAGAGCATAAGATGTGTGAGCATCTGCTGTTCCGCTCCCGGCTCCCGGCACGTCTGGCATTTTCTGCGGGTACCCTTGTGCAAAATCAAACAAAACAAGATAAGGCTGAGCTACTATTGCAATTGCTAATTTGGAGGAATCATCAGAAAATGTCATTGCAAGGACTTGGTGTCCTATTGAGTTATCACCTGTAAAATAGTTGTCTTGCTTTTGATACCGTCCGGCCAAATATCTGTAAATAGACACATACGGAGATGTAATATAAGAGACCGCCACGTAAAAACCATTAGGAGATACTGCAAAGGATTTAATTTCACTTGGAGGGGTTTCTGTAAGGAAATCAGCAATAATATCGTACTGCTCGACTTCTTCCCTAATATCACCAATTTGTACTAGTTTCAATATTTGGTTGGCGTGCAAACGAAGTCGTCCTGAGGGACCTGTCTCCGTGTGATTGTGACCCCGTGTAATCGTTACATCTTCGGGTTGGGTTACAAATAGCTCAGAGGCATTATGTGGCACATACATATCTATTGCATCCCCAATGCTGGAGTTCTCAGGGAGCAAATATTCACTATTGGACTGCGGAAATACGGTTGTCAGGCTATTTTTAAACCATAAACCCTTGATTTCATTCCAGTAAAAGTTCTTGTAAAATTGACCATCAACTGGGTTTTGTGGAAATGTCATATATATACCCCTATATTATAATAGTCATAGTTGACAAGATAATTGACATTATGTAGTATAGGCATCTTAGCAATTTTGAAGGAGTTACACAATGGCTAAAATTAAAAAGAATAAACCAATACCTAAACCTAAGGATAGACGTCCACCTAAAAAAGATGTAACCTATATATCGAAAGAAGTTACAGGCAATAATAAACTGTACTACAAAGAAGAAGAAAAACATGAAAAATAAAGACACAAATACTGCGGTACTATCTATTTGTGACCACCTCAGTGGAGTTATGAGTGTATCAGGCTACAAGGATTACATTCTTGTAATGCTATTTGTTAAATATATTTCAGATATATTGAAGGATAGGGACAAGGATGATGTACGTATTCTGCCCGAAGATGCCAGCTTTTATGATCTCTACCAGAAACGCAACGAAGCCAATATCGGTGAGCTGATCAACATCGCTCTGGAATCAATCGAAACATCCAACAAAAACAAGCTGGAAGGCGTGTTCCGCAACATTGATTTCAACTCCGATACCCTAGGGCGGGAAAAAGACCGTAGTATTTATTTGAAAATGCTGTTAGAAAAATTTAATGAAATAGATATGAGTACTGTTTCAGAAGATATTATTGGAAATGTTTATATCCATCTATCGGAAGTTAATTCAGTAACAGGTGTATTTTATACTCCACACATGGTTTCAAAGTTGGTTGCCCGGCTTTGCAAACCAAAAGTAGGTGCACGTATCTGTGATCCCACCTGCGGTTCTGGAGGGCTTTTAATTGAAGCTATGAAGGTTGTAAATGATAGGGATTGCTCTATTTATGGGATGGAAGCTGCTGGAAAGGCATGGGTTTTATGCCGTATGAATATGTTTTTACATGGTATTACATCTTCCCGTATTGAATGGTGCAATACCCTGAGGGAACCAGCATTAGTAGAAAATGACCGCCTGATGAAGTTTGATAATGTTGTTGCTAATCCTCCGTTCTCATTAAAGGGGTGGCAAGAAGGGTTTGAGATAGATAAAAAGAAAAACATCATTGACCCTTATGAGCGGTTTAAATATGGAATTCCACCAAAATCAAAAGGTGATTATGCTTTTATCAGCCATATGATTGAGTCCGCTGTTGAAAAAGAAGGTCGTGTTTCTGTAGTGGTTCCTCTTGGCATATTGTTCCGAGGTGCTGCAGAGGGACGAATACGAAAAAGCCTAATAGAGGACAATTTACTGGATGCCGTCATTGGCCTGCCGGGCAACCTGTTCCCCAGCACATCCATCCCGGTAGCTATTCTGATCTTTGATCGATCCCGGGAAAAAGGCGGTGCCAATGAAGAGCGCAAAGATGTGTTGTTTATTGACGCCAGCAAAGACTATCAGCCGGGTAAAAACCAAAATACCCTGCTGGCTGAGCATATGGAGAAAATCCTGGACGCATATGAAAAGCGTGAAAATCAAGAAAAGTATGCGTATGTAGCAGATTACAATGAAATAAAAAATAATGATTTTAACTTGAACATTCCGCGCTATGTTGATACCTTTGAGAAAGAAGAAGAAATTGATATAGTAGCTGTTAATAAAGAACTGGTAGAGATTGAAGCTAAACTAAAAATAGCAAGGGATAAAGTAAATGAGCATTTAAAAGTGCTGACAGGAATAGATGTGAATAAACTGTTATTGAAATAGGAAAAAACTATGTCAAATATTTTAGATAAATAGCTTAAATAGTGTAATATACAACATAATAGAGAGAGGTTTTTATGAATTTTTCATGTGAAAAAGTTGACTTACAAAAGAAGATAATGGTTGCTAAAAATATATCTAATAGAAATCCGTTGTCGTGTTTTTCCAATATCCTGTTAAAAACTGAGGATAACAGACTAATTATTCGTTCGATTCTTGATGATGATGGTTATACGACTGGATTTGAAACATCTATCCCGGCTAACATACAGAAATATGGAGCTGTCTTGGTTAATTGCAAAGATTTATTGAGTATTTTGCGAGAGTTGCCAAAGGGGGTCATCAATCTACATATCCAAGATTCTGAAAAATCGGAGGACGCTACTGAAAAGTTAGTAATAGCTTCTCAGAGTAAAAAACTTAATTTTAAATTAAGAATTGACTCGGCTGAAGAAAACTTTGAAATGGGGTGGACTAATAAAGAAAACTTTTTTCAAATACAACAGGACATCTTCTTTGATATGGTTGCAAAAACAATTATTTCTGTGGATGTAAAGTCCACTAAAGTTTTTATGCAAGGTGTATATTTTGAGAATAGCGAAGATGCTATCCGTATGGTTGCAACTAATGGAAAAATACTGTCACTTGTCGTACAAGATGAAAATGGTTCTATTCCCATTTTTTCTGTAATTATTCCAAATAAAATATTATCGTTGTTTAGTAAACTAACATCTAAAAAAGGGTTGATATCAATTGGTGTAACGAAATCTCATATTTTTATGGATTTTGACAATCAAAAGTTAAGTTCTGTTTTTATTAATGAATCTTACGTTAATTATAAACGTGTAATCCCCGAAAATTTTGAGTATGAAGTCATAATTAATCGTGGTATGTTTATTGATGCTGTCAAAAATGTATCAGTTCTTGTGAGAAATAATCTCAATCTGATTCACTTAGATTTTTCTAAAGGGATTCTCAAGCTTCGTTCTGGTGATAATTATTCAGGTAAAGCTGAAGTAGAAATACTGTGTAATTATGAAGGAGTCGATTTAACAGCCCCTTTAAATTTTGATTTTTTATTAAAACTACTTCAAGTAATTGATTCGGAGAAAATAATACTTAAATTTAATAAGAGTTTTGACAATATAATTCAGACAGCTCTATTTATTAAAGAGTTTAAAGAGTACTCTATTTGTAAGGATAAAAAATTCAAGCAGGAATCTCTTTTTCTTATTATACTGATTAAAAAAATATAAGTGATTTTAAATATGGAAAACAAAGAACAAAGAAACAGCTTTATAACAATTAGATAGTTTCTAAAGGAGAAAGATTATGTCAACGAATCAATCAGTAATATGTGAGCTACCAACTAAACCTGGTACTCCACATGTACAAATTCCTAAAACACATTGGGAAGAAAGACAAGAAAAGCGGGATGCTAAAATATACCTGCGGGAATTGATCATAAATGAACATTATGAAGACTGGGAGCAAGTACTCACTTCTAAACCCTACTGTCTAAGTATCCGACGGAACAACGGCACTAATAAAGACCTGGATTCTTTGGTATTATTTAAATATGGGCCTGATTCAGATATGGGGAACCTATTGCACAAGAAGCTCGAGGCATTATTTTGGATAGTGAAAATGATTTCTATCCTGTATGTTATCCGTTTCATAAGTTCTTCAATATTCATGAACAGTATGCTCATAAAATTCACTGGGACTCTGCAGTAGTCCAAGAAAAAATTGATGGGTCACTAATAAAATTATATTACTATAAAGGAAAATGGCGGTGGGCTACTAATGGAACTATTGATGCACATGCAGCCCCTCTTAGTCCTAATTTGAGTGGGCATAAAACCTTTGGGGATGTTATTGACAGTATTATTGATGTTAATAATTCGACATGGATAGATTTTATTGCTAAAGATCATACATTTATGTTTGAGTTAACATCTAGATTTAATAGGGTTGTAGTGCCACATACTGAATCCAGGTTGTGGTGTTTAGGGGCAAGAGATAGATGCCGGGAGGAGCATGATATTGGTAATTTAAAAAAATTATTCTCCAACTCTGTAAGCATACCTGAGACCTATAAATTAAATACTCCAGAAGAAATAATAAAAGCAGCAGAAGCCCTTCCCTTTGATCATGAGGGCTACGTTGTAAAGGATAAATATAACAATAGAGTAAAAATTAAATCCCCGGCGTATCTTCGTGTACATAGGTTAAGGGGGGATAGTGCATTGAGTCTTAAACGAATTATGACTATATTTGAAGCGGGAGAGCATCCAGAATATCTAAGTTATTTTCCTGAGGATAAAAAGGAATTTTTTCGATTTGAGAGAGCCTATAATGATATTCTTCATAAAATGGATAGTAGTATTGATAAGTATAAAGAAAAAACCTTTGCAGATAGGAAGGAACTTGCATTATGGGCGAAAACTCAATTTATGCCTAACTATATATTTCAATATGCAGATGGGAAAACTATATCAGCTCTAGATTATTTTAAGGGGTTACATGAGAAGAGCAAAATTAACTGGCTTGAAGAAATGCTAGGGGAAGTTCATGACTGAGAAAGAAAAGAGAGCTGTACCCCACGGGGAAGATGTAAAACAAAAATCATGGGCATGGTTTGGTAATCATGTTATGATCCTGAAAAAAGATGGTACACTATGGGCTATTGGTAATAATGAGTATGGGCAATTAGGGGACGGTACTAATATAGATAGCAATAAGTTAAAATATATAATGGATGATGTAAACAGAGTGCAGGCAGGAGCAAACCATACTTTGGTTGTAACTAATGACGGGCAGCTGTGGGCGTTTGGGCGCAATAATTACGGGCAGTTAGGGATTGGTAATAGAGTTGATCATAATAAACCTGTAAAGGTAGAGTTCCCGTTTCAGATAAAAAGCTTATCTACGGCAGGGGATTACAATTTATTTATCGTAGATAATAATTTATGGGGCTTCGGGCGCAATGACCAAGGACAACTGTGTAGTGAAATAGGTACAGATAGATTGACTCCAGTAAAAATAATGACGAGGGTAAAAGATGCATCGGCCGGGCTATTTTATTTTGTAATTCGTAGAAAAAACAATTTATGGGATGTTATAGAGCATGGGGAATATGAAGAAACGGTGTTTGTTTAGTATGGTTATGAAAGAAAAACAAGATTTTATTTTGAGCAATAGATAGGAGAAAGAGCAATGACACAAGAATACTTAGAAAAAGTAAAACAGGCAGCAGCTTTAATTAGTGATATAAATGAAGTGTTGTCTCCAATTATAGATAAGCTAATAGCAATTGAGGATGATGATGAATCTCTTATCTCCTGGGAAGAGTTTATAAGTGATAATAAGGAAGTTATTAAATTGGTGTATAGTTGTTCTAATCTTGCTGAGAAATTTGATGAGTATCTGTAGGGGGGGGGACTATGAGTTTTACAATGACAAGAGGCATTCCCGCAAGCGGTAAAACTACATGGGCTAAAGAATGTGCGCTTAAATCGGGGGGCAAAATCAAGGTTATTTGTAAGGATGACCTGAGAGCTATGTTTGATGCCGGTAAATACTCCAAAGAGCGGGAAGTATTTATTAACAAAGTTCGTAACAAACTTATTATAGAGGCCCTGGATGCAGGGTATTCTGTTATTGTAGCAGATACAAATATCAGTTCTAAAGATGAAAAGACCTTTGCTGATCTTGCAGCCCTCTATAAAACTAAATTTGAGATAAAGGAATTTCATGTTCGTCTTGAAGATGCTCTACTACGCAACCGGGGACGCACGGATAAAGCTCCAGTTCCAGATAAGGTTATTATTGACATGTATTACCGGCTTAATAGCCCTAACTTGCCTACCTATAGAAATAAAGAACTCCCTCCTGCAATTATATGTGATATTGATGGGACAATTGCCCGACGTGTAGAAAGGTCTCCGTTTGATATGTCCCGGGTTGGAGAAGATGAGCCTATCAGTGAGGTAATAGAGATTATTGAGAAGTTTTCTATTGACCATAAAATCATATTTTTAAGTGGAAGAACTGATTGCTATGATGACACTTGGAAATGGATAAATGCTAATATTAACCTTCATTTTCATACTAAAAAGAAATCTGTTGAGCCTATTGATCGTCAATTAGTATCTACAATGTTTATGAGGGAAGTGGGAGATGTGCGTAAGGATTGTATTTTTAAAAAAGAGGCATATAACAAGCATATTAAAGATGTTTATGATGTCAAATTCGTTATTGATGATAGAGCACAGGTTGTATCAATGTGGCGAGATGAGTTAAACTTGAGATGTCTTGAAGCAGCTCGGCATTTATTTTAAGAGTGAGGGGTAATTAAAGGGGACTATACACCTGAATCCTCAAAGTGTATTTGACATAAAAGTGTTAAAAATGGTAAGCTACAAACAAAAAGGAGAGAATTATGACAAGAGAATATTTAGAAAATTTGAGAACATACTTGGGGGAGATAGCTGAATTAGAGGGCAAGCTCAAAATCAAAAAAGAAAACTTTAATATTGAAATTGAAGGCATGTCAAAAAAGATGATAGAGATAAAAGAAAAGATTGCAATGGTAAAGGAGGCTATTACCGCAGAGGCCATTGATGAGTTCAAGGATACTGGCAATAAAGCTCTATTGGGTGGAGTTAAGGTCCAGGAAGCAAAGATCATTGACTATGACGAGGAACAGGCAAGTAATTTTGCGTTTGAGAAGAAGATGTTTTTAAACTTTGACAAAAAGGCATTCGAGAAGGCAGCCCCTAGCCTGAATCTTGACTGGGTTACTTTTGGGAAGACTCAAAAGGTTACATTTCCAAAGGTGATTGAGTTAGAGGATGAGGAATAGTTATGGACATCATTCAGATAGTGGTGGCAGCAGGCTTTGCAATAGTATTATTCTTTACTATAATAATGACTATTCGAGTACTTGCAAAAATTGAATGGAAAGAGGAAATTAAAGACTGGGAAACCTTAATATTTAGTGTTTTATGGACTTTAACATCCTTACTACTTTTAATATTCTGGTTTTTTGCTAATAAATAGGGAGAAGGTATGGGAATAGATGAGTAACTTAATCATAAACAATAAAAATAGAAAAGGGAGAAATCACATGAAACATGATAAGAAGGAACTTATAGTACAGGAGTCTGAGATACAGGAAGAAGCAAGGATTGTGGCGAAAACCATTAGAGCTATTGATCATAGATATAGAGGGGACTTTCTTAGTTTAGTGGCTGGAGATGTGTATAAGGAAAATATACAGCTAGGAAAATTGTTACTTAAGGCTGCCAAAAAATATGGAGTATGTAGAGAGGACGCAAGTACAAAACGCTAAAGAAAGTGTACTTGACATAAAAATACGTAAAATGGAGAAACGATGATATCTGTGAGTTACCTGTTTATGAGTAACAAGCGGATAGACCCTAAAGGTAAAGCCTATGAAATTCACATGTGATAAAACTATTTTATTAAAGAAAATAGCTGAGATGAAAAACATACCGATCAATAATAATCCTCACTCTATATTATCAAATGTACTCATACAAACTGAAAAGAATAGTATTGTTATGAGATTAGTAAGTAATGCAGGAACTAATTCTAGTTCATTTTTAAATTTTGAAACACATACTCCAGTAAAAGTACAGGAACAGGGGAGTACTGCTGTTAATTATAAAGAACTTTCGAGTATCCTTCGGAGGCTACCTAAAGGCAATGTAAATTTTTCTACACAGGAACTTAAAGATGAAGGAGAACGCTTTGTAATTTCCCCTTACAATAAAACAATTGATTTTAAGTTAAAGACTAGATCTATACAGAACTACCCTGAGATGCTTCAAGCTGATGATAAAGCTATATCCTTTGATATTTCTCAATCCGATTTTATTGAGATGGTTAGTAAAACTATTTTTGCCATTTTATTAGAAGACTCAAATAGGGAGTATATGACAGGTGCACATTTTGAGAAAGCTAATGAAAAACTTATCATGGTAGCAACAAACGGGCATCGGTTGGCAAGCGTTACTATGAAGGCTCACAGTTCTGTTGCTGATTTTTCTGTAATTGTTCCAAGAGAGATACTTAGATTAGTAAAAAAGTTATCAAAAAAGGGGGTGGTTTCTATTGGAATTGACAAGGCTCATGTTTTTATGGAATTTGATAATCAAAAATTAGTATCCCCGCTTATTTCTCATGAAGGGTTCCCTATCAATTATGAAAAGCTAATTCCTATAAATCCTAATTATAATATTACTATCAATCGAAAGAAATTCATTGAAGCAATTAAAAGCATATCAATATTTATAGATAAGACCACTAATCAGATGGTTGTAGAAGTTTTTTCAGGATCAATTACTATCTATTCTGGCAGTAGTTATTTAGGAGACTTAAAAGAAAAGGTCTCCTGTAATTATGAAGGAGAGCCAGCAAATATTCTAGTAAACTTTGAGTATTTGTTAGAATCTTTACAAGAAATTGATACAGAGGAAGTTCAAATACAATTTAATGGTAAGTTTAGAGATAACTACCTTACTTCTCCCATTAAACTTATACCGGTTATTGAACAAGACTTTTTTTGTACTAATAGTCAGCATGATTATCTTAATCTTATCATGCCTATGAATCCGTGAGGTTATATGAATAATGTAGTAACGCAGATATCAGCCGGAGATTTAAATACATTTTTTATCACGAAAGATGGTACGTTATGGGCTGTTGGTAAAAATGATGTAGGGCAACTAGGCAATGGTAAATGCGGTGAAAACGCTAAGGAATTAAGTCCAGTACCAGTAATGAATGATGTGGCCCAAGTATCAGCTGGTGCTTACCATAGTATGATTGTCAAGAAAAATGGTGACTTATGGGGTGTTGGTAACAATTGGCATGGGCAATTAGGTGATAGCAGGGGTTATGATAGAAACGTTTCGACACAAGTAATGACCGATATAGCTCATGTATCAGTCGGCGAATTCTACACTATGATTGTCAAAACCGACGGTACTCTATGGGCTATTGGTAACAATAGTGGAGGGCAACTATGTAACGGTGATTTCAAAGGTGCTGATGTGTTGACTCCAGTACAAGTAATGAATGATGTGGCATCCGTATCAACCGGCGGTAGCCACACTATGGTTATCAAGAAAGATGGCTCGTTATGGGGATGTGGTTTTAATTATCATGGGCAATTAGGTGAGGGTATAAATAATTATAGTAAGCATACACCAATACAAATAATGACAGATGTGTCTCAAGTATTTACTGGGTACTGGCATACCATGATTATAAAGAAAGATGGTACCTTGTGGGGAACAGGATGGAATAATGAAGGGCAACTGGGGAATGGCACAACTATTGATAAATGGACTCCCGTACAAATAATGACAGATGTGTCTCAAGTATCCGCCGGGCACTGGCATACTATGATTATCAAGAGAGATGGTACATTGTGGGGGACAGGATGGAATAGTTATGGTCAGATAGGAGATGGCTCAACTACTAATAGGTTGACTCCTGTACAGGTAATGAAGAGCGTAAAACAGGTTGCAGTTGGACAGTTCCATACTATGATTCTCAAGAAAAACGGTAGGGTATTTGCTGTTGGTGATAATAATAGCGGACAACTAGGTAATGGTGATACTGAATATATCCCTATAAATCTTAATATAGATAGGCTGTTGGTATAAACATGGGAAACGGAACGGCAGCGACAAGACGCACTAATGGTATTAACAAAGATTTTTTTCAGACTCCAGAAATTTGTGTACAGGCGTTATATAATAAAATTGATATATTCGGAAATCAAAAAATCCTTGATCCCTGCTGTGGTCAAAAACCGATTGGAAACGCTTTACGAAAAAACGAAAAGCAAGATATTGATGAATTTGATATCTCAATTGATGGCTATGACTTTTTGAGTGAATATAAAAGCAATGATGGAAGATGTTTATACGATACTATAATTGCAAACCCTCCATATTCCAAGAAGGATAAATTTATAAAACAGGCACTAAAAATAGCTCACGACGTATATATGATACTGCCAATGCAAGTTTGTAATTATAACAGCTTTCATCGCAATTTTTTAAATATCCCAGAATATTTTGGAAGGATATTGATGACTCCCAAATTTTTTATGTCACAAAATTATCAGGTAGGCCTTATGGAGCGAGGGGGTGTATCAGCGTACGCATGGTTCCACTGGTCAAGAAAAATTAAGCCGGGCTATGCTTATGAAAAGTATGTTGATCTTGATGAAATTACTATGGCTGGTATGATGACAAAAAAAGAGAAAAAGGAAAAAGTCAAGAAAGCAATTGCGGATGTCCAAGGGTGGATTGATTATTACGGGGACCCAGGAACGGCAGAGGATGTTTGGGATACTTTGCTTTCTGAAAATCCTGATATACAACGATCGGAATTAAGAGGATTGATTACGTGTTGCAAAAAAGAACACCGAGAGAGTCTAATAAAAAATCCTTGATCCCTGCTGTGGTCAAAAACCGGTTGGAAACGCTTTACGAAAAAACGAAAAGCAAGATATTGATGAATTTGATATCTCAATTGATGGTTATGACTTTTTGAGTGAATATAAAAGCAATGATGGAAGATGTTTATATGATATTATAATTGCAAACCCTCCATATTCCAAAAAGGATAAATTTATAAAACAGGCACTAAAAATAGCTCGCGACGTATATATGATACTGCC
>JACSEB010000031.1_pt1 | contig 11329 bp, 11 predicted proteins | sample 8225501 | NCBI WGS metagenome assembly JACSEB01 (sample SAMN15704856, study PRJNA648150) | viral metagenome | isolation source: viral RNA from sea star tissue collected in USA, Olympic National Park, and... | host: Pisaster ochraceus | collected 2013
CTAAAGAGGAAAGCAAGAAAGTTCATAATTAAATCCTAAATCGTTTTTTCCAAAATGAGCGGTTTTATCAGCGTACCAAAAATCCCATCCATTGTCTATTCCTATCCCGACAAGCAACTTGTCCGAAGCTAAATCATAGCAATTATAGTCAAAAGCAACCCCTGAAAACCCACTTTCTATTATGAGGCCTGCATTATGAAATATTTTTGACGGTAAGTCGGAGGATTTTACAAAACAAGGATGCTTTTTAATATATTCGCAGGGCGTGGTTAGGTTTTCCTTGACAATATCCTTTGAAAAATGAATCCTGGCATCTTCTGTAATACTACCCTTTAGCACCGAATTTTTAAAATCAAGCCCGTCCATGATCGCAACATACTTTCCTATTTCGGCCGCTTTTATCCAATGTGTTGAAAAATGAAGCCGTAAGACCCTACTGTCAATCAAGAATTTTGCCGCGTCCGCCGCTTTCTTTATGTTTAGCATACTTCTCTGTGCATTTAGGTTTAATGTTGTTGCATGGATTTGCTTGCCTTTACTTGTCTATTGAGTTACCGAAACTCTTATTTTTAGAAGAGACTTCATCAACCTCTTTTAAAAAGGCCGTGAGCTGTTCTGCACTGTATTCTTTGTCGGTATACTTTCTTATAATACGCTCGGCCGTGATGTATTCGGGACGCGGTTCTTTGGAAATGGCAATGCTAACATACCTCATTGCTTTTTGGGGTTGTCTTATCATCATATACAACAGACACAAGCTGAAATATGCCACGCTACTTTCGGGACTGTGATCAATCGAGGCTTTATAATCAAGCTCTGCTTTCTCAAAGTCTTTCATATTTACATAAACACAAGCCCTGTAATAGTAAAAATCCGGCAATATTTTATCATTTGACGGTTCAATGGATATTGCTTTATTTAACCCTTCCAATGCTTTCTCGTTTTGGCCCAAAAAATAGAACGAATAGGCTTTTTTAAAAAAGAGCACGCTCGTTTTAGGTAAAGTCGCTAAGGCGAAGGAATATAAATAGGCACTTTCCTCATAATCGTTAAAAAGAAAGGCCTTGTCCGCTAAATTAATCACTTCTTTGAGGTAGACTTTTCTCCTTTTGAGGTAGACTTTTCTCTTTTTGAAGTAATTTTCTTCAAATGATTCCATTTTCAATACGTTTAATAGTTTCATCCGAAAACATGCACCATATATCCGAATGTTCAAGGTTATTTTTAATAAATTTTTTTAACATTTTAGGCTTTTGTGACGGCAAATCCCTCAACTTAATTTCATTTTCGTGTCCCTCAATATAAAACTCCGTAGTCTCGGGAAAATCTTTGGAAAACCCGTTCTCAATAGTAAAATCTATCGGATAATACTTTCCTTTTTGCATAGATATAATCCATTTTATTATATCCGTTTTCTTTTTATTAACTGGTAGGCCTTTTTGGGGATGGATGTCGGTAGTGGGAGGGCGGTCGGTGAGGGAATTGAAAGAAAATTTCAATTTAAGTTGAACATTACGGTTTTTCCTATTGCACGGACGGACACCTTTGTCGGGGAGCTCTTCTTTTTTCATCGCTTTTTTTTGTTTTCAAAATGCAAGTATAACAATATTTACCTATGATTTGGTATTTGCTTACTTAATTTTTGAAATTTGCGGCAAACAAACCCACACCCGTAGCGCATGGCGTCTATCAAGTGATCGTGCTGTCCCTCCTCTGGGTAATCAACGAAGACTTCTATGCCACGAAAACGCCGTTTTCGGTAAACGTACTGGTCTAGTTCTGCGATCATGTTAAGGGATTCCGAATGAACGTACAGCTGGTACTGTTTCATGATCATGATCCCCCCGGCGATCCCGTCGGTTTTGTCACATTGCATAGCCTGGGGAATTCCCATTTTCACCAATACGTCTATGAATTGGCCCGGGCTATGATCGCACAGCACGGGATCATTATTATACAAATCGCTAGTCACAATACATTCCCCCACTTCGTCTATCATTGCACGACTTGAATAAAACATTTCCTTGAAGTACAGCTTGCGATTTTCATTATCGCAGTAAACTTTTACTACTGCAAAAGGGTCTTCATAGCCGTAATCTACGCCGATTGCCTCTTCGTATTTACCATCTGGCAAATCGGTGTACTTTCTGTAGTTAAATATTTTTCCTTCCACTACCCCGATTTTGCCACACCCGTAGACGTCCCAAAAATATGGATCGTGTATTGGCCCTCCGGGAGCCCTCAACATAATTTCTTTTAGTTCTTTTTCAGGGATTAGGTGATTGTCTTTAAAAGTCAAAACAATAAAATTACAATTCTTAGTATAAACGTAATTCCTATGACACCAAAACTCGTGAGCGGGGTTAAAATCAGCATAAAATTCTCTTGATGTACGGCTGATCAATTGCGTAGCTGTGCGTTCTTCTATTCGTATGGCCTCGTTCAAAAACAAGCGATCGCGCCGCCCTCCCAAAGCTTTCGTTTCGGCGTCAACAGACAAAAATTCAAATATCCAATAACGGATCCTAAAAGAAAAAGGGTTTTTTCGGGAGATGTAATCGATATTGTTTGTTTTGCAAATCTTTTCAAAGTCTCTTACCGCCCCTGTACGCAACTGTGAAATAGTACCTGAAACGATAGTACAGTTTTGACTTTCATTGGAGGTCAAAGCCTTCAATATCCAAATGGAAAGTATCGAATACGTCTTGCCGGCCCCCTGTGATCCCTGCACGATTTTGTTTTCGTGCGTCATGGCCATTATTTTGGCAGTGGCTAAGGTAAATTCCACATATTTAAAAATTAAGGATTTTAAAAACTAATGAGCTCGTAATACTTGGGGTTATAACAATCACGTGAAGTCCATCGGGACAGTCTGGAGCAATAAACGATCGCTTCTTTTTTTGTACGGCTAATCAAACAATCGGCCTGCTTCAGGTTTATATGCTCCCCGTTTACAATCAACAAACGATCCCTCCTATTGCCAAGTATTTTTAAAATATCTGATTCGAATACGATATCAAAATTCCATTTATTAATCTTAAAAATGCCCCCATCTATGAAACAAAAAGGGCTAATATTATGGGCGAGAGAAAATTTCATGGCCGATAGGATTCTGCTTTTGTCCTTCATAATAACCGTACAAAATTGGGGCTTTTTTGATTTCACGGCCTCAACTAACCAATCCGAAAACATATTTGTTAGATTCCCGTCTCTTGTCGTGTCGGTTACAAGTTTTACAAATGCTTTACCCTGTGTCACTTGAGCGTTATTATCTTCGGGGTGCTTCATTTTATTTTTTTTTGATGTAAAATAAAAAAATGCCATTGAAAAAAAGCGATGAACTCTAAAACAATGGCACTTTAACTAAAAAAAAGCATGAAAATATGAACGAAATTCCCACACACTAAAAATGTGCGGGCTTCAGGGGTCATCACTGGGCGAAGACGGATTAAGTCTAGCCATTCCAAACAACGTTGGCAGTTCTCCCTAATTTTTAGCTATCGGTCCCCGACAGCTTTGATGCAAAGATAATGCTTTTTTCAACAAAAAGAAAAAACAAGGGCTTCGCGCCGACAATACCTAAAAATCTTATGATTTTTTAACGACTTGAACGTGCGCTGGGCCCATTTTTTTAAATAGTGCCTAGTATAAGCGTGGCAATCCGTTATATCTCGTATATTAACATACGCGTTTTAAGTTAAACTAACTAGGACTTAATATTTTCCCCCCCCACCCCAAAGCAAAAAGATCCGCCTTGGTACGCTATTCCAATGGGTAGCTGGTATCAATCATGGACACTTCTGAAGCAAACCTAATGTTTTTTTCCAACAAAAAAAAACATTTTGTGTGTATTTTTTTTTGCCTACCATGGGCGGTGCTTGCATCCCACCGGCTAAAGACCGGTGGGATTTACGCACCATTATATAAAAAAAAAGCGCGGCTTTAACACCACACTTTTTCCCCTTACTTTACTTGCTTTGCATTTGCTATATTTTCGCAACCATTTTTCGCTACTCCCCTAGCATCTTATTAATCGAGTTTTCCATTCTCGTTTCCTTTCACTGCATGATATACGCGCCTCTGTGTTTAAAGGATATTTCTTTTTTTTTTGCGTTTAATTAATAACCGTGCAAAAACATGAATAATTTTCCCGTTTTTCTCCACGCAAAGGTGATTCTTGTCACCTTTTATCTTGATTTTTTTTATCACAGTTTGGCAATTGCCTATAATTTCAAATTGTGACGGGTCATGCCTCAATAAGTAAGTAAAAGGGACTCCCATAACGCCGTCATATCTTTTCGGTATCCTCGAAATTGTCGGTATGTGGATGCCTTCGTAGTTCACATACTCTAAATATTTGCCTGTTCTGTATTCTTCCGTACAGACAATTTTTTTAACCCTCTTCTTGACCGGTAAAGTAGTAATCCAAAGGCAATTAACCTTTGTTACCGCCCCGTTTAGTTTGTAAAATCTGTTAAATTGTTGGCTATAACCAATCCTTAGCCTGTTTTTTTCGATAAGATCGAGAAACGGCTTCCTAGCAAGGCTTAAAAAAGGCGACACAATTAAAAAATCGATATTCCAACGAAATAAAACGTTTATAAAAGAGGTAAATTTAGAAAATGGTGGGTTTGTTACCACAAGATCGTACTTAGAATAATCAATACTTTCAAATCTAACGGGGTTTTTAGCTCCGGGGCTGTATCCAGACACGTGAATAGAACGGATCCGGTACAAATTAGCGTAAAGTACCAAAAACTGCACAAAACCTGCCATTGGTATCGTTTTTCCCTTCCTGTAACTAGCTTTGAGACAGTCAAAAGTGCGTGAAATATCTATTTTTTTGACTGTGCCGTGTTCGAACATGTCATTTGGGTTGGTAATCACTTCTGACTCCTCAATGAAAACCCATTTTTCAAAAGAATCATGCCAATCGCACGGACAAATAACTCTTTTGTTCAGAAATTGATCCTTGTATTTGCTAAGCTGGTAGGCAACGTCCTTCAATTGCGTAAAAAATTCATCATCAGCTGTCAACTTTGCTCGCAAAAGATGAGAATTCTTATGTTTCATGGTAGTTTATTGAAATTTTGTACTGTTCTGAAGCTTCTATTTTCATATTAAGGTTTCCTTTAAGGTAACTCTCCGTTGTTTTGATGCTAGAATGCCCCAAAGCCCCACTAATCACGTAAATATTGACGCCGTTCTGCAAATTCAAAGTGGCAAAAGTCCGACGAAAGCAATGGAACGTTATTTTTTTGTCAATCCCGGCGTTTTTTACCCAATTCTGTAATTTTGGCGAGTAAAGTGCGAGCTTTTTAAACACTTTTTTGTTGGGATCCCCTGGTTTTCCCAATATTTCGTAGGCACTTGATGGAATTACATTTTCTTGTGCGTCCCCGGTCTTTTTTTGAACGAACTTCAAAGAAAAATACCCCTTTTTTACGGGCTTAAAACTTCCCCAGGTCATCTTTTCTATGTCCGAAAACCTTAGCCCTGTCAAAATAGAAAATATTGAAGCACGGCGCAATGAATCGTCTTCAAATGGCGTGTTTGCTAGCCGCATAACCTCCTCTTGAGTCAGGTAATTCCGAAAAGTCCGTTTTTTCGCAACGTTTTGGGCCTGTGCACTGTAATCACGTTCTAAAAATTCATCGTAATAAGCCTGTTTAAGACCGCTTTTGAAGTTTCTAAAGTAATCGGACACCGAATTGATAGAAAGTGTCCTAGAATCGCAACAAGTACGCTTAGCGGTTAGCAAATACTGCCTAAAATCCCTGATCAACTGGTTGTTAATAGAATTAAATGGCATGTCCTTTCGGTCTCTTGCAACCAAAAACCCTTCCAGATGCCTAAAAGTGGAGTCCCAAACGCCTCGAGTCGATTCTTTAGCGTCCCTTTTCAGGTTGTAGAAGTATTTAACAAAGCATTTTGCTTTCAAATCGCCGATTAGCTCGCCATCCCGGTACAAATCAGGGTTTTTGATCATATTTTCGTACCGTTCCCTTTCTTTTTCGGCGATATACAGTGCTTCTTTGTTCTTTTTTAGCACCAAAGGGTCTTGCGAATCGATAATAAAGAGCTGCAAGCCCGTTAATTTGGTTTTTCCGGCTTCATAGTCGCTTATATAAAGGGCTTTTCTCCCTTTTACCCTAGTTTTCTTAGCAACTACCGATATTTTTCTCCTTTTTACCATGATTTTCTGCTTTGTTTCTTTTAGTTCAGTAAAACAAACAAAAAAACAAGTATCAACCTAATTTTTAGGCAAGTTATTTGTCTAATACTTTTAACTTGTTGATTTTCAACGCTTTAAATTTCAAATACTCAGAAAAACAACGAAATAATGGAAAAAAAGGTACGGATTTGCACAAAATAACGGGCAAAACGCCCCAACCGTGATACGGCTTTTTGAGCCCGAGGCAAAACTGATCGTGAAACAAACGGCGAGAGCCGAAAGCGATTACAAAGAGGGGACGGGAGGTGAATCAGAGGATGGTTCGGAATCCAATAGTTTTCTTTCCTCAATATATTTCTTTACAGATTCCGGCATTTCAATTACAAGTTTTGGCTGTCTATTTTCCCCTTTTCTCAATTTCCTGTCTTCTGCCAACTTGAGCAAAAGCCCCCAAAGTGCGGGGCTAATGACTCCCCTTAACGCAAGATCCGTCCCGTTTGCAATACAAATTTCTTTCAAAGACTGATAATCGTCCTCAAGGTCAGGAAATTTCTTGACAAGATAGCAAGCTACATTTTCGGTAACCCCCATTTCCCTTAAAACTTTGCCTATGTAGCAGTGGCTTTTGTCCATGAAAGCCAACAGCAATGCCTCTATAATCAAAAGTCTCGCCGATTCTTGATTCCATTTCTCGGCATTATTGTTTCCAATACCCAAATATCTTATTTTTTTAATCTTTTCACGAACCACCAACCTCATTGGGGTATTATCAACGGAATTCTTTGGTTTTGGAAAGAATTCAGGAAAAAGCAACCCTTGCATGCCCCCTATTGGATCTCCGTTTTTGTCTAATATGACTCCAGAATTTCTCATTAACAACAAAAGTAAGATAAAAACCAACAAAACCGACACTATTGTAACTTACAATAATTTTGTAACATAAAAATTATCAAGTTACAACAAAAAAAAACAACTTTTAAAGCCAAAAGACCTCTTTTTTACCCCTTTATTACTCTTTCTTGTAAGTTGTAAGTAATAATATGTTAAGTGTGTACACACGAATGCACACACGCACACACGCTCGCACGAAGGCACGCACACAGCAGAAAAGTTTTCAATACGGGTCACAAGTTACCTCAAATAAAAAAAACGCCCTAAAATCGATTTATAAGCGCTTTTTTTATGGTAAGCAAAAAACCAAATCAAAAGGGAGCAACTGAATCTGGAGGCGATTCGGGAGGTTTTTCATATTTAGGTTGAACGTCTAAACAAACCTGTTTCCCGTTTATTATTGGGTTGTCTTTTTGAACGACAGCAGTCCTTAAACGATCGATTAAGGCGGAACTGAAAGTATTATCCCTAAAAACAACGTAGTAACCCTTTCTAACGCCTACACCGCACCGAAAAGCACTCCGTTCAAAGAAAACCCTGAACATTTGCCCTAGCTTTCTTTCGTTTAGTATTGAGCCTTTGGCTATTCTTGCGTTCAGATAGTCTTTTATTTCCCCGGACGTCTGAAAATAATACGATTCGTCCTCTTTTGCCTCTTCCTTCGATACAAAATGTTTGTATATCATATCCATTTCAAAATTCATGACTTTATGATCGCTGTTTATCACATGCAGCAAAGCGTTATCAGATTCATTGAGCTTCCAGGACTCGCCCCTTTCATAAGCCCTCCAGACCTCCATAAAAACCTGGTCTTTGTCAATATTGTTGTAGGATTCGGTATCGTATCGGGAAACAAAGTGCAAAGGCAATATCCGACGGTTTTCAGTGATGTCGTCAAGGACTTCCTGTTCATTTGAAGTAGAAGCAATTGCCGAAACTAGTCTCAAATTGACCGGTAATTTTGCATACGGTAGCCTCATGTTTACTGTTTTTGCCGAAAGAAGCATTTTCATAGTGTTCTTAATATGGGTATCGGCCACCATATCGTCATTGATCACTAAAAAGTTCGTTGCGAGCGTCATTACATTGTCCTGCTTTTTCTGCAAGGTAGAACGGACGCAATACTTTTTGAATTCATCAGGAAAAAGGTAATCTAAAAAAGTGGTTTTTCCGGCATCTTTTTCACCGGTAAGGCATAACATTAGGCATACCGCAACACCATCGCTTTTTATACGGTAAGGAATGCCCAATAGCCAACGCCTCAAGAAAACCTTGCTATCCGGTTGCCTCAAGTTCATGCAATTACACAAATCATCAAGGATCTCTGGTTTGTGCGGAAGGTGGCGGTGGGCTTCTACCCATTCTAAAATAGGATGATAGCTTGGTATATTTCGAGAGTTGAGAACGGCGTTAATGTCCCTCATGGTAACAAGCCCTCTGACTTCTTTAGGAATTTTAGGATTGATGTCCATCGAAGCATCCAGATAAATAGAATTAATATCTTCTTCATCCATTTCCTTCCCTTCGAGCTCCAATTTTAAAGAAAGTAGGTTTTTTCTAAGGTTTCTTTTCTTTAAAATCCAGTCTAATACCGCTTCAACCAAAGAATTGTAGGGAAAACTTTCCTCATTATCCGGTTTTGATTTTTTCTTTTTGGGGCGGGCTTTTTCTTTTGGCAAAAAAACGGCTATTTCCTGCTCTGCGAGCCCGGGATCAATCCCAAAGTCCTTCGCTATCCTTTCGATGTAAACCGTCCGGGTTAGGGGATTGCTAATCTTAGACACGCTTTCACAAGACGTCTGCACCGCCTTCACTTTGTCTTCGGCTTCGGCATTACCGTCCGATAACAAAACCCCTGCCTGAAAATCAATGAAATTCTGGGCGTTTTCTTCTAGGTAAGACTTGAAAGCACCGGCTTCAAAATCATTCGAATGGCTATCGGGGTCTTTGCCGGCCGGCAGCTTCACCACATGCACGCTAAGCCCGTTGCTAAGCGCCGTATCTATAACGCCCATGGCACAAGCTGTCCCGGCGCTGTCACCGTCCATTAAAACCGTTATGTTTTGGCTATATTTTTTGATAAGGAGTATATGATCCGCCGTCACCGCCGTCCCGCACGAAGCAACTACGTTCTGAATCCCACTTTGGCTAAGAGAAAGCACGTCGGTATAGCCTTCCACCAAATAGCAATTGTCCTGTTTCCTTATAGCGTCCTTTGCCTGGTATATACCGTACAGCACCCGGCGTTTAGGATAGAACTCGGTTTCTGGGCTGTTGATGTATTTGGCTTTTTTGCCTTTCAGCAACCGCCCACCAAAACCAATAACCTTGCCGCTCGCATCCTGTATAGGGAACATTAGGCGGCGCCTGAACATATCTAAGATCGGGCTTTTGTTGGGCATTAACAAACCGGCCAATTCAAGATCCTTTGCCGGCCGGCCACTTTCTTCAAACGCATGTATCAGTCCCTGTACCTGATCGGTAGCGTACCCTAGGCCGTACTGCCTTGCAACCTCGCCCGTGAGCCAACGTGCTTTCAGGTAAGGTATACAAACACTCTTGCCCTCGTCGCTATGGTAAAGGTTTTTCTCGTAGAAGTCTTTTGCAAACGCCAAGGCCTCGTAAACCTCTTTTTTTTTCTTCTCTTTTTTGATAGTGGCCGGTTTTGCATCGGCCATCGGGATGCTATACTTTTTGGCAAGCCATTCGATGGCCTCGGGGAAGGTATACCTCTCTTTTTCCATCAAAAAACTAATAGCATCGCCACTAATACCGCTGCTAAAGCATTTGAATATCTGTTTCCCTGGTGAAACACTTAATGAAGGTGTTTTTTCGTCTACGAAAGGGCTAAACCCGAAATAATTAGCTCCCTTTTTCTTTAAATCCACGAAGTCGGAGATGACTTCGTATATATCCATGCGGCTCTTGACCGCCCCGACCATACGATCGTTAATCCCTTTTTTTATCATTATTTTTCACGTTTTAAAAGACGTTTTAAATGAAACCCGGGCTATAAAACGTTAAATTTTGATGAAAAGCCTAGAGGTTGGGTTAGTTTATTTTCTTACGCACCTGATCAAGCATTTAGTTTAAGAAATAATTTTTATACTGTAAAATCTATAGGTGGTAATGCTAGTGTAAAAGGTGCTGTTGTAAACAGTAATAGCCTTTTAGTGTATGGAGTGCAGAACTTTATAGAGCAATACTCTACTGTTGAATTATTAGTTCAAGGAGTTCCAAACTATACCGCTGTCCCACTTGGTACAACGGTTGTTAGCTTTAACTCGGAAACAGGGGCTTTAGTTTTAAGCGATAATGTAACATTGGACAATAACGCTTACTTAACATTTGGCGGCGTAGCTAAGCTATGGAAACATTATGACACTTCTGTAAATAGAGGTAATTTTTATGGTAAAGATAATAACACTTCTATAACGTTTTTATTTAATCCAAATGTTAGCTTGGTAAAAAACTTTAATACAGTTAGTTATGAAGGTAGTAATGGTTTTCAAGTTACAAGCTTTGCTTCTGGATTCACTGGTGAAGACGAATTTGATTCTACATACTCTCAAGTTCAAGACACTAGTAATGTCGTTGGAAGTTACGAGAGTGGTGAGTATGTTATAAACCCCGCTGACGGGCAAGCTGTTATTAGATCAGATTATCAGACTACGTTTGGAACAACTAATCCAGCTTTGAATAGATACCATGCTGGGTTTGATAGAAAAGAAAATAAGTATGTAGCTTACTTAGTTAACAACAGTATAGCTACGTAAGGTGAAGTTCGATTTGGATCTCAATTAACAGGTATAAAAGGATTCTTTGCTACTGTAACAATATCTACAGATATGGTTATAGACGCTAACACAAATCAAGCTACATCAGGAACTAATATAGGTGGACTGAAAGAATTATTTGCAGTATCATCTAACTATGTACAATCATCATATTAATAATAAATAAACCGTTACCAAAGACTTAGCTTATTTACTTTTCAAAGACAATGTTTAAATCTTGCCGATAAAAAAGGACCCAAGCTAATTGTTTTTAGCATCTATGTAATTTAACGCCATTCTAATCGATTACTGACGATTTTATAATTCAAAGTAATTCCCAAGGAAAGCGATGCAGTTGATCAGTATTGGGTGCTAAATTAAACTCATGGAATCAGGGACTCAGAAAATATTATCGTCAAGCGGAACAAGGGGATTTCTGGATGATGTTGATTATTATTGTACGATTCATCTATATAACTATATCACT
>JACSEB010000032.1_pt1 | contig 11259 bp, 12 predicted proteins | sample 8225501 | NCBI WGS metagenome assembly JACSEB01 (sample SAMN15704856, study PRJNA648150) | viral metagenome | isolation source: viral RNA from sea star tissue collected in USA, Olympic National Park, and... | host: Pisaster ochraceus | collected 2013
GACTTTAATGTAGTAGGTGCATCACCTGAATCTCAGTTAGCTCAAACAGTTGCAGATTCACAAGCTAAACCCCTAAAAGCCTTTGTAGTGGGTAGAGAGATAACAAATCAACAAGAGCTTGATAGGAATACAGTATCAAATTCTAGTTTAGGATAAATTGTAACGAATAAGTATCAAATAGTTATTTATATATGGAACGCATTATAGAACTTATTATAGACGAAGATAACGAGTTTAGTGGAATAGAAGCTATCTCAGTTGTCGAAAACCCAGCTATAGAAGAGGACTTTATAGCCCTAAAAGAGCATAAAGAAGTAAAATTAGCTGAGGTAGACAAAGAAAAAAGGATTTTGATGGGTGCAGCCTTAATACCCAACAAAAAGATATACAGAAACAGCGGAGAAGAGGAATATTACATATTCTTCTCTGAAGATACAGTAAGAAAGGCTTCTGAACTGTTTTTAATGAAGGGTAATCAGAATAACAGTACCCTAGAGCATCAAGTAGAGCTAGAAGGTATGTCTGTTGTTGAATCTTGGATTATAGAGGATGAAACAAAAGACAAATCAAGAAAGTATGACTTTAATCTACCTATTGGTACTTGGATGGTATCTGTAAAGGTTAATAATGATGACGTTTGGGATCAAGTCAAATCAGGTGAAGTTAAAGGATTCTCTATTGAGGGATATTTTGCTGACAAGATGGAACGCCCTAAGGAGTCCATAGAGGAATCTTTTTGCTCAGAATGTCTTGAGGAACTAAACGCAGAATACGAGCTGTTAGAAGCTCTTGAAACGCTTTCTGAGGAGGTTGAGTTAGAATCTTACGGAGGATATCCTGAATCTGCTTCAAATAATGCTAAATTAGGTATAAAGAGAAACAAGGAGCTAGGTAATAAGTGTGCTACTCAGGTAGGTAAGGTTAGAGCTAGACAACTAGAAAGAAAAGAGAAATTTACAGTATCTACTTTAAAGAGAATATACTCTTATTTAAGCAGAGCTGCTGAATATTATAATCCTAGTAAGCCAGAAGCTTGCGGAACTATAAGTTATCTTCTTTGGGGAGGTAAAAGTATGCTTAACTGGACCGAATCTAAATTAAAGGGATTAGAGAAGCTAGAAGATGTAAATCCTTGTCAAGAGGGATATGAAATGGTGGGCTTCAAGAATAAAAATGGTAGAAAAGTACCTAATTGTGTACCTAAACAATAATTATGGCAACTAAAAACACTTCTTATAGAGTTCACGTTCAAGATACTACAGAAGCGGTAGTTTCTAGTGTAAATATCGAAAACGGAGCTATGATGCGTACGGATGATGCCCTGTATATGGGTCATAACGGTCAAAACGTAATAGTTTACCCACAAGGCGGAACATCCTCTTTAGGTTGGGCTAGGTATGACGATACGGAATATGTAGGTTCTGAAGATACTTTAGATTTAGCAGACGGAGTTGAGGTTATAATGCCTAACAACGCAGGAAATGTAGTCAAGAGTGATAGTAATGATTTTTATGATGGTGTTACAAAAAAGATACTTGGATTGAACGCTAATGACACTTACATTACTACAGTTGTATTTAAAATGAGATGTCCTAACGCAAATCAAACTCATTTAGATTTAAGATTTGTTGGAGATGGGGAAATTGAGAGAATAAGCAAGGTAATTGCGTTCTATAAAGGAAATAATACAATTCAAAACGAACACGAAATATTTCAATATTATACCGATTCAAACTTTGTGCAGAATGGAGTTGAGATCAGAATTAAGGCTCACGGTGGAACTGCTGAAATTTGGGATGTAATATATTTTATACAACGGACACAAAACGCAAGTTTAAGCTAATAATATTATTTAAAAAACGCACCACATATGAAGAAAGACAAAGCAACAGTAAGTTATTCATCTCCAAAGGGAGGTACTAGGGGATGTTTATGTAAGGATGGTAAAAGGTATTCTAAAGATTGTTGTAATGGAACTCTACAGGCTCAAGGAGTGGGTAGCTTAACAGGACAAGGCAACAGTTGAAAATACAACACTTTACAAACAAATAGGTAATAATTATAAATATTAATTTTATGAAAGCAACTGAAATCGTTTCAAAACTAAAAGACGTGCTTTTATCTTCAACAGAAGAAGTAGAAACTCAAGATACCGTACAAGAAGAAGTACAACTTGAAGAGGCTACTCCAGAAGTTCAAGAGGAAGTACAAGAAGATGTTCAACTAGAGGAAGCTCCTGAAGGGGAAATTCCTGTAGAAGATGTAGTAGAAGATGCTGCTGAATTGTCTTATGCGACTAAAGAAGAACTAGCGGAAGTTAGAGCTTTAGTAGAAAAAATGATGGGTCAATTAGAGGCTAAAGAAGAAGCTAAAGTAGAAGTTCCTGAAGAACTTTCTGCTGACGAAGCTCCTGAACAACCTTTAATGCACTCTCCTGAGAATACCTCAGAAACTGCTGCATTAAACCTATATGCACAAAACAGAACACTAACTACGTTAGATAGAGTTCTACAAAGAATTAGTAAATAACAATAACAAAACAAAAATTAAATTATGCCAACTTCAACTTCAATTTCAACTACTTATGCTGGAGAATTTGCTGGAAAGTACATTTCTGCTGCATTATTAGAAGGTTCTACTATCGCTAATGGTGGTATTACCGTAAAACCAAACGTAAAATTCAAAGAAGTAATCAAAACTGTATCTACTGATGATATCGTAAAAGATGCAAGCTGTGATTTTGACGGAACTTCAACTTTAACTCTTGCGGAAAGAATTATTACTCCAAAAGAACTTCAAGTAAATTTACAATTATGTAAGAAAGACTTTCACCAAGACTGGGAAGCTATTAAAATGGGATATTCTGCATTTGACAGCTTACCTTCTTCTTTCGCTGATTTCTTGATCGGACACGTTGCTGCTAAAGTAGCACAAAGAACTGAAACTTCTATCTGGGAAGGAGCTGATGCCGAAGGAGTAAGTGGACAGTTTGATGGATTAACTACTTTGCTAGATGCTGACGTTGCACACGCAGGTGCTGCTAAAATTGCAGGTACAACTGTAGATGCTGCAAACGTAATTGCACAATTAGGAAGTATCGTTGATGCTATTCCTTCAACTATCTACGGAAGTGAAGACTTAAACCTTTACGTATCTCAAAATATCGCAAGAGCTTATGTAAGAGCTTTAGGTGGATTTGGAACTTCTGGTTTAGGAGCTAACGGTACAAACGCTATGGGAACTCAGTGGTGGAACAACGGAAGTTTAACTTTTGACGGAGTAAAACTATTTGTTGCAAACGGATTAGCTGACGATACAGCTATCGCAGCAGAGAAATCTAACTTATACTTTGGTACTGGTCTATTATCTGACTACAACCAAGTAAAAGTAATTGATATGGCTGACTTAGATGGGTCTCAAAACGTAAGAGTTGTAATGAGATTTACAGCAGGTGTACAGTACGGAATCGTAGGAGATATCGTATCTTACGGAATCTAGTAGAAACAATTAACTAACTTAAAGGGGTGGGTAAGCCGAAAAGCCTACCTACCCTTTTTTAATACAATAATAATATGGCTTGTGATTTAACAAAAGGTAGAAAAGAACCTTGTAAAGACGTAGTTGGTGGTCTTAGAGCTGTTTACTTTGTCGATTACTCAGACTTAGGAACAGTAACTCAAACAGATGATGAGATTACCGATATGTCAGGAACTTTTTCTGCTTACAAATATGAACTAAAAGGGAATAGTAGCTTCGAGCAAGCTGTTAATTCCTCAAGAGAGAATGGAACAACATTCTTTGAGCAAACATTAAACCTTACCCTAAAGAAGTTGTCTAAGGAGGACCACAAAGAGATAAAACTCTTGGCTTACGGACATCCTCACGTTGCTGTTGAAGATTACAACGGTAATGTATTTCTAATGGGTCTTGAAAATGGAGCTGATGTATCTGGTGGAACTATTGTTACTGGAGCTGCTATGGGAGATTTGAGTGGTTATACACTAACACTCACTGGTATGGAGATAAAACCTGCAAACTTTGTTTCTGCACCAACTGCTGCTGATCCTTTCGCAGGAATGGCTAGTGCGACAGCAACTATTGTCGAGGGAGTAAATTCTTAATCCGACCTTCATTTTGATAATTAAGGGGTAGCAGAAATGTTACCCCTTTTTTTATGAACAGAAATAAGGTTATTTAGTTATACTTATATGATAAGGTTATTGCCAAATACAGACCCTCAAATACTCAGTATTATTCCTAGAGAATATATAGAGGCTAGTGATTTAGAGCTAGTAATTAAAGAGGATGGAACAAAAAAGAATGAAACGCTATCTGAGTTAACTTCGGTTATTAACGGTAATTTCTTAGATATAGAATGTACGTTTAGTATTCTTACTGACGAAAGTTCTTATTCTATAGAGATAAAGCAAGGTTCAACTTTATTATATAGAGATAAAATATATTGCACTTCACAAATAGATGATACAGTTTCCCACACTTTAAACACAGGAGACTACGAACAATATGATTCTGAAACAGAAGAGCAACAATATATAATTATATGAGCAGAAAAAATATAAAAAGAAATCGACCAGTTGATACCCCTAAGAAATCTCCAGATTCTAGTCTTAGAGTCTTGAATTTATCAGGGTATGAAGTACCTAGTGTTACAGAAAGTCAAAGATACGATTGGGTAGAGTATGGAGATGGTAATGATTACTTCGCTGAACTTATAGAGAGATACTTAGGCAGCCCTACAAACTCAAGATGTATTAACGGTATCGTAGATATGATTTACGGTAGAGGTTTAAACGCAACAGACTCCAAAGAGAAGCCTGAGATGTTTGGACAGATGCAAGCTATACTTAGACCTAGTGATATAAAAAGAATAGTTAATGATTTAAAGATGTTAGGTCAGAGTGCTATTCAAGTTGTTTATAAGAAAGGTAAGAAAGAGATATCAGGTCTATATCACTTCCCTATGGAGACTTTAAGAGCTGAGAAAGCTAAAGATGGAATAGTTAAAGGATATTACTATCACCCAGACTGGGCTAATATAAAGCCTAGTGATAAACCTAAAAGAATACCTTCTTACAAGAATGGTAGTAAAGGAGAGAATATAGAAATATATTGCGTAAAGCCCTACAGACCAGGGTTTTACTACTATAGCCCTGTAGATTATCAAGGTTGTTTACAGTACTGTTCTCTAGAAGAAGAGGTGTCTAACTATCACCTAAACAATATCAAGAACGGATTACAGCCTTCCTTACTATTGAACTTCAATAACGGAATACCTACTGACGAGATTCAAGAGATTATAGAGAGAAAGATTTATGATAAATTCAGTGGGTCATCAAATGCTGGTAGATTTATATTGGCATTTAATGAGAGTTCTGAAAGTCAATCTACTGTAGAGCCTATACACTTGCCTGATGCTCACGCTCAATACGACTTCTTAGCGAAAGAAAGTAGAGAGAAGATTATGATAGGACACGGAGTGGTGTCTCCTATCTTGTTAGGTATTAAAGACAATACTGGATTTGGTAATAATGCAGAAGAGCTTAGAACTGCCTCTATACTTATGGACAATATAGTTATTAGACCTTTCCAAACGCTCTTAATAGATGCTTTTAGAGAGTTACTTGCGTTTAATGGCATTATGCTTGACTTATACTTTACGACACTTCAACCGATTGAATTTACTGAACTAGACAATATCGCTACTAAGATCAAGAGAGAGGAAGAGACCGGTGAGAAACTATCTTCTGACAAAGTTGAGTTACCTGAGGAAGATATGTTGGACCTTGAAGTAGATGCTGAACCAATAGAAAATACAGAAGAAGATTAATATGAAAGCATTATTTATAACATTAAAAGAACTTAAAAGAAAGTCAGTATTTGATGGTAATGTTGATGCTGATAAACTGATACAATTCGTTGAGGTTGCACAAGATACAAATATTCAGCAATACTTAGGAACTGCTTTATATGATAAGCTACAGGCTGATATTATTGCAGGTAGTCTAAGTGGAAACTATCTTACTCTGGTTAATGAGTATGTTAAGCCTATGCTTATCTGGTATAGTCAAGCTGCTTATATTCCTTATGCAGCATATCAGATATCAAATGGAGGTATCTATAAGCATAACTCAGAGAATGCTGTATCTGTAGATAAAGATGAAATAATTACACTTACAGAACACGCAACAGAAACTGCTGAGTTCTATACTCAAAGGTTTATGGATTATATGAATTTCAATAGTAATCTATTCCCTGAATTTATAACAAACCAAGATGATGGTATGTATCCACACAGGGATATAAACTTTACTGGATGGGTATTGTAGTAAACAGAAAGAAAAAGGTTTATAAGCCTAAAAAAGAAAACGAAATCAAATTAAACAGTTATTTAAAAAAGGTAAATAGCGAACCTGTAAAGAAATAATATGGCTAATAATATAAATTGGGGAAAAGTATATTGTGAGATGGAAGTCAACTCTTCTTGGGGAGCTGATGAAGATTGGAGTACAAACTACATTCCTGATTTTTCTGCACCTACTTGTTGGACACTTGTGGATGCTTTTACGGTTGATACAACAGCTTATAGAACAGATACAACATTATACACAACAGATAGAACACAAATATAAAGAAATAAAAAATGGCACAACAAGACATAACTATTGGCGCAGCGGATCAAGGGAATGGAGATACTCTGTTTGCAGCGTTTACTAAAGTACAAGCTAACTTTGACGAGCTGTATCTGGATGATGCAGGAGATGTTAATTCAGTTACTGCTGGAAGCGGCATCTCAGTAAATCAAACAACAGGAGCTGTGATTGTAACTAATGATACCCCTAACGCAGATCATACAGGAGAAGTAACAGGTTCTGCTGCTCTTACTATCACTGATGGAGTGGTTACCAACGCTAAAATGGCTGCTAACTCAATAGACTCAGACCAATATGTAGATGGTTCTATTGATACAATCCATATAGCAGATGATCAAGTTACCTACGCTAAACTAGGAACTCAATTCTCTACTCTTGACTCAGGAACTGGAACTGCTTTAGCTTTTGATTCACATCAAATATTTACAAGAACAAATTCAGGAACGGTTGCTTATACTATTACTGGTGCAGATATAGGTATGACAAAAGACCTTATCTTATCAGGAACTGGTAGCTTCTCAATTACTGGCGGTAAGTTAATAGCTGGAAGTTTTGTAGAAAACGTAGACAATTTTATTCAGATTGTAGCACAATCCTCTTCTTCATTCTGGTACTCAATTTCACAAGAATAATAATAAATTATGAAAGCAAAAGATTTCAACGGACACATTTCAACTTATAGAAGGCTCCCTAAGAACCACGTTATAAACGACACCACAATAGTTAACTTCAACAAACTATCTACTGAAGAGCTAAAGGGTTATGGATATTATGATGTTATTAAGCCAAGCTACGATAGTATTAGCCAAAGACTAGGTTCTATTGAGTTTGATAGCGAAAACGAAGTATTTACTTATCCTGTAATTGATATTGACTTTGCTTCTACTTACGAGGTACAAACACCTATTGTAGATGAAGATGGAGAAGCAGTATTAGATAGTGATGGAGAACCAACTTATGACGTAACTACTGAAAGCACTTACAAGATTGACGAATTAAAGTCAAGTAAAAAGAAAGAGGTAAACGAAGAAGCAGGAAGGTTACTAAAACCAACTGACTGGTATGTAATTAGAAAATCAGAAAGAGATATTGAAATCCCTGCTGATATTGCTACCGAAAGAGCGGATATCATTACAAAGGCTAACGGATTTGTAGATGCTATTGATGCACTAGAAACTGTAGAGAGCGTTTTAAGATATACGTTTGCGTATTACCCAAGTGAAGATTTAGTATAATTTAATTTAAGATATGTTAGGCAAAAGAATTATTAATACTGCAACAGGGGCAGCACCGACTCCTAGTTGTACAACAGATACAGTTCAAATATTAGATGGAGTACCATTAGAATCTATTGCAACATATCAATTAGATGGGGCTGCTACTTCTATACCGAACAATACATATCCTGGTACATTTACAAACCCTTCTTACGCTACTGGTAAATTTGGTAATGCTGCGGTATTTAATGGTGGTGCTAGTTATGTAGATTTAAATTCAGCGGTATTACCTGCAAGTGTTTTTTCAATTTCTATTTGGATTAATCTTAATTCTCTTTCTACTGGATGGCTTTTTTCTCAATACACAGGTGGCGTAACTGGTAGATTTGTTTTTAATGTTACTGCTACGGGAGGCTTTCAAATAAATGTAAGTAGTACAAACTCTCTTTCAACAACTAATATTCCTGTAATAACTACTAATAATTGGCATCACGTCGTTGTAGTTAAAGATGGCTCTAATGGTTGGACTTTATATGCTGATGGTCAGTACCACAGTGCTTGGAATAGTACAGAAAACATTATTACAAATCAAAATACAATACTTGGCGGGGATGATTCTGTTACAAGCAGTAATATGGTTGGCAAAATAGACCAAGTCCGCATATTCAACACAGCACTTTTAGCGGGAGCGGGAACAAACCTTTATAATGAAACAGTTGCAACTGCATCTAATAGTTATATAAATCTACCTTCTGGAGTAGCATACTACAAAATGTCTGATGCTACAGACGAAACAGGTTCTTATGATGGCACTGCTACTAATGTTAATTTCAACGTAGCAGGTAAGTTTGGTAATGCAGGGGAATTTAATGGGAGTAGTAGTGTAATTACCTTACCAACTGCTTTAAGTGATGGTACTACTACAAATGCGGATTGTATATCGTTTTGGTTTAATGTTGGAGCAGAAGTTACTTCTTCTACTACAGACAACGAAATAATGGAATTTGCTTATTCTGGGGGTACTACTGGTAAAATTGCTCTTGGCTCTACGGCAGGTGCTTTAACAAGTGAAACATTTTCCGTATCTTCTGATATAACAACTCAATATACATATTCAAGAACAAATATACCTGCAGGGTGGAATCACGCAGTTGTACAATGGAATAGCGGAACAACTAAATGGGATATATATATAAATGGAGTTGCACACACTACCTATACTTTCGGCACAAATGAGCAAGGTAAATGGGCTTTAAAATTTGGGCAAAGAAGTTCTTCTTATTTCAACGGCAAATTAGACCAAGTACGCATATTCAACAGAGCAATAACATCAGACGAAGTAACTACACTTTATGACGAAGTACAGTGTATTCCTACTATTGTACCTACAGATTATTTTACTCCTATAACATATACTGGTAATGGTACTACTCAATCTACAAACTCTTTATTAAATCAAGTAGGTTCGGTAGATTTCCAACCTGATTTGGTTTGGGTGAAGTGCAGAAATGTTGATGACCCTTCGGCTCTTGTAGATTCAGTAAGGGGAGCAAGCGAAACTTTGTTTTCAGACAATACAAACGATCAAAGAAATAGAACAAGTGTAACTGCTTTTAATTCAAATGGATTTACTCTTGGCAATTATACTAATACAAACAGAATTAACGATACATACGTAGCTTGGAACTGGAAAGCAGCAGACACCACTACAACAATATCTGCAGGTACAGTAGGTAATACAATAGCAAGTGATGTCAGGGCTAATACAGATGCAGGGTTTAGTATTGTGAAGTATGCAGGTGGAAATTCATCAAGTGATACTGTAGGACACGGTTTAACAGATGTTGAAATGATTATATTAAAAGACCTTACAGATGGAACAAATAATTGGAGAGTTTGGCATAAAGACTTAAATGCAAATTATTGGATGTATTTAAATTTAACTCTTGGGCAAGCTAACGCAGCAGCTGATGGAGGTATAAGAAATGTTGATTCTAATAACTTTGGGTTTATAAATGGAACAACAGGAGGTGTAGAGGGAGTGAATAGCAGTGCAAGTGACTATATTGCCTACTGCTTCCATTCAGTAGATGGATATTCTAAAATAGGTTCTTACGTTGGAACAAAAGTTTCAAATGATGTTTCTGTAACATTAGGATTTAGACCTGCTTTTATTATGGTAAAGCGAACTGATACAAGTGGATATGATTGGAATATATTTGACAATAAAAGAGATACTACCAATCCAAATGAAAAATATTTAGAAGCAAACACATCTGATATTGAAGGTACAGGTAGAGGAGTTGATTTTCACTCAAATGGGTTTAGTATTTATGGGACAAGCGATTCAGTTAACGCAAACGGTGGAAAATACATCTTCCTAGCAATAGCAGAAGAGAACGTACAACCAGAACCAGAGTTAGCTAATAGTTTTAACGTAGTTACTTATACAGGTGATGGTGGTACACAAAATGTAAATACAGTAGGATTCCAACCTGATTTGGTTTGGGTGAAAACAAGAAGTATATCGTCAGGACACGTTTTAAGAAGTATAGGTATGGATTCTACTTATACTCTATCTTCTAATTCAACTGCCTCACTCAATACAGTTCAACCCACAGGAGGAAGATTACAGCTTGATTCAAATGGATTTACAGTTAGAGATATTTCTAATAATGGTTATGGGGTAAATGGAAGTGGATATACACAGGTCGCTTGGTGTTGGAAAGCATCTAACGACAGTACTATCAATAATGAAGGTAGTATAACAAGTGTGGTTAGTGCGAATCCTGCAGCTGGGTTTAGTGTTGTGAAGTATACAGGTGGAAATTCATCAAGTGATACTGTAGGACACGGTTTAACAGATGTTGAAATGATTATATTAAAAGACCTCACAGATGGAACAAATAATTGGAGAGCTTGGCATAAAGACTTAAATGCAAATTATTGGATGTATTTAAATTTAAATCTTGGGCAAGTTAACGCAGCAGTTGATGGAGGTATAAGAAATGTTAATTCTAATAACTTTGGGTTTATAAATGGAACAACAGGAGGTGTAGAGGGAGTGAATAGCAGTGCAAGTGACTATATCGCCTACTGCTTCCATTCAGTAGATGGTTATCAGAAGGTAGGGAGTTATCAAGGGACTGGATTAGCAAATAAAGAGATAACAGGATTGGGATTTTCTCCAAGATTTGTAATGATTAAAAATGCAGGAGATGTAGGAAATTGGATAATACACAGTAAGCCACCCACAACAACAAATCCATCTACAACACATTTAAGAGCAAATACAGATGCTGAAGAAGATACAGGTGCTGGCGAAAGAATAGATTTTGATTCAGATGGTTTTACTTTAGTCGGTACAGGAC
>JACSEB010000033.1_pt1 | contig 11161 bp, 10 predicted proteins | sample 8225501 | NCBI WGS metagenome assembly JACSEB01 (sample SAMN15704856, study PRJNA648150) | viral metagenome | isolation source: viral RNA from sea star tissue collected in USA, Olympic National Park, and... | host: Pisaster ochraceus | collected 2013
GTGTTGGGTGTGTTTGGGGGGTGGTCTAAAAGATTTTTTGAAAATAGGGGTATAGTTCTTGGGGTGGTTTATATACATACACCCTGCCCTTTTGCAAACAGAAATATTTCTTAATAAATAACAGGACTATATATATACATATATAAATATATACTTATATAAATATAAAAGACTATATACTTTCAGTCGACTGAGATGTTAGTCTTGTTTGTTGTTGGATACTGCCCCCCCTTACCCCCCCAGAAAACGATAGGGGGAGACAAAAGAGAACAGTATCAGAAGCTTTCAGTGTGACTTGAGTGTCAGGTTGTTGCTGCTGTCCTGCCCGAGGACTTTCGTTGTCCTCATAATAATTATACAATCTTAAATCAAAATTTCCACAAATTTATTAAAAATAGTTTCTACTGTCTGAATAAGGTCGTAGTCGAATAGCGTCCCGAATTGCTTTTTGTAAACCATTACTTAGTCCTCGCCGGACACAAAGAGTGAAATAAGCGATTAATTGCCGTTCGGTTTTGCTGGAGTCCATTTTTTCAATTGCTCTCAGCAAAGCGTTGCACACATCTGCTTGCGCTGTTGAGTAGGCATAGGCGCCTTTACTTTTTTGCACATATTTTGGCACTCATAGGTTGCTTAAACCTCTTAATCAGCGCGCGTGTGTTCGTAAAAAGGGATGTTTTTGATACATTGCTTTTGTTTCTTGATAGTTCATGCTTTTTTTCCTTTCTTAATTTAAGGTTATTATAGCATCTTTTTTGCCTTTGTCAAGGGTTAGGTATTCTTTTTTGGAAAAAGACGCTCAGATTGTCTCTATTGGTTGTTTTTCGCTTTGTATTATTATTATAGGACCCACAGAACTTGTTTTGTTGTTGAAATAGTCAGTTCCTTCTGCCCTATTGAGTGTTCTATATTTGTTTTAACCTCTGACATCTGTCGGGTTTCGGAAATGAGGTAATTCCGAATAGTTTTTTTCGCTGTGTGCGATTTAGACCCCTAAAAGGGTCGGAAATTATTTTTTATCGTCATTTCCATCTTGTTGGGTGGATGGTTTTTGTCTGAAGTTTTTTTTAAAGGCAACTTTAATTTTTTTCTTCTTTCTCGCCATTCGCCTGACGCCATTTAAGATTATGATTATTGGAATTTCCATACACAACCATTTGACGACCTTTTTCAAGCACAATTCTGCCCCTTCCCCCGAACAGGAGAAGTTTTTTGAGTTTATGGGTTGATTATTTGACCAACTTGGGAACGACGCTTACCGTATGAACGCTCATCGCTTAGTCGAATCGGCAATTGAGTATTGACAAAGTCCGAACCGAAACCAAACTAAAATTAAAAAATATGGCGCCGAATTCAAAAAATGAAACAATATCGCCAGTTGAAACGATTTTCTCTTTTCTTCTCCCGTGGAGAATTATATTCGCCCTATTCACGATAAATTAAAACGAATTGACATTCGGAATATTGAGGGTATGATTGCGAAGTCCAGTAATAACCCTGAACGCGTACGGCAATTGACCAACATGTTAAAACAACTAAACACCACTGATAGCGAACCAGATAGTAGCATTGTGCTGACGGAAACAATTCCCAGTCAAAAACTGATTGATTGTCGTAGTAGCACTTGCACAAACACGCTGTTAACTTATCATGAACCCCTTTTAATTTGTCCAGTGTGTGGTTTTGCTAATACCCAATGAACCAAAACAGACTCTTAAAAAATCGGGGACGGCAAATTATTTTACTGTCCAACCAGTCTTATCTTGACCAAAAACTGACGGAGTATATTAGTGAACTGCCTTGCCCAAGGTGTAATTTAATTGTTTACCGAGAAGATGGCAAACATTATGGGCAGTGTCATGGTTGTGGTGCCTATAACTTTAAATTTTATCAATTAACCCCCACGCAACAGGCGATTGTTTCTGACGATAGCGAAATTGTGATTTCTTATGGAGCGATGAACAATGGGAAGACCGACGCGTTTATTTATAAAGTTATCTTACTTCACGGGTTGCGTTATTCAAATGCTTCAATTGGTGTGTTATGTCACTCATTAGAAAGTATTCAGCAAACGGTAATGCCGACGATTAAACAGTTTCTTCCCGAGGGACTGGTTAAAAAACGGCAGGGCAAGTTAATGTGAAATAACAAACAAATTACTTTTCGGAACGGGAGCACGATGGTCTTTTTCCCTTCCGACGAGCGAGGTAAAATTCGGTCATTTAATGCTTCCACATTTTTAATTCCCGAAGCACCCCATGTTAAAAAAGCAGTTGCAATTGAGGCCGCAGGGCGTTTACGCCGTCGTGTTTTGGAACGCGCTCACGATGTTAATATCTTTGGAATTATGGAACCAAATGCCATTCACGGCAAAACAAAGAATGTCGGTCAACTCTTAATGGACGGGAACCCTGTCGTTGGTTCTTGAATTGAACAAAAATATCTTCCAAATATTGGGCGTATTTATATTACCAAGGAGAGCAATATCGAAGATTATTTGATGGTGCTTTCTGCTGCTGACGAAATGAACCCGCGTTCTTCTTTACACAACTATCCAGCGATTTCTAATCCTTATGTTTTGGCAGACGAAGGGAAGTATTTGAAAATTCAAGAAACTGCTTATAAAAGCACCAAAAGTTTACAATATCAACAAAATGTGATGGGACAGATTACAGCACAGGAAGGATTGGTTTATCCAAATTACCGCTCTGCTTTAATCACTCCCTTTGCCCTTGACTTTGCGAATACCAAAATTTACTTCGGGAGCGACCTTGGGTTTTCTAATGCGTGTGCGACCGTCATGATTGCCGAACACCAACGCACAGGAATGCTGTATGTTTTCGGGGGATATAAAGAACGCGGTTTAGATGTCCGAGCAAACGCCGAAAAGATTAAAAACCTTGCTTCTCAATTTGCTGAAAAACAGGTTGTCGCGTTTGTTTGCGATAGTCAAGGTTCACGCCGCACTCACGAAAGTGAGGGGGGTTCTGTTTTTTTACAATATGCTGGTTTAGGGGTTTATTTCCATCCTGCTTCTAAAAATCGGGACAACACCATTCTGCATTTGAATACTTTAATTAACGAGGGTCGGTTAAAAATCTTTAATAATCTGGACTTTCTTATTCAAGAGTTTCCCAAGTTTGCTTATCAAATTAAAGAAAAGACGGGAGAACGCGCTATCTCACGGCGTGATTGTGATACTTTAGATGCTCTTCGTTATGGAGTGGAGATTATCAGTAACCGGAATATTGTCGAAGAACACCAAAAAGAATTAAAATTTGCCGACCATCGCTCACGAAACCCTTATTTTAATCAAGAAAAGAAAAACAATAATCAAAACCCATTTTTTTAGTTTGTATTATTATAATGAAACACAATGTTAACTTTACGAGATATCTATCATCCAGAAAGTGGATATTCCCCAACTCCACAAGAAGAACTTTTTCGGACACGCTTAAATAGTGCTGAAGAAGGTCGTGCCCCCCACTTAGCAAAATGAATGAAAATTGAAGCCCGCCTTTACAACAAAGGTTGGGAAAACGAGAAACTATTAACGAAACAGGGAAATTTACTTTTAGAAGCATTAAATTGAACACTCAGCGAATATAACACGGATGCTTTTGTTCCCGAGATAAACCCGATTGCCCACCAAGACATTGTTGACATTGACAAATATGACAAGGTTATTAAAAGTGAGTGAAAACGCTTACGCATTCCCGAAAAGAATTTAGACATTATTCGTGATACTTTAATTTATGGAATTGGTGTCCAGCGCGTACGCTATGACCCTCTTGAAAAATTTGACGATAAAGTATCGGGCGTTATTCAAACGGAACGGATTGACCCTCGTCATTTTTATTTTGACCCCCGTGTTTCGGAATTTGCCGATGCCGATTTTGTCTTTCTCAAAAAAGAGATTTCGATGCTGGCGTTATTCCAACACGATAAAGTTCGCAATGACCCCGACCTCCAAAAGAAAATTCTCGCCAACTGACTGGTAATTAACCAAGGAAGTTCCAATTCCCAAAGATATCTTGATTATATGCTGGCACGAAAATATGACAAAATGTTAGATGAAATTCAAAACAATATCATTTCTTTTTATTCTTATTATTATCGGGAAGTAGACAATTCGGGAGCGACGCCAAAAGTGGTTTATCACCACGCTATTATGGTTGGTGACCAACAACCCCTGCAAATTGACGATGTTGTGTTATCCATTCCTTTTTTCCCTTTTGCTGTTTGTTGACAAAACAAATACCCGAATAGTTTATATGGGGTGCCTTTTTTAGAGAAGGCCTATTTTTCGCAACACGCTCTTGACAACTATGACGAAGCAACCATTCGCATTTTAAAAACTCAAAAATATCCTATTCTCTTAAAACCGAAAGCAGCCGATATTCAAAAGAAAGACCTGACTCACATCAGTTCTGAATTATTGAGTGGCGAAGAATTTATTAAAGTGGTGGAATATCCCGCCACAGTCACTCCCGACCAATTCAAATTTTTAGATGTCAACGAAGCGTTTCGAGGAATACAGGAAATTGCCATGCAAAAGGCCTTACAAGCAAAAGAAGACCTCAACTTAACGGGAATTAACACTTCTTCTAATTTAGGGTCGTTGACAACCACAGGGGGAGTTCAGTCTGCCCAACAGCAAGCGGCAAAATATTATCGCCATGCCAAAACAGAAATTGCGCGGTATTGCCGAAAACTGATTAAAATTATTTTATATATGATATCTGCTTATTACACCGAAAAGCGTTCTTTCACTTACTATTTACATGAGTTAGGAATTGATTTCCAAAAAAATAAACAACAAGAGATTGTTCCTACCGTCCAAACTTTTTCTTTCAAAGGTTCCGTGATTAAAATGGATAAAATTAAATGAAATATTAAAATTGACGCTTTGACCAGAAGTGAGGCTGACAAACAGTCCAATAATCTTTTGCAACTTTTTCAAATTTCTCGTCAGTATCAAGAAAACCCAAATAACACGGTTAACGAATTGGATATTATTGAAGCGCTTGATTTACCGAATAAACAAAAAATTCTCCATCGAGCAGCAATGAACCAATACCAAAACAAATTAGCGGCGTCCGAACAAATTATCGCGATTGTTCGTCATTCCATATTATTGGAAATAATGTATGTCTTTAAAGAACTTGGCAAACAAACTTCAGATATTATTCGCAGTCCCGAAGATGCTGAAAAATTAGCGAATGTTATTTTAGAATTTATGCAGTTTCGTGGTGATTTTTCTAAGATTTGAAACAGCAATGAGAGAGTAAATGCAGGTGATATTGTTCGGCAAATAACAACACTTACCTATTTAGATGATAAAAAGTAGGACGCGCTTTGTATTATTATTATAGAAAGGATATAAGAAATAATTATGTCAGACAAAAATAAAAATATTAACCCTCAAGACACTTCAGCACCGAAAGTTGAAGGCGACGCCTCAACAACTCCTGAACAGGTTTCGACTGCTTTAGCAAAAGAGTTAAAGTTAATGAAAGAGCAAATTGCAAAGTTAAGCGAAGGATTGAGTAAATCCGAAGCAGAAAATAAAACTTTAATTGATGCTATCAATCAAAAAAAAGCTTCTGACGAAGCAAAAGTGAGAAAAATTCAAAACGAGTTAGATGACGACTTTGGAAATACTTCTCAGAAAGTCCAGAATGTAGCAGACGCTAATTCCGAATATGTGGAACGGCTTAAACAATTGGAAAAACAGGCTTACGAAACAAAGGTCCAAAGTAATTTGGCCGCCATTCGACAAAGTGGTATTTCCGATGAACAAATTGCCGTTGCCGTAGAGGCCTTTGGTAATGATGCTGTTGTGGATGGACGCTTACTTAAATATTTTGCCAGTGTCAAAACGGAAACACCTGTTGAAGTACCAGTTGAAAAACCGGTATCAGAGGGAGGAGCGACAAACCCTGTCAATCCTGAAGATAAACCGAAATGAACTGAAGAAGAACTTAAGAAAAAAGGCGAAGAAGAGATTGCAAAAGTTAAAAAACAAGCAAGAATTTAATCAAATAAGAAAGGAAATAGTATATTATGGCACAACCAGTAAACACATTTGTATTTAGTGACCAAGCAATTCTAAACAACTGAGCGGCAACCCTTGGAAAAGGGGGAACCGCAATTGAACCAAGAAAGTTTTATTCTAAAATTCACTTAGAAACACTTCAAAATGGTCTCGGTGGTTTTGACAGCGCTTACGACCGAAAATTTAGTTTTTATGGTGGAGACGCTACCGAAGTTAGTTTTCAAATGACAAGAGATAACCCAATTATCTTAAAACCCGGTGAACAAAAAGTAACAGAAACAGGCTACCCAGCCGCTTCAAAATTCACTGCTGATAAATTTGATATCACTGCTTATTCTGTGGGAGCACACATTGAGTATTCTCACCGAAGTACCTTGAATGATTATTACAATCTAAAGGGAAGAGCGCCTATTCACCTTATGTCTGCGACAGGACGGATGAATGATGTAGTAGCTCGTGACTCTTTGGTAATTTACGGTGGAAAAGGATTTATGCAAATCACCAACGGAATTGCAGGGGGAACCGAAGATACTGACGGCGATGCGGCTGATAAAACAAATACAGGCTACTTTCGATACGGAACGGTTTTACAAAAAATCACCGAATTGAATGATGGTGGGTATGATGTATCAAACGCTCGTTTGTATATCAACATGGCAACCTACAACTACATGAAATCAGGAAGCACTGATGTAGCAAAAACTCTCCGATTGTATGAAACAACAATTGGACTTAACAGTCGACGATGAACTGAACCAGTAGCATCAACTCGAACTGTTAATTTACAGGGAGTAACAATTCATGTTGTCGAAGGATACCCATTCACAAATGGAAACAACACCGACCCAATTGGTAAATCAACTAACTTACCCATTCAATGAGATGGGCGCGAAGGAGAAACAATAGATAAAACTCCTTACATAGTTGACGGAACAATTTTGGACGCTTCGATTTTAGTCTGTGGACATGCAACTTTCGAATTGACTGTTGTAGATGCATTGGCTAATCATGGCGCGCAAAACTTTATCGTGAGTACACCTCGCGGGCAAGCAAGCGACCCCTATGCGATGAAAGGAACTATGGCATTGAAATATTATGTCGGGTTTAATATCATCGAATCGGAACCAGTTTTCACTTGATTCCATCGGCGAGCAAATCTTGGCACGCTAATCAACTAATCATTGATTAAAAACGGCAGGGGGTTTTTGCTCCCTGTCGTCAAGATAACAGAAAGGAAAAAAAACAACAATGAATAAAAAAACAAAAAAAAACACATTAAAGGATATCTTGGCATCGAAAAAAACGGGGACCAAGAAACCAAAAAAAATTGTTATTAAAACTGTCCCTATTACCAACAAACCAATCACAAGATTAACGGAATTTTCCGAAATCAAAAATTATGTGATTGAGAAAATTCACAGTTATTTTGGCACATTGGCAGAAAATCAAAAACTTGACCCACATTTGGTTATTTCTTTTGAAGAAAGACCAAACCCCGAATTATGAAAGTTTTTATACAAAGTCGCGATTGGTGATATCAAAATTGGGAGACCGATTTTAACTCTAAAAGACTTACTTGCGAAAATTCAATATTTTCGGAGTGAAAAAGCACTGCAAACTCACTTTCATAACCAAGGTGGTTTTCAAATAACGCTGCCTTATTCCGTTACCGATATTGAAGGTCAACGCCATATTTTTTCAATTGGCAAAAGAATAGACAGTTCCATTCGGTATTCAGTTTTTATTAACTATACAAGTATTATTCTAAAAAAACACTATTTACAGATTGAGAAATTAACGCGAGACGAACAAGTTTTACCTTATCAAAAACAATTTAAAGTCTCTTCTAATATCAAAAATAAAGCACTTGGCAAAAAAATTTCTTTTTCTGGTTAAACAATAACTATGATAAATTTAGAAACAATTAAAAGTTCGTTGAGATTGCGAATGCCCGATATCCCCCTTGGAGATGATGGCGACTTGATTGATTATTTTAATTATTTTGTCCGTGAAATCAATCGAGAATTACGGGCAAAGTTTCCCCAACTACCCCGTAATCATGATATTACCGAACCTTATCCCCATTTACCAGAAGGACAAGAAAATTTATTTATTGACGGTATTATTTGACAATATCAAAAAGACGACGACGCAGACAGTAATATTGTCAATCAACATTATGGAATTTATTTTCAGAATATGCAAGCCTTAAAACAACAATATCGTGTCCCTTTAGAATGACAAAAAACGGCACAGGACTATGAAACAAAAACTTGGGGATGAGACAATACTTACTCTTCTGAGGCATCTTTAAAATTACAAGCAGAAACTTTGGTCTTTTTTCGCAATCAAAGTTTGCTTGACTTATACGAAAAAAAAGAAATTAAAAACGAAGACTTATCAATTTTAGCAATTAAACCAGATTATTGACATTGATTAAAGGCCATTCGGGTCAGTCCTTTTGACCAATCAATTTTACCGACCCCCAAAACCTTCAACATTCCTTTAACTTACAATAATATTTCTTACAATGTTGATTATGACTGTCCTTTGGAATACAAAGGGGTTGTTTTTAAAGCACACCAATCAGAAATCATACAATTATTATTCAAACCGAATACGCCAAAAGGCATTTTAAAAATGATTTGGAGAACCAAAACCTAATGAGAATTCGTAATAAACGCGGCAGTCGAACAAAACTGGTCGGAGCAATTACCGACTTTTCAGGAGGAATGAATACCGTTGACCACGATGTCAAACTGAAACCAAATGAATTTCGGGAAATAAAAAATGCTGAAATTACAGAACAGGGGGAAGTTCGTCGGCGTGGTGGTTTTCGGGAAATTGCGAAAATTGATTGAAAAACCTTTTTTACCCCGAGCGACACCGAACGAACACAACGACTGAACGACGCTTTAGAACAGCAGGGCATTCAAAAAGTGGTTACGAATGCACCAGATGTTTTTGATTTACAAATTAATGATTGAGAATTGTTTGATGAACCCCAATCAAGGGTTATTAATAATTATCAAGTCCAAATTAAAACAGGAGCGGTTTCTCAAACTAACGAAATTAAATCAATTAATGACGAAGTTATTTATAACTTTTTAGGACAAGAACGATTGGCAAGCGAAACTGACGATTTAAAAAGATATTTTCCAGAAGCGTGTGAAAAGGCACAACAAGAGTTATATAATATAAAAACAAAAGGACTAAACTTGTTTAATTCCGCGTTTGGTTGGTCTTATGGTGAACAAATAGAACAATTAAAGGGTGCCAATAGTGAAAACAAAATTGTCAAAAATATTAATATTTTAGGATTAGAAGATTTTCAGGACTTATGGGTCAAAAAAATTAATGACAATAACTTTTTAGTTTTGACAAATATTAATTATTCGAATGTGGAAAGTTTGAATTATTTTACAAGAACATCGGGACTGGGAAAAACCGACGACCCTGACGAAAACGGCACACCTTTCTTTCCACTTGCTGTATCAAATATTAAGCAAAAATGACGAGAATTATCAAATATCCCCAATATTCCTTTTGAAATTAAAGTCAGTTTATCGTATGTTCCTTTAAAAATTAGTGAAGAAAAAAAAGTAACGCTGAATGTTCCTTCCAATCTCCCATTAGAAACTTTAGACCCTTTAGGGACTTCCAGTGTCTATCAAGGGTTTTTAAGTGAGATTGCAGTTGCCGATGCAGGGGGAATTATTTATGACACCACTGAAGCAATCAAATATTTAACGATTTCCGATTTAATAATTAATTTTGAACATTATGAATATTATCAAGGGTGATTTTACCGTCCAAAAAATACCGAAGAGTGGAGGTCTCGTCAACAAAAACCACAAACCGTTAGTCCAACCAATGATACTTTTTATCAATATCAATTGCTTGTTTATAAAAAAATATGACCAGAACACGAACAAGAACCGAACGATAAAACACTTGCCTATCAATCACCGTATTCCACGGAAAACAGTTTAGCAATTGAAAACCTAAATCTTAACATTGATAGCAAGGTTGGTCAGAAAGTAAAAATATTTTTCTATATAAAAGTTAAAGAGCGCTCTTAAAATGGCAAATAACCCCTATTTAAAACAAATTCCTTGAAACCCACCCGAAGTCGCTTTTGGTCGTCGTGCTGTTGAAGTTGAAGGTTCTTATCATTTCAAAACGAGCAATATCGTGAAGAATGTAATTAATTCTAAAGTTTATATTGACCTGACCGATTGAAATATGTATACTTCAGTTACTATTGGTTCCTTATCACTATCAAGAACTACAGTCACGCTTCCACAGAAACCCTATCTAAATGATATTATTCCTTTTGCTTATGGAATGCCCATTAAAAACACTTTTGTAAAAACTTATACTTTTGGTCAGCAAACAAGAGGGTTTAGTTCAATTGCTAAATCAGGGGTGCCACACACATACATAATAAATGATATTGGTCGTAAAGTTGTGGTTGTTGCTGATTTACCTTTTAAAGAGGGCGAAAACACTGTTTTTCGGCAATATGTGAATTGACAAGATTTTGTTGATGAACAGAAATTAGAACCTTGAAAAAGTCCAGCTTGAAATAGTCAAAACGAAATTCCCCAATTATTGGGAATAAATGACCACAATAGTTATTGATTAAGACTTCAATCAAAATTAGAAACGCCTACCCATTGAGTGGTTAATTATTTGTATTGAGGCCGAACTGATGATTATGCAAACCTTGAGGCAACGGAAAATGTTGATGATACAGAAACACCAACGCTACAGTTTTATACTATTATTATTCGCAAACGCCTGCATGTTAACCGCGCAATTGACAGTAGCAAATGAGATACTAAAGATTATTTTTTTGCTCATTTTTGAAATACATGACATTATGACCTTAAACACGGTAGTGATTTGAATGAAATAAAAGTTGGAAACTCTCCTTACACTTTAACTGGACAAAATGAACAAACAGGTTTAATTAAAGAGCGCGAAATTATTGCTTTACAAGACCCGAACTACCTTAAAGCACTCCCTACTCCACGACGAAATATCAATTTTCAAACTGTTAAATATGTTAAAAAGTTTTTTCAACACACTTTTGTGTGG
>JACSEB010000035.1_pt1 | contig 11035 bp, 17 predicted proteins | sample 8225501 | NCBI WGS metagenome assembly JACSEB01 (sample SAMN15704856, study PRJNA648150) | viral metagenome | isolation source: viral RNA from sea star tissue collected in USA, Olympic National Park, and... | host: Pisaster ochraceus | collected 2013
TAACAAATACTCCACCATTTAAAATAACATCATAACCAACTGCTCCAGTAACCGCAGTCCAAGTTATGTCAATAAAACTTGATGTTTTAGAAGAAACTGTAACTTGTGCTACTCTGTCTAAATAAGCGAACTGATTGTTGTTTATCTGACTTACAAACTCGCTTCTATTGTATAGTTCTAATTCTGTTTTATTGGTTAGTAGATTTGTTTTTATACTGTTTATTCTATATGCGTTGTTTGCTATTACTAATCTGTCCTTTAATTGCAACTTTATTAATATGCTTAAAGGTAGATAAGCGGTGTATTTAAACAATCTTGATGTTGGGTCAAACATTGTCTGCACATAATCATAATAACCATCCTCAAATAAGTTAGTAGAATTACTTGGTATTTCTCCAAGATATTCATCAGCTTCTAAACCAAAGTTCATCTGTAAACGTCTATTATAACCCCACCATCCTAATCCAGTTACATTACTTGGACGTCTATATGCGTTCGGTGTAAGGCTACCAATTGTTAGTTCATTATCTACATTGGAATTGTATATACTTAAAAATATTAAAGGCTCTCCAATAGTAGGCTCAAACTGTTTATTTAAAAATGAACCTTGACCAATAAGAGTTAAACTATCATCATCTGTATCAGTCAGCCTTTCATACATCATCTTTTCAAAAGGTAACTCTACTGTATAAGTACCACCATCAAATCTGTTATCGCCAAAATCTTCTTCTGCAAATGGCACACCTTGTATCTCGTCTGAAAACTGAACAAGGAAACTTTCTTTACTTTTAAATTTAAAGTCCATTTTCTTGTATTGAAAGAGCCTATCTACAGTTGCCTTTTCCATATCAACATACTTTGTAATGTCGTAGCTATTTTCTTTATTGTAATACACTTTTGGTAACTGTACATTTATATTATCGCCATCTTTATAAACAAGTAAATTAAACATCTTAAACAATCCGCTTAAGAAGTCTATTACTTTCATATCTGGCATTTGTCTACTTATCTCAAAAGTATTTTCTACATCTTGATTGGTAGGTGTATAGTTGGCAGTCCATTGTGTTTGAAAACCAGCTATAAATGGCTCTTTGAGTTTATATTGAATAGCTAAATTTTGTGTCATTGTTATTGTGTTCTCGCTTTCAACCTCAACAATCAAATCCAATAATTGCATATTATTTACAGAACTTGAAATAGCCCCTAAATTTAAAAATTCTTCTTCAATATTAACTGTTCCACTTTGATTTGTATATTGTTCTTGTCTAATCAAATCCCCATTACTACCCCTTTTAATTCTTACAGTATAATTCTCTGGAGTTGATGTTGTTATTGATAAAGTTGCTTTGTATTTTCTATAAACACCACCGCCACCAAAATAACCTAATAAATATAAACTCCTTACATCTGAAATGTCAGAACCAGTAGCGTTGTAAGTATATGTTGGGTCTTCATCGTCTTGGTGTCTAAATCTGTTTACAGAAATATTTACACCACCACCTTCATCTGCATTAGTTACATAACCCTCATTCTTGTGCATCCACATATAAAAGTTAGAAAAATCAAAGGTGTTAAAAAACCCAGTAAAACTTAACTCTGAATATGTTCTCTCTATTGCCTCTATAATAGCCCTTAATCTTATAGCTGGTTTTAAGTCAGTATAAACAAGACCAGTATCTGTGATGCTATCCTTATAACCATTAGAAGTAGAATAACGCATATTTTTACTGTGGTGTATATTAGGCACTATTATATCGTCGCTTCCGTAAGTAGAAATTAATGAACTTGAACCAGCAGATAAGAAGTTTACTATGTTGGTTTCGTTATATGTGAAGTTGTAAGCGCCATCATATTTCAAGCCTTGTAAAGTTGTATCGCCTATAATTTCTTTTAATACTACTGCATCGCCAAAGAATACTACTTTATATGCGTGTGCTTTGTTGTCTTTTAATGTTACGCTTTTAAACTGTATCTTTCCTTTTTTGTAGTCTATTCCGTTCAGCTTTATAACCGCATCGTGTTTAAATCGTGCATCAAAACTGTTAAGCACATTTTGGTTTTCGTAATGTCTAAATAGTTTGTTGTTGGTTTTAGAAGCTGGTAAGTTAAACTGCTGGCTAAAAGGTGTGAATACCTTGCCTATGTCTTTAAGGTTTAGTAAGGTATCTGTTATAGTTATGCTCTCATCCTCAAATAAGTCTGCTCTAAAGTAATCGCTTTCAATTATGTATTGGTCTGTATTAGGACTTGTAAATAAATCAGCAGAAAGGCTTAACTGCGTATCGCTATCAATAGCTGAAATTGTAGCAGTTAGATGCGTTCTTTTGTTAGTGACAATATCTCCTACGCTTACGCTTGTATTAAACACACCAGTATTGTCTACAAGTTTATTAGTTGCAAACCCAGTAATACCGCCTTCTAATCTATTATACCCTTTTATGTATAGTTCTATTATCTGCATCTATCGTATGTTGTTAATAGCATCAAAAGCAAATTCTACTTCTATTGTGTAGTTTATTAGTTTGTCGTTTAAGTGTGTTTTGTAGTTTAAACTGCTACTGCTTACGTTTATTGGCAATGTCTGTGAATTTATCTCAATCCAACAATCTTCGCTTAACTGCATCTGCTTAAATACATCGTTATACTCCTCTGGATAAAAGCCAGTATTTAGAGTTAGCTTTTCATTTCCGTTTTTAGTAAGTATCTTTTGCTGATGTCTACTTGTGTCATAAGTACCCTCTACAACTATATTACGCTTAAACTTTTCTGTTTTAGTAGTTAGTACCTCGTTTGTTCTTTTAAAGAACCATATAGATTGTAAAGCACCATACTTGTTTACAAACGTTAATTTATAAGGCTGATACTTACACTCCTCAATATCTTGTACTTTTATTGTGGTTAGGTTACCATCTGCATCTGATACTCTTATTTCATCTACCGCCAATAATGCAAACTCATCTTCAAACGCAGTCAAACATACATTGCTCTCAAAAGTTCCACCATCTTGTATAACTCTATCCTCAAACATATCAGCACCATTCACTCCATTAGTGACGTATTTTATTTGTGACCCACTAAAAGGGCTAACTGTACCAGTAAATGATTTAACAACCTCTCCATTTAATAAAAATGCAATTGTTGAATTTTGATTTAGATATAATGGAAAAACTGCTGGAGTATCTGCTAACTTTAAAATAGTTCTGTTTGTTTGTAATACTAAATCATCGTTTTGTGGATTATATCCATCTTCAAAATAACCATAGCCATCAAAGCCAGTTAGTTGTGTAAAAGAAGTAAACCCTTGTGCAACACCTTGTATATAACTATTTGTTCTGTAATCTACCCACACATTAGGTGTTAAGTAATCTCCATCAAAAGTCTGAAGTAAATAATCTCTTACTATTTCGCTAATATCAAACGTTACATTATAGGATATTGCAAAAGAAGTTAATTGAAACAAATTCTTTCTGCTTGTTGTTTGCACTCCACCATATATATAAAGTTCCATATCAACTTGTGTTAAGTTTGGCACTTTAAATCTTACATAATATGGACTTCTTGCGTTTATCTTGCTCATTTCTTTATGTTTACTTGTATTTGTTTCTCTAATCCTATTGAGTATGCTTGTACTAATTCATCTGGTAAACGCTTAAACGCTGCTTCAAATGGTTTAGTAAAAAACAAACTTGGCTTTATTCCTTTTTTATATATTGCTCTTGCTATTAAGTATTGTAAACTTTGTCTGCTTAAAAACTTACCGCCTTTGCCTCTTGGTGCTATACCCTTTCTAACTATCCACTTGTCAAATGCTTTTCTTGGTGGCATTTTAGTTGTATAGGAATAAGGTGTATTGTATTTCTTTTCTTTACCGCTTACCCCTTTGTCTTGAAACACACCATAATCAGCCATTTTAAAGCCCATAGACGTAGTTGAACCTTTTTGTGTTATGTCATACCCAAGACTGTTATAAAGTTCTTTAGAAGCGTTCTTTTTGCTTTTAGTTAAGTTGCTTCTACTTTGCTGTATAACGTATTTAGCAAACTTGTTAAGTTCATCCCTTAAATACTTATCTGCTAACATATTGTAATATCGTTCTTAACAAACACATTAAACGTAGCACTCCACCCAGCTAAACGATTATCGAACCTTTCGTAAAAAGGCTCAAGCGTTGCATCGCCATCTAATTGGTATTGGTCGCTATATAGCGTACCTTTTCTTAATACCATTACTAACTTGTTTAATACTGCTAATCGTGTGTTTAATATATCTTGTTCGTTGTTGTTTCCTCTAAATACGTCTGTGGTAGGTTCTTTGCTTTCGTCTACTATGTCCATTGCTAATACACTAATGTTAAACGTAAGGGTTTGCTCTTGTGTTGTAACGTTGTTTATTATAATGTGGCTTAATGGGAATATAGACTGCTTTGCTAAATCAATGTCGTATATATCGCCAGTTGTAACTGTGTTTACATTTACATCGCCAAGTAGTTGGTCTTTTATTGTTTCTGTTAGTAGGTAAAAACCTCTTATTCCTGTCTGGCTCATTTAAACTTGCTTTTTATTTGTCTTGCTTCTATTTCGTTTTTCTCTTTTGTGTATGTTAAGTATGTTAAGCACTCGTGTACACCTAATTTAGTGATATGTTCAAATTTTGTAATATCTCCGTTAGATAACCCATAGATTGAGTTGTACCACCCCCATTTGGCTGTGAAGTTAGATACTGCGCTAAAATCTCCTCGTTCTTCTTGTCCAAAGAGTTCAGCATAGCTATCGATAAGTCCTTGCCTAAATTGTAAAAAAAAACCACCGCACCAAGTACAGCATCTAAAGGCATATCTTTTGCCAGCTCGCTATTGTTAGGCTCGTAGTCTTTTATGGTGTATCTGCTTCCGCTTCTGTGTTCTATGGGTCTGTATAGTACGTTTACTGCTCTGTGCAGATTATCGTTATCCCCTATGAAAGTATCAAGGTCTACATACTCGCCAAAAGACATATCTTCAAGACTTGGTATAAACCCATATTCCGTACCATTCATTTTAAACATACTTATAAGCTGGTGCTTTGTGTCAAACATACCATTTATGATACTGCATATCTCTACTATATCTGTGGCTTTCATATTTCTAACCACTAACTCTGGCACGTTGCAGAATATCTCAATAGTCTTTAGTTGTAAGTCTGTTTCACTTAAATCAGCTAATTTTGCATACTCTTGGTACTGACCTAAAGTTATCTCGTTAAGTGTTGTTGGTATAGTTAAATTAACTTTCATATTAATATATAAACGTTTTCAAATTATTTTAGTGGTTAATGTACTGCGTATTTACCTCTGTTTGGATTTTGTAGTTGATAGCCTACTGCATACCTAACCGCATCTATTAAGTGATTGTACTTATCTATTGGTGTGTTGCTCTTGCGTTCTAACCAGCAGTAGTTGTTTAGTTCTTTAATTAGGTTTGTACTGTCTGGGCTTACAACAAGGTCATAGTCTTGTAATAGGCTTATGCCATACGTTACACTACCTTGCCCTTTTATACTTGGCTTTACGTTACAATGTCTTTTAAGTTCTGTTATTAGTCTTGGCTCTGCGCTATCAGCTACAATTAAACCATCCTTTGCGTGTTTCTGATTTAACTCCGCTATTTGTGATGTTGTTAGTCTTGGTAAGTAAAAGCACTCTTTTAAATAGATTGTCTTTGTGCTTGTGTTTATGTTTACCTCAACAAGTGTACTTGGGTCTGCTGCAAATCCGTAATCTTGTCCCCACACACTTACGCTGTATCTTTTAAACTCTCCTATTGTCCAGTTGCTAAATATAACCCCCTCTGCTTTGTTTAACCACGCACCTAACATTTGTTGTTTATACTTCTCTGGTCTACGTTCACGCATCTGTGCTATTTGGTCTATATAGCTTTTAGATAAGTTGTCTATGTTGTCTATGTATGTGGTGTGTATGTAGGTTGTGTTGTCTTTGGTTATATTACTTCCCTCTTGTACCCCTCTGTCCTCAAAAAAGCGCTTGTATATAAAATGCTCTTTAGTTGTTGGGTTTAGTATTAGTATAACTCTGTTCTGTAAGCCTTTTTCCCTAACCGATAAATCTATTGTGTCAAACTTCTGCTCGTCTGTTAATTCTTCAGCTTCATCTACTACCCAAGTAGTAATACCTTGTAAGGATTTAAGGTTTGCTGTTTGGTCGCCACTTGAAGTCTTTATACCTCTAAATATTATTTTGCTACCAGTCTTTTTGTTTAGTATCTCGTCTTTAGTTATGTGGAAGTGTTCTATTGAGCCAAACTGTTCAAGTTTGTCTATAAACTCTGGTATAATAGATATATATGCAGATGTTAATGTATAGCGTGTGAATAGTATTGTATGCCCTTGTTCGTAAGTAAGCATAACCAAAAGGGCGTTTACTGAAAATGACTTTCCAGAACCACGCCCACCACTTACAATGTAGTACCTACTGTCGCTTTGTACAATAGGCATATATTTCTTTTTTACCTTAATCAATGAATTTAATTAAATCTTTAAAATTGATGTTTAAGCCCTCTGATGAGTTAATGTCTACACTTTCCTTTGGTTTACCATAACGATAGCTTAAATACAGTTGTACGGCTCTCATATCGCCTTTCTTTACTAACTCTCCTAACTTACCCAATGCTTCGTCTTTGTCTATTATAGCATCTAATCGCTCTATTAGTTTCTGCTCTTGTGCTTTTGGTTTTCTACCAGCGCCTTTTCTTGCGCCTCCGTGATTTTCGCTCATATCTTTTATCTTGATAAAACTTGATTATTCAAGCTACTAATATATAAACATAATTATTTTTTTTTAGCACAGAGCTGGGTTTTTAACTGGTCTGTTTAGTTTAGCACCTTTTACTTCTTTTATTTTCTTTTGTGGTTTAGTAGATTTTATTAGTTTGCTGTATGGTGTTAGTCTTGTGTGTATGAAGTTGTTTATGCTTTCTTCTTCCCAAGTGTTTATAGTGTCTATTATGTCGTTTAGTAGTGCTTCTTTATATGTAGATGGGTTTTTTGTTTTTATCGTATCTGGGTTAAACTTTGCCTTTGCTCTTTTTCTTTTAACAGAACATAGTTTTATAGGTAGTCTGTTGTCTTTTATTATTAGGTTAAATATTATTTTATCTCTTTCATCTACTGATTTAAAATCGTTATAGTGATATATTGCAGCATCGTGTTTTATTCCTATCTCATCGCCTAATGCTTGAAATGTATATCCTAACTCTCTTGCAAGTCTACAGAACACCTTTCTTGCGTATGCGTATTCTCTTTGTCTATTGCGTTCTGCTATATCAAATTTGCAGTATTTGTTTAGTTCTTGTTTAATGTCTTTTAGTTTCATATCTAATCTATCTTTGTAAATTCTGCTGTTTGGGTTTCGTTTATTTCTTCTTTGTTGTTAAAGTATTGGTCTACTAATGCGTCTATCATTACTAACTCGTCTATGGTAGCTGTTTTTATTTTGTGTATCAGTCCATCTATTTTGTTTAGTACGTTTATGCACATCTCTGGGTTGTTATGGTATACTGTATTAAACCCCTCTTGGTAGACTTTTTCTAATATTTGGTTTGTCTTACCTACTTGATACTTTACGTTTTGTTTAAACGCTTTGCTACCTTTTAGGTCATCGTTAGCTTCTAATAGTAGTTGGCTTATTAGCACACACTTTAAATAGTTAAGGTGCTTGTCGCTTATTACTTGTTCTTCTCTATCCATTTCTCTTGTTCGTTTCTTATGTATTCTATCTCTCGCTTTAGGTAGTCTGCTGCTTTTTCAAGGTCTTTTAGTTCGTTGTCTTTCTTTCCAGCTCTACAAACGTACTTAATTATATTACCCCTATTGAAGTTGAGGTTGTAGTCTTTTATAAAGTCTATCACATCGTAGCCTTTTCCGTTTTCGTAGTGTAAGTATGTTGCTCTCATATTATAGCGTTATCTAATTGTTGTATAAGGTGTCGTATCTCACTACGTTCAAACTTGCCACTAATCTGTGCGTTGTAAGTCTTAAACGATAAGCTATACATATCCTTTTCTGTATCTCCTTTTTTTTCTTTCTTTCCTAAATACTCAATCTTTAAATCTAATTTCATTTTTTATAATTCTCCAGTTAAACAATAGTTATCTAAATCTGCACCCTCTATAAAGAATTGATTATATAGGTGTAGTGCTTTTTCTACTTTTTCTTCGCCTTGAAAGTAAAATTCTTCCGAGCAGTTAAATATACCAATATCCAAGCTGCCCTTGTCTAATGCCAAGAAATAAAACTCTTTGTGTGTCTTACCAAATAGATTACAGTATAAGTAGCATTGTACATCGTATCCGTACTTTTTAGCTGACCAAGCAAAGTCTTTTATGTTTGTAGTCGTTTTAAGGTCTACTATCCTATTAGTGGCTAATACATCTGCCTTGCCTCTAAAGGGCATATCTAATACGTTATCAATAGCTGGTATCTCAAACTCTGCTTTGGTTATTAGTTCCTTTGCGTGTTCGTTTCTGTAGAACGCATCTACAAGCCTCTCTGCTTCACTTCTTTCCTTTGCAGTATACACAGACCCAAACTCCTCTTTAGCCTCTCTAAACTTCTTTGTGTTTCTACTTTGTACCTCTACAAACTTTTGTGCCTCAAATTTTTCTGGTTCAAGGATTGCCCAATGAAACAAAGCACCAGCTCTCAATGCCGCGCTTTCGCCACTACCATACTTCAAACTGAAGTTATATGTCTTTGGGCTTGATAGAAGCTGTTTAAGGCTACTACTACTTAAAGCAAGGGTGTTTAGTTCCCCATAGTAAAAGGTGTCATCTTCCATACGTTTAAGCAGTTCTGCTCTGTCGTAGTATTTACCATCTAATAGTTTTATCTTATCCATATTATTCAAGGTCATAGTTTTTACAATCTTCGGAGCAGTATGTTTGTCCGTTTGTTTCTGTGTCGCAAGTTCTACAATTGCTTACTGCATCTGGTTCGTCTATATAGTGCATTTGATATTTGTTTAAGTCGTCTTTTAATTGTGTTATTTCTTCTTGTTGTTTTTGTATCAGTTCGTTCTTCTGTTGTCTAATTAGCTGTACTCTTTTGTGTAGTACCTCAACCTCTGTACGCAAACCATTTACAAACGTACCTATTTCGTTCATAGCTTTAATAGAGTTGCGTAAGTCATTGTTTAATGGCTTGGCATCTTTCCACTCCATTATCTTGTCGGCGAGCCAATTAAACCACAGATTATATGTTTGGGATTGAAGTAAATTCATTAGCTACCATATCCAATCATAAACCCTAAACAAAACGTAAGGAAGGCAAGAAATAAAATAGATGCCATTACTACCAGCTGCCTTTGCTCTGCTTTTTTAAGTTCTTGTTGTTGTAGTTCTTTTTCGGTTAATACTTCAATTCTGTTTTTGCGTGTTTGGATATGTAATCCAGTCTTTGTCTTTTTCATTGTTATTGTATGTTATAAATTATACTTCTTATATATAGTTCTCTATCCTCTAAACGTTTCTTCATACGTTCAGTAACCCCTTCCATTTTATTAAGGTGGTGTAGCGTGGCTTCTATTTGCTCTAACTCTTTTTTTAAGTCTTGTAACTGTGTCATAATATAAGGGGGTTTTTACGCCCCCCGTTTGTTTACTTTAATCTATTATCTGTTGTAAGGTGGTTGCTCATAAGAGAACACAAATAGTCTTTTTGTTTAGGTTGATTTTCTTGTATTTTTTTATAGCTTTCCTTAATTAACTTCACATATTTAGGGGTATTTTTAACCTCTTCCAATATTTCAGAAAATAATTGAGGCGAATATTTTAAATTTCTTTTTTCGATTAATTCGTTTGTTAAACTTACATATGAGTTAAATTTTTTCATTTTGTTTTGTTTTTGTTATTGTTTGATACAAATATACAACATAATAAACGTTATAAACAAATTATTAACTAACTTTTTTACGAAAACTTTACGAAAACTTTTATCCTACTTCTTAAAACTGTTTAAATTAATTATTGATGCTTGTGCTTCGTCAAGCAAGTGACAAGGCTTTAATAGTTTCTTTTTAGTCCATAGTGTTGTGTCTGGGCAGTACATATCTTTCTTCTTCAAGTCTGTTAGGTTATTTAGCCAATACATATAATTACCTTTAGGGTCATTAACAAAGTATAGGGCTATCTTACCAGTTTCTATTAGCTTGTCGTACTTGTACACCTCTAATAGTTTTTCTTTGTAGTATTTGTTTCTGAACTTCATTTCAATTACCACCTCTGTTCCTTTAGGGCTTGTGCCTATTGCGTCGTAATGTTCAAAGCCATCGCCAGTATGTGTTAAGTTCCATCCATCTAAATTTAATAGCATTATTACAGCTTGTTCCCACTTGTGTACATTTTTTATCATTTATTGTATAGTCTGTCAATATCGGCTATCCATCGTTTTAACTCTTTGGGTCTGCAACTGCAAGGCTCATAATAAGCGTGATTAAAATACTTTGCGTGTAGCTTACATAATAGCTTGTATTGTGGTTGTGTTAGTTTGCTTGTAACCTCTGCCTTGAATTGTTCCCATTGTTTTCTGTGTTCTATTTCCATAAGTCTAAATCTATATCGTTCCACTCATCTCTGCGTTTGTCACATCCGCAATCTTCCCCCCATATCTTTTTTACTACCCAACGTATGCCAGTATAGTAAGTAATGTAGTATACTAAATCTCCTAATTTCATAGCTGTTTTAATTCTAAATGTTTTATATCGTTATATCTATACTTTACTAAAATATCTTTTTTACCCCATTTTTTTCTTGTGTAGAATTTATTGTATTCCGTTTTAGTTTCAGTATACTCCTTTGTGTTTTGTTTTATATAATTTAATAAGTCTAATCTTTTATATACACTAAATATATTAAGTTCTTTAATAAACATAGCAATATAAAAAGCATCTCCTTGCAACCATCCCTTATTACCATTTACGTTTAACACTTCAAGCCAAATAGTTTCTAAATGCCTATTACCCTTCACATCAACCCCCCAAACACACCC
>JACSEB010000036.1_pt1 | contig 10928 bp, 7 predicted proteins | sample 8225501 | NCBI WGS metagenome assembly JACSEB01 (sample SAMN15704856, study PRJNA648150) | viral metagenome | isolation source: viral RNA from sea star tissue collected in USA, Olympic National Park, and... | host: Pisaster ochraceus | collected 2013
TTTTATAATACTGCAATTGTGCATAAGAATATTCATAAGGAAATTTGTATTCCCCGTCTCTCAGATAACCGATAGTTTGATTCGAATAGATCATTGGTATAATCGAAGTAAAATCGGCAATGGGTACAACATGATCTAATTGACCATTTTCATTAAAAACATGACGAAAAGGGATATTCCCCCATAAAAGAAGATTGTACCCCATTTGAAGAATTTGGGTTTGCCTATTGGTTCTATTATGAAAAGCCTCTAATTCATCTTTGATGGTTTTATATTCCGAATTCACCCACATTAATTTCTGTTTTTCATCGGTTTGGAAAGCTGTTTCCATGATCACAGCCAACCCTGATTGGATGAGAGGATCTTTCAGCATCTGGGGGATGACTTTATAAGTTTGAACGTCGCTCGAAGCTCCCCAGATGGAACCATCATAGAGTGCATAATGAGAGTATTCTTTGACAAGATCCACAAGATCTTGGTCGTACTTTGGTCTTCTTCGTAAGAAATTATGTACTTTAGGGTTAGTAGTCTCTAAAGATTCTGAGAATCCTAAAGATTTATTTTTTCTATGTCTTTTTCTTGAAAAAGGTCCGGGCATTTTAAACCTCTATTGAGACGGTGTCTTCATCATCTTCGTCGTCTTCATCATCATTATCTTTATCATCATCTTCACCAGGTAGGAGATCAGGGTTAATATTTGTATCGATATCGAGTAAAGAACCTGGCACAGCAGAAGGCTCATCAAAAGGATTGGCCAGCTCTTCCAATATTTTTTGTTTTTCGACAGCTTCTTCTATATCTTTGATTGAATTCTGAAGAAAAAAGTTGAAATCTTCCACATCTGAAAGAGTGAGTACTAAATCGAAGAAGACGGAACACATCGAAAACAATTCTATAAGACTGTCTATATTGATTGAAATATCAATAGGGTTCTGGATAGTTGCCCTATTTCCATCATAAATAAAAGTATTTTCACCTATTTTCACTGTATAAGGATCGATCCTCAGAATTTTTAAACTCTCTTCTCCAATAATATTAGACATAGTCTGAAGGTAAGAAAACCAGTTTTCTATATTTTTAGAAAGAATTTTGGAGAGCATACTGTTCAAACCCCCTTTTCCTATTTTAGAATAGATAGGGGCAAATAAAATAATAAATTTGTAAAAGAATTCAAATTCTGAAGAAAAAAATACTTCTTTATAATCTTTTTCATTAAAAGAAGCTTTCATTATTTTCATAGATTCAGGAGAAACTACAAGTAGCCACAGAATGTCCCCAGAATCATTCCTAATTAAAGACAATTCAACAGCTTCTGAAGAATTAGTTAAAACAAAATCTATAAGCTGGAGAGGATTGCGGAATCTTTTAACAAATTCCTCTAATGACTCTAGGATTCGATCTATAGTCATTTCCACCTCTTTACAGAAAGATAAACATTACCATCTTTGAGGATTATATCTTCGGCCAATAAATCTTGATCCCGGACTCTTTTCATTAAAAAGTTTAACATTACTTCACCGGCTATCTCATAATTTATAACAGTAAACAGGACTATATCTTCTTTATCTTCAAAAGTATAAATGAAGCCCAAATCTTCCAGAATCTTTTGAGTTTTCCAGATAGGATCTTCTTCATCCACAGAAGCTGTCACCTGTTGAATAAGAACTTTTTCACTGACGCCTTCAAAAAAGTTAGAAAGGGGTGCGCTTTCTGTTACGATTTTGAGAGGAGGATTCCCGGCTTCTTTATGGATAGCTTTCATTCCGAGAGAGTCTAATTTTTTCTGCACAGCTGAATAAAGTCTGTAGGGGATTCTGCTTTTTCCCATGATATCTATATTAATACCGATTGACGCAAAAGCAGAAAGAATCTCGGAAAGTTTGATATCTTTTACAAAATATTCACTTTTTATAGCAGTGTTGCTGGTCATAGATGAGAGAGACATCAAGACTAAATCAGTTTTTGGAGAAGAAATCTCCAATTGGGTCTCGTCAGATTGGGTAGGGTTTAGAATTTCTACAGTTTCCATTGGGAGATTAATTCCAAGAGCCTCCATACTAGATTCTAAATTCTTACTGCTGAGTAAATTATATTTTTTACCCTGGGAGATAAATTGGGTGGGAGCAGATTTAGTGACGACTCGACTCAAGATAGTATAAAGGGATGTTCGGTCGACAGCTTCTTTTAAAGAAGAAGATAATACCACTTTAGGGGAAGATGGAGGATAAAGAATAGGGAGGCTCAACATTCCAGCTTCTCCCCCTTCTCCTACAAGAAGGTCATAAAGGCCCATTGTGACTCGGGTGCGTTCTTGATGGATGAAATATTTCTTCCCTCTCGAATCAACAAAAATATCTTTCCCATTAAACTCAGAGGGCGCTAAAATAACTCGATTATAGATCCTGCCCTTAAATTTAAAGTTAAAAGAAGGAGAGATTTTGCTGGCAAGGACTCTCGCGAAGATGGGAAAAGCTTTCTCGCCCGTGAAAAACATTTTCTTACAGGTCGGTTTATCTTCCAACCAAATTCCTTCAGCTGTCGAAAGGACTCGGTGTTTCCCATTAGAAAAAACCCCTTCTACTTCTTCTTCCGAAAAAGGGGAGGTGAAATGGATTCTTCCCATATTGGCTAAGAGTTTTTTAATTTCAGACTGGTACAGCTGAGGATCCATTTTTAATCTCCTTTAGATTTTTGAAATTGATAACAGAAGAGAGGTATTGGGATAACAGACTGTCCCCTCCAGGGGTGAAATTGATTCTTTTCTTGATGATTTTAGATTTCTGAGAAATCTTTTTACTATTTGCTATCATAACTTGGTAAGGAGAATCCCCTTCCCCGTGAAGGAACTGGAGATTTTCCCCTGAAGTATTTTTAGGCTCTTCAAAAGAGTCTAAAGTGATATCTGGAGTAACCAACAAAATAATAGGCTGATTAGAAATCTCTGGCAAATCCACAACTTCCATCGAAACTTCTTGATCACCTAAAACAGGTTCTTCATCTTCGAAGAGATAAAGATCCATATCAACCCCTTCGGTGCCTTTAGAAGTGATGTCTTTGTTTTCTTCTTCAGAAGCTTCTTTTGCTCTCTTTTTCTCCATATGTTCTTGATACATTCTTTCGGTTTGTAAAGAATGCTGCATTCTTTCATTTTCTAAATCTGCTTTCTTCTGTTCAGGAGTTCTATAATCGGTGCCTATAATCTCGTAACTACCCCCACGGCTGTGTGTCTTGGCATATTCTAGACCCTTCTTTATACGAGAAACTTCAGGAAGTATATCTATTATATCCCAGCCTTCTTTCAAATATAGGAGAGTTATCTCATCTAGGGTTTCTTTGAGAGTGACCCTTTCAAGACTGGTAGGTCTAGGATACAGGTATTTCTCTGTAATTTCTTTTATAGAATCATTAGAAGGCTCCGGAAGATTTTTGGGTTTACGAGATTTATAAGATGCGGAAAGCAGGGTGTATCCGGAATCCAGCTCCAACCAGATAGCATTTTTATTGACGATTGAATTAGCTTGGGCTAAAGCATCATCATAATGATCCAAATGAAAAGTCTCGGAACACATAGAATTCAAAGTCTTCAATTTTTTAACGAGGTATCCGTTTTCAGTTGAAGAAATAACGATATCTCCCACCAGAACTTTGCCTAAAGATTCGATTTTCACATTACCCATAAGATTAATATTTTCTAAATTTGTTATAGAAATGGGTTCATTTTTAAGTCTATTTTTAGACTTTTGAAGTATCTGAAAATTCCCGTCTCTAAAGAAGACTACAGAAGAATTTTTACTATCAGGGACAGTAGCTACTTCATTGAAAGCCCTGGCCAAACTAGAAAAACACCCTGAAGAAACTGAAGAATCTGAGGTGAGTTTGAATAGATGAAAATTACTATTCAAATTCTTAATTAAATAATCTTCGACAGAAGGCCAGAAAGGAAAATCCTTTTGTAAGAAGTCTTCTGTGTTGGAAGACAGTAAAAACTTTTTTGCAGTTAAATGAGAATAGCCTTGTTTCACCAATTGATTGATAAAAGACAATTCTTGAACACTTAAAGTTCTTGTCTTAGACATTGTATTTAATCCTCCTTATACTTTTTAAGTTTAGTTTCGAATCTAGAAATTTTAAAAGTTTAGAGAAATACGTTTTACTTTTGTGTAAACTTTAGAAACTACTAGGGGAAGTTCGAATTTTTCTACCAATTCTTGAATAACTCTCGGGCTCTTCTTGAATACTTTAGAAGTAACAAGAGTTTTTTCTAAAGAAGGAACTTTAAGATCAAATTTTACTCTTTTATCCGAAAGTAAAGAGCAGACTTTAGCAAAATCGGGGTTCGAAGAAGAAACTACAATCTCTGACCCTCTCATAAAATTATGGAAAGAATCCATATTTTCTAATTCAGCAAAAGAGAGCCCGGAGGTGGAGAAAGACAGAGAAGAGATTTTAGAAGTCCTGGAAGGAAATCTTCTTGGCTGACACAAGAACTTTTTTCCCCAATTTAGTTAAAGAAATCTTAGAAGAAGAATTCAAAAATGAGTTAGTTGAAACTTTAGACAGGACTTCTTCTGGATTGACCAATCCATGTTGAACATCATTAACGAGGTCTAAAGCATCTTCGAGACTGAACCCTAAATGGCTTAAAGTTTCTAAAACAGTGTAGAAATCTTCAGAATTAAAGGCTTCTCTCAGAATCTTTCTCATGAGATCCTGAGATTCTCCAGAAAGGTCGGGTCCTAGGGCTTTTTCAGGCATCTCTTCATCTTTTAACACAAAGGGATCTTCTTCCATATGACTATTAAAATTCCCTTTTTCATCAATTTCATGCCAGAGTATTTCTTCTGGGGTATACATAAGATTTATGGTTTTTGTCTCCACGATGGGAGGAAATCTCAGAAGGGCGAGCCATAGGTTGAGAAACATAATCATTGGCCACTGCCATTTCCCTTGCTTTCTTAAGATCGGTGAAGAATTCTACAACTTTTCCTTTCTCATCAACGACTCCCCAACCTTGTTCTTCAGAAGAATTAGATTGGATTGCCCTAGCCGAAAAACCATTTTCAGAAGCATACTCTTGAGCTTTTTCATAATCATTATAGAATCCCACTACTTCTTCATTTTCATTTATGATTTCCCAACCACTGTGAATTTTCTTAGGATTGCTGATCGTTGTCATATTAGTCTCCGATTTTAAATTTTTCTTGACCGAATCGTAAAATTGTTTACTCTTATTTTCAGGGATCTTAAACTTTTCAATCTTATCAATAAAATCATAAACATTAGTCGATTTTTTTGCAGTATCTAAGACAGAGTCAAAATCTTTTCCTTCCAGTCTGTTCCCAACAAAAGTCTTTTTGGGATCAAAATCAGGATCAATCTCGGTTTCAGTCTTAGGCTCAGTTTTAGGCTCAGTCTTAGGCTCAGTTTGGGTCTCAGTTTTGGTCTCAGTTTCAGTCTCTGTCTTTTCTTCGGGTTTTGAATCCTCGGCAACTAAATCATAAAAATCTTCTCTCGCAGATTTATTAATACCGAAGCTAGAAGTCTCTTTCAGAAAAGATTCTTTGTCGCTTGCTTTTGCAGTAGACAAGAAAAAATCAAAATTTTCTTTATCAAGAATCCTTCCTACAAAAGTCGTTTCGAGAGTAGGGTTCTTAGATTCTTGATAGAAGGTCTTTAATTCAGAAACTTTCAACCCTTCATATTCATTCATCTTTAAAAAATCTTCTAGAGATTTAGCTGTTTTAAGCTTCTTAAAGAGAAGACTGAAATCCTCGGGTGCTATACTTTCTGCAGGAATAATATCTTCTTCAACGGGGGTCATCTCAAAAAGCCTCTCTCCCTCAAAAGCTAATTCGATTAGATCATCATCAGAAATTATTTCCGGAAAATCTTCGGTAGCTTCCATTCCAAAGAAGGTCTTTTCGGACTCTTTTGTAGAAGTCGATTTTTTCCCGACTTTTAATATAGTCTCTAAATCTTCCATATTACGAAGACCCATCAAGACTTCTTTTTGATTAGGGGTGTAGATTTTTAAATCTTCCGGGTCGAATTTTCCCTTCTCTTTATAAGCTTTCCTTAACTTGTCTTTATTTTCTTCATTAACCCTAAAGAAAAAAGCTACAGATTTTTTCTTTTTAGGAGCATCTTTTGAAGTGCCTGTTGAGGGGGAGGACGTCTTGCTAGAAAAATAATTTTCGGAAGTTGAATTTTTTCCGACCTGTAAGACAGTCTTTAAATCTTCTAGATTACGAAGACCCATCAAGGCACCTTTTTGATTAGGAGTATAAAGCTTTAGATCTTGTGGATCAAACTTTCCTTTCTCTTCATAAGCTTTTATTAAATTCTCTTTATTCTGTTCATTAACCTTGTAGAAAAAAGCTACAGATTTTTTCTTTTTAGGAGCATCTTTTGAAGTGCCTGTTGAGGGGGAAGATTCTTTTTTAGGGGAAAAGATAGGAGTAGGCTCACCTGAAACACCCAAAAGTAATTTTAATTCTTCCATGTTTTTGACTTCATTTAAGGCTTCTGTCTGATTAGTAGTATAAAGCTTTAAATCAGAGAAATCGAATTCCCCTTTTTCACTATAGGCTTTTATTAATTTATCTTTATTATCTTTTCCGACTCTATTAAAATAAGTGATGGAATTAATAAATTTTTTGCTCAAAATCATAAGAACTTCCTTGTATATTAAAATTAGTTTGGCTAAAAGCTATATTTTAGCAAAGCCCTGTTCCAAGTTCTAAGATTGTTGTAAGATCTAATTTATTCTTGACTGACTTTAAGGCTTCTTGTTGATTCTCTGTATACATCTCTATGTCTTCGGGGTCAAATTTTCTTTTAACAACATAAGTGTCCACTAATTTCTTTTTGTTGGCTGTACTTACTCTAAAGAAATTAGCCATGTAATTAATGTCCTCTTCCTCTTCTTTCTTCGATTCTTTATCTTTTACTTCTTCTTTCACTTCTTCTTTATTGCTTTGAATTTTTTTTTTAACACTGACTTTGCTATTCATCCTAGCGGCTTTATAAAAAGCAGATAATTGCTCATTTGTGAAACGAGACATGGGAACATCATTCTTCTTAAAATCCACATAGTCATCTATTGTATCATAGTTTAAAGTCTCTTGAAGCTCTTTATCCAAATCCCATCCAGCAGAACTTCTCCCAACATACGTGGATTCAGCTTCTTCTCTATCACTCTTGATATTCTTTGGAGTTTTAACAATGCTGTGGACTTTTGTATAGAAATCTTTCAGCTGATCGTAAGTGAAACCAGAATGGTTATTGACCTGTAAAAAAGGCTTTAAAGAGTTCACAGCTTCAGCTTCTTCAATAAGCTGTATTAATTCTTCTTCGCTGGCTTGTTTCCCGATAGAAGTTTTAAACAATTCTTCATAATTACTGAGAACTATCTCTTTTTTTCTATAAAAACTATTAATAGCTTTCGAATTCTTCTTGATTTTCTCTTCATCGACGGAGGAGACTATATTGACTAAAGAAGAAACAGTCCCAATAGAAGGGATAGATTTGGGAGAACTCATTAAAAAGTAAGAAGATAGGATCTCTTCTCTAACTTCAAAAGAAGATCTTTGACTCTGAATAGAAACTTTAGGAGATTTTGAAGGATAAAGACTAGGCATGAGTAAGATAGCATGCTCAGAAGTAGAGTCCACCAAGAGGTCGTAGAGACCTAGAGTAATTCGGGCTTCTTCTTGAGAGACTATCCATCTGTTTTTATTACTGTCTTCAAAAACTACAGATTCCATAACAGGAATATTCTCGATAGAAGGATTCTTGATGTACCTGGATACCAAATCGGGCATAGTATTTTGAAAAATGTCTTCTTCTCCGGTGATCTCTGTTCTGGAAGCTTGAACATCTTCAATAAGCTGGTCTGCCATAGATTTCGCTTTATCTTCACTATCAGTGACTCCTATCATTACCCATTCACCTTCAAAAATCATCAGGAGAGCGTAAGACCCTCCCATATAGACAATAGCAAAAGCATCCCTATATGCCTCCCAATTGAATTCACTGCTATAGAATTCGCTATCCCCTTCTACCTGGGAGGAAGAAACGACGACTCGGTGCCTCTCGACAGGAGCAATCACAACGTTAGAATACAGTCCAAAAGGAGTTTTGTAGGTCTTAGGCTTCGAAACTGCTTGTGAAACCAAACGAGGAAGAACATTGCTGAGTCCTTCTGAACTAATATGAAAAAGAGTTTCGGTATCATTTGAATTTTGGATTAAAGCTTCTTTCTCTTTAACATGAAGAATCAGTTCGGTGGTCCCTGATTGGATCTTATAAATAGTTTTGTTAATCCCTTCAATGACAGTAGCAGAAGATAAAAATTTCTTATCAAGGGATTCCGCTAAGAATTTATCTAGTTTATAGAGATTATTACTCATAATTGAATACTCCACGATTTATAATACCCCTGGATTGTTTTAAGAATCCAGGGGTTGGGAAATTAAAGCGAACCCATCTGGCGAGCGAGCTTGTCGGAAATTTCACTGGATCTCTTCTTTTTCTTCAATTCTAATTCTTTCTCATAGATTGTATTAGAATTGAGCATCTGTCGGTTATTCGATTTAATCACCGATTGCTTGAGAGACCCCAATGATTGAGTGGACTGCAAAAGTTTTTGATTCACAAGATCCATTTCTTTCTTAGAAGAAGTTCTGACTTCCTTCAGTTTCTGAGAAAGAAGCTGACCCTTTGAATAAAGTTTCAAGATTTTTCTTCTTGCGGAAGAATTCGTCCTAACCACTTTTGATTGTAAATAGCTCACATAAGCCATCTCAACTTCCGAAAAAAGATCTCGGGAGAGAGTGCTCATCTTCACACCTCTATTAGAAGTGAGAGAAGCGATGACTCTTGTATGAGTAGAAGAAGTCAATTCCATACTATTCTTATCCACCAAATGTCCCTTTTTGGAAGAGAAGACAGAGTATTTCGAATTTTGGATTCCTTTCAGAATTGGAGCTTGAATCCCAATAACTCCTAGAATATTCGAATTTTGGAAGATAATCGCTTTATTTATTCCCTGAAGAAGAACTACTCTTCCATCTAAATTGACCACTATAGGACTTTTCTTTAATGCAGAAGATTTCAAGAAATTCTCGGCTTCTTCTCCTTTCCGGAAAGAAATTGCACGGCCCCCATTCGATCGAATGAACGCTCTCGAAGAAACGAAAACTCCAGCTTGAACTTCTTTCATTTCAAGAAGTTGGGTGTCATTTGATTCAGGAATAGGGATTTCGACAGCTACAGTAGACTTTTTATCGAATCTATAAGCTTCATCAACCCCTTTCCCCCCGAAGTTTAAGGTAGTGACTGAATCTTCACCTCGTGGAGAATCTCCTTTATTCTTAGTGCTTACTTGAGTTGGCTGTATAGGCTCAGATTCAACATGGTCAGTTTCAGAGTGTCTAACAAAGTTATCTTCTTTCAGCCTCTCAGGTATAAAAATCCCGTTTTCGACTTTATCTCCAGAAGGGTTGGTCATCATGACAGGATCTTTCTTGAGATTATCTTTTGCATTCGGAAAAACATCTGATTGGACATTTTTCTTATTTTCAACTTGGCTCTTAATATCTTTATGAACTTCTAAATAAAACTTACTCAGTTCTTCAGACGGAAACCAAGAATTAGCAAAAGTCGCGATGAAATCTCCTTCCGATTCGCCGAGTGCAACTTGAATCCAGTCATCTAATTCTTCAGGATTCAGCTGTCTAGCAACATCGGTGGAAAAAATATCGGAATTAATTTTTATTTTTGTCATCTTTTTCCTTTTAGAACTGCTGTAAATTTTAGCCGCTTCAAAGAACTCTGTCAATTGAGCATCTGTGAAATCACTTAGGCGAGGATGGTCTTCTCTGACCAAATGAAGGTAGTGCCGTATCGAATTATAATCGTTAGCTTGCTCAATCAGAACAGGCATATCAGCAGAGCCAAAAGAACGAGCAATAGAAGTGTTTTTGACAGCATCCGAGATACTTTTAATAGAGACTTTCCTACTATCCTGTTTAAGAATCGCGCGGGCTGCTAAGAGCTCTTCTTCTTCGTCTTCTTCTTCATCTTCTTCCCCTTCTATAATCTCATCGACTACAGGATCAGATTCTTCAGGATCAAGAACTTCTGCCAGTGCTTCTTCAATACGAGCAGAAGCTTCGTCTTTTGAAACTTCTCCTGATTGATAAGCGTCTAGGGCTTTATGAAGATCCGAATAAGTTTCGAGGACCTCACCTTCTTCTAGAGCATCATCGATGCCTTCATCAGCCACATCCAGACCTATATCTAGATCTTCCATATCATCAATGCTGTCGAATGTATCTTCTGCAGCACTTTCAATAGGCTTTTTCGGTTTGTATTTTTCTTCCATAGATTCCCCCTGGTTTTTACGAAGAGTTGACCAAACAATGTTAAAGAATGATAAGACATCATATTCTTCAAAAAAAGAATATCCTAATTGTATCCCTAAAAAATCTTGTACAGTAGTAGATCCCAAAACTTGCAAGATCCAAGAATCTAACTCTTCTGGGGATGTAAATTTCCCAATAACAGTTCCCTGGACTTCTTTAGTTGCGGCTAAAGACTTTCTTGTTATAGGATGTCTTAAAGCCTTAAAATAGAAATCTTCTAAAGCTTCATCAGAAAAATACTTCTTATACTTAATAATAAAGCTTCTCAAATCGGTGGTGAAGACTTTACTAATCAAAGAATGGAGATCTTTCGTCTTCAATCTCCTGCCGACAGAAGTTTTTTCGATATTGAGTCCAATATAATAGGCGTCTTTAGGAGCAGCTCCGGGATCATGTTCAATTTCTTCAGTTTCTTCAATCCCTTCAGTTTCTTCAATCCCTTCAATTTCTTCAGTATCAAAAGATCTATAAGGCATAGAATTTTCCCCCTCTACCAAACAC
>JACSEB010000037.1_pt1 | contig 10816 bp, 8 predicted proteins | sample 8225501 | NCBI WGS metagenome assembly JACSEB01 (sample SAMN15704856, study PRJNA648150) | viral metagenome | isolation source: viral RNA from sea star tissue collected in USA, Olympic National Park, and... | host: Pisaster ochraceus | collected 2013
TCTTACCCATATTCAAACCAACTTCCAACTTATTCATGTGTAAACTCGCTATATATAATCTATATGGCACTTCAAACACATCTAACTGTAACTTATAACTCCCAAACATCGGTCCAATCGTCGGGTGCGTCATCACATCGGCATTCAACTTAATTTCAAAACTATCTCCTGGCAAACCTACTTCGCTCATAAATGGTACTAATGTCCCACTTGCCATTGTACTTCTCCAGGTATAACTTAAATCATGTGTACTCCTTTCAAAGGTCCTCATTTGAACCTTATTCTTATTTCCACTTCCTAACCTATCACCTCCTAAATCTCTACTTATCATCGCTTACTGTTTTAACATTGTTCATAAATTCTACTATTCCCTTTTGTTCTTCTAATACAACCATAATCAATTGCACTATCCTATTATAACTCATTTCCAATCCCCATTCCTTCGCTTCATCTTCACTATCAAACGCATCTGCTATTTGATACTTTCCAAACATCACATAATACAAATTCTTGTCTAAATCATCATGGAAACTTTCTACAACCGTAAACGGTGTACTTTCTAACTCTTTGTAATCTACTAATTTCTTTTTTTCTGTCATCTTAAATCTTTTATCGGTTTAACTTATTATCTTTACTCATACTAACTATCTCTTCAATCAATCCTATTAATATAGGTATTACCATCTTTAATATTTCTAATAACTTCATTCCATTCATTTTTTAACTATTTTATGTTCAACTTATAAATTTTATTCTCATCTAATACTAACAAAAATCTGTCTAACGTTCTCAAACTATTTAATAAAACTCCATACTTCGCATATTCTCCTACTAATATACATCCTTGAGTATCTGCCAAATAATTACCATTATGAAACATAATTCCACTTCTATCTTCAACATCTTGTACATACCATAAATTCCTACTAAATTTCCGACTATAACTATTAATAACATAATAATCACCCTTTGGTATCGCTTTACTAACATTCTCCAAACCCACACACCCAAACTTGTACTCATCTGTTTTAATTTCAATACTACTCAAATATATTCCTTTTACTGGCTTTTCTCGTACTATCTTTATCATCTTTTTTCTTTTAATTAATATTAAAAATAGGTAACTGCTGCTTCACCTTTTTTCGTCCCAATAAAACTACTTAAAAAAATTGAATAATTCCTAACTTGTTAGGATCTATTTTATTTTTTGTTCTAATCTTTTCTTAAAATTAATATTCCTTCTCTCATTTTCGTATCTCATTCTTTCCCAATCTTTTTCATTATTTCCATATCCTAATCGTCTATTCTTCTTCCTGGCTTCTTCTAATATTTTATAATATAACTCATCATCTTTACTAATATCAATCTTTATTCCATCTACATATCTTATTTGCTCGTCTAATTTATTCTGCCATAACTTTTCTTTCTCATCATCATTATATAATTTATTCCTATAATATATCGGTAAACTCATTTTCTGTCCATTCGGTAACTTATAAAACTCTCTTGTATCTTTATCTTTAAACTTATTCTTTTCACTATTATAACCTATATAATCCTTTCCAATTCCTGGACTTGTCAAAATAACACTTTTATACTCCTTATGCTTCTCATCTACTTTATGTACATATTTCACCACATAATTAACACTTGCTTCACTTACATAGCCTCCCCATGTATAGCCATAATTCCATATTTCATTAACTTCTTCCTTCTTATCTGTCCAAACAAATCCATGTAAATGTATATTCTCTGTACCTTCATGTCCTAACTCTGTTACAAACCAATGTCTTAAACTCTTACCGTATTTCTTCCTCCATCTTTCCAAAAATCTTCTTACACCTACTTTTGCTATCGCATTATCCCTATTATATCCTTCTAATTTCCAAATTCTATTCGTTTCACTCAATTCTTTTATCGCTTCATTACTAAACGTAAATGTAATAAACATCCCATTACTCCTTGTCTTAATCTCTTCATGCAGTCTTACTTGCCATTCTCTAGCTTTCTGCTTCCTGCATTCTAAACATTTTCCACAACCTACTGGTACTTCTAAAACTCTCTTATCTTCTACTTGCTTTCCATCAATCAAAATAAGGGGTAAATTCGGTATTATCCCCTTATTCTTCTTCGTCTTTGTATATTTCCTATTCTTTATTAATCTTGGAAACAAACACATCCTAATATCTTTTCTTCTTAGGTACTTTTCTATGTCTGTCATCGGGTTTCCTTCCTCCCAACATTCCTATAACATCATAAAACTCTGTCAACGCTTTCCCCGTCAACTTACTCATACTCGGAAACTCTGCATCTATCTCTGCTTTAAATCTTCCAATATCTAACTGTTCTCCACTCTGTCTTAATGCCTCCCACTTCTGTTCTACTGCTTGTATCACTGCTTCACTATCTATCCCAATCTTCGCATTAATTAACTTCTGTTCTGCTACATCTAACACTGTCAATTCAACCAACTCATCTATTATTTGACTGTCTACTTCATTTCTATAACCTATATTTTCTATCTGCGCTCTCAAATATTCCACATCTGCTTTAGTCTTGTGTATCAATTCACCATTTAACTTAGTCAAAACCTTGTCCAACTCTGCTTTCGCTTTACCATTCTCAACTTCTTGTACTAACTTTCTTATTCTGTTACCACTTTCCTCAATCTCTTGTCTTCCTCTGTCTGTATCTACACCTTTTGTCTTTTCCGTATTTGCTTCTACATTCTCTTTCGTTGCCTTCTTTACCTCTGTATCTGCCTTAATATTTTCAATCTCTTCGGCCTTACTCATTCCTTGCAATCCAATTGCCATTCCTTTTGTTCCTTGTCCTCCATTTCCGAACTTATCGCCTTTCGCTCCTTGTTGTCCACTTGGTCCTAACTGTCCTCCTGCTCCTGCTCCTTTATACATCAATCCAACATTTAACCCTGCTTTCTTCATCTGCTCTACTTGTGGACCATAATTCGTTTCTCTCCATCCTTTCATCGCCATATCATAGTTAAATTGTCCCATTTCCCTGGCTCTCTTCATGTTATTCGTCGCAATTTTCTCATACGTATTATAATCTCTTTGGTCATCTATCGCACTATTCACTTGTCCTAATACCATACCACCCAACTGTCCCATTGCACCTGCTCCCATATCTTCTAAATTTTATTTATTATTATTTTCGTGCTTTTCTAAAAAGCTTATACATATAGTTCATTATATAGAACACATGCGTACTTCCTTTATTTACCTTGTGTTGGCTACTCTGCTTTCGCTTCCTGAGTACCTTCTTCTACATCTTTCACAATCTCTAACTTTGCTTTACTATCTCTCCTGGCTTTTCTGCTCTTATTAACTTTGTCCATTCCTTCTAGTGCTACATCAAATCTGTCTGTCCTAATGTTCATCCCTGCATTAACTCCTTCTGCTCTTTCCGTATACAATAACGGTGCATCCCCATCTAACGGTTCTTTATTGTTTAACGCTCTTTCTATTTTCTGTTCTAATGTCTGTCCTACTTCCGTTTCATACAAACTTAAATCACTACTTTTACTCACTGGTCTTCTATACATCTTTTCACTTTTTTGTACATCAAAACTTCCCCTCTTTCGAGGGGTTGTCTATCTGCTATTAATAATTCTCTATTATAAATTCGGTATTACTTTACCACTCATTTTTCTTCTTGCTTTTACATCTACTCGTATCTGCGTCCAAAAATTCTGCGCATCTAATCTCGTATCCGCAAAAATATGATTATATTTCTTCGGGTCTACATACGTTGTCAAATCCTTAATCTTATACTGGCTTGTTTCATCTGTAAAATCACTCTCATATCTTCTATTCAATGTCATCCACATCTGTTGCGTTTCATCTGCAAAATTCCCATAACACTTATTGACATTCGTCATATAATTAATCCATGCAGGTTGCTTACCTGCACTTCTAAATACTGGTTCACCTGCTCCAATTCCTCCTGTTCCTGTCATATCTAAACTTGTATCAAACCAGGCCATTTGGTCTGTTATCAATTCTTGAAATCCTATCTCATCTAATCCAGGCTTGTGTAGGTCATCAATCGTCTTCAAATTCGTGTCCCACTTATTACCCTGGCTATAGTCTATTCTCGGTGTCAAACTTACTAATCCCATTATAACACTCGGCTCGTCTATCTTTATATCTAAATAACCTCCTTTCTCTTTTCCTACTAAACCGCCTTTTCCTGCTAATGTTCCTAATGGTTGTGTTCCACTACTACTGTTACTTACAACTTCTTGGAAAACTAACTCCTGGCTCAATCCTCCTCTATAAACTGGGCTTTCTGTTCTCCTTCTCGCTTGGTGTGTATACGTTACATCTATCCAATCTTCATAACTTCCTCCACTTAATGCAACCCTATTCAACATGTCATAAATCTTCTTACTTAATAACAAATCATCTATTTTAAAACTATCTGTCGTCGGGTCTACTTTCACGCTTGTTATCTCATTAATTCCATTCGCTCCATCAATCCATTCTGTACTTATCCAATTATTAAATAAATCACTTTGGTATGTCTTTATTGCTAATCCTTCTTGACTGCTTTGCACGTTCCAATAATATGGTACATCTCTCCCTGCATCATAATCTTGTCCTAAAACTAAATTATACGGCTCTAATGCTCCAACTTCTGGTATGCTTGTCCCCACTATAAACGTACTTCCTGCTGGTTGCTTCAATATCAATTCTCGCATATAATCAATATTACTCAAACTAAATGTTTTTAACTTCGGGCTTATATCTCCCCAAATTCTTAACTCTGTATTAATACTAAATTGGTTCACTTGTATCGCTACATTTGTTGGCAAATTCATCGGGTTTAAAAAACCTCTACATCTTAATATATTATTCGCTATATCCCAATTAAAGGTACTAAATAAATCATCTAACGTATAATTCACATTCTCTCCATTTGTAAACGTAAAATTCATTGTAATTCTATCAACATCAAACTCATCTGTCAACGTAGTAAACTGAAACATACTCCAAACTTCTTGTCCTGGCTCATTCAAATATACTAATGTTGCACTTGGTGCTACTTCTGGAATAATACTCACTGTACCTCCCCAATATAAATCGCATTGGCTTACTACTGCATCTGTTCCTTCTAAATTATTGTGTATCACTACTCCTACTTCTTCTTGCTTATTCGCATAGTAATTCTTATAAATATCCCAATATGCTAAAAATGGCACTGCATTAAAATCTCTTCTTACTACTCTGTCTGGGTCTCCGCCTCCTATCGGGTAAATTCCCAATCCACTTACACCCAAATACTTCATAATACAACTCTGATTCACCTGGTAGTTATCTATATTCACTTGCTCCTTCGGACTGCTCCCCTGCAATCTAACTTGTGGTATCCCTATCTTACCCATATTCAAACCAACTTCCAACTTATTCATGTGTAAACTCGCTATATATAATCTATATGGCACTTCAAACACATCTAACTGTAACTTATAACTCCCAAACATCGGTCCAATCGTCGGGTGTGTCATTACATCGGCATTTAACTTAATTTCAAAACTATCTCCTGGCAAACCAACTTCGCTCATAAATGGCACTAATGTCCCACTTGCCATTGTACTTCTCCAGGTATAACTTAAATCATGTGTACTTCTTTCAAAAGTCCTCATTTGAACCTTATTCTTATTTCCACTTCCTAACCTATCACCTCCTAAATCTCTACTTATCATCGCTTACTGTTTTTACATTGTTCATAAATTCAACTATTCCCTTTTGTTCTTCTAATACAACCATAATCAATTGCACTATCCTATTATAACTCATTTCCAATCCCCATTCCTTCGCTTCTTCTTCACTTTCAAAGGCATCCGCTATTTGATACTTCCCAAACATCACATAATATAAATTCTTGTCTAGTTCATCGTGATAACTTTCTACAATCGTAAATGGTGTACTTTCTAATTCCTTGTAATCTACTAATTTCTTTTTTTCTGTCATTTTAAATCTTTTATCGGTTTAACTTATTGTCTTTACTCATACTTACTATTTCTTCAATCAATCCTATTAATATAGGTATAACCATCTTTAATATTTCTAATAACTTCATTCCATTCATTTTTTAACTATTTTATGTTCAACTTATAAATTTTATTCTCATCTAATACTAACAAAAATCTGTCTAATGTTCTCAAACTATTTAATAAAACTCCATACTTCGCATATTCACCTACTAATATACATCCTTGAGTATCTGCCAAATAATTACCATTATGAAACATAATTCCACTTCTATCTTTAACATCTTGTATATACCATAAATTCCTACTAAATTTCCTACTATAACTATTAATAACATAATAATCACCCTTTGGTATCGCTTTACTAACATTCTCCAAACCCACACACTGAAACTTGTACTCATCTGTTTTAATTTCAATACTACTCAAATAGATTCCTTTTACTGGCTTTTCTCGTACTATCTTTATCATCTTTTTTCTTTTAATTAATTTAAAAATAGGCTAACTGCTGCTTCACCTTTTTTCGTCCCAATAAAACTACTTAAAAAAATTGAATTATTCTTCCTTTAGGAAGATCTATTTTATTTTTTGTTCTAATCTTTTCTTAAAATTAATATTCCTTCTCTCATTTTCGTATCTCATTCTTTCCCAATCTTTTTCATTATTTCCATATCCTAAACGTCTATTCTTCTTCCTGGCTTCTTCTAATATCTTATAATATAACTCATCGTCTTTGCTTATATCAACTTTTATTCCATCTACATAACGTATTTGTTCGTCTAGTTTATTCTGCCATAATTTCTCTTTCTCATCATCACTATATAATTTATTCCTATAATATATAGGTAAACTCATTTTCTGTCCATTCGGTAACTTATAAAACTCTCTAGTATCTTTATCGCTAAACTTATTCTTTTCACTATTATAACCTATATAATCCTTTCCAATTCCTGGACTTGTCAAAATAACACTTTTGTACTCCTTATGCTTCTCATCAACTTTATGTACATATTTCACCACATAATTAACACTCGCTTCACTTACATATCCCCCCCAGGTATACCCATAATTCCATATTTCATTAACTTCTTCCTTCTTATCTGTCCAAACAAAACCATGCAAATGTATATTCTCTGTTCCTTCATGACCTAACTCTGTCACAAACCAATGTCTTAAACTTTTACCATATTTCTTCCTCCATCTTTCCAAAAATCGTCTTACTCCTACTTTTGCTATCGCATTATCCCTATTATATCCTTCTAATTTCCAAATTCTATTCGTTTCACTCAGTTCTTTTATCGCTTCATTACTAAACGTAAATGTCACAAACATTCCATTGCTCCTGGTCTTAATCTCTTCGTGCAATCTTACCTGCCATTCTCTTGCTTTCTGCTTCCTGCATTCCAAACATTTTCCACATCCTACCGGCACTTCTAAAACTCTCCTATCTTCTACTTGCTTTCCATCAATCCAAATAAGGGGTAAATTCGGTATTATCCCCTTATTCTTCTTTGTCTTTGTATACTTTCTGTTCTTAATCAATCTTGGATATAAACACATTATCTTCCTAAACTTCGTTTCGCTTCATCTGTTAAAGGGTCTTTATTCGGGTCTACCTTTTTACCCTTTACTTTCCCTTTCCCCCAGTACCTATTGACTTTAAACGACCTTTTATAATACTGTCTAAACCTCTTAACCCGGCATTTGTCCAGGCTACCCATATATCGTGCCATACTTTCCTTGTCTGTTCCTTTGTTAATTCTATATTTTCAGCTTTTAGTTCTGCATCAAATCTCGTGTTCATTAACTTGTACTTAACGGTTTCTTTAACTACTTTATTTTCTTCCTTAGCTAATTCACCTTCTAATTGACTTACATTATAATCATTCAATACAATCTCTTCTGCTCTTGTATCTGCTTTTGTTCCCTTTTTATCATAATACTCTTCTCCGCCATTACTACTCGACCATTCACCATATAACATTTTTCCTTCTGCTTTCGCTTTCAAACCTCTGTTGTTCGCTTCTATACTGTCTGCCTCTTGTCCAAACTGTTCTTTTGTTCGGTTATCTAATTCTACACTCTTACTATTCGCATTCATATTTCTTATCCTGGCTGTTGCTTCTGCTCCTTGTATACCTATTGCCATTCCTTGTGTTCCTTGTCCTCCATTTCCTAACTTATCGCCTTTCGCTCCTTGTTGTCCACTTGGTCCCAACTGTCCTCCTGCTCCTGCTCCTTTATACATCAATCCAACATTCAACCCTGCTTTCTTCATCTGCTCCACTTGTGGTCCATAATTCGTCTCTCTCCAACCTTTCATTCCCATTTCATAGTTAAATTGTCCCATTTCCCTGGCTCTCTTCATGTTGTTCGCCGCTATTTTCTCATAGGTATTATAATCTCTTTGGTCGTCTATCGCACTTCCGACTTGACCCAATACAAAACCGCCTAACTGTCCCATTGCACCTGCTCCACTCATATCTTTAAATTTTATTTATTATTATTTTCGTGCTTTTTTAAAAAGCTCTTACATATAGTTCATTATATAGAACACATGCGTACTTCCTTTATTTACCTTGTGTTGTCTACTCTGCTTTCGCTTCCTGAGTACTTTCTTCCACATCCTTAACAATCTCCAACTTTGCTTTGCTATCTCTCCTGGCTTTTCTGCTCTTATTCACTTTGTCCATTCCTTCTAGTGCTACATCAAATCTGTCTGTTCTAATGTTCATCCCTGCATTAACTCCTTCTGCTCTTTCCGTATATAGTAACGGTGCATCGCCATCTAACGGCTCTTTATTGTTTAATGCTCTTTCTATTTTCTGTTCTAATGTCTGTCCTACTTCCGTTTCATACACACTTAAATCGCTTCTCTTACTTACTGGTCTTTTATACATCTTTTAACTTTTTTGTACATCAAAACTTCCCCTCTTTCGAGGGGTTGCCTTTCTGCTATTAATAATTCTCTATTATAAATTCGGTATTACTTTACCACTCATTTTCCTTCTTGCTTTTATATCAACTCGTATCTGCGTCCAAAAATTCTGTGCATCTAGTCTTGTATCTGCAAATATATGATTATATTTCTTCGGGTCTACATACGTTGTCAAATCCTTAATTTGATATTGACTTGTCTCATCCGTAAAATCACTCTCATATCTCCTATTTAATGTCATCCACATCTGTTGCGTTTCATCTGCAAAATTCCCATAACACTTATTAACATTCGTCATATAATTAATCCATGCAGGTTGCTTTCCTGCACTCCTAAATACTGGTTCACCTGCTCCAATTCCTCCTGTTCCTGTCATATCTAAACTTGTATCAAACCATGCCATTTGGTCTGTTATCAATTCTTGAAACCCTATCTCATCTAGTCCAGGCTTGTGTAAATCATCAATCGTCTTCAAATTCGTGTCCCACTTATTACCCTGGCTATAGTCTATCCTCGGTGTCAAACTTACTAAACCCATTATAACGCTCGGCTCATCTATCTTTATATCTAAATAACCTCCTTTCTCTTTTCCTACTAAACCGCCTTTTCCTGCTAATGTTCCCAATGGTTGTGTTCCACTACTACTGTTGCTTACAACTTCTTGAAAAACTAACTCCTGGCTCAATCCTCCTCTATAAACTGGGCTTTCTGTTCTTCTTCTCGCTTGGTGTGTATACGTTACATCTATCCAATCTTCATAACTTCCTCCACTTAATGCAACCCTATTAAGCATGTCATAAATCTTCTTACTTAGTAACAAATCATCTATTTTAAAACTATCTGTCGTCGGGTCTACTTTCACGCTAGTAATCTCATTAATTCCATTCGCTCCGTCTATCCATTCTGTGCTTATCCAATTATTGAATAAATCACTTTGGTATGTCTTTATTCCTAAACCTTCTTGACTGCTTTGCACATTCCAATAATATGGTACATCTCTCCCTGCATCATAATCTTGTCCCAAAACTAAATTATACGGCTCTAATGCTCCAACTTCCGGTATGCTTGTCCCCACTATAAATGTACTACCTGCTGGTTGCTTCAATATCAATTCTCTCATATAATCAATATTACTTAAACTAAATGTCTTTAACTTCGGGCTTATATCTCCCCAAATTCTTAACTCTGTATTAATACTAAACTGGTTCACTTGTATCGCCACATTTGTTGGCAAATTCATCGGGTTTAAAAAACCTCTACATCTTAGTATATTATTCGCAATATCCCAATTAAAGGTACTAAATAAATCATCTAACGTATAATTCACATTCTCACCATTTGTAAACGTAAAATTCATTGTAATTCTATCCACGTCAAACTCATCTGTTAATGTCGTAAACTGGAACATGCTCCATACTTCATGGCCAGGCTCATTCAAATATACTAACGTTGCACTTGGTGCTACTTCCGGAATTATACTAACTGTTCCCCCCCAATATAAATCACATTGACTAACTACTGCATCTGTTCCTTCTAAATTATTGTGTATCACTACTCCTACCTCTTCTTGCTTATTCGCATAATAATTCTTATAAATATCCCAATATGCTAAAAAAGGCACCGCATTAAAATCTCTTCTTACTACTCTGTCTGGGTCTCCGCCTCCTACCGGGTAAATTCCCAATCCACTTACACCCAAATACTTCATAATACAACTCTGATTCACCTGGTAATTATCTATATTCACTTGCTCCTTTGGACTGCTTCCCTGCAATCGAACTTGTGGTATACCTATCTTACCCATATTCAAACCAACTTCCAACTTATTCATGTGTAAACTCGCTATATATAATCTATATGGC
>JACSEB010000038.1_pt1 | contig 10772 bp, 6 predicted proteins | sample 8225501 | NCBI WGS metagenome assembly JACSEB01 (sample SAMN15704856, study PRJNA648150) | viral metagenome | isolation source: viral RNA from sea star tissue collected in USA, Olympic National Park, and... | host: Pisaster ochraceus | collected 2013
GTGTTGGGTGTGTTTGGAAAGTTGTTAGTTATAAGACCAATGAAGGTGGATGTCGTTAAACATTCCTTTATCAAGACCAATAGGGGTGAAGTCTATAAAAGTAAATGCCCCTTAAACAACGCGACCAATCAATGGCGTTAGTTGGAGAAAGAGAGATAAATGGAATGACAAAAAAAGAAATAATGAGTAATATTAATAAGGCCAATTCGGCCATTGTCTATTGAGTTAAAAAAATGAGAGCAGAAAGTATTGTCTTTGGAATTTTCAAAATTCAAAAATTCCTTTGGTACGCTCAGTTGCTTAGTTATGCAAGAAATCGTAAATTTATATTTGGAGACTTAGAATTTCTTACTTTTAGATATGGTCCCGTCAATGGTGAAACTTGATTAAAATGAAGAGAAATGTTGTCGCCTGAGTTTCAAAAATATAGTTTGCGTTTTGATGAAATGTTAGAAAACAGAGATACAAATGAACCTTGAAGTAAGCAGGACTTAAAAATCTTAAATTTGGTTTATAAAACTAAAAAAGACTCAAGGACTTGACCTTTGGCAATTGAGACCCACGAACATGAACCTTATATAAAGGCGAGAATGTTTTCCGATATTCCCCGAGAAATTGCGATGAGTTTTGCCGAAATATCAGTTAAAAAAATTAAATATATTGATATTAAAAAACATGCTGATGAAATTGTTGATACATATATTGATAAAGACCTCAGCCAGAAACAATGTAAGAAATGATACGATGGTTTTGCCAAAAAGGTTTGAGATGATTTTTGAAATAAAGGAAAACCTCTTTAATAATGGAAAATTGAAAAGAAAAATACAATTTAACAAAAGACTATCAAAGTGAGAAACATCTTAATTGTGAAATACAGACGCTTCATGAAGAACTGGCAGGAATGTTTTTTGTTGAGGGGATGACAAGTTGAAGATGTTATTCTTGTGAAGTTCAATATAACTTAACTCCCAAACCAACCAAATCAGAATAAACACCCTTTTAAGGCGTTCTGAGAGCAATTTAGAGTTTTGAAGGGGCGTAGCATTACTCAACCCCCTAATCAACGCGAGAAACCCCTTTATGAATAAAAAATTAAAACCATTCGTCAAATGAGCAGGTGGTAAAACCCAGCTCCTTGATAAACTAAGTCAATATCAACCTTCAACATTTAAGCATTATTTTGAACCTTTTGTTGGTGGTGGTGCTTTTTTTCTGTATTTACAACCTAAAGAAGCGACGATTAGTGACACGAATAAAGACTTAATTGATGTTTGAAAAGTTATTCAAAATAACCACGACGATTTAGCAACTGAATTAAAGACCTGAACGAAGGTCAAAATCGACCAAGTAGTGTTTAATAAAATAAGAATAGCATATAACAATTTACTGCATCAGGAAAAAAAGAACGCTGGGGAAAATATTCGTAAGGCCGCCTTGTTTATTGTGCTTAATAAAATCTGTTTTAATGGTCTTTATCGTACGAACCTTAAAGGTTCTTTTAACGCGTCTTGAAACCAAAGGCAAACCTTTAGTTATGATTTTGCCAATCTTAAAAATATTCACCTTTATCTTGCCAACAACAATATCAATATTGACTGGACTGATTATCAGAAAGTTTTTGCAAATGTTTGCCAAAATGATTTCGTTTATCTTGACCCCCCATATGATGATACCTATAAGCGTTATACAAAAAAACGCTTTAATAAAAATAGTCAAAAAGAGTTATCCAATGGTTTTAAGGAACTTCATCAACGCAAAGTTCTTGTGATGTTAAGCAACAGTAATACTAAATATATTAACGAACTTTATCAGGACTTTAATCTACACTGTTGGGCGGTTAATCACAAAATGGGGATTTATAAAAAAAAAGATATCGCCGACCAAGAAGTCTTAATCACTAACTTTGATTAGAGAATTTAAGTTTGTCTTGACGATTTTGTAAAGAGCGAATCTCGGGTAATCGGGGAACATAAGTTCCACCACGCTGAAGACCGCGAAGAGTGTTTTGAAGTTTTTCAATTTGTTGTCATTTGTTACGCACACGATTGCTTTCTTTATCAATCTTACTAAAGATGGAAGGCGCTAAGGCAACCATTTTATCAACTTCGTTGTTTGTCTCCCCTGTTAATAGTTGTCATCATTGACTTCAGCGTTTCTTAGCGGTGCTAATTTGCAAAAGACTATCCACAACATGTTGGGTCGTTTCGTCAGCGTCAATGCTACGGTCATAAAAAAAGTTTCGTCCTGTTGCTGTTTCAATCATTGTTTTCATAAAAGGGTTGATTTTGGATATCACATTGGCACCAAAAATTCGTCCCCCAAAGATTTCGTCGTAATTCAAAAAAGGAATTTCCAATTTAATTAAGCGTTTTGTGTTTGTCGGGTCGACTAAATAGTTTCGTTCTTTTTGTCAATCAAGAATTTCATTATCTTTCAGACCACCAATATCACGATTTCACCCTTCTAACATTCGGTAGATATAGCGATAACGAGAAGTATTCTTGGGGAAGTTTTTGAGGTGAAATTCAAAGTTTTTCCGGAACCATGTATAGAAAGGGAAAAGGCGTTGCATATATTTTTTTTCAAAACTGGTTAATTGGTGAAAGTCAAACCCAATAAAGCGTGAAGCGTCGTCGACCGTTAAATACCCAAGGTTTTTTAATTTCCCTGTATTTTCCGTGAAATACTGGTGAATTGTTAAACGGTGAGCGTCGTCCATGAACATGTTTCATTGGGCGTTTAGTCCCCATACTTTACCAAAAGTGTCAAACATTTTACCCCCTTTTGAGCGTTTCAAAATTTGTCCTAATTCCAAGCGTTCATTCATTTTGTTAAAGAGTGTATAGGTTTCAGCCTTAATTCGTGAGTTTCCCATCACTCCTGTGCGTTTCAAACGGGTAATCTTTTCAAAGAGTTTAATATCGTCAGCAGAATACCCCCCTTTTTTTAAGATTTTACGGGTTGCGCGAATATAAGCAGTGTCTGAAGTAATGTTCATAAAGTTGGCAATACTTTTTTTTCCGAAAGCCACTTTAACCATTTTATTATATTTTATCATGCGCTGAGTATTAACAAAAATGCGTGAGGCATAATAAACTGGGTCCACTCCCCCCACGACGGCGTTGGTATAATTACCAAGGATATTTCGTAAGTGATAACCCCCAAAGTTTCTTCAGAGAACTGCCCCTTTCCAAAACCCTGTGAAAAGGGCAAACCCTTTCGATAAGAACCCATAAGTCTTTTGAATTTCTTTGGCTTCAAACATTTTGGTGTTCAAAACATCTCAGACGGAATTATGGACTAACATCTTGTCTTGGGATTGGGAGAGAATATTTTTTTTCAAAGCACTGACAGTTTCTAAAGTATATTGTTCGAATTCTAAATCTTTAATTCACCCACTATTTTTGAGGAATTTCATTGCGTCAGCATCAATTGATACTTTTTGAAGGGCGGTGTTAATTCCTTGTGTGGTTCGATTATGAATTAACGGTTTTGTTTGTAAAAACTCTAATGATTGTCGGGTTTCGGGGTTTAGTTTGGCTCATTTTTTACTTCTTTTAAGGCGCGTGATATCCCGATTTAATGCTTGGTAGTAAGATGGTAAATTTTCATAAACATCGCTGCCTTGGTTAATCGTTGCTTTTCATTTGGCATTGATAATTCCCCCGTCCCGTAATAAAGAATTTTCTAAGGGAGTAATTAAATTAGCAGCGTCTTTGCGAGTAACAACTCTAAAACCATCAGGAAGAATGTCACCAATATTATATTTTGTCAGTTCTTCTAAAGTGGGGAGTTTAAGCATCCCAGCCTCAAAGGCAAAGGTCCCGAGAACAGGTTTGAAAAAGAAGGGCGTTGAGTTTTTATAAAGTTGGGCATAAAACATGGGTGTTTCGTTGTTAAATAGTTCAAACCCTAAAATAGAGTTGACATAAGAAGCGTTGTCTAAATAAGGGCGGCGCATCGTAATATAGGTTTGGGAATTCGGAATTTTCCCAATTTGTCGTTCACTTAAATTCGGTAGTCAAAGGTTTGGGTTGCCAATTTTAGCGTTTGGTATATCTTTTGACACTTTTGTTAATCCTGCTAAAGTTAAACCATACTCATCATTTACATGCAAAGGAAAATAACCTTTATGTCGATAATAAGCGGGGACATTGGCAAAAGTTTCTAAATAATTCATCGTTTCTTCCACTGTATTGTTATAAAATTTATTCATGAGTTCCAAGGACTCCATTTTGTGTAAGTCTTTAAACTTAAATTTGGTCAGAGTTTCTTTCGGTAAATGGACCATCATATCTCTCATCAGTGCTCTGTTTTGGAGAGCGTTTCCGGCCTCATAGGCAATTTGGTTCAGAAGTTTCTCTTCGTTCACCAGTTTAGCAACTTTTTCGTTAATTAGGGTTTTCCCTTTTAAAGAAACATTCCGAAAAACATTGTCATACATTTCTTGGGGCATTTGTTTTTTGAAACTATCCAATACCATTGCTACTTGTTCTTTGGTAAATTTACCGTTTAAGCGTTTGATAAAAACATTCGTAATTGTAGCGCGCATGTCTTCGGGGTTCATGCCTTTGCGAATGAGTTCGGTAATTTTTTGACGAGCAACTCACATTGCTTCTGCCTGTTTGCTTGTTTCTTTAATCGTCTTCATCACTGCTGCCCGACCTTCCTTAAAAGTCTTCACCATCGCGTCTTTAACTGGAGTTGGTCAATCTTTAATCTCTCGAGCAATTCGGTTTGATAGCGTTTTGAAAACTTTTGTTGGGTTGTCTAAAGCAACACGGTCCACAAGGTCGTTCAAAAGTCTTAAACTAATTAAACGATAATTATTGTCTAATTTTCAGCGTTTGGCGACTTCTTTGGGATAGTCTAAAACTTTATCAACTTTAGCAAATCCTTTTCCTTTGGTTAGTTTTATTTCTCGGGTTAAATAATCTTTATAAAAATTCAACCATCTTTTTCTTTGAATTTCACTATAGGCCTTAAAAGGTAAGTCTTTATTAAGGTCAACAAGAAGATGTTGGAATTCTTTTTTCAAAGCAAAACGGGTTGCTTCGTCGGTTTTACCATAGAGTTGTTTAATAACGGGGTTTTCAATCAAATCTGTAATTGCTTTTCGATACCCATCGTTTAATTTCACCGAAAAGTCATAAAACTTTGATAATGATGTCGTTTTACCCTGCATAAATTTAACCATTAAATCATCTAAATCTGCTAAATCTTTTTTAATCCCCGCAAATAGTTTATTGGCGCCTTTCCCTAATTTTCCTTCCATCCGTGCCAGAGTTGATTGCAAGGGGGCAGAAACACCTTCTTGCACAAAGGCGGCAACCCGAGGGTCTTTCAAAATCGTATCCATTGATTCCAACACATGTTTAGTTTGCGTTTTTTGTCAGGCCCTTTGCGCTTGCATAATTCGTTGTTTTGATACTCCACTGACTTTCATCATCTCCCGAAAATGCTCGTCAGCAACCAAAGACATTTGACCATTTTCCATCATTTCTTCTCATTGGGCAAAAACATTTGTTTTGTCGCCTCGCGAATATTCCAAATAATTCCCAAACTCTTTTCGGACTTTAGTCATTTCAATTTTAATTTCTGCTTTAGATAAACCTTGCTCTTTAAGTTGTTTAGTTGTTTTTTTTGCTCAAGCGTCTCATTGTTTTCCTTTCGCCACTCGTCGTAAACTAATAAACGCTCCCCCTTTGGTGCTTTTTTGAATTTGCGCCAACATTTCAATCGCTTCGGCATCTGTGATAGGGCGACCGAGTGTTTTTCGTAAAGCAATCACATCTTTCACATCAGCAATTGGACGAATTTCCGCGTATATTCCTTGTCCCCCTCGTAAACGCAGAGGTGAAGACTTTCCTTTATTTAATCAATCAGTAATTTTAAGTGCTTGGTTTCGGTCGGCAACTAATAGCGACCCGTTGGCGTCAAAACTATGACTGATTTGATAACCGCGTTGAAATGCTTGGTGTTCCACTGCTAATTTGTCAACAACTTGGCGATTAACAACATCTAAAATTTCGTCAAAAGTGGAGTCTGCCGATAAACCTGCTTTTCGAAATTGGGCAATATCTTCGGTAAATTTAATTTTGTTAAACATTTTAAGATATTTGGGGTCGGCTGCTTTGCCTTGTAGTCCTGCATAAATAATGTGGGTTCGTGCTTCAGTGATTTCGCGGAAGACTTTTCCCGTTTGAGCAACTTGGCTCATAAATTGTTGTTGTTCTTGGGCGATAGAAGTTAATATTTCTTTAGTTGGAGTGTCGGTTGCGAAACCAAATTGCATTTTGGCGGCGATATTGCGTGCTGCTTGGGAAACGCCACTTACTCTTGCTCCAAAAAAACGCAGAGTTGATAAAATAACGGGGTTTGTTGCTTTCACCGTTGATGCTCATTTTCCGAGGGGTTTGATAATATTCTTTCAAACGCGTTTCGGAATTCAAATTCCTGAAGCGCCTTTAATATATTTTCATTCTAAACTACCAACAAAACGACCTGCCTTATACAAACTTTCACTGGCGTTAAAGACCCCTTGATTGAGTGTTGCTGAAATTCTACCGAGGTCATCGGTTCCTGATAACCCTAAACCTTTTCCCATTGCTTTGAATTTTTTGATGCCTCCAAACCGTTTTGCCGTTCGGAGCGCTCCCCCTAACAACTCTTCACCGAGCATTGCTTGTTTAAGGGCTTCTGCTGTTTTCATTAATTTGGGGACACCCGATAAACGAGTTAACGCTGCTCCCCCTAAAGTCAATCAAGTTAAAGGGTCAAGCGCAACTGCTAAACCTAAATTGGCAAAAAATTTTCCAACCCCATTTCACGCGCTCGTGTCAATTCCTAAAGCGTCTGTTGGTTCTAAATCAGCACTTAATCCTAACGCTCCTTCAACCATGCGCACAAAAGGGTCTTCTCCTGTTCGGGCGCCTTCAGTAAATTGTAAGACTGCTTGTAGAGGGCGAGTTAAAATGGTAAAAGGTGTTTGTCATCAAACCACATTTCAGGCGGAGTCTTCTTTCAAAAAAGGTAAGACAGCAGTAATTCCCGAACGCTTTTTTGTCTCTGCTTCTCTACCAACCGTTAAAAAATACTTTAATTGGTTTTCTGCCAGTTTTTTATCTGCTTTTTGTTCTTTGGTTAAAGGTTCTTTGGGAATTTTTAAGGCCTCTAATTTTGGCGCTTTAGTTTCCAATTCAATTTTCGGAATTTTAATTTGGACAATGTTTTTTGATTTCGGCATTATACTATTCGCTTATCCTTGGGAATGTTAAGACGGTCATAAAGACCAGTTCAACTTTCTTCATAAGCCTTTTTTCCTTCAGTGGTTTTCTTAATTTGTTCTTGGTATTCTTGGGCTAATTCTTCTTTAGTTTCTCGTGTTAAGAGGTCATATTGAAGCACTTTACGGTCAAACCCTTTTTGAAAGGTTTGTAAATCTTCAAAAGATTGATTAATTTCTCGTAATTGACGAGTAAGGGAGGCACTCCCTGTTTTGTAATTTCCTAATAAATTGGTGAATTGACTTCTTGCTTGGGCTATTTGCACAGCATCGTTAAAACCCATTTGTTTTTGGACACTTGTGAGGTTGCGAAAATCAGTACTTAATGACCGGTAGTTTCGCACAAAATCTTTAATTTGACGAGTTTGATAGTCTTTAGCAGTTAATCGCTCTATCATTTTCTTTTCCGTGTCTAAATACGCCAGCACAGGGTTTAGTCCTGAAGCAGCGTCTAAACCAAGCGCCTTCATAACTTCGGATGGTTTTTCAGTTACTTTAGATTGGAGGTTTTTTCGCAATCGTTCAATGATATAGTTGGGGTTTAGGTTGTTTTCGGTAGGCATAGTATGTAAATTTAATAAATCGCTCTGAGAACGCCCCTAAATGGTGTTTAAGGACGCCTCAGTTCATTGACTATTCTTTCTTGTTGATAGTCAGTTTTTCAATTTTCTCAATTCAGTTGTTAATTTTGTCAGTTTTTCAAGTATAACTAAATACATTGAATAAAACTAACATAAATTTTAATACTGCAAGCGGAATATTTAAGAATGCTTTAAGCACATTTGTAAATTGTGTCATGATTATTTCTCCTTTCTTTTTAACTTCAAAAAATATTTAACAAGAACAACATTTTTCTTTATCTTTTGTCATTATTTTTCTTCCTTTCTTTTAATTCATTCCTTAATGAATTTAATATCTTCTTTAAGGGAATTAATTTCATTTTTAATAATTGTGGTATCAGCACAATTTTCGTTTAATTGGTGTTCTTTTTTCTTGCGGCCATTCATTGAGATACCAAAACCCCCAAATGACGCCCCCGCAACAATGAGCGCGATACCTATATTATCGTGTGTTGTTTTCTGTGTTGCTGTCCCAACATCAATAGCAATTAAGACAATTCCTAAAATGATAACAATCACTCCAAGAATTCCCATTATTATTTTCGTTCAGTCAATCGGTATTTTTTTCATTATTTTCGTTTTGCTGGTGCCTCTCCTGTTGATAACATTAAAACGCTATTTGATAATTTACAAACAACTTTATAAGTAATTTGGTCTGTTCCTTTAACTCTTAAACCTGTATCTCATGCTCGGGTATTTAAACCATTAACAAGTGTATAATTCTTATCATTTTTATCAAACTTCGTTGAATAATGGAGAATATCTCCTTCATTGTTTAATTCAATTTTTGAGATTTCATCGCCATTTTGATTGGTTTTAATTAACCCAATTTGTTCGTTTTCAAGGTAAATTTTATCAGTGTTGTTAATCATTTTCACTCCGTATTGACCGACATAAACTTCTTTAGTATCTTGTTGAATGCGCGTTTCTTGGGTTGCTTCATCATAAGTAATTGTTTTTGTTTTAGCGATTAATTTTTTGTTCGTTTGGGCTTGGGTATTCCCTAATTGATTATCGTCGTCAGTCGTCCTTAAATCACTTGTTTTGGGGTTGTCAGCAAAGTCATTCACATTCGTAAGGACAATACGGTAACCTAAATTTCCATCTCCCCGTGCTTGCCGACTAATTGGGTTTCAAACAGAGTTTTTAATCACCAACATATATGTGTATCCTGCTTCAAATTCAAATTCTTGGTCTGACGAAATATAATATTGCTGTTGTGTATCCCCCTGATATCTTTCTTCCAATGTTAAGGGAAATAACAATTCAAAACCTTCAATCTCACTGACTAAGGTTCCACTTCAATTTTCTTGTGTCGGTCATCGCGCTCATTGGATATCAATTTCGTCAGGAACTTCTTCCGAAAAAATCAGAGCACTTTTTCTTGGTTGAAAACCATATGACTTATGTGCTAATGCTCCGATATTTTCTTTCGTAATAATAATTCTCCCCGTATCGACATCAAAGTGTTCGGGTAATAAATGGGAATTAAGGTCAATAATCAAATCAGTATACCCATCACCATAATATAAATTTCCTTGAATTTGATTAATAGTAGTTATTGGTAATCATTCTAAAGTTGAATATTGCTCGAAATCTTTATAGAAAATTTGCTGACCATAACTTGTTTGGTCGACTGTTTCAAAAGGGTCAACAGTAACTCCAGTTCCTTGTTCTCCTTGAGGACCTGTTTCACCCTGAATTCCTTGAGGACCTGTTTCACCAGTATCACCCTGAATTCCTTGAGGACCAATTGGACCTGTATCTCCTTGAAGTCCTTGTTGTCCTCGTGCTCCTGCTGGACCAACATTTCCTTGAATTCCTTGGGGACCAATCGGACCGACGGGACCCGTTTCTCCTTGAATTCCTTGGGGACCTGTTGCGCCTGCTTCAGTTGGTAAGTTTTGAATATCTAATTTAATATCATCCAACGCTGAACCAACATCAGTTCGGGTATTTCCAATGCCATATTTAACATGAGAACTTTCAATCTCTCCATTATCGTAATTATGTTGAGTTTTGTCAATTAATGCTTTATTGACTTTATCTTGAGTATTTCCCAGTGGGTTATCAACTGTTCTAACTTCACTTGTTTTTGTAGCGTCAGAAAAGTCATTGACATTGGTAAGAGTAATACTGTAATCTAAGAACCCATTTCCCCGTGCTCGCCAACTAATCGGGTTTCAAACAGAGTTTTTAATGACGGGCATATATGTATATCCTGCTTCAAACTCAAACTCTTCGTCTGACGAAATATCATAAGCTTTTCGTGTATATTCTTCTAATATTAATTCCACTGTTAAAGGAAATAATAATTCAAAACCTTCAATATCGCTAACGGGACTTCCAATTCAAGTTCCTTGTGTCGTCGGTCATCGCGCTCATTGAATATCAACTTCGTCAGGAACTTTAGAGTGGAAGGTCAAATAACTTTTTCTTTCTTGAAAACCATATAAGTTATGCGCTAATGCCCCAATATTTTCTGGGGTAATAATAATTCGTCCAGTTTCATCATCAAAATGTTCTGGTAGTAAATGAGAATTAGGGTCAATCGTAAAAGAAATATTCCGAGAACCATAATATAAATCTCCTTGAATTGGATTAATATTAGTTAACGGTAATCATTCTAAAGCAGAATATTGCTCTAAATTGTTATAGTAAATTCGTCCTTTATAATTTGTTTGGTCGACGGTTTCAAAAGGGTCAACTTCAACTTCATTTTCTTGTAATGTTTTAATAGCACTTTCATGTTTTGTAAGAGCACTTGCGACTGTATTTCCACCTTCTTCAAGGGGAGTTTTTGTTGTTAATTCATCTGTTTTACGAATATTAATACTTTGAATTGTTACTTTATTATCTGCAATCGC
>JACSEB010000039.1_pt1 | contig 10330 bp, 10 predicted proteins | sample 8225501 | NCBI WGS metagenome assembly JACSEB01 (sample SAMN15704856, study PRJNA648150) | viral metagenome | isolation source: viral RNA from sea star tissue collected in USA, Olympic National Park, and... | host: Pisaster ochraceus | collected 2013
GGGTGTGTTTGGTGTTATTTCTTGAGAAGCATGTATATTTCCAGTTGATTGTGCGATATTTGCCTTACCAGAACCCATAACCCCAGCCATTTGAGCACCCATTCCTGTAAGCCCTCCCAACTGTCCATACTGCTGCTGAACCGCTTGCTGTAGTAATGCAGGACTAAATTGTGCAAGAGCTGCCTGTGTGTTACCGCCTCTAAGCCCACCAGTTGCTGAGGCCTGCCTCAACATTGCCTCTTCCCCTTGCTGTAAGGTATACTGAAACGCATCAGAATCTCTAATGTCTCCGAATGCTTCTTGTTGAGCTGCTCCACCTTTAAGCCCGGCGAGAACTCCTTGCTGTCCAAGGGCTTGTTCACCTGCTTGCACATAAGGGCTAAGATATTGATCTAGCTGCGCAGATGCTTGTTGATTGCCTTGTATCTGCGCATTTGCTGCACGTTTAGATGCAGCTGTACCAAAAAGCTCTTCAAAAAAATTCCATTTATCCATGTTATATGTGCCATCTGGATTCATTTTTGCCATAATCTACACCTTTTTAAAACTATACCTAATACACCATAATTATACAAGACCTTATTTTATCCTTTTCCAAAAGAACATATACCATATATCTCTCTGTGCTGTGTAAAAACTTTGGTAAGCTGTTAGTTCCCACACACCTTCAAATTTCATTTTTTCAGGCGTCAGCTCCTCTCTACCATCAGAAACATATATATACCCAACAGGAAAATCATGTGCGCCTGAAAGAGCGCGTTCAAGAGCTTTAATAGCCTGCTGATCGTCGCTACCAACTATATCTCTAATTTGCTTTCGAGACAGTCTCATTACCGCAACCCCTCCAACTCTGCTTCAATACAAGAAACAGCCAGGTATGCATCACTATCACCACTAAACTTTTGAATCCTGAAATTACGAAAAGAGCCTTGCTTTCTCCATACTATCCTTTTCAACCTATCTCCCCGATATCCTATACCTACACTTCTTTTCTGGCTCCACATTACTCCGTCCAAAGAATAGGAAGTATCAATAACCGGACTAGTTCCAAACGCAACACGCCCCGGCAACCCCACCAACTCCAAAGAATTTACAATAGCACCCTTAGAATTATTATATATTACTTTTGTACTGAATTCCCACTTAACAACACGCTCAAAATGACTACCAACTTCCTCTGACAAAACACCTAAATCTGAGGACTCAAGGTCTCCTACTTGCCAAGTGTCATAACACCATATAATATCTATGCCTCTAAAAGGTCTACCCTCCCCAGAATTCATTATATACCAAGTATGCTCTTTTACATTCTTGGAAGTGCCAAGATCAAAAACTAATGTCTTATCTGGAAGCCGTACCCACAAAAGAGCTTGACTTTTATAGGTAACTGTTTCTAAAACAACCTCAGAAAGCTGCTCCTCAGAATAATTACTAAGCATATCGTCGATCTCTTGAGTGCTTATCCTGCTTATAGTTCCCGCAGTAGCCATAAATATTCCCGGAGACTCTCCCACACCGCTGCCAAGAAAAGTAACTGTCGACTCATAAACAGTTACACAATGAGTACCTAAAGCTCCCCATCCAATTTGTGCGGACTCAATACGCGAAAAAGGAAATCCAGAAGTTCCTGTATTATCAAATACTTCAATAGTGTATCTATTTACAGCATATATCTCATTTTTCAATTTAACAAGAGCTACAATCGGGTCAGGGTCAATTTCTGAATCACCATAATTCAATACATTAACATTTTGATCTCCAGAAAGATTGTTCACAACTAAATACTTGCCATCAGTTGTCATAAAATAACCATCAATCCAAACAACATCTAAAACTTCTTTACGCTCAGTATTAACATCCTCATACACTGTATGCATATCAAAGTAGTAAAGTTTCTTTGCCGAAGCTATAGCTAGTTTATCTATTGAATATGCCATAGACACAGGCTTCCCATCGTCTTCTAAATATCCAACAGCATGCGTCTCTCCGTTTTTAAGTACTTTACAGAATGTATCTCCCATTACTCGATAATGTACGCCTTTCCAAACTATTGCCCCCCTACTTCTTCCCGGGCCTGTTCCTATCTTTACTATTCCCGATATTGGTTTCAAATATCCTTGGCTTATTCCTGTATCCAAAACAATTGGGCGCATGTTTATGGGATACGCTACCCCGTAATTTGCATTTTTATAATGTGCATACGTCCCTTTAATGATAGGTATTTTCATATATTATCCTATACGATACCACGATTGTGTTATACTGTCAAACATAAGCGTAAAAAATAAAGTACCAACCAACGATTCCGGTATGTTGATCAATGCTGCAGCCCTATTTCTACGTATATCTAATACAGCTATATCATGCGTACTAGTAACAATTATTTTTTGTTTATCCCTACAACTTGCTAAATCTGGAAGTATAATTTTATAGCTATTTACCACATCTTCTATATCAATAAGTAAATGAAAATCTGTACTTTTATTTGCAAAATCAGCTCCTATAGTAACAATAAACGGGCCATCAAGGCTAGGTCTTTCGAGCTGTGTCTGTATATCTAAAGTATGCCTTATATCTTCTAAAAACAATTTATGTATAGCAGAAAGCGATGTACGCCTCCATGTAGAATTAGCAGCATCCCATATTAAAACTTGATCTGTATTGCCCGGAGTCTCTTTTATCGTATAATTACATTCCAACATCAAGCTCTTCCTTTAATTCTAAATTCCTCGACTGCCAGCCCCTTTCGGTAAATTTGAAGGCTGCCTTTCTTTAGGTTGTACTGATAAGCCAAAAAGAGTGTTTAAAGCCTTCTTAGCGGTAATCAATACCTCCATAGGTACTTGTTTGCCGTATGTCGGAGCAATACGAATAGTAAGATTATATATTACTGCTTCATAGGCAAAATCAGGAATCTTTGAATCACTGTCTATATCAAACCCCTCCGAAGGGGTACTTATAGGATATCCTATATGTACCCCTTTAGAGGCCCATTGAGCTATCATCGCCTCAAGAATCCTTACACCTGTAGTAACTTCTTCCGGCGAAATATCAAACTCATAATCAGCTATCCCTATATTCGCAAGAGCAGCTGACACAAGCTCACTTTTTTTATAGCTCATCTATTAGAATCCTGCTTTAATTAGTTCATCTGGTTCCACCTCTGGTTCCACCTCTGGTTCTGGCTCTGGCTCTGGCTCTGGTTCCACCTCTGGCTCCTTACGTTTCTGCCCAGTAGCCTCAGGCCTAGGTATAAGCTCAGATTCAGTCTTCTCTTTAGGAAAAAGAGCAAGACTGAAATCATCAATATACCCATCCTTCTCTAGCCTCTCCTGTTCCGCACCATTGCTTACAGTCTCACAATCATAAGCAATGGTATGCTTTACATTCCGGAACACCTTTTTACCATTCTCTGTTTTCTTATACATTACCCTTGGATATTTCTTTGTTGCCATTAAATACCTCCTTATACTTGATTAAACAGCAGAATGCCTGTTTGTTCAGGCGCAAGATTCGACACTCCGAATATGGTATCTACACGGTACTTGGTTCGCATATTATTGATATCATATTGTTTTGTGAATGTAATCTCAATACCTGTACTAGTGGTTCCTCTCAGTACACCAACTCCTGCATCACTAGGAACCATGTACCGTCCGGGAAGAATCTCCATTGCTTCTTTCATCCAGAAAGGATTTACGGACGCATCCGCAGTATTTAGCCACACTAAAGCTTTACCAATAGCCGGGTCTTTTACAACAACATTCTGATATGCCAACTCGCTTTGATCAGCTGATGCTTTCCCTGCATTAGTGGTTGTGTCATATGTCCCGCCTCTCGAAGGGTCTACAATAGGTGGTGATATTTCAAGACTTGTACCTCCTGTAGGAACACTTACAACCCTAAAAGTCTTGAGATTCCTTGTATTCTGCTTGGTAATATGATGTACAGCATAAACATCCTCAATAGTAAAACAATCACCTGCCTTTACACCCGCTGTACCACCCTTAACTGCAATGACATCTGTACGATTATCTACATTAAGACGTTCCTCTGTAGTGGGGTTAGTAGTAGTTGCCTTAGGTGTATAATAGAAAGGGTCATCACCAGCACCAATAGCAACAGTAGAAAGAGTGTCAGCAGATACTCCACTCCCGGCTGCAGTGTCCAAAGTCATGGAGTAGTCCAACTTATATGCATTAAGCGACGCTATTTTACCAATATAGGATTCTTCCATAGCTTTCTGAGTCTTACCTGCAACCGTATCCCGTCGCGCAAGGTCTGCTGCAATACTATTATAATCCTCAGTACACAATGCAAGAACTTTATTCTTCCCGTGAATCCCTTGGGCATTCATAATAGTTTCAATTTCTGCTATGTTTGCATATCCTGTTGCTGGGCCTTTTATAGGTACAACCAATGTACCGCTCATACAAGCCTTGTTAAGTATTGCAATATTGACATCAGAAGACAGCCTTTGCTGAGCAGCAATTCCAAGGCGATCGTTTTGAAGAGCATCCCTAAGTTCCAACGCGCTCATAACCCAAGGAACCGACTTCTTGATACTGATTCGCGCAGGTACAGAAAGCTGAGTCTTCTCTTTAAAATTACCTGTCTGGTCTTCCCCATCATAACTAGCCATGATATACGGAACAGGTCGCCACATAGTGGTATTTTCTGTTCGCTCCATCATAGCTTGATCTGTTTTAAAGTTGCTAACATTATGAGACATGATTTCAGCATCTTCAAACCCTTCAAGCATAGCTTCAAAAGCTACTTTTTCCTCTTTATTAAAACTATTATCCGGCATAGTATTACCTTATTCCTTTATTTGTCCTTTAGAGTACGCTTATAAGCTTGAAGCTTCGTGTACTCCCCTGTTACCTCTGCTTCCTTACGAAGCTTTTCCAACGTAGTGTCTGATTTAACACTTGTTGACTTTTTACCTGCAACCCTCTTTTCAGGAGCAGGTGCCTTCTTTTTCTGTTTTGTACTCAATCGAGCCTCCAACATCCCTACTTTAACCGCAAAATCGATAGGGTCTTTAATCTTTTCCAACGCCTCAAGCGAATCAGGACTTCTGCCTAAGTAGTAGACCAACAAAGCAGCATCATTTGCACCATTCAAAATGATGTTTTGCTGTGTATTGTTAAGTACAGATACAACATAGTCCTCAGAATCATTAAAGTCCTTGAAAGCATGCGTTTTTTGCTGTACTGCATACTTAGTCCTTTTTTCTGTCCAATGTGCTTGCTGTTTCTGCAATTCAACATCTTTCTGTTGCTTTTGCAAATTCGCTTTCTGTACTTTTTCGGCATATTCAGAATATGCCTTACTAAACTTCTCTTCCTCATAATTAAAGTCTTCAAGCTTAGGTGCTTCACCAACCACAATATCAGCAGGTTCTGGCTTCTCTGCTAATTTTTCTTCCAGTTGTTTCTGTAACCTACCTATGACCTTCTGCTGCTCTCGGTTCTTCTTGCGTACTTCTGCTACCCATGCCGGAGCTTTTTCAGTAGTTTTGTTTTCTTCCTCAACGTCGGCATTGCTTTCTTCCTCAACGTCGGCTTCACTTGACTCTGACTCATCGGCATTACTTTCTTCCTCAACGTCGCCAGCAGTCTCTGTGTTTTCTTCTTCAACACTACTTTCTTGTTCTTCGACACTTTCTTGTTCATCATTATCTAATGTGAATTCATCTATGTCCATACCCTATACCCCTATTTTTGCTTTTTTTTGTCTATTTCTATTTTTGCCCGGGCTTCCGCTGCTTTTTGCTGTGCAGAAACCGCATCTACTACTGCCTTTAAGTCATCCCGACTAATTCCCGCTAATACTTCGGCTGCTTTAGCCTTCTTTAGCTCAGAATCACTTAAAATCTCTTGTATCTTTGCTTGCTCACTTGTCGCCTTTGCTCTTGCCTCCTCTGCCATTGCAAGAAGTGCTTGATCGTTTGCACTTGGTTGCTTGTTCTTTTCCATAGCTTCTGCTTCTTCTTTAGTAGGTGTCAACACTCCCATCTCAACAAGCTGCTTCCGAAAATACTCTCGAGTCTGCGACATCCCATCTCCTTCCATATTCAAAAGAATCATGGATTGAAGAACTTTCTGCGTCTGCGGGTCTTGTGTTATTTGCAACAAAGGAATCAAAGAATTAACCGTTGACTCTCTTTGTGAAGATGACGAAGGCCCAACATCGACTGTAACATCAAAAGAAGCTTTTGTTAAGTCGTTTTTAGTCTCTATTTCACCATTTTTAGATAATCCTGACTGACCCAGTGCTACTTGGTCACTCTGACCCAAGGAATCGTATGTTTTCATTTTCCTGTCTTTTTCTGTATATAACTCTCGGGCCATAGAAAGCCATATCTGTCCTGTTCGATGTATAGCCTTTGAAAAATTAGACATATATATAAATGCCTGTCCATCAATTCGTTTTTGCACCATTTCGTGCGCTTTTCCAGAAACATGAGAAACAATTTTATCTGCCTCCCCTGAGTTCCCTAGAAGCTCTTTTGTATCAATATCTACAATTTGCATAAGAGCTGAAAGTGCTTGAGGAATATCCGGTGCTTTTGTATATCCCAAAGGCCCTGACGGCATCTCATTACCATCTGGGCCAGTTATAGGGTTAACCAAAAGATATGGAAGATTTTTGATATTGTCATCTGACCAGTCTTTTTCATGCCCAACAATTTGCTCAGCACTGAATATAGGTTTTTCTACGGGAGAAATAGATGATATTTCTGCCAGCTTACTGGTTAACATATTTTTAAGGCGTTGTGTATCTTTTACAAGGCGTACGTGGCCCATTACCCGCTCCACTGAATCAACAACCCATCTTTTCCCATATACCGGAACAATAGGAATGTGCTTTCCGGCAAGTACTCCACAATCCTCAAGAACTTTACTTCCGGAAATAATGTATTTATGTATTTTTTTCCTTTTAACCACCTTTGTAGAAATGCGCATCTTCCCTTCGGCTGCCAACCTGTCTTTTAAATCCGCATCTTCAAAGTCTGCTTCTGAATACCATTCAGAATCTCCTAAAAGATTCTCATACTCAAAATTTTTTTCTTTCTGCAACTCTACTTTATAATATTCTGCAATATACACAACGTCGGGAGTACTCCAACTAAATGACTCAGCAGTTCCGACGTTTTTAGGCATTGTGCTGGGGTCATCTCCCCATTCTTCTTCATAATCTTCGGGAGTCATAGCATAAAGAACAAAGCAATATTTTGCATCTGACTTGTCTTGTTTCCGGGAATCCAGATCAAAGAACACACACATATCCGCATCATATATAGGCTCAAAACGTATTCTTTGTCGCGTATCTTCATCATCTTCATCATCTTCATATTCCGAAACAAGTCTAAAAGCACCGAACCCACCTCCAACAGCTTCTTCAAAAGCATTATCATATGCTTCTTGAGCGGATGAATCCTGCTCGTCGGAACGAAAAAGACCATCACACGCATCCGCAAGACTGTCGCCAGAAGAGCCGTCTTTAGTTATAAAATTTACAGATATTCTATTATTTCGATATTCGTTAATTATTTTAATTACTGCTAAATGGACTTTATTGACCTCAAACTTAGGTTTATTTTCAAACTGTTCTTCAAGATTTCCCTCCCACTGCGCACCGGAAATAGAGTAAAATTTCCTGTCCTCTAAACACTGCTCCCGCTCTTTTTTCACAGCAGTCTGTATACGATTAAAATCTTGAAGTATACGCTCATGAAACCCTTTCAACTTATTACTCATTTTACCACCTGTTCGCAATAGGCAACGTTCTTGTTTTATATTTGTTTTGCCTACGCTCTATTTTAGCGATTTTGATATGTAAACTCATCATATATCGAATAGCATCAATACTGTGATTATCCTTATCCGGGAATTTTGAGATAACTTGCCCTTGCCTATCTACATTAAGAGCATAGTTGATAAATTCTTTTGCTGCCAAAGGACATCGCACTGAATCTATGATGATTTCTTCTAAATCCTGTAAATATTTGGTACCGTGTTCAACAGAACCCGGAGCTGCCTCCGAAGCAATAACATTTACTTTATACTCATCCCGCAATTCATCGATTGTTTTAGGTTCATGAGGGTCGCACATCGTAACTTCTGATCTTTGATCATCTGAAAGAAAAGAAGCGAATCGTGAATTTTTTATCCCAATACCCGATACCTCAAAAAATATATACAACTTTTTCTTTTTAGCATCAAAATGCCCTTGTTCAAAACATAGCGGGTCGGCTGCATACCCAAAGTCCAAGCCTTGATTTATTCTGTCAAATTGCGCAATTTCTTTTGTTGATATAGGCCTCAACGTTATATTCTTGAATACTTCCAACCCTGTTCCTGTCTCAAGACCTAAATACTCATGCTCATACGCTGCTTTATTTGTTTTCTTTAGGTGCATGGCATTAGTTATAAATGTCTCACCTAACCAATCTTTTGAAACAGTTCTAAAATCAGAATGATGTACTGCCCTTCCTTCTTTCTGTATTTTCGTCTCTACATTTACCCAGCTTCTCGCACACTTGGGTGGGTTATAAGAAAAAAAAGCTGTTTGTGGCTTCGTAGTTCCTCGAAAAATCGATTGAATAATATTCCTGATCTCTTCAACCCCTCCAAACTGATCAACTTCTTCAAACCATGCAAACTTACGGTATCCTGTTGGAATAGCCATTGATTTTATCTTTTTAGGGTTGTCGGCACCTTTAAATAAAATTACCTGTCCTGTTGGCTCATATGTGATTTTAAACGGTGAGACCTGCTCTCTAAACAAATGTGTCCATCCCAATGTATTTATTGCCCATAGCAACTGCCCGAACACAGAATCTCTTATTTCATTTTCAAAACGCCTAAACACAATGACATTTGCTTCCGGGTCTTTAACAATCCCGATTATAATAGCAATACTTATAAAACTGGATTTTGTGGAGCCACGGCCTCCTTTAAGCCATGCCTCGGTAATAAGTGTATCGCTATCGGGCAATAGTTGTAAGTACAGGTCGTAAAAATGAGGAGCAATTATTTTAGACAGTCGCTTTTGATTCTCTTCATTACTCATCAATTTTTATCTTCTTACTCCTTTCTTTTACTTTAGTACTTATATCATCAACTATCAAGACTTGACTAGTAATAGCAACCTCTTTTTTTTCCACAAACATCTGCCCATACTTTGCAAGATACTCTGATGCTTTAAGTCTATCAGCATTTTTTGCGGAATCATTATCACGAACCGATCTCCAAAAACGCACATTTCCAAGAAGTGTTTGTTCGTGTGGCCCCAGATTTTCTTGGGCGTATATCTCCATCGCATTCTTTACTTTTTGCTTTTTCAAGAGTACACATGCTTTAGAAGAGGCTGATTTTCTGTTGCTACTGTTTGTTGCTCGCATGTATGCTGCTGTACCGTTAAAATCCAGCAAATACTCTTTTACAAAGGCCTTTTCTACTTTTGTAAGCGTCTTTGCCTGCTCTATATGTGTCATTTTCCTACTCCAATACTGCGACACTACCATGCTTATTCTAAAATAGCAAGCCCTAAAATACGTAAAATAAAGCCCAAAAACATCACATTTCACCATTTACACTTATACACTTTGAGGGTACTTTCCAGGACTTTTCCCTAGGGTGAAAAAAGATTTTTGGTTATTTTTTCTCTCTAAGAGACTCTCGGAAAATCGGAAAAAACGTATATGTGTAAATCCAGATAAAAGTTAACCCCTACGAATCTTTTTCAATATCCCCTTGGAATAATCTTGGTAAGAACTATTCTTACTTTTAAAATGTAAAAATCTGGTTCTGTCGGGAAAATGTGTTGGTAAGAAGTTTTCTTACTATTTACTACTGCGAAAATTGCTGGCTCAGTTTCTTGGTCTTTCTGAAAGACGTGAAGAGGGGTACAGGCTGCAAATAGGCTATAAGTGGTACTTAAAGGCGTTGTATGTGTTTTTAAGAGCTTAAAAAGAGAATACTGATTTGGTAAGAACTACTCTGACCAATATATTTTAGAGGGTCTGTCGGGAGCGAGGTCGCAATATCAAACTCCTATTCAAAAGCATTTGGGGTATAACCCCCCGTCGTGTGCGACGCTCCAAACATTGTGAATCAAGCACTATGACCGGCTATAGTGCGGTGTTTCCATTATGTTTATTTTTAACTTAAAAATAAATATGTTCACTTTCTTTTTTTACTCCAAAAGATTCAGAGTTGCATTCTACCCTGACCGGCCAGATTCCGTGAAATATTTTTCATTTATTTTTTCTTTTCTCTTGACACGTAAATCCGTGCGTGCTACAATCGCTCCCCCAAAC
>JACSEB010000041.1_pt1 | contig 10071 bp, 6 predicted proteins | sample 8225501 | NCBI WGS metagenome assembly JACSEB01 (sample SAMN15704856, study PRJNA648150) | viral metagenome | isolation source: viral RNA from sea star tissue collected in USA, Olympic National Park, and... | host: Pisaster ochraceus | collected 2013
CATTCCAAGTTCCGCTGTATCTACTTCTATAATACATACCTGTATTATTGGTAGAGTAAGGAATAGCAAACTGCGTCATATTACCATCATTATCATAGCCAGCATATTCCCAAGAAAATGGGTGGTAATATTCACCGCCAGCAGGTCCGTTAGTTGCGTTACCTCTTAACAACGTGTGACCATTACCAGACCTAGCATTTGTGCTATCGTTCCAGTCTAGAGTTCCGCTAGTTGTTAGTGCTCCAAAACCTCCGTATATTTGCCCATTAATAAAAGCTTTTCCATCCACATGTAGTTTCTCTACAGGACTAGTTGTTCCGATCCCGACGTTACCGCCGTTGAAATATGAGTCTCCATTTGTATCTATTTTAACCTTTTGAACTTCATCTCCGTCATACATTCCAAGATTAGCTGCATTACCACTTTGTCCAACTTTAAAATTAAAACGCTGCTCTCCATTATCAGCTCTAAATCTAATGTGCTTATCAATATCACCATTTCCCGTAGCTGAGTTTGTTAAGATATCTAGTCTAGCTGTAGGACTATCAGTACCTATACCGACGTTGCCTGAGGATTGTACGTTAAACAAGTTGCCTGCAGTTCCACCAAAAGATGTTACATTAACAAGGTTTGCTGTTTGCCCATTTTTTGAAAGGATTGATAAAGGTATATGTGATGTGGCTGAAGGATTAATTTCTAAAACTCCAGTTCCATTAAACCCGTAGCTGCTATTAATTTGAAATCCGTTATCACTAATTGCTCCACCGCCTCCTGATATTACAAGTTTAGCCCCAGGAGCAGTCGTCCCGATACCGACGTTGCCGTTGTTTAGTATACGTATTCTATCACTACTACCTGTTTGAAAACTTAATTGTTGAGCTGATTGATTTGCTCCAATATAACCAATAGCTGAAGTTGGATCAACCCATAAGTCTAATCGTTTATTACTAGCGGAATCTTCTTCAATTCTTATCCAAGGTGCACTACTTCTAACTACTAATTGTTTGGCAGGACTAGTCGTCCCAATCCCTACGTTACCCGAATTACTATTATATATACTGTTACCACTAGTAACCCAGAGACCTGTTCCAGGCACCGAGTTAGCGTCAACCCAGTCTATACCTGTTGAAGTTGTTGATAATATTTGACCTTCGCTTCCTCTATTATTATTACTGTCTAATAGGTATTTAGTTGAATATGTTTTTCCTGTACTCATTTAATATGTATTTCTTACTATGTTAACCCATTCGTATGTTGAACTACCTGTTTGCATACACATATCTGCGTAGCTTGCGTCTTCTTCTGTTACTTCTATTACTGATACGTTGTCTATTGAGCCGTCAAAACCATTCCAACCTAAAAATCTAAATACATTAGCAGTTGTTGCGGTAAATGTTACATCTACTTCAGTATCGCTTGTATATACAGTACCGCTTGTAAAGTTATCTATTCTTACATTACCAGTTGTTACATTTGTAATACTTGCTTTTACTCTATAAGTTTTACCAACAACAGATATTAATGATGATTGTGTTAAGTAAGATAAATCTGTTCCACTTTTTGTTACTTTACCATCTCCATAACTCCATCCACTTCCTAAAGTCCAATCACTATTAATTGAAAAATCTCCATTAGTAACTAACTCTTCCCCATCAACCTCTACATATTCTGTATCAGTTCTATATCTCATTGTACCTACTTTATCTGCTGAAGCTGTATCTGTATCATCACCTATCTTTACTCCTCCATCTACATCTAATTTAGATTTAGGGTCTGTCGTTCCGATACCTACGTTACCTGATGAGCTAATACGCATTCTCTGCGAGCCAGCAGTGTTGAATTCCATATAGTCGTCTTCATGCTTGTACGTTATTTGACCTCTATAGGTATCAGCGCCAGTTCCATCACCAAACAGTATATACCCGTAACCAGTTGTCGATGTTAGTATGTTTATACCATTCTGGCTATCTGTGAAATTACCTACATGAATTTTTGTTCCAGTATATCCCCCTGTTGTGTTACCTACAAGTAGGTTTCCAGCTGAGGTAATACGCATTCTCTCGGTTGAGGTTGGATACGAAGTATTAGATACTCCAAAGACCATAGCATTATAAGCATGAAGCTCTAGGTCATTATTGTCTCTAGCTATTGTTGCACCACCATTAGTGAAATATAATATATGGGAATCATTGTTTGTACCATTTCCCATTAATCTTATAGCACCATTTACATCTAGTTTATTAGATGGAGAACTTGTTCCGATACCAACGTTGCCTGATGAATCAATGCGCATTCTTTCATCTGCATTTCCAGTAGAAAAAGAAATACTGCTATTGGTTTTAGCTGTTCCCATTTCCAATACCCTAGAACTATATTTCCATCTTAAGTAAGCTGCAAAATTATCGCTTGGCGATGTCCAAACTAAACCTGCGTTAGCCGAATCTGGATTTAAAAATCTTAAATAGTTAGTTGTATCACTTTCTATTATAGCAGATGTTCCAGTGTCCACAGAGCTTACTCCTGAGTCACCTGATTTTGCATGTAACTTTGCTAAAGGGCTAGTTGTTCCGATTCCTACGTTTTTATCTGTGTCTATAATAACAGCAGTTGAATTGTTTTGGACAAGTGCAACTTGAGTATTTGAATCAGAACCTATTCTTGTAGTATTACCTTCTTGTTGGAATATACCAGCACCAGCATTTGTATCGTTTAAATAAATGTACGGATTAGATGCGTTTGCTACTGTTATATTAGTGCCGTTTACTGTTACATTTCCTGCAAAAGTTGCAGCAGTACCATATATTGTTCCTGAAGAGTAAATGTTTCTCCAAGCTAAAGTTGTACTATGACCTAAATCATACGCATTATGAGTACTTGGATAAACTTTACCGTTTACATCAATATTCATAACGTGGGTTCCCCCTGCGTGAAATTTTAAATTTTGATTAGTAGCATATAAATCTTCTAATAATGTTACGTCACCTGCAAAAGTTGCGTTACCAGAAGTATCTATATCAAAACGTGTAGTCCAAGTTCCACTTTCTCTTGACGCTAAAACAAATTGTCCTGATGTAGCATACATTCTATATGAATCATCTGTGCTTGAGCCAGAGGTGCCAAGGTATAGTTGACCTCCAGACAAATAAACATTATCAGTAAAGTGTGCTGTTTGGGATGTTACTAGACCTGTTGAGGTTGTTATGTTACCTGCAAAAGTTGCGTTTTGTGAAGCATCTATTGTAAGGGCAGTTGTTCCATTTGTTCTTAAATATAAAGGAACAGAAGTAATTGAACCAATATTCATTTCAGTTGTACGAGTTTGAATACGACCTAATAAAGTAGTTCCATCATTTTCATACATATTAATTTCTGCAATATCATCTGAAGAACGACCATTAACCCTTAATCCTATTGCATTAGAATCTGAGTTTACTGTTAAATTACCTGTAAAAGTTGCATTATCCCCGTTAACTGTTATAGGCGCATTAGTTAAAGTATTTGACGTACCAGAACCTGACCACATTGTTACTTTTTGCCCAGTACCAGTTCCATCTAAAACAGATGAGTTGTCTACTTTCTCCCAAGCGTCTGTAGCGCCTTGCTCTACGAATACAGCCCAGTCACCAACTTTCCAGTCAGTGATACCGTCTAAGTTAGTTGAACCATCTGTTGATACTATATAGAAATGACCTGTTGTACCAGATCCACTTGTAAGTGTTGGTGTGTTTGTAGATGCATTCCAAGTTCCTTGAAATACTAAACCTGCAGGTATTGTACCTATTAAGTTTTGTACAAAGGCTGTAGTAGCTACTGTAGTGTCGTTTGTTGCGTTTGCTTTTGTTGTAGCTGTAGTCGCTGTATTAATTGTACCGTTTAAATCACCAGAAAAAGTAGTTGCGGCTGCAGTTCCTGTTACAATAACTCCTGTGCTTGTAGTTTCAAACTTTTTAGTACCATTATGATATAACGCAACTTGTCCATCAGCAGCGCCATACATAAAAAACTCGTCTCCTGCGGATTTCAATTGTAGATCAGTGCCTACTAGTATTAAACTACCCGCTCCAGTATCTTTAACATAACTATTACTTCCGTCGTGGTATATTTGAAGGTCGTTGCTGTCACCTATATAAAGACGACCAGCATCTGCAAACTTTATTTGACCACCACCCATTATTAAGTTCGCGTTTGCTTGGTTGCTTATGTTTTTGTAGAACTTAATGTTTCCATCTCCACCATCCAAAGTTAGATAAGCGGTGTTACCTCCAGAGCCATCATCACATTTAAACACTATATCTTTATCGTCAGCATAGTTTATAATTTCTAAATCGCCTGTACTATTTTGTATATAACTATGTGACCCGCTGTGGAACAACTCTAAATCTTGACCCGCTCCTAGTTTTATATTTTTGTTATCTGGCAAACTTACATTTCCTGCAAAAGTTGCGTTACCTGATGGGTCAAGGTAAAAATCATTTGCTACTCCTGCTCTACCTATTGTAAAGTAACCATTGGTTCCTGCAATTAAAGTCCAGTTAGGAGTTCCTGATGTATTACTTTGCATAAACAGTTGAGGTGTAGCTTGACCTGTTAAAGTTAAATACCCATTTGCTGTTACATCACCTTCAAAAGATGCGTCTCCATCTACTTCCAGTCCAACACCATTTATTAACTTTAAATCCGTGCCTGTTTGTCTAGATACTATAAGGTTAGAACCTCCGCTTTTTACAGCTGTTTCTATAAGGCCATCTTCTGTGCCATCTGTAACATCAGATATCTTAGCTGTTATTTTAGCATATACTATTTCTTGACCAGCGTCGTTTTCTCCTTTGAATTTTAATTGACCTAAATAATCCCCGTTAGCAGGAGAGGAACTATCTCTTTTAAGCACAAACACCGGAGCTGCGGAACTAGAGGCGTCGTCGTTACGGATTATCATAGAATCACCTGTACCAGTAGTTGATATATCTAACTTAGCCCCAGGGCTAGTCGTTCCAATCCCTACGTTACCGCTCGGTATTGTAACATTACTATAAGTCGCATTCCCGACAGTAAGACTCCTATTCGATACAGCCGTGCTTGGGGATTGTAACAATATTGTATTATTTTTATTGTCACGAATCATATATTCGGAGTCGATGCCTACTGAACCACCAGACACCTGTAACCTATTTAAAGGACTAGGCGTTCCAATCCCCACGTTACCTGAACTAGCAATACGCATAAATTCATTAGGTCCATTCTCAAACTTAATAAAAGCACCATTAATTTCTACATTACCCCATCTAGCGCCATTATAACCTATAAGAAGTGAAGCAAAATTATCTTGTTCAGGTGCTAAATATGAATTAGATCTACTAAAAAATACACCTTGTCCTCTGTATTTTGCGTAAGAATCATCTGTATGTACTACTTTTATAATACCATCAACCTCTAGCTTCTCGCTAGGGCTAGTCGTCCCAATCCCGACGTTGCCGTTAGTTTCAATATACATAGAAGGTGAATCTATACTGTCAGCATTTGTAGCGTTAACTTGAAATCTTAAAGCGTCTGTACTTGATATACCGCCACCATACCCAGTATAATTTGCTAATAATGATACAGAATCTCCACTTGTTCTTTTAACTCTTATACCACTTGACCCCGCATAATTTGATTCCACTTCTACCCCTATTAAGCTAGAGCTTGTAACATCTAAAGGATAACTTGGACTAGTAGTTCCGATACCTACGTTACCTGTATTTATATAACTGTTTGAACCAGCTCTACTATCAAATCTAATGTCTCCATTGTCCCCTAAAAGATTGAAATCAGTACCTGTACCTGTAGGGTTAAGGTACGCCTTTTCTACATTCGTGCCTTCACTCCATCCCTGTATTCCATCTACATCTAGTAACCTGCTAGGACTAGTCGTTCCTATACCCATACGTTCATTTGGCTCATCTATGTAAACTGTATCTGAAACTATAGTATTTCCATCACCTACCCATATTCTACCTTCTGGTAAGTTAGGCACGTCGTTTGTACGCATTATAGCCGATACAACAAAATTACCGTCAGATGAAGTACTCACTCTGCCTACTTGACCAACGTTTTGTATTAAGTTTGTAGATCCAGTTGGCTTTGTTATAGTTAGTGATGAACCTGAGCTACCACCTGCTTTAACATATATTGTGTCATTTTCAGTTGTAGTTTGACCGTCTATAGGTGTCGTAACTAGGTTTCTAAGCTTACCAGCTGTTACAGCAGTACCTTCACCATTGTCTAGTAAATCTTGTTCTAGTAGACCAACGCAAGGCATTTTACTTGAGTCACTAGCGTCGCATAGACCAACTTCAAGCCTAGCGGAAGCACCAACTGAGCCTATTATGTACACAGGGTCTCCTTTAACCAAAGCGGTTCCTTCGCCGTTTTTAACAAGAATTGAAACCCTTTCAGCAGAACCAGAGACTAAAGTGCTTTGATCTATCCAATCAACTTGACTACCAGTTGAAGCAAGTATTTGACCGCTGCTTCCTACCTGACCGTCTTTATCTTTTATACCAGCCTGTACTTCTATATCGCTTTTAAACTTCATGTACTAAATTTTATTATTACTACCCTATCTTCTGTACCAAAACTCTAACGCTATTAGTTGGTGTTGCAGCAAATGTAATTGTTGCCTCAGAAGTAGATCCTCTTTCAACATCTGCATAAACAGTTTCATCGGTTGTTACATCGTAAAGCTGTATAATAACATCCTTAGTACCTAAGCTATGAGTTATGGTTGCCGTATCTGTTATTGTTACCGCATATGTGTTTGAAGAATTTGTATCTGTGTTTGTTACAGTTGCCGTACCTGATGCATAAGCAACACTTATTCCAGTACCGGCATTTACATTACCAATACCTACCGTTGTAAGATCCGCAAGGTCAATGTTATTTTGTACTGTTGTCCATTCTGCTAATGTGGTTGGTGCATTATTGTTAGCTATAAGCACATCACCTACTCTTACTTGCTCTGTGAAGAATAAACCATCTGCTGTAACCGTATATGTCCATCCAGTTTTAATAGCTGAACTCGGTGAAGAATCTAAGTCTGGTGTATTTGTTGCTGCATCATATCCACCTTGATAGCTTAATGCTCCTGTTACTGCTTGATCAACATAATGCTTTGAAGCCGCGTCTGTATCAGCTGACGGTACTTGTGGTATTGTTAACTGACCAGCAACACTTGATTGCCCGGTTCCAGACACTGTTAATTCGCCTGCTAGATCTATACTATCATCTAAATTTACTGTTACCGTATCGGTTGCACCTACAACTGTGGTTATATTAGTACCTCCGGCTATATCTAAAGTATTTCCGCTATCTATTGTTTGATCAGTTCCTGAATCAGCTGTTACACTAAATGTATAAGCTTCAGCGGAGGGCATTGTAACTGTTTTAACATTTAAAGCAGTTATGTGACCTGTTGTATTTGTTGTTACAGAATCTACAACTGTAAACGTACCTGCGTAACCAGGAGAGTCTGTAGATGTTGTATCTGTTCTAGTTGTTAAATCGTGATTAACAATAGGTACTGGCCCTGTTTGATCTGTTACATTTATATAAGTACCTCCCTGTACTTCAGTTACATCTCCAAAAGGAATTGTTGCCCATGTATTATCTTTAGTTAAAAACCTAGACGCTGAAGTAGAAGTGCCATCAACCGCTGATAAGTCTACAGTATATGCTCTTTTTATCGATGTTCCTCCATTAGTCAGACTTACAAATGTACCGTTTGCAAAATCAGTTTGAACTAAACTTACCCAAGTGTCTGTTGCATTGGAATAGTACCTAGCTATTGTATCGCTACTGTCAAAGTATATCTGAGCCGCTGCAGCTGTTGGTGCCGTACCGGTGATATGTAGCTTAGCGTTCTGTAATTGATTATCGCTAAGATTAATGTTATTTAAAAAAGGTATTGCCATAATTAGTTCATATATGCTTTGCCTGATTCAGCAGAAGCGAAGGTTATTGTTAAATTGTTTTCATCGATGTATACTATATCTCCGTAACCTTTCTGCCCGGTGGACAAAACCATAGTTACAGAAGGAAATTTATCTAGGTTATGCTGAACAGTCCACGTTGCACTAGCTCCTGCTTGCACAAATGTATACGTTTCGTTCGCTCTAGCCCAAACGTTGTCTCCTCGTAGGAATGTAGTATTATCAGGCGTACCAGTAGCTGACAATGATGCTGTAACCTCTACGTTACCTGTTTGAGGCGTCGTAGGTGTCATATCTATAAACTCAGTATCAAGAGCTCTAACACTATCAACACCTGTAGCACCGAGTTCTAAATAAAAGTTTACAAGAGTGTAATAGTGATCCATATCTATAGATCCATTACCTCCTAAATATTCTAATGTTAATGTATAAAAGTTAGTTGTACCAATTTGCGTGTACCCTCTCATTATATAATGCCCAAATGAACCTTTACCGGCTACATCTTGGAATAGTACTTGTTCATCTACTAAATACTCTAAGAAAGGTGAAACAATCTGACCAGAGAGGTCCATGTTTGATATAACTATAGACGTAATACTTGACCAAGGTGTGTCATCACCGCTTCCGGCTGCAAAAGCAAAAGTACCTGCTTTAAATGAAGGGTCTTGTACAAACTGATAGTTCATCCGACCGGCAATTGCCACTTTACCGTTTATATTCAGGTAGTCCGCTACTGCTTTAGCCGTATACTGCTTCGTTTGTCTATTGACGGAATCAGTTCCAACCCAAGCATCTGTATCAGTTATAGTCTGATCGTAAGGATATGAATATATTATTGCCATGTTTATTTTTTATTTTGTCTTCTTTCTGCCTTAGTACCGTCTTTTTTACTCTTACCCTGCGTTCCACCTCTGTTATGAGACGATGTAACACATTTTTTAGTATTATGGTCGTAGTCTTGACCTTTAGGACAGTCTATTCTTTGGCTTTCTGCTTTCATTTTTCTTCTTCTGTCTGTCATAGCATATTTAAGGTCTCTTATTGCCTTAGCTTTAGCTGCTGCTGGACTTAGTTTTTGCTTCGGTCCGCCTTTTCTTCTTGGTTTTGCCATAATACCGTTTTAGTATACTCTATATACTTACTCGAAAACGCTTATTTTTACAAATTTAGCAGCATATACTTATATAGTGTGACAATAGCCTATTACTATCTAATATAACTAGCTAATGTCATAGTATCGATTTAAAAAGTTATTACAAATATAGGGCAAAGGTATTGCGCCTTGTCCAAACGGTGTACGCATTTTTCCCTTTTACGTTTTCAAAAACCGGGGCCCCCCTTTTTTTTCAGAATCACGCGAATTTTTTCGATTTTTTACGTACGTTTTATGTAGAGGTTTTGACTTTATATTTTATATATACTATTTTTAATCAAACTTTATACAGAGATATTTGGATAATATATTTGAAATTAAAATTTATATATTTCAAACTAATATTAACTTAAATAATAAATAATTATGTCAACAATGAAAAGTAAAAGATTTGTAGTAAGAAAGTCATTAGTAGGTAAGAACCAAGTAATAGAAGTTACTTTCAAAAATGGGAAAACTGCCAAGTACAATCATGATCATGCCTTCGAGTGTATGAAAGAGAAACTTGAAAAAATGAACTGTTGGGAAAAGTACAAGAGTTACACAAGTAGTACAAGTATTCCAGTGAGTGTTAGATCTGTGTTAATCACAGACTAATACTTACAAATTGAGTACAAATTAAATTAGATAATATAATAAATGAATAATTATGCAAATTTCTTTTAAAATTGATGAAGACAATGATCTTTATGAATTAACAGTGGATAATAAAGTATATACAATCTATAATGTGTATGATACAAAACAAACTGGAAAACTGTGGGATGATCTCAATATGTTGATTGATGAGCATCTGTAAAAACTATGACAATAGCCTGTTACTATCTTAACCTAATAGGCTAATGTCATAGTTTTTACAGATGCTCATCAATCAACATATTGAGATCATCCCACAGTTTTCCAGTTTGCTTTGTATCATACACATTATAGATTGTATATACTTTATTGTCC
>JACSEB010000042.1_pt1 | contig 10056 bp, 21 predicted proteins | sample 8225501 | NCBI WGS metagenome assembly JACSEB01 (sample SAMN15704856, study PRJNA648150) | viral metagenome | isolation source: viral RNA from sea star tissue collected in USA, Olympic National Park, and... | host: Pisaster ochraceus | collected 2013
CTTATCTCCTAAATCTTTTTCATCTACCTCTTCTATCTTAGCAAAGTAATTGTTTTCAATATCTATTAGATCAGTCATTGTCTTTCTAACATTATTCTTTACTCTTTGTCTAAATAAGCCAGAAGAATCTGCTTCTTGTAAAAAATGTAAATTAACAAAGCAAGTTACTATTGCTCCACTTATTTGTTCTAATTGTTTTTCTGTATATGTTCTCATATTTTATTTATTTTATAACATTGATGCGTTAAAGCAATCTCTACTGCAAAAACCTTCTGTTTCTATTGGTGTTCCACATTCTGTGCATTCGTGATCTTTATCTTTTAAATACTCTTCTAAATCGTAATCTAATTGGTTCATAATTCTTCGTTTAACATTTTTAGTTTCTCCTTTAATATCTCTGCATCTATCTGTACCTCTAATAATTCCATTCTATTTAGTAAGTAAGAATTATCTGTTAGGGTTGCTAAATCTTTTATCTGTTGTATCGTATCTCTCATAATTAATTATCTTTGATTGTAACTATTATTTTTATTACTATTATTATAAATACTGTAACTAATATTCCCATAACTATAATACTTTTACGTTACCGTTACTGTAATGCTCGCAGATAACTCCAGTTGATAATCTAACAACCTTGTAAGGTTTTAGGTTCTTGTTCTCTTTTACTTGTTTGATAATTCTTTTAATTGTTTTCATTTGTCTTTGTTTTTAATTATTTTATTTATATAGAAAAACTATTTGCTCCTTTCTCGTGTATACCCAAATAATCTCTATACAATTCCTCTAACTTCATTGGAGAAACATTCTTGGCATTGTACTCACTTCTTAATGTAGCAATACCATCACTTACATTTATTATACTGTAAATTTCATCAGTATTCTTGCTTCTTACCCACAACGTTCTATTGTGTGATAATTTGTAACCTACTTTACTTACTGCTTGTTTTAATGTCATCTTGTCTTTGTTTTAAAGGGAGGTTTTACCCTCCCATTGTTTTTATTAATTCATATAACTAAAAAGTTTATTAATTTCTTCTAAACTATCTGCTTGAAACTTATAAACATATCCATTAAACTCTCGTTTATCTGAAGTTGTAATTGTTTCGAACGCATCTACTATAAAGTGATTTGCAATTTCTCTTACTCTATACTCTTTGTTATTTACGTTTACTGTTTTGATTGTTGTCATAATATTTTGTATTTGTTTTTAATTATACAGCTAATATACAAAACATTTTTAGTTATAAACTATCTTTTAACAAATTTTAACATTTCTTTAACATTTGTATAAAAAATAAGAGAAGCTATCTTGCTTCCCTTATTCTTTCTATTTCTCTTTCTAAATAGTCTTTAGCTTTTAAAAGATCTTGTAATTCATCTTTCTTTTTACCAGCTCTACATATATACTTTAATATATTGCCTCTGCTAAAGTTTAAATTAAAATCATTGATTACATCAATTACATCGTAATCTTTACCGTTGTCATAATGTGCTTGTGTGCTTCTTATCATAATTATATATTTTAGTGTATAAATCCCAAATAGCTTGGTAAGCTTCTTGCATATTAAATTCTTTTCCTTCCATGTAATATTTACCAAAACTACCTCTTGTATACCAAACTTTATATTTGTTACCAAATAACTTTGGATATATTATAAATCCCTTTTTAAAACAATATGCTTGTGCTTCATAGTTACAATTCTTTATTATTATTGTTTTCTTTACTTTCCCCATTTATCTCTTTATACAAACTTATTAACTCTAATGCTTTATGAACTCCTCTTGCTTCACAACTTCTTTTAGCTTCAAGCAACTGTAACCAATATTCGTATATGTCATTTTGATCTTTACTTCTAAAATAACTATCAACACAACTTTTATACGCTACTATCTCTAATTGTTTACATTGCTCTTTGTCATTCATAACTATATATTTAAATCATAAAAGTCTTTGTTTTCTAAATACTTATAATAATTTTCTGTAGCTAAATCAAGTTTATCATACCCAGATTGTATAAATTCACTACTAAAAGAAACAAACTCTACTTCTCTTGTCTTTTTATCTACTACAACATATTTAAACTCAAAGCAAGAAAACAACTCTAAATAAAGTGCACATTGTAAATCATAATTGTAAATCAATGAAGATCTTTCAAAGTTTGATATGTCACTTGTAGTCTTTAAATCAACAACAATACCTGGTAATAATATATCAGCTTTACCTCTAAAAGGTAATCCATTATAGTAACCTACCTCAGGTATTTCAAAATCAGCAAACCTTACTAATTCTCTAAAATCATCTCTTTCAAGAACAGCATCAGCTATTAACTGACATCTATTTAACTCTGATCTAGTATATACTGATTGAGCTGGTTTTTCCTCTACAGCTAATTTATAAAGCTTACTTCCTTTAGTACTATCAATTATAGTTAACTCGTCAACTCTATGAGGTTCTAATGCTAATAGATGTATCAAACGACCATCTCTAAAAGGCTGAGGTTCCTTGTCTTTACTTTCTTTATTTAAAGCTTTTACATAAGCTTCAGGACCCTCTAACAAACTTTTACACATAGAACTACTTAATGCATTCTTGCCAAGATAACCATAGTAAAATGAATCATCCATCATTTTATCTAGAATATCTTTTTTATTAAAAGTATCTCCGTTTAGTAGTTTGATTTCCATTATTTATTTTTTACGAAAGTTCCGTTAACCATTTTACCCTGTCTTTTAGATATTACATCGTAAGCAGTCTGTATACAATCCTCTATCTTTAAACCTTCTAAATGAGCTAAGTTAGTTAATACTACTGCAATATCACCAATAGCATCTATAATTTCAGGTCTATCGTTTTTTAATAAAGCTTTAGCTAATTCACCAGCTTCTTCTTGTAATTTAATATATTGTGTTTTAGAATCACCTTTGTCAAATATACCTCTTTCTTTAGCCCACTCTCTAATATTATCAAAGTTGTTTTGATTTTTTATATTATCATTCTCTATCACAAACTCGTAAGCATTTACTAAAGACTGGTTGTATATAAACATCTCATTGTTAAATTGAGACTTCTTTAAGTTCTTTAACATCCATTCAGAAAGTTCTTCGTTTATAACAATATCAGTTCCATTTACATCATATATAACGCTTAGATCTAATAAAAAATCTTTTGTAATATCTTCCTTTGATACTTTAAAAGTAATAGTGTGGTTTGTTTTTTTAATCATCTTTTTTGTTTTTTTGTTTTTATTATTATTAATCAATTCTTCGTATGTATTAGTATCTACTCTATAACCAAGTTTTTCTTGAAAATACCTTTCAGCTTTAGAAGCTTTCTTTATATCTTCACTCTCAAATAGTATTAAGTAATCTTTGTAACCTTGCTCTTGTTCTACTCGTCTTTTTAGATCTTTAGTACAACCTACTTTTTTACCTTTGATATAATATACGTAATACATAATTTTTTTTAGTTTAAAGCCAATATACAAATAATTTATTTAACATTTATTTTATCATTATATAAATGTAAGTTGTGTGCGTGGTGATAATATGATCCTACTTGTATAGATAACATTTCTGCAACGTGTTGTTGTAACATTGAAAAACAGTATTGATCAATACAGAAACCATACCAGAGGTCATTAGAACGCATGTATACAGACATGTTAAGTTTGTTGTCTAATATAGTAAATTGAACAGCATACGTACAAGGCGTGTCTCTGTTATAATCATTTATTTCTTTACCATCATATATAGATATTGTTGCTCTTCTAGTAGTTGGGTTTTCTCTTAATATATCTACAACCTTATCTAATTGGTTGTTACGCTCCCATTGGTAGCCATAGTTAGAATTAACATCTCCTTTACTATCAGCCATACGTTTCCATATAGGTGGGATTTTACCATATATTTCACCAAGTTTATTTATACTACGATCACCTGATAAATACCATTTCCATTCAGCTTTAGCATATTCAATATTGAACTTACGTTCTTTATTTGTTATGATATTATCAATAGGGTTTTCTAATGTAAAACCTACATTAAATAAAGCTTTAGTATTATCAAAATCTACACCTTCTGATATTATCTGATCGTGAAAATATTCGTAAGCTTCGTTTGCGTTTTTAAATTTCATGTTATTATTGTTTTAACAAATATAATATTTTTTTTTAATTATAAATTAAAATCTCTTAAATCATTCCAATCTCTATAAGAATCTATAAGCGATTTGTCTATAGTTGGCATATTAGCATTACCTGCTACACTAAAAAACCAATCACCTTTTTGTCCATATTTAACCATATAATCCCAACCTTTAGAGTCGTAAGAACTTTCACAATTAAATTTATCAGGTATTAAATCTGATTTACTATTAAAAGGTTTATGATATGAATAAAAATCAGCTCTACCTAATTCTCCTTGCTGTATATTTCTAGCTACAGCTACAGCTTTAAAATTAGTATCTGGTAAAGCTATTTGCATTGTTCTACTTAATACACCTGTTGATATAACGCTCCACATTGTTTGTGGTTTATCTTTATCTTTAAAGTAATCATAAATACATCTAACACCACCAGCTATAACTAAAGGATGATTTAATCCAAGAGGTATATAGTAAGCACCTATTTTCTTAGCATACTTTTTACCTATACTACTTGCATTTGGCATAGCAGCTATCCTAGCAAATAAAGGTTTAGCACCTAATTCTATACATAATGCTTGGTGATCACTTACTTGTTTTGAAGCTGGCATAATTAATATCAGTTCTAAATCATATTTTTTACATAACCAAGACAAAGATATACCTGCAAATCCACGACGAGGCTGAACGTATACTACTTTTTTAATACCTTGCTGCACTAAGTCCTGTATAAAAAACTCACCACTTCTTGCTTTATAACCTACCTCACAAGACTCTGATTCGTCTATTACATTAAAACCATCTATATTTTTTATTTTAAAATCACCAAAAGAAGATTTAAAATCTTTTGTTAGATCTAAGTAATACTCTAAATTCATAAAGCCTTTTAGATCATTATTTTCTATACTAGTTTGCTTGTTTAAGAATACATCTTTCATATTATATTGTTTTTATATATTATACCATTATTCATTTCTATATGTTCTTTAGATTGAAAGTTCTCTATATATCTTATAAAGTCACAAGCCACATCTTCCATGTCGTAAGGCATAGAATTAAATCCAGTCATTTCACATAAAGTCCTTAAAGCTTTATCATGTTTAACACCTGGCATTATCATCTTTAAACATTTCTTAGCATTACTACCAACATATACATCTGATTTTCTACATACTAAATAAGGGAAATATTCAGCCATATCCATAGCAAAAGCAGTAAGTACAAAGTTTTGTCTTTTAAAATTATTTGATATTAACCATTTATTACCAAAGTCTACGACTTCTTTTATACCTTTTATATTACCTTTTGAAATAAAATTTATTAATTCATCCAATAATATACTTGAATCTTTTTTAATATAATTATTTAAACCACCTTTTATCATAGGTAATAAATAACCTTTAACATCACAAAAACCTTTTTCAGGTATAACATCTAACCAATCTTCAAATTTTACAACACCATCTTTTAATTGATCAACTACCCAAAAATTACCAAATCCGTGAGAACCAAAAGGAGGTTGATTATCTAACTTTGGCTTGTAATTAATTCCAGATCCACATAACCTAAATAAGTAACATAATTTAATAAAGTTAGTTTCATCTAATAATAAAGACGAATTAAAATATTCACCGTTACCTTTAGGGTCATTATCTCTTAAATGTAATGCTTCTAATAAACTACTAAAAGCAGCATACCTTCTGTTAACTACATCATATATTGGTATATTCCAAACTAAATCATCATTAACATCTTGAGCTGTCCAATGTTTACCTTGAAACTTAAGCTCTTGCATCATTTTTGCTTTACCGTAATAATCTATAAATTGATCTAACATAATTAACTATTTATAAATTTACTTGCATACATATATGAAGATGGTCTTAAATGTACAGATTGTCTAGATTCCATGTCATCAAAAGATAGTCCATTATAATCTAAATTTGTCCATCTAGCAACTTTTAAATCTAATGATTTAGCAGTTTGTTCTATTAGATTATTAAAATATTTTACGTACTCTAATCTTTCTACTTGTGATCCAAAAAAGTTTTCACCTAAGTATTTACCTGTACCAGGTATCTTACGACTTTCATCTTCTACAGGTATTAAATGAGTTAATGTAATATTATAACCTTCTTTTTTTAGATCAGTTAATTGATCTGCATATCTTTTAAATATTTCATCTATCGCATCTGTACCTCCAAATCTATTAAAATGAAATCTAACATCTATATTACCAAAATAAAACTGAACGTTTTTTTGATCTTTAGTTGGTATAAGATTTTTTAAACCAATTTTTAATGCTCCGTTTAATGTTTTACCATCTAATCTATTTATAGTTCTACCTGGTTCCCATGCTGATATACTATGGCTATCTCCTACTATAACAGAATCACCATACTTAGTTATGTCTATAACTCTACCTTTTGGAAAAGTCAAATCAGCATAATCAGATAAATCTTTTCTTTTTTTACAAGGTATTGTATAATCTGCAAAATCATTTAAGTACAATACATTTCCTTTATAAGCACTAAACTTTTTAAGAGCATCTATTTGTCTATCTTGAACTCCTCCAAAAAAATTAAATACTCCTGGTTTAAAATTAGCACCTTCGTTAATTATCAATGCATCGTATTTATCAAAATCATCTGTATTAGAAACTATGTCTACATTATAACCAAGTCTTTCGCTTAATATAGATCTAGTGACATAAGTCCAACCAGCGTTGTGAGAATATAATCTAGTACCTAAATTAGTTAACACTCCTAACATTCCTACTTTTTTCATTTTTTATTGTTTTTATTTTGAACATAATTATTGTAACTACCTAAATAAGCTACTGCATCAAGTAGATTATCTTCTTTATGTGAATAGCTTTCTCTTGATAGTTTTAAAGCTACCATACACATATACATGTCTTTCGCAGTAATATCTTTACCAGTTACTCCACTAGCTATTAAAGCTGCTCTATCCATACCTTCTTCAAAAGGACCATACATACGTTCCTTTTCTTCAGATCTTTCGTTAATTATTTCGTTTGCTTTTTTTAATATATTCATCTTGTTTGTTTTTTTAAAAGTATAATATTTTTATATTATTAAATGTTAAAGTTTTGTTAAAATTCGTAATCATCATTTACAAACTTAGGAAGTCCATTATCTTCAAATGCAAAACTAAATGTCTCAAAGTTTCTGTTTCTACCTCTTCTACATTCAACAGTAACCCAACCTTTATTAACTGTATTTTTTTCTAACATTATTTGTGTCTCACATTTTTTTTCTAATGCAGATCCAAGTACTCCAGTTGGTTTAGTTGATCCATAATTAGAATGTATAATAGTAGATATATGGCAATCAAGTTCTCCAGACCAACGCATAAATAACTCTTGAACCTCTGTACATTGCTCCATATTATTTACATCAGTAACAAGATCAGCACAACCATCAATTACAACTAAACCTATTTTTTCATCTTTAAATTTAGTATAAAGTATATATTCAATAAAGTTTCTTCTTTGCCTATAGTCCATTGTACGTAAAGCATAAAAATGATAGTTATCATCTTGCATGTAACCGTTCATTACTAATGGTCTTCTTGCTACTTTAGAAGCGTGAAACATACCTTGCTCTGTATCGAAATGAATTATTTTTCTCCCTTGTCTATGTCCTTTTAATTTACCAGTATATTCATTTTTACCACCTTGATAAGCAGATACAAGTAAACTCATAAAAAATGATTTACCAACCTTTGGATAAGCATGTGTAAAACTAAAGTTACCATAGGTGCAAATCGGTATTGGGTAAGTCTTTTGTGTACCATCTGTATCTACATCAATATAATTACCACAAGAGATAGCAACAGGAGGATAGTCTATATTTTCAGCAACATCTAATTCTGCTTCAAGTTCTAACTCCTCCATCTCTTTAAGAATCATCATTCTTTTTATTTCATCAGCACCTTCATCTTTATATTTTTTTTGTTTTTTCATCATCTATATATTTCTGTATTTTTGTTTTATAAAATTTACCAAGTATATTATCGTTTATGAATTTATCACTTTCTAAAACGTTTTCTTTAAATTGTAGCATTGTTTCGTAATATGTCATCATAGTACGATTATAACAAATGTACATTATTTCTCGGTAACAATCTTCAATCTTCCATTTTTTTGTGAACTGGTTGCTTCCAGTATATTTCAACCAATTGCTCTCAACATATTCAACTCTTTTTCTTTTATATCCTTTTAACGGAGGTTTAGTACGTTTATTAAGGAGTATCTTTTTACCAATGTAGTATTTGCTTTCTTTCCAATTATGTATCTTGTAAACAAATCCAATTGCTTTTTCTGGTAAATCTGAACGATCTTTTATTAGTTTTCCTTTGTAATTCCACATAAAGTAAAAAAGGGAACGCTATTAACATTCCCTTCTGATTTTAATTATTAAAATGGTAAATCATCTGTAACAAGTTCTGTTGCTTGTTGCTTCTCTTTTTTTTCTGATTTTTGTACGAATGGTTGTAAGTCATCAGAAGCGTAGTATATTTTACCATTTGCAACGTATCTCTTTTTATCTCCGTTCTCTCTTTGCTCTTTTGTTTGTGGAATTGTAAAAGATACATTCTGACCAAAGTTCCCTTCTTCAAAGATTGAAAAATTTAATTTTAATTTTTTGATGGCTTTACCATTTTCATCTTTCTTTGCAACTAATTCTCTTTTTGCATTGTATGTTAATACATCTTCAAAATATTGAGATAATGATTTAATTGTTGCTAATGGTAATTCAACATCTCCTAATAAATAACTTTTGTTTGTACTCATAATTTTAATTTTAATTTAATTGTTAATATTTATAATCCTACTTCTATTCCGTTGTCAATGGTTTCTATGATATGTCTGAAAACACTTCTTTCTTGTTCTCCAATTACATCAACACCATTTAAAATTAATCTGTAATGATCTTCTTTTTCAGTTGGTTTTAATTCTATACTATTCATATTTATTTATTTAATAATTCCTTTGTTTCTTTTGATATTCTATATTTAGCTTCTACTTTCTCAATACTACCTCCACCTTTAATATATGCTTGTACTTTCTTAAATTCAGCAGTACCTTTATTTAACCATTGTTTATCTGTTTTAGGTGCTTTATTATGTGTGTTTGTAGCATCAGCATCTTTTGTATCATCAATTAAAAATAATCCGTTTAAAGAGTATTTTCTTGCGTATGAAGAAGAACTACCAAATGATTGTGCTATATCCATTCCTTTTCTATTTGGATCAATTCCAGCTTGTGCTTTAACGTGAACTTGATTTTCTCCATCAGATATAATTGATATTGCTTCTACAAATAACAATCCTCCAAGTTCTTTAACTTCATCAGATATTGTTAATGTGCATTTATGCTTTTTTAGTAGCGGTTTAACTGCTTCTAAAATATCTTCACAACTTCTATAATTGTACTTACCAAAATTATTTCTTTGGTTCTTTGGTGCTTTTAATTCGCTTTGAATTAATCTTAATTTGTCCATCTTTACTATTCTTTTAAATTTGATTGTTTACTTAATTCTAATTGTTCTTTTAAAAACTGTACTCTACTTTCCAATGCTTCTATCCTATTATGTAGGTATTGTTGATAATCTTCGTTCATAATTGTTAATCTTTTAATGTCCTCTGTATGTGTCATAACTTATTGTATTTCAAATATATAAAAAAATTTTTAATTATCATCAATTACGTTCATAAAATCATTGTAAGAATAATCTTTTTTTAAATAAAATTTTCTTCTTATATTATGAGTTGTCACTTCTGATCCCTTAGCAAATCCAATTACGAACGCCAAAATAATAAGTAATATCATTATTATTAATTCATCTAAATTCATTTGTTTAATTATTTATTGTTACACTTAATCC
>JACSEB010000043.1_pt1 | contig 9784 bp, 12 predicted proteins | sample 8225501 | NCBI WGS metagenome assembly JACSEB01 (sample SAMN15704856, study PRJNA648150) | viral metagenome | isolation source: viral RNA from sea star tissue collected in USA, Olympic National Park, and... | host: Pisaster ochraceus | collected 2013
GCTTACCTACGAACAAGGGCATACTATACTATTCACACGCTATACATTAACATCTGCATATATATCTATTATACCAGAGTTTATAGACAAAGACGAAGCATTAGGTAAGTTAGGGGAGTTAGTAACAAAAGGCGATATGAGGGCTTTACAACTGTATTTAGGGTATAGGTATGGTAAACCTAAAGATAGCGTAGACATTAACTCATCGGAGGGCTTAAACATCAATTTTAGAGATTTAATTAAATTCGTTGATTAAGGTAAAAAAGAAATATATGCCTATTGTAGAAAGCGACAGTAGGTATTTTATAGTTAGTGGAGGTCGTGGTTCTGGAAAGTCATTTTCAGTAAACGCTCTTTTGGTTATGCTTACCTACGAACAGGGGCATACAATACTATTTACACGCTATACATTAACATCTGCATATATATCTATCATACCAGAGTTTATAGACAAACTTGAACAGTTTGGCTCAATAGAACACTTTCACATAACTAAAGACGAGATACTAAACAAAAAGACTGGTAGCAAAATACAATATAAGTGGGGCTGATGCTTATTCATTCGATACAACTATAACAGAAACAACACTATGATAAAGTTAATTTTAGATAGTTTAAAATACGCAAACGGAGAAACAGAAAACATCCGCATAGCACAAGGTAAACACAAACTACCTACAACACTAAAAGAGGGTTACAAAGCACTTAAACAAGAGATAAAATGGCAATAGAGAAAACAGTTAATATTGATGTAGATAGTAAAGATGCTGAAAAAGGTTTTGATAAACTTGCAGATGCTATAAAAGAACTTAACAACACTTTTAGTAAATTTCAAAAAACTACGGAAGATGGTTTTGACGATGTTAAAGATGGAGCTGAAAAAGCATCAAAAGGTGTTAGTAAAATTGGTAAAACATTAAAATCAATAGGTTCTGGTGCTGGTGTTTTTTTAATATTAACTAAATCTTTTGAGTTTTTTAAAGAGGTAGGGGAGAAAAATCAAAAAGTATTAGACTTATTTAATACAGCGTTTGAGGTTTTAAGTATTGCCTTCAACGATTTTTTTAATTTTATATTTGACAATGCTGGTGGTGTAGTTGATACATTCAAAGCTATATTCAATGACCCAGTACAAGCTATAAAAGATTTTGGCAAAAGCATCTATGATGGTATCATTGTAAGATTTAATGAATTATTAGAGGTTACTGGTTTAATTGGACAATCATTTTTAAAATTAATACAAGGCGATTTTAAAGGTGCTTTTGAAACTATAAAAGAGGCTGGTAAAGAAACTGTTGATGTGTTTACTGGTGTAGATGATAGTTTTGATAGTACAGTAGAAAAGGTTAAGGAAATAGGCAAATCTGTTGTAGAGTATGGTAAGAATACATTAAAAGCTGCACAAGAGAACGTAGCATTAGCAAACGCAGCAGAGTTAGCAGCCGCACAACAATCCTTACTTGTAGAGAAATACGATATACAAGCCGAGCAGTTACGACAAATACGAGATGAAGAACGTAATAGTATTGAGGATAGAAGAAAAGCAAATGACCAATTATTAGAAGTATTAGCAGAGCAAGAAAAAGCAATGTTAGCACAAGCTGATGCTCAATTAAGGTCAGCACAAGCAGAGTTAGACAAAAACGCATCAATAGAAAACCAAGTAGCATTAACAGAAGCACTTGCAAACAAGCAAGGTGTGTTGGCGCAGATAGAAGGGTTTAGGTCAGAACAAAAAGCAAATGATTTAGCTTTAGACAGAGAGGAAGTAGAACTAACCAACACTAAATTAGAAAGCGAAAGCAAACTATCTATTGAAAGACAAAGGTTTAACGCAGAGCAAATAGAAGATGAGGTGCAAAGGTTAGAAGCCCTCAAACAAATTGACTTATTAGAAGCTGAACAAGAAGCAATAAGATTACAAGCTATTGTAGATAATGCAAACGCTGGCACACAAGCTAAAGTAGATGCACAGATAGCCCTTGATGAGTTTATGGAACAGTCAAGGCAAACTAATCTTACAAGAGATACAGAGTTAGAAGATGCCAAGAAAAATTTAGATAACACAACTGCTGAAGCTAAAATGAAAAACGTTGAGGCAATTAACGGTGCTTTAAATGGTTTGAGTGCATTAGCTGGCGATAACGCAGAGGCACAAAAAGGCATAGGAATAGCACAAGCAATAATAGACACATATACTGGTGCAAACAAAGCCCTTGCACAAGGCGGTATAGCTGGTCCAATAGCCGCTGCTGGTATTATAGCTTCTGGTTTAGCAAACGTTAAGACTATTATAAGTACAAAAATACCAAAGGCAAGTGGTAGTGCTGCTGGAGTTGGCACACAAGCGCAACAACAACCGCCATCATTTAACATAGTAGGTGCAACAGAAACAAGCCAATTAGCCGAAGCAGTAGGCAGTCAAACACAACAACCAATACAAGCGTATGTAGTATCTAATGATGTTACAACAGCACAGAGTTTAGAGAACAACATTGTAGAGGGTGCAACGTTAGGATAAATACAAAAAATAATTAAAAACATTATATAATAGTATGCGGATAGTAGAACTAATTTTAGACGAAGAACAAGAAATAGGTATAGAAGCTATTAGCGTAGTGGAAAACCCAGCGATAGAAGAAGATTTTATTGCTCTTAAATCACAAGAGTTTAAACTTGCAGAGGTAGACAAGGAAAAGCGTATTTTAATGGGCGCGTTACTTATTCCAAATAAGCCTATATACAGACGAAACGGAGAAGATGAGTATTATATATATTTCTCAAAAGATACTGTCTTAAAAGCCTCGCAAATGTACTTAATGCAAGGCAAACAAAACAATTCTACATTAGAACACCAATACCAAATAAACGGACTATCATTAGTTGAGAGTTGGATAGTAGAGGATAAGGTACACGACAAGAGTGTAAAGTATGGTATGGATTTACCATTAGGAACTTGGGTTGGCGCGGTTAAAGTAAACAACGATGAGATTTGGAACGAGTTTGTAAAGACTGGTAAGGTAAAAGGGTTTAGTATAGAGGGGTACTTTGCTGATAAAATGGAAAGACCTAAAGAGAAGATAAACGATTTTAGTAGTGATGAGGTACTAAAGAAATTAGACGAAGGCGAAGCAGAGTATTTATTAAGTGAGATACGAGCCATTATTAAAAGCGACAAGCGTGTAAAGGGTGGTAAAAAGATGGTATTAGAAAGCTACTCTGATTACCCAAGTGGTGTGAGCAACAACGCAAAGCGAGGGTTAGAACTTAACGAAAAGGTAAACAACAAATGTGCTACACAAGTAGGTAAGGTAAGGGCGCAACAATTAGCACAAGGTAAGCCAATATCTAAAGAAACTATTAAACGTATGTATTCTTATTTGTCAAGAGCAGAGGAATACTACGATGAGGGCGATACAAAGGCTTGCGGTACTATCTCTTATTTATTATGGGGTGGTAAGGCTGGTTTACGTTGGGCTAATAAAAAATTAAAAGAGTTAGATGCGTAGGTTTAAGAAATTCTTTACACCAAGTAGAACAAGTCCAAAGGGTGGGCGCAGAGCGTGTTTATGCAAGGATAATACCTACTCTATAAAATGCTGTGATGGTAGTTTAAGGGCGCAAGGGATTGGTAGTACAGTCGGACAAGAAACAACACCGCCAGAAGGTAGCTACGGATATAAAATACAACGCTGTGGGCATAGCCAACAAAAACACGTTTGGAACGGAGAAGAACTAACAATAGGTAATGTATATTATTTTGATTTAGTACACGATGGACACGATGGGTGCTATACTGTATTAAGTAGAGATGATGAAACAAGTGGCTTTGAATGGCAAAGCGTTACTGCTTATGATAATTGCACAGATTGTGAAAATGCTAACTAAAAATGCAAAATTAATTTTTAACACTTATATATTAATATGAACACGAACGATATGATTAGTAAAATCAAAGATGTTTTAAACTTATCCGAAGAAGTTAAGTTAGAACAACAAGCGTTAGAGAACGGTACTGTTTTAGAAGCAGAAGCGTTTGAAGCTGGTAACGAAGTATTTATTGTTACCGAAGATGAGAAAGTAGCACTTCCAAGTGGGAGTTATACTATGGAAGATAGTAAAATACTTGTAGTAGCAGAAGAAGGTCTTATTGCTGAAATTAAAGAAGCTGGCGCAGAAGAAGCACCAGAAGAAGAAGTAGAAGCAACAGAAGATGTAGTCCTTGAAGAAGAAGAAAAAGAAGAAATGGGCTATGCTACTAAAGAAGAACTTGCAGAGGTTAAATCAATGATTGAGGAAATCAAAGCAATGTTAGAGCCTAAAGAGGACTTAAGCGCAGATGAGTTAGGAAACCTTGTAACAGAGGAACTATGCAAGCACGAAAAAGTAGAGTTAAGCGAAGTACCAGAAGAAGTACAAGCAGAACTGAACGAGCCAGCAGCCGAGCCAATCAAAGCTAACCCAGAGGTAAAAGAAAACCTATCTAAATTCAGTATCTCACAAAACAGAAGAATGAGTACATTAGATAGAGTAATGTCAAAATTTAATTAATAAACAACTAAAAACTAAATAAAATGAGTGTATCAATTACATCAACTTACGCAGGCGAATTTAGTGGCAAGTATATCGCTGCTGCTTTATTATCTGCTGACACATTAGACAAAGGCAATGTAACAATTATGCCTAACGTTAAGTTCAAGTCTGTAATCAAAAAGGCTTCAACTGACGACATCGTAAAAGACGCTACTTGCGACTTTCAAACTGGACAAGGGACATTAACTCTTACAGAGAAAATCCTTCAGCCAGAAGAATTCCAAGTAAACCTTGACATTTGCAAAAAAGACCTCCACGATGATTGGGAAGCTGCACAAGTGGGATATTCTGCATTTGACAACCTACCATCTAACTTTTCTGATTTTGTATTGGCTCACGTTGCTGCTAAAGTAGCTGACCGCACAGAGAAAAACATTTGGAGTGGAGATACTGGAACTTCTGGACAATTCGACGGATTTGCTACATTGTTAGCTGCTGATACTGCTTTGCCATCTGGACAAGACATCGTAGGTACTGCTGTAACTGCTGCAAACGTAGTTGCTGAATTAGGTACTGTTGTAGATGCTATCCCAACTGCTGTTTACGGAAGTGAAGATTTAGCTATCTATGCTGCTTCTAACGTAGTGCGTGCTTATACTCGTGCTTTAGGTGGTTTCCAATCTGGTGGACAAGGTGCTGCTGGTTATGAGAACAAAGGAAACAACCAATCTTTAGGTTCTTTATTCTTTGATGGTATCCCAGTAATTCCTTGTAGAGGTGCTGCTGACGATATGATTATCGCTGCTGAAAAGTCTAACCTTTTCTTCGGTACTGGTATCTTAAGTGACCTTAACGAAGTAAGAGTTATTGATATGGCTGAAACAGACGGAAGCCAGAATGTTCGTGTAGTGATGAGATTTACTGCTGGTGTACAATACGCACAAGTATCTGACATCGTTTACAGAACTGTATAATAATTAATTAATCAACGTAGAAAGGGGTGGGGCAATTTACCCTACCCTTTTTTATTTAAAAAAACTATAAAAATATGGCTTGTTCATTAACAACTGGTAGAAAAGTACCTTGCAAAAGCGCAGTAGGTGGTATTAAAACTATTTACTTTGCTGACTTTGGTACTTTAGGAGATGCCACAATAGCTGCTGGAGAGATTACTGCATTTAGCGGAACTCCAGATTGGTTTCAGTTTGATGTTAAGGGGAACTCATCTTTAGAAACTGCTATCAATTCTTCTCGTGAGAATGGTACAACTTTCTATGAGAGTACACTTAACCTTACACTTACATTCCAAGACAAAGCGACACAAGAGGAACTTAAACTAATTGCACACGCAAGACCACACATCGCAATAGAGGACTACAACGGAAACTATTTCGTTATGGGATTAGAACACGGCGCTGATGTAAATGGTGGCACTATTGTAACTGGTGCTGCAATGGGAGATTTAACTGGGTACACAATCACAGCGGTAGCACAAGAAACTGCACCGCCTTACTTTGTGACTGGGTCAGTAATTACTGCTGATGCATCTGCTTCACAAATCGACCCAACTGCATAATCACAATTAGGGTTTTAAATTTAGGGTTATCTTAACGGATAGCCCTTTTTTTATGCCTTACAATACAAAATAAATTAGTTTTGTTTATATATTAATATGAAGCTAATAGGCTCAAACGGAAATAAGACCTTTAAGATAATACCAAGACAATATATTAATGGTGGTATAACAGTAAATCTTACAAGCGAAAGCACTGGTACAAACGTAAACTTAACTCCTACTGCATCAACTGATGGCAACTATATGAGTTTTGATGCGGTTTTTGGAACGCTAACAGAAGGCGATTTTTACATATTAGAAGTTAAGAACGGAACTGCGGTAATATACAAAGACAAAGTATTTTGCACAGACCAAACAATAAACCAAACTACTAACGACTACTACTCTATTAATAAAGATGAGTATGTACAAGAAGATAGTTTTGATAACGATTATATTATATTATGAACGATTTAAGAGTAGTAAATTTAAGCACCTACACAAGCCCACAAATTGTAGAGAAAAGCAACAAGGAATGGGTTAGCTATGGCGCAGATAACAATTACTTCGCATACCTAATAGACCGATACAATGGCAGCCCAACAAACAATGCTATTATTAACGGAGTTAGCGAAATGATATATGGCAAAGGTTTAGATGCTTTAAACAGCAGTAAGAAGCCAGAGCAGTACGCTAAAATGATGTCTTTGTTTCACAAGGATTGTGTGCGTAAGTTATGCTATGACCTTAAATTAATGGGTCAATGTTCTATGCAAGTTATATACTCAAAAGACCGCAAGACTGTGGCACAAGTAGAGCATATTCCAGTTGAGAACTTAAGAGCAGAGAAATGCAACGACAAAGGCGAGATAGAGGCTTACTACTATTCTGATGATTGGAGTAAAGTAAAAAAAGCAGACGATTGCACACGCATACCAGCTTTTGGTTATTCAACAGAAAACATAGAGATAGTATACGTTAAACCTTACAGAGCTGGATATAAATACTATTCAAGCCCAGACTATCAAGGGGGTTTACAATATGCAGAGTTAGAAGAAGAAATATCTAACTACCATTTAAACAACATCCTTAATGGACTTGCACCAAGTATGTTAATTAATTTTAACAACGGAACTCCAAATGCAGAGGAACGTCAAATGCTTGAGAATAGAATATACCAAAAGTTTAGCGGTAGTAGTAATGCTGGTAAATTTATATTAGCGTTTAATGACAACCCAGAGAGTGCAGCTACAATAGAGCCAATACAATTAAGCGATGCGCATAACCAATACCAATTCTTAAGTGATGAGAGTGGTAAAAAAATAATGGTAGCACATAGAATTGTAAGCCCTATGTTATTAGGTATTAAAGACAGTAGCGGACTTGGTAACAACGCAGACGAGTTAAAGACTGCATCTATCCTTATGGATAACACCGTTATTAGACCATTTCAGACACTTTTAATAGATGCCTTTGATAGTATATTAGCTTACAATAATATTAGCTTAAAACTATACTTTAAGACCTTACAGCCTTTAGAGTTTACAGACCTTGAAAACGTAGAGGATGAAGAAACTAAAGAAGAAGAAACTGGGGTAAAGTTAAGTAGAGAATTAGCAGACAACGAAGCTGACCATATTTTAGAGAACCTACAAGGCGAAGAAGTAGACGAAGAATGGGAGTTAGTTGAAGAAAGAGAATATTCAGAAGATAATACAGACATTGATGTTTGGGCTAATGAATTAATAGAGCCAAAGAAAAGTTTGTTACAAAAGTTTGCTGAAAGTATACCAAACCTTAAAAAAGGCAAAGGCGATTTTTCAGTATTAGATAAAAGCTACTATAAAGTACGCTATAGATATGCGGAAAAATACAGCAGCACTAATACAAGAACTTTTTGTAAAGCACTTATGGCTCGTAATATGGTTTATAGAATTGAGGATATAGATGCAGCTTCTGATAAGGGTGTAAATGAGAGTTTTGGTCATAAGGGTAAAAAATACGATTTGTTCCGTTGGAAAGGCGGTGTGAACTGTGGACATTATTGGGCTGAACAACTATATAGGCTAAAGAAAAAAACAAACGGAAAGTATATAGAAAAATCTGACAAAATTAAAGATTATGTTGAGGTTGATGATATACCTAAATCTTATAAAGGCAAACCAAGAGGATGGAAAGATGCAAAGAAAGCACCTAAAGATATGCCTAATAACGGACATCATCCTAATTATAACAAATAACAAATGGCAACAGCATTATTTATAAGCACAACAGACCTTAAGAAAAACTCCATCATTGATGGGAATGTAGACATTGACAAGATGCTACAGTTTGTTAAGGTGGCGCAACAAATAGACATACAGAACTTATTAGGTACAGACTTATACAACAAGATTAGTGCTGACATTATAGCTGGGAATTTAAGTGGCGATTATTTGACATTGGTAAACACATACGTTCAGCCAACATTAATTTGGTTTGCGCAGATGAATTATATACCATTTGCAGCGTATACAATTACAAACAAATCTGTACTAAAACACAGTAGCGAAACAGCACAAAACGTAGACAAGAACGAGGTGGATTATTTAGTTGGAAAAGCAAGGGAATACGCTAACTACTATTCAACACGATTAGTAGACTATTTATGTTTTAACAATAACTTATTCCCAGAGTATTTAAGCAACACTAACGAGGATATCAGCCCAGATAGTGATACAACTTTTAAAGGATGGGTGCTCTAATGAAGTATAAAGTAAAAGAAATAAACCTTAATAAGCTAAAACAGTACATAGAGAGCAAAAGCGAAAAAGAGGCAAAAAGGTTTTACAAAGAATTTAAAGAAAAGAAATGACAAATCCTAAACTAGCATTAATACCAAGCGGATACAAAGCTACTAAAGTATACTCTATTCTACCTAGTGATGGTAGTGGAGATTTTACTTTTGATAGAGCAAGTGAAGGTACAAGAGTACGCAAGGATGGTCTTATTGAGGAAGTTACTGATGATGTACCAAGATTAGATTGGTCTGATAGCAACTGTCCAAGTTTACTTTTAGAGCAACAAAGAACAAACTATGCAACTAATAACACGAGTATAGATACTTATTCAAATAGTGTTTTTGGTAATAACCCAAACCCTACTCAAACTGCTGATTATACAATTGCACCTGACGGAACTTTAACTGCTACAAGGTTACAAACATCTAAAACAGGTACTAATTATTCATTAATTAGCTTTCCTACAACTTCTGATGATGGTAGCGGTGGAGGTTACTATACTGCATCTGTTTATGTAAAGAGTAATACAGGAAATAGTCAAAGCATTGCTTTTTATGGTGCGAATAGCGCACCTAATAATAGAACTGCTACAACAGAATGGAGTAGAATACAATTTACAGGTCAAAGGGTAGGAAATACTAAATACGCTTATTTAGGTACTTTTAATGGTACTGATGATGATATAGATATTTCTGTATGGGGTGCGCAAATAGAGTTAGTAGATAGCTATCCATCAAGTTTAATTTATACAGAAGCAAGTGAAGTAACAAGGCTCAAAGACGAATGTATAAACGGCGGTGATAGTGATTTATTTAATTTTAGTCAATTAAGTTGGTTTATTGATGTTACAAATTTTGCAAACCCTTTAAATAAATCACTATCACCGCCGTTTATACATTCGTCTTTGAGCCTTGTT
>JACSEB010000044.1_pt1 | contig 9549 bp, 14 predicted proteins | sample 8225501 | NCBI WGS metagenome assembly JACSEB01 (sample SAMN15704856, study PRJNA648150) | viral metagenome | isolation source: viral RNA from sea star tissue collected in USA, Olympic National Park, and... | host: Pisaster ochraceus | collected 2013
ACATTATATATCGTAAATTTGATAAAAGAATATGAGTGAGTATGAAACAAGATATTAAAACAAAAAAGGTTAGGAAGCATGCAGGAACAATCAAGATATGCAATGCTATCACAAAATACAATGTGCCACGACCAACAATTGTTACTTGGATAAATTCAAAAAAAGTCGCTCGTGGTCCTGACGGGATTTCAATTATTGAAAAGGATTTGGTCCGAGAGATTGAAAAACTTGTTGCAAAAAGAGAAACAAGTTTTGTTAAAAAGTATGAAAACGCAAGCCTTGATGAACAAGAAAAGGCATTAAAGGTTCGATTGAAACAGATTGAAGTTGGAATAAAAGAAAAAACATTAATTGAAATGGCGGTAGCAAAACAGATCATCACTGACCAAATCATTAATGCAAAAAAAATTCTTGAAAGCCTGCCAAATACCATGACAGCACGAACGATTGAAACAATCCCAAACACTGCTACCTATTCAGGCACATTGAAAAAATTGTTTACTGAACAAATTGAACAAGCACTTTTGGAATTGGAACAGGCAAGCATACGAATTGATACAGTGAAATAATGAATGAAAATGAAAAGGAGCTAAGGCTCGCTTGCAGGGATGCATGGACTAGAAGAGAACGAATGTGGTTGTCGGATTGGGCTGACAAAAACAGGATAATGACAGAGTCCATGAGTTCTCACACAGGGAAATGGAGAACATCATTCACTCCATATCTCAAACAAATAATGGATGATCTTTCTCCCTTTTCTAATGTCAGAGAAATATATGTGATGAAGTCGGCTCAGTTGGGACTGACAGAAATTGGCATAAATTGGATTTTATATATTATTCATCAAGAGCCAGGCAGGGTGTGGTATGTGTTGCCTACTAACAAAAATATAAAAAGCACAAGTAAGCTGCGGTTTGAAAGTGCATTAAAAAGCCATCCACATGTTCATAACAAAATTCTAGAAAATGCGAGTGCAAAGGAAAATGACCAGCTTTTCATGAAGGTTTTTCCCGGGGGTAGTTTGCAGTTTGTTTCCTGTCAGGTAGCAAAAAATTTGAAAAGTGAGGCAGTAAAATGGATTTTCATTGATGAACTTGATGAAGCTCCAAACGATATTGAAGGTCAAGGATCTCCTGTTGAGTTGCTGCAACATAGACAAACAACATTCTACGATAGCAAATTGTTAGCAGTGAGTACTCCCACAATTAAAGGGCATTCATTGATTGAACAAAATTATGAAGGAGCTGAAGACAAACGAATATTCAAAATGCCATGTCCATTTTGTGAGTTTTATCATTCATGGCAACAAGAATATTTTGATATGAGAACGGAACTTATGACATGTCCAGAGTGTAAAAAGGAATATGATGAAACATACAAAACTGCCATGTTGCAAAAAGGCAAATGGGAAAGCATAGACAACAATGAAAATTCAAAAGATGCAATCCGTGTTGGTTATCGTCTCAATGGTTTTTATAGTCCTGTAGGGTTTGTGTCGTGGCACGATATAGCAAACAAATATAATTCTATTCAGAACAATAGGACCAAAAGAAAAACTTTTGTGAATCAAACTATGGGCGAAACTTGGAGTGTTGAAGGTGCACAGTTAGATGAATATGAATTGCTAGCACGAGCTGAGAAAAATGAATATAACGCTAAAGAGTATTTGCCAGATGGTGTGAGATTTATCACAGTTGGCATTGATGTTCAGGAGGATAGACTTGAAATTGAGGTTGTCGGTTGGGGGTTTAATACAGAATGTTGGAGTTTGGACTATGTTGTGCTGCAAGGTAAAACATTGTTGCACACTGACATCGTATTCAAGGATTTACAAACATTCCTTGCACGATGTGTCTATTACAAAAAAGACAATGATACAAAATTTATTCCTGCAGCGGTAGCAATTGACAGTAATTACCGATTGCCAACGATCAAGACAGTAGCTGAAAAAATTAATAATCGTGGTTTTTACCGGGTACGAGGTAGGGGTTACAGTGCAGCAAGGGACGCTACCCCGTACAGAAAAATCAAGGGAGAGGAGCGGTTTTTTTCATTAGATGTTGACGATTACAAGGACCGCTTGTTTCATCAATTGGGAATTGAAAAGGTAGGTGCGGGTTACTGCCATTTTGCATTGTCTAGTGGAAACAATAAGGTTTATTTTGAGATGTTGACAGCTGAGGAAAAACAAGAAACATCAAATTTCAGAGGATTCAAATTTGCAAAAATTAGAAGTCGTAACGAAGCATTGGATTGTCGTGTTTATGCACTTGCAGTTGCTGACATTTCAGGAATTACTAGACGCTTAGAAGACAGAAGTGAAGATGAAGAATTAAAGCCAGAAACTGAAAGTTAAGTTGTATTGTCAATAAATGTGTAAAGTTATACACTATTGGCAACATGGCAACAAAAACAGAAATTGAAGATTCACTAAAGGCCGTAAATGCAGCAATTAAATCAGTTGCTGAAAGCGGTGTTTCTCAATCTATTAATATTTTGGGTGTTACTCAAACTGTTACACGGGCATCTATCTCTGAGCTCATAAAAATTAAAAACGAACTTGAAAGCGATCTGAAAAGAAAAAACCAACCATCCAGAAGGGCAAAGTTGTTTATATAAATGAATACTAGATTTTTTTCATATAACTATAATCAGCTAACAGGAAATGGTCAGGGTACACTCAATAACCAAAATCTTTTGACAGGCGATGTCAATAAAATCATGAGGCGTAGCTACAATTTGTTGATGCATCGATGTACTACTTCTTACCATGAAAATATTTTAATCAAGACAGGCATAAACGAATTGGATAACAAGGTTATCGGTAGCGGTTTGAAATTGAATGCTATCCCGGACTTTCAGCGGTTAGGAGTTAGTGAGAGTAGAGCGAAAGAAATTTCAGATGAACAAGAATATTTATGGAATGCATTTTGTACAAAATGGAATTTTGAAGATTTGCAAAGTCAGATATATAAGGGTAGCAAAATTGGTGGTGACACATTACTTTTGCTAGATTATTACAACGAGATTGTGCCAAGGGTAGTTGAAGGACGCATCATAAATCCAGAAACAAATGAACAAAAGCAATTGTTCAATGGTGTTTATATGTATCATAACGGGATGCAGCGGGCATTGAAGTTGCAGTATTCTACGAAGGGCAAAATTGAAAAAAAGGATTTGTTGAAGTTTGGTCAGCGATCAAAACGGCTGAATTGGATTCTGTATTTCAAAAAGGAACGACCGCAGCAATCCCGGGGGATTGGTCTTTCATATCCGGTGTTAGAGCTTGCAAGGAATTTTGAAGATTATATGAAATCTGAAGTGACCGCTGCCAAAGTATCATCATATATTGTTGGTTGGATGACTTCCAACAGTTCGGATGCTGAAGAGGCACTAGCAACAGAATGGAGCAATGACAACAACCAAAATGCTTACGCTGAAACTTTGGAAAGACGGGTGGAGCTAAAGCCAGGAACAATTGCCACACTCAGAAAAGATGAAAACATACACATTGCCGATACCAAGCGGCCGAGTACCGGACTCCATCAAATGTTCGAAACTGCAACACATGTTTGTGCCATGGCGGTAGGCTTGCCGTTCGAAGTTGTATTCAAAAAATTTCAAAGCTCGTACTCAGCATCTCGTGCTGCATTGATTGAGGCAGGGTCAGTTTATGATAAGGAGCGAACGCATTTTATAAGGAATGTGCTTAATCCTCTATACATTGAATTTATAAAAACTGAAACAATGAACGGACGATTTACAACATATCAATATGAAACGCCTGAACAATTAATGTGTTTGGCGAAAGCTCAATGGCAGGGAGAGGCTTACAAGGCAGTCGATCCTGCCAAGGAAATGAAAGCTTACGAAGGAGCAATTGCAAACAAGTTGGTAGCACGCTCAGATATTTCTCAGAATTTAACGGGTCAAACATATGATGTAACACTTGAAAAAATCCGTAAAAGTGAGGCTATGTTAAAACAAATTAGTGATGATACTGAAGAAAAAAAAGAAACAATAAAAGAAGAAACAAAAGAAGAAACAAAGGAGTAAAAATGATTAATTCACACAATCATAATATTTGGTTTTGTTCAGATATTGCATTTAATGAATATCAAAAACAATTAAGTAAAGTGTCGCACATTGAGGCACTGTCGCTACAGCGTAAAATTCGTGATATTGATGAAGAGGACGAAGATGAAAATGATCATGATGAAAGTTCATTGCCGTATTCAATTGACAAACAAGGGGTAGCTCGTGTTTGTATCAATGGAGTCCTTTTGAATAAATCAAATTGGTTTACTCAGATGTTTGAGATTTGCACATATCAAGACATCACAATATTACTTGAAAGACTAGAACAACATGAATATATTACCTCTGTTGTTCTTGATATAGACAGCGGGGGTGGAACGGCACTTGGGCTTTTTACTCTTACGGATTATATCAATTCGTATTCAAAGCCTATCAAGGCCGAGTGCTCAGGAATTGCCTGCAGTGCAGCATATGCAATTGCAGCCGCAACCAATAGTATTTCAGGAACATTCGAATCTGAATTTGGGAGCATTGGAGTTATCTTGACTACTTTCAAAAACGATGAAGATGTTGTGATTTATCGTAGCACAGGATCTGAGCATAAAAATGGAGTTGATGGAGAGGCAGGCAAGCAGTATCAGGTGTTGGTAGATGACACTGCCAAATTGTTTACAGATCGATTGATGAAATGGAGAGGAAATGCTGACACGCATAAAGGAGAGGTGTTTTTGGCACAGAGAGCACTTGACATTGATTTGATTGACAATATAATTGACAACAGAGGTACAAAAATGAAAAAAACAAACATGGATGCATTAGCACAACATGATTTTGACACAGCGGGAAAAGTGAATGCTGAGGCCGTTGATCGAATTCGTGCTGAGTTTAATGTAGAAAAAAATTTGGAAATGGAACGAGTTTTGAAAATTTTGAAAGTCGGTAATGTTTCAGATGAAATTTTGGATGCAGTGGTTAATGGCAAGAACGCAGGCGATTTTGCTATTGAAAAACTTGAATCCATTAAAAATGAAAAACAAAAAAAATCTGACGCAAATGAATCCTTGAAAAAAAGTATTCAAGAAGATGCAGCAGATGTCAATTCTGTAAGTGGTGGCACTGACGATATCACAAAACCACTGACCAGATACAGCTCAAAAGACTATCTATAAGGAGTAAAAAATGGATAATTCATACCCAATAAATGAAAATATTACTCGTGAAGAATCAATCATCTCAGGAAATGTAACAGCTGCCAACCATAGAGATTATAAGGTTGGAGAAGTTATAACAGCTTGGTACGGAGATGATCAATCTGTTCTACACGAATACATTGTTCTAGAAGCCAAAACAACAACAGATGAAGATAACAAACTTGTTTGTGTGGTTGGTGGTTTGTATAATATAAATGGACTTGATCCAGATAGTAATACTGTAGAAAACATAACTAAACTTGCAAATCGTTCGATTTACGGGATATAAGGAGTAACAAAATGGCACTAATTGACAAACAAACAATTCTATTAAAATATATTCAAAAAAATGGGTACATGGGAGGAATCAAACAATTTTTCTTTCCAATAGTCCACAAGCACAAAAGACAACGGGTTGATGTGAATTCATATCTTGCAAAACGAGGCCGTGCTCCATTTATTGTCGGAGCTACAAAAAACCTCAAGAGAAATGACATCACTTCTACAGCTTACGAGATCCCGGAAATGGGCCTGCAAACAACGATTACTGACAAATCACTACAAGTGATTTTACCAGGCACAACGCCATACAGCTTTGAAGACACTATGGAGCCGGCTGAATTGGAAGGGTTTGTTGAAGGGACTGAAGAGATACGATCCGATGTTTTGAGGACTCAAGACATCATGAGTTCTGAAGTTATGACTACAGGAAAGGTAAATCTTTCAAATAGTACCTCAATTGACTTTAATCGTGAAGACAAATATAACATTACAGCCGATTGGTCCGATGTCACAAGTGATGGTCCAACAACCACAATGAATGAGTTTTTTGAGCTTGCACATGAGGCGAATTTGCCTCAGAGTGATTTTGTCTTACTTCTTGGAAGTAAAGCACATGCTGCATTTTGGAGAAACAACAGCATAAAATCTGTTCTTGATAATAGGCGGTATGAATCGGGCAAGTTCGATCCAATGACGATGCTTGGAAGTACCTTGTCAGAGACAGGAACATTCATTTTTCCTGAACTGCCGATAAAAATTAGAGTGCTTAGCTATACGGAGACTTATGAGGCTGAAAATGGAGACATTTTGCCAATATTCCCTGACACAAGTGCAGTTTTCACTTCTATGCAATCGCCTAGACACTCATTCTATGGTGGTGTTTCAAATACGGTTGATGAAGGTGACAATTCCATGCAAATTGTGTATGAAGGAGATGAATGTATTTTTGACTCGTATTCTGACAAGAGCCAGAGAGCCACATTCAAGCGAGGTATATCACGATTTTTGCCTGTACCCTCAAATGTAAATCATTTGATTCACGCTAATGTAGCGGTATAGTTTTTTGTTTTCTGAAAAGGAAATTGAAGGTTTTGTAGGTGCTAATGCTACTTGTAGTATTGGCACATCTACAATTGAAATTCCATGCAAATATGACAATGCTGAAATTGGCATCGGACTACGAGATGGATCTGAACGAGTTGAAAAAATAATGTTTGCAAAACATAAATTTACAGAAGAAATCACACAAGGGCAAAATGTTACAATCAATGAAAAAACAAAAACAATCAAATCATTTTCTGAAATTTTGGGCATTGTTGTTTTGGAGCTTTAGAAGTTGAAAGATTTTGATGTAGGTTTGAGCATTAGCCTTCCTGCAGTTTTGTTCAGGAGGGGTGTGATGGGCGAGCTTGTCGGTCAGGCACTAAACGCTGCAGGCAAAGATATCCGTGAACATCTTTACAGAAATGTTTTTACCGGAAAACCAAACATTAAGTACGATAGAAGAAAAGATGTATTGAATCGATCGCTTGTAAGTTACCAAGTATATAATAAGTCGGACGGCTTGCGATTATCGATTGGCAGTTATGCTGCAAATCTTTATGAAAAGGGACGCCGCCTGCGAAGTGGAAAACGAGAGCGACCACTTCGAATTTTCTCAAAGGTGTTGCCTCCTGTAGCAAGAAAAATTGTTGCTAAAAAATCAAAAGAACTTGAAAACAAAATAGGAAAACTTTTGTAATGATATATACAAACTTAGAAACTGAATTACTGAATAAAAATTATGTTTATTATTCTACAAAAGGGATGAACAAAGGATATGTAATTTATTTTACTGTTTCAAATGATTTGTATAATGTTGTTGCTGAAATTTATGTTGAGTCTAGCACAGATACACTGCAAGAATTCAATTTGACTGAAGAGCTAGATGAAATTGCATATAACACATATATAAAACCTGTTGACAATTATTTATGCAATTCGTACACTATTTTTAAGAAGGATGAGTTGGTTTTGGAAAACAACAATCGTTCACAGTTCATAATTACAATGAATTATGATAAAATAAAAAATCAAATAAGGAGATAATATGAGTAATATTAATAAAAATGACAAAGATTTCAATAGTAATGCAAAGTTTGAAATGCTTGTAAATGCACAAATTCAAGGCAGGGCTTTCAAAAAAGGAGAAGAGATTTCTTTTGGGCAAATCGGTAAATATACAAATATGTTGCTTAGGAATAGGAGCATAAAAGAAATTGTGATTCCTGAAAATCAAAAGCAAGCACAGAATAACAGCACATCTAATCCTACAAATTCTACAAAAAAGGAGGCATAACAAATGCCAGAGTTGACAACATACCAATCTGAATTGTTTGTTGGCATCAGAAATGAAACACAAACAATAAATGATCAGCTAGAAAAAAACAAGTTGTACCAGCTTGTTACCAAACATGCAAACAGTAACAGTCCAATGGAGCAAGGGATGTTCATTATTGGTGCTACCTACAACAAAGGCAATGACATATACCATGAAATTTCTGAAAAAACACAATTCCCTGCAGTAAATGTTTCAGTAGACAACGAGTTGGCAACAACATCATTTACTAACCAACGATACCAGGGGCAAAATGTTACGATAGAAACGGGCGGTAACACACTTACAGGCACATTGGAATTTCATGTTCGTGATGATGATGACACTTATAAAGAATTACTTTCAAAATTTTTCAGAAATCTTAATGTGTCGGCTGACGGACAAACAGTAACAAATGATGATTTGAATAATGAACTTGTATTTGTTTTAAGATTGCTTTTGAACAAGGATGCGGCGGGTCAGTTGACTCATTTGATTGCAGGGATAACTTTCACATCGCTACCAAGTGCATTTTCTTTTGCTGAGCCTGCCGTTCAATCTCGCACGCTTTCATGGTCACAGGCATCCGGAACGATATCAAATACCGTGACGCAAGAGATCTAAAATGGCAACATTAAAATTTCTCAAAAAGCTTACTTACACTTCACAGGTTGAGGGATTAGAAGACACACATGTTACAATTGTTGATAATTCGATTATGGATGAAAAAACATTTTTTGTTGGTGTGAAAAACAGTTTGGATGTTTTGGAAGCCATGCAAACTGACTTTTCAAAAATTTCAGATTTCAAAGATATTATAAAATTCTTGAAACCTTATGTTGAAAAAATAGAAAATCTTAATGTAGAGGATGAGGAAGGAAACAAGGAAAACATTGTGAACATTGATATACTAGAAAATTTTAATGGCAGCAAACTTGTTTTAGTAATTCCTTTTGTATCTGAAATTTTTACAAAAATATCTGAGTTCGGAAGTACACTTAAAAAAAAATAATATTGTATGCTGAAGTGCATCAAAAAAATGCACTTGGGTACTTTCCAAAAGAAGTAAAGGATGAAAATGTAAATATTGGCAATTTGCATTTTTTCAAGGATCACAATGTTTGTTATAAACATATTAAAAAAATTGTGAGTGACAATGACTTGAATTGTTATCTCACAATTGTCAATTTGATAAATAGAAAACAGCCTGTTCTAAGTGGAGATCATCCAGAGTATGTTTATGACATAATCAATTTCATAATGACAATTCAAAATTATTACCATAACGATTCCAGCCAACGATTAAATCCAAAAAAGAGATAGAATAAAATCAAATGGGTACAATAAATTTAACAATCCGTACAAATGCAAATCAAGCTGCAAAGTCGGTTAACAGTTTACAAACCAGTACAACCAAATTATCCGGTGGACTCAAAAAACTAGCTACCTCAGCTGACACAAAACAATTTACAAGATTACAGGCACGCCTGAAAGGAGTGCAACAAACTTTCAAGCTGACCGGAGAGAGTACAAAAGGCTTGCGAATCCAGCAAGCCATTTTGAAACAAGAAATTACACGATTATTGAAAGAGGGTGTCAATCGTGCAAGTCCACAAATAAAACGGCTTGGCAATCAATACAAAAGATTGAGTGAACAAGCCAAAAAAGCAAGCACCACCAAAC
>JACSEB010000046.1_pt1 | contig 9090 bp, 17 predicted proteins | sample 8225501 | NCBI WGS metagenome assembly JACSEB01 (sample SAMN15704856, study PRJNA648150) | viral metagenome | isolation source: viral RNA from sea star tissue collected in USA, Olympic National Park, and... | host: Pisaster ochraceus | collected 2013
TGGGTGTGTTTGGCTTTTTGTGGAAATAATATAAAAGAATTTGTATCATCTTTTAGAGAGAATCTTGAAAAAGAATCTTCCTGGATTGATGAAACTATAACAAAAGAAAAAGTTAGAAATACTTTCATTGGCAGTAATTTGAATTCAGAAGAATATGAAGCTTGGGCCACTATTTATAGGATTTTCTTGAGTATGGAAAATAATTTACTGAGTAATTCTGTTTATTCTTCAAAAGATTTTAAAGACTTCTCTGATGCAATGACTAACAAAGCTTTTAAAGAAAAAGAAATTCAAATCCTAAAGAAAGTTCTTAGTACGACCATCGGGAGTTTTGCAACTCCTCAAATATTAAGAGATTTCCGGAAAGAAATAGAGAAAAGTACTTTCAAAGATTTCCAGGAAAAGATTCCCAATTCCAAGTTTTCTGAAGAAGATCTGGAAGATTTCTATAGAACACTTATGGAGCTTTAAAAATGGAAAAAGACCTTAAAAAGTTAGATAAAGAGATAGCTAGTACTGTCATAGGTAAAAGTTTGAGTTCTAAGAATTTCAAAAAATGGTATTGGGTTACCAAGAGAATGTTAGCTTTACAGAAAACTTTGGTAGAGAATAAAAAATTTGATACAAATAAAAAGAATCTGGAAGAATTCATTAATATACTCTATGATAGTTTGAGGGAAAGTGATTCTTGGGTTAATGATCAGATGACAAAAGAGAAAGTTAAAGATACTTTCATTGGTGAAAAATTGACCCCGGAAGAGCTTGATAATTGGATTGTTAATGGTAAAATCCTCGATAATATGAAAAAGAGTTTAATGCATAAAGAATATAAGGAAACTGATTTCAAGATATTCTCCACCCTTATTTCTGCAAGGATTGTTATGGAGCAGGAAATCCAAGTTCTGAAACAACTTCGCACAACAAAGTTAGGAAAATTGTTTTCCTTTAAAGAATTAAAAGACTTAAGAGATATAGTGGGTAAATATTCATTAAAAGATTTTGCAGAAGAAGTTGCACAATTCGATATTCCAATGGAAGAAATAGAGGAGTTCTTCACAATACTCATAAAATTTTAAAACCTATCAAAATTAATTAGGAGATGCATATAATGGAATCTGAGATTAGAGAAGCCGCTAAGAATACTTATATTGGAAGAAAAATGGACTCTAGCAAGTTTGATCTCTGGGTTAAAAATGCGGTGTTTGCTAATCAAGTAATCTCAGAGAAAGATTACTTGAATGGAGATCAAGAAGGCGATTTTACAAAACTTCAGAAAAGAGAATTTTTCAGAGCCGTTGGCGGGATTCTGAAAAAATTCCATAAAATACCTTAGGAGAGTATCATGGTCGTTAGTTTTTCAAAAGTCAGTAATGCGAATAAAGCAAAATTGATTGAAACCTTCATTCTTAAAGGAGAATTGAAGGAAAGTGATATCGAAATCTTCACTGAGAATCAGAAATCAGTATTGAGAAGTGCGGGATCTCTCGAAAAGTTGAAAGAAATTCTGGAGATTCCGATGGAAGACGCTCCTCCAACTATTAAAGAGAAGTTGAAAGAACGCTTCCTCACTTTAGGAATACTTAGTGTAAAAGAAATCGATAGTTATATGAGCACTTATATTGGGAAAAATATTGAGCCCAAATGGATCGATTTTCTAATCCACAATGTCCTCCTTACTTCCGAAGTTGAATTCTTAAGAAATAACAAAAAATCACGTTTTACTCGCAGTCAGTTGAGGGAGTTTTATAGGGCAATTGCTGGAAATCCAGAGGGTAATAAAGAGAAAGATTCTAAATAATTGAATAAGTCTCTCAGACGTTAGGTCCAGGCCTTGATTCAGGTTCAACTCCTGAAGCGTCTGTCCCCAATAGGGAAAAGGAGGAATATTATGTCAGGAAAAGAAAAAGAAAAATTAACCCTTCTAGAGAAGATTCGTACTGCTGAAAAAGAAGCTAGTGATGCTTGGGATAAATTTAATTTTTTCGAGTTTACTTCTCTTTCTTTTTCTAGAAATGCTGATATTTTGGAAGTTCAAAAAGGCTCTCGTATTGCTATTGATACTCGGAAGAAAGCTCTAGCAGCAAAGGAAGAAGCCCTTGCAGCCCGTCTTGCTTACTACATTGCCTGTGACGCTCTAGACGAAGCAACTGCTGCTTATGGAGCTGTAGTTTAAAAGGAGAAGTTTATGTCAGGAAAAGAAAAGTGTCAGGAAGCAGAAATGGATTGTAATTCTTATAACGCTCTGTCTCTTGCTGTTAAGGCTGTTGTTGAATCTGAAGCTGCCCTTGAAAAAGCCAGATTAGCCGTTGATGCTGCTGAAGTTACTTATAGTGTTGCTAATAGAAAAGTACAAGCTGCTCATCATGAATATGAGAAAGCCCAATCTCGTATCTATGAGGAAGCCAAATCTGCCTGTAAGAATGTTTTAATTACAAAAGAAAAGTTACTCCGATCGGGGGAGGAGTATGAATCAGCTCGTTCTGTTTATTTTGCTGCCATTGAGACTTCTCGTGGATTTGACAATTCTCAGGATCCTGCCTTTAAGGAAATTAAGGAATCCTATATTACCGCCAAGGATTCTTATAATGCCCTTTATGATTCTGCTTCTCCTGAAGTACGGGCAGAAGCTGGTCGGGCAGCTGGTCTTCGAAAATCTTAGAAAAAGTCTCAGGATTCAAATTGGTCAAAAGGAGAAATATTATGACCAAAATCAAAAAATCATCAACTAGAGGTAGTTCAGAAGCTATAGATCTCAAACTAGTTCTTAGACCCTCTAAAACTCAATCGAAATTCTTTACGAAAGACGATTTACGGTGTACTGATGATCCGTTGATTTTAGCTACTTTTAGAGGATACATCTCCTCTGTCAAGAAGTTGATGAAAGAAGGGCATAATCTTGAGACTCGTAATTACGATGGCGACACTGCTCTTATCTTAGCCATGAAACAGTGTCATATCAATATTATGAAGCTGTTACTGAGAAAAGGGAAAGTCAATATAGATGCTACCGATAATTATGGGAGAACAGCTCTAATGTTGGCTGTTCAAATCGGGGATGTTAAAGCAACAGCCCTACTTTTGAAGGAAAAAGCTTCCATAACTAGGATGGATTCGGCCGGAGACACAGCTATTTCGATAGCTGTCAAAAAAGGTTATAAAAAGATCGAAAAATTATTGAAGGAGGTTTATTATGGAAGGAATTAAAGAAACTATGGTAAAAGAAACTATGGTAAAAGAAACTATGGTAAAAGAGACCATGGTAAAAGACATGGTTTTACAAAAGAATGAAAGTCTAGCTGAAAGGAAATTTCGAGTTGCTAATACTGCATTTAATGTTGCATATGACGCTGCTTATAAAGCAGCACGGGAAGAATCCACCTCTGATTCTACTATTGACCCAGCTCTTATAGCAGAGCAAGCTGCTTTTGATGCTTATAATGCTGCTTATGCTATTGCCTATGAAGCTGAAAGCATAATCCAGACTATAATTAGGAGAGAGAAATGACAAAAGAAGAAAGAACTCTAATTGAAGAGCGTGAAAAGATGGCTGTAGCCCACGAGGTAGCTACTGATGTTGCCTACAAAGCTACTTTTGCTGCTTTTAAAGAAGCCAATGTTGCTTATGGAGCTGTCTATAATGATGCTTATAAAGCTGTAATGGAAGCTAAGGATGAAGTTGAGTAAAGAGGTTTTATGATAAAAGAAAAACAGATAAAAGTGGATGAAAAGCCGAAAATTGCTAATGAAGTTTCTATTGGTAAATCTGTTTATCAATCTATCTATACTGCTTATAGAGCTGCCAATGTGGTTTATACTACTGCTGTTCTAGCTGCCGATGCTGCTTATCCTCCTCACCTATTGACACATGCATGGGCCAGATCAGCCCATGCAGCCGCTTACTCTGCTGCTTATGAGGTTTACCAGAATGCTGCTAATGAGGCTTGGAATGCTGCTTGGAATGCTGCGGAAAAGAAATTGAAAATTTAGATTAAAACAAAAAGGAGAAAAGAATGTATGAAGATACGATTCTAAAAGTATGTTTTTCAGTAATGTTTACACTATTCGTGATTTTATTCCTGGTTATGTTTATAAGATCAGTCGACGAATCGAGGGTATGTGGCTGTCAAACAGAAGAACAAACGGTAGAACAAACGGTAGAACAAACGGTAGAACAAACAGAACAGCCAGAAGAGGTAATCCAGTGAAGAAAAATCCCCCTATAATTCTAATTATTAAAGTGGTAGATATCCAGGTCTACTGTAGGGTTCGAGTCCTTACCCATCTATCTTGCTAGATAAACTAGAAGAAAAGGAGAGTATTATGGTGACCAAATTGCAAGAAGAACAATGGGATGAAGCTTTAACTACCTATGTGGGAGATCATTTAAATCTTGAAGCTTTAAAAGCTGCAATTTCAGAAGCCGAGGAGGCTGAAAATATGATGGGATTTGTTGAGAATAATAAAGCTTCAGAATTCACAACCGATCAATTGCAGTTATTCTACAAAGTGGTTATGGAGTTCAGCCATTTAAACCCCATACATAAGGAGATTTAAATGGCCAGTTTCTCTAGGATAGGGGATGTCAATAGAGAGAAATTGATATTCACCTTCACAGAAAAGAAGAGATTCGACCCTATCGATATCAAAATCTACACTGTTGCTCAAAAAGAAGTGTTAATGTCAATCACTGATATTGAACAATTGAAGGCGATTTTAGGTGGAGAGAAAGGGAAAATCAAGAAGACCGCCCCTCCTCCACCTGAAAAGATTTTAGGTGGAAAAACCTCCGTTTCAGAAGATACTTATAAAACTGGTTGGAATCAATTAAAGAATCTCGTCAACCTCATCAAAGACGAAAAGCCTGCTATGAAAATTGAAATCATGAAGAATTTCAATTTATGTGATAAAGCGAAAGAGCTTATTAAAATGACTTATTCTCCTCTAGTCACTTATGGGATTCAACCTGCTCTTGTACAAAAGGATTTATTTAAGATGGAAGGTCATGAACATAAGGCTGAAGGTATTTCTATCGAAAATATGGTAGATACTTTAAAATGTTTGTCCCAGAGAGGCAGAACCGGTAATGAGGCTCTTGTGTCCTGCCTTTATTGCACTATAGCGGATCCATTCTTCCTCCTTCTTTTAGGAAAAGATCTTCAAATTAGAATAGGTATAGCCACGATTAATAAAGTTTTCCCGGGTCTCATTCCTGTTTATCCTGTCCAGCTGATCAATACCACTTGGGTTCCAGGGATGAAAGCCCCCCTAAAAGCTCCTCGTTGGATGATTGATAGGAAATTGGATGGGGAGAGAGGAACTCTCATAATTAAAAATGGACAAGTGTCTTTCAATAATCGTACAGGTGTTCCTATCCCAAGTATGACTTACTTCTGTTCTGAATTTAGAAAAGTTCTAGTCGATAAAGAGCTTGATATTCTCAATATCGTGATAGATGGGGAAATTGTAAAAATGATAAATGGGGTAGAGACTTTCCAAGGATTAGAAAGAGAAATCCGGAAAGTTGATTACCAAATGAAAGATGTCAAGTTTATAGCTTTCGATGTTCTCTCCACAGAAGTCTTTTTTGAAGGAGAAGTCTCCTCCCCCCTCTTCAAAAGAAGAGAAATGTTGACCAAGCTTATCCAAACCCTTAATGTTCCACATATGATTGAAGAGGCTGTTATCCTCTGGATGGGGGATAAATTTCCAGAAGATAGTGTAGTTCAGAAGCATATTCAAGATGTTGTAAGTTTAAAAGGGGAAGGGGTTGTACTGAAAGCAGACATCCCTTATAAAGGAGTCCGTCATTCAGGGCTAATCAGGTGTAAAACCGTTTCTTGTGAAGATTTTGAATGTGTTTCTATCAAGAAGTCTGATCAGATGATGCCGGGATCCACAACCAAGAAATCAGTCCTTTCTGCAATCACGGTCAAGTTGGATACTGGGGATTTTGTAGATGTTGGTTCAGGTTTCACTTGGAAGCAGAGGGAAGATTTTGCAGAAAATCCAGAGACTATCATCGGGTTTCCAATTGAAGTACAGTATTCTATCAGAACCAAAAATTTGGAAGGAGGGACTTCACTTCGTTTCCCAGTGTTCAGGAAAGTACACCCTAGATGGGACGGCTAGAGTAAAGTAAGTGTTTAAATCTTTGGAGGGATTTAATGGAGAAACCTAGAAGAGAATTTAAAAGAGAACTTAATCCGAGTAAATATATCTACACTCGTAGGGGCAGAGTTTTGACTAGGGAGGAGTTCGATAAGATCTATGAAAAAGTCCAAGCTTCCAAATCCCAAAAGGATTTTATTTCCAATAATAAATCTTTAGGGGCTAAAGTGGAGTTGGTGGAGTTCTATAAGCACTTGAAATTAAAAAGTGTAAACTAATCCTTAAAAAGTAGGAGGGGAGAAATGGGGTTACTTAGATATGGAAAAGCTAAGACTCAAAAGGGGGATGAAGTAAGTTATAAAGACGTTAGAATCTTCTCAGTTGCTTTATCACACAGATAGAATAGCACTGCTTATGATTTTCTTTATAATGAAGCTACACTATCGAAATCTGAAGAAGAGTTCGCGAGGGATAACCAATCTTTTGGATCTATCACCGGGTTGCAAGAGTTTTATAGGGTGAATTTCTTGCCTATGGAGATTATAGAATGAGTGGAAAAAGAATTGGGGTAATACCACCTGTTAGAGTCCTTGATTGGAATCTTTTAGGAGAATTACGAACTACTGTACTAGGGAGACAATTTGGAGATCCACAAGCTTTGATGGTCTTCTTTGAGTCGGCTTTCTACGCTCCTTCTGGAGGGGCATTTTTAGCAGCCCATAAAGATCGCTATGAGGTAGAAGATTTAAAAGAGTTCTTTATGTTAGCCAAAAGCTTCAAGTTTAATGAAAAATTGAAGGGAGGTCCTCATCAAACATAAAAGTGAGATTATAAATGAAGGGCATTTTGAGACACAAACCGGGCATAAAGCTCAGTTTGTAGAGTATAGAGTTTTCATTACTTCTTTGGAGGAAAAATTGTCTCTTCCTAGGATAAAGAATCTTGAGGAGAGTTTCTTAAAATCCACTTCTGAATCTGAATTTATTTCTGCCAATAAATCTAAAGGCAGCTCTGATGATTTAAAAGAGTTCTATAGGACTTATAAATATAGTGAAGAAAGATACTATATGGGAAGAAAAGGAAATCCTTTTAGAAATTATGGATTATTGTTAGATACTCAGCTAGCCAGAGATATAGACTACTCGTATTTTGATAGTCTGCTTAAGAGAGCTGCCAAAACTAATAGTTATCATTCATTCTTAAAAGGTGAGGGGATTAGGCTAAAAGATTATGATAAAGTTAAAAAACATAAGATTTTTTGGAAAGAAGCCCAAAAAGTCAAAAGAATTGATCCAAGTTTTGAGGGAGTGTTGCATGGGAAATTCGTAGTATCTTCTTACATTGGGATGTGGGTTCCTCCTAAACAACTCAGTTATCTCTATAGAGAAGTTAAGAAATCGGCTTCAGCAGCTGATTTTATAGCGAAACATTTTGGCTCCACCTGTTTCAGTGCCCTACAACTAGGGTTTTTTCATAAAGTAGCCGGTAAAAAAGTGAGATTAAAACTCTCATATTAAAAGGATGGTACAATGGGGAAAATTGTAAAGAAAGAAGAAGTCTCATCTCTTAAAGATGAGAGGGTTCCGGTTATAGAAGCTAAGATTGGGAAGGATTTGTCTTTAAAGAGTCTTGCTACTTGGATTCATTTCATCTCAGATTCCTCATTAAAAGAGTTTTGTGATTCTTTTACAAGATGTGATGTGAAAAAAGATTTGAGAGACTTTTATGAAGAAGTTGATCTCAAATTGAAAAAAGCAGTGTTTAATTTAAATAGTATCCAGATCACCCAAGATTTGCTAGATAACTCAGTAGTGAAGAAATTAACATCCAAAAAGTTAGGTTATTGGGTGGATGTTAATTTGGTTAGTTCTGAGACTCAATTCTTGAAGGAGGATAGAGATTCTAATTTCACCCGGGATGAAGCCAGAATCTTTTACCGAATTGTTAGAAAAAATCTGGAAAATTATTCAATCCCAGAAGACGAGTCTAAACTTAAAATAAAGGAAACTCATATCGGGAAGAATTTAAAAGGGAAAGAGCTTGATAATTTAGTTGATTCTGCAATTTTTAATTCATGTAGTGAGTTTTTTGTGAAAAACGAGATGGAGGATTCTGCTCCAGATGTTTCATTCTCTAAAGAACAGTTAGAGGAGTTTTATTGGGTGGCTGAAAACAGCACAGTCAGATCCCACCCTAACAGAATAAAGAAAGCTTTAAAGACTACTTCTATTGGGAAGAAATTATCCCTCGAGATGTTTAATCAGTTTACTTTAGAGGTTACTTGTTCCGATTCTGAAAAAGAGTTTATAGAAGCTATGATCTATTATGGCTTCTCGATCGAGGAATTAAATCAATTTTATTGGGCTAATTGAAAATAAGAAAAGGAGACTTAAATGGATAAAGAAAGGGGAATACGCGAAAGCGCCCCCGAGCCTGTCACAGTGGAAGAGACAGCGATAGGGAAAGCTTCTTCTAAAAAAGAAGTGGAGATTTTATCCTCCTTGTTTTTGGAAGAATTAGAGATCAAAAACAAGATAAAGAAGTGTTGTGAGAGATTCACAGCCTCTGAAATAGGAGAGTTTCATCGAGTAGTAGAAAAAGAATACTATAAGAGAAAGGTTTTAGAAGATGCAAGATCTTCCTTAGAGAAAGCTGAATTTACTTCTTATCGTAGTTGTTCCGATATCTTCATTTTAGATGCTTGCGAGAATTTAGAAGAAGATTTTGTGGTGAAATATAAAAATGGAGAGGATTATTTAGAAGAGGACCTTAAGAAATTTCACAGGATTATTAGAGGGGTGGTGCCTCCTGTAGAGAAAGAAGATGCAGTCAATTTCTCCCCTGACGCTCTCCATTCTTATGTAGGAAAACTCTTAAGTCATTCCAGCTTTCATTCATGGACTTCATTAGCAGCCACCCATTCTGAATTGCAATTTTTAAGTCTTATGAAGGATGGGGTTTTCACATATGATCGTTTGAGGG
>JACSEB010000047.1_pt1 | contig 9065 bp, 10 predicted proteins | sample 8225501 | NCBI WGS metagenome assembly JACSEB01 (sample SAMN15704856, study PRJNA648150) | viral metagenome | isolation source: viral RNA from sea star tissue collected in USA, Olympic National Park, and... | host: Pisaster ochraceus | collected 2013
ACCTGGAAGTCTGATTGTAAACGGGTTGTCCTCCTGACTCTGCAGCTTCGGAGTCTAGTAGCAGAAAATGAGCCGTAAGATAAAGTTGAGACAGAAGTGAGGAGCTCTCATTAGGATAGGGCAATCCTGGGTTAAAAATAGTTTGCATTTCCGCTATAGCAGAAGATATGTCTTTATCTCTAATAGCTGGGGGGTCTACTCCGTACATAAAAGGACCATGATCGAAGTGTTCTTTGAATGCAATAACATCTAATACAGGAGCCATTAAAATTCCTTCTTTTTATCTTACTTCTAGACCTAAACTTTTGCCCCTGCTTTTGCAGTAGCTTCCGCTTGTATTGAAGCTAATTTTTCAGCAGCCACTTTTGCTGCGGCCGCTCTCATATCTGCTTGAACTTGGGCAGGAGTCCTCCGTGTCTTGACGGGGGCTGGTTCTGCGGCTGGTTCTTCATCCGGTGTGAAACCGAATGGGATGTCAGTCGCGTCGGCTTTGGTTTCGTCAGCTTCAGTACCAGCAAGGGCGGAGGCTTGGAGCTCTCTCAACTGCTCTAGTTCAGCTTTGAGAGCCAAGTTCTCTTTCGAGAGGGATTCTACAGTAGCCTTAGGCTTGTTCTCAGCCTCTGCCAGTTTTTCTAAGTCATCGTACCGAACAAGATCTTTCGGATAAGCCTTAGTGTATCGATCAACTATAGACACTGGAAGCATTATTGCTCTTTTAGGCAATACCATTACACCGTTAAAAAGGGTGTAATCTTTCCTGCCTCTATTGTATAACCGAGTTTGTGGTTCCTTCTCGGTCGAGGGTTGTTTTGGAGTATCTTGATTTGCCATAGTTAATACTCTCCTTTCTTAGGTTAAAGTAGGACCCCACCCCTGGCGGAGGAATTATCCCAGAAGAACTGAGATAGTGGGGTCCCCAATATGTAGATGTAAATGGACGCTTAGGCTTAGGCCACGTCGAAATAAGCAACTTCCCTCTTACGAGTGATCAGGACACCAGAGTATTGACCGTAAGCTGGTTGTACCCAATTGAAGTTGTTGGTAGTACCGGGGTCTTGAAGATTGAAATCAATGGGAATAGTCATCTTCAAGGTCTTGGGATCGTTTTTGTACAAAACGTACCGGTTTATGTTAATTCCAGACTCTTTATTATTCTCTTTCTGAGAGTAAGCAAGAGATTTAATCTGGAAATTCGTGCCAGTGGCAGCAGACATGGCATTCCGGAGGTATTCCAACTTAGAAATGGCAGGGTTGTTGGAACTAGCTGCACTCACAAGGCCCAAGTAATCTGCAGAAGGAATCACGAAAGTATCAGGGGAGTGTTCTGTGTTGTTACTATTTGTGAAGTAACTTCCAAGAAGCTTCCCTATGAAGGCTTGAAACTGAGCAGCATCCATATCACTAATCTTCCCGGTAATCACATTTGCCAGCGAGTTGACTTCCGGATCGTTCAACAGCCCGGTTAGCAGTGCATCAGAAGGATGTCCAAGAAAAGCTACTTCCTGGAGGCCTAGGTCCCAGTCTGATTTGAGACTCTCCATCTTAGCGGCGATCAAGTCCCAGCTGTTTGCAGCGGCAGCTTTAGCAATTTCAACTATGGAGTATCCTATCTCTTTTGCCCAAGTCTTTATAGGCATCCGAGAAGGGGTCATAGCTACATCGACACGAGCCAAACGGCCTGTGTCTTGCTGAGTAGACACCTCACCATCGAAGAAACTCCCCCCAGTTTGAAAGGTCTGGTTACGGACTATTTCGTCCATATGAGCTCCGCTACCAACATCAACAGGAACATAATCTGCAAAAGGTACTGTGTAGTGCTTTTGCTCTATCGTGTCCTGTGCTATTTCGGAGAGAGTCTGAATAGTTTGGTCGTAACCACCCTTCTCAGTGTCTACATCTCCATTTGCATTGGTAAGTAGGCGACCGTTTACAGTAAGATTCTTCGCTAACATACCGTGTGTTTTTAGTATCATTTTCTTCTATCTCCTTATGCCTTAGCCGGATCAATTATAACCCGAATAAAGTCACCATCTTCTGCAGCTTTGTCTAAAGCCGTGCCGAATCGAGCACCACTAATAGCTACAACTTTCCCAGGATTGGCAGCGTCGAAGGAAACTTCGTCCCCTCGGGCAATTGCTTCACCAGCCTCCATCAGCTGCACAGAACCTTTGAAACTCACTTGCAGAATTTCACCAGCTTTAGTAACACCGCTTTTAAGGCTGAAAATACGAGCACCAATAGCAATGTCAGCTGCTTCACATACACCCACCAGCGGCACTCCATTAGTGTCGTCTGCTCCCCCATCAACAAACTTCATAGGAGTTCCAGCAGTCACTTCACCGGTCGCTTTCGGGTCGAGCCTGACAGTGAATGCAGTCGAAATACCACCGACTGTAAGGTCGAGACTGCCTAGCTCTTTACCCTTCTTGAATTGATTGGAATTATACATTTCCATTCTCCTTTATCGTTCCGTACTTAGCCTTTCCAACCACAAGTCTTTTAGTCTCTGTGATAACCGAAGAGGTGCGAACATCTTCAGCGGGGGCTGTATCGACGGCGTTCTGCAACAGTTTATAGTTCCTGTTGGGGGCTTCTTCCTCAGTGTCTTTAGCGGGAGTTTTGGTTGCAGTTTTGGAGTTGGTAAGAAGATCTCCTTCTGCACCCGTATTCGAAGCTGCGTAAGCCTCATAAAGGGCTTGTACTGACACTTCTTCACCATCCACGAGGATTGTGTCCTCCATCGAAAGCATGGCTTCGTCTGGACTGGCCTCGTTTTCGACCGCTTGATTCTTGGAAGCCATATAAGCTTCCACCATATCAGAAACTGGGATTACCTGCCCATCCACTTCAATAGATGCTCCCGCATTCATTTCCATGGTTTCGGCCTTTTCAGCAGGAGTATCAGTTGGAGTCTCGTTTGTTAGAACTTTAGATTTATCCAATTGGTTCTTCCCTTTTTTGCCTAGTTTACCTAGTAGCTTGAACTTCATTATCAAGCCTCCTGTTTTAGAGTTTTGGATTATTTGAGTATCTGAGTATCGAGGGGATTCTACAATCGCAAGATGGTGGTAGGAACCTTCCAAGATCTCTTCGTCATAGGGAACATCATTATGAAGACCAGCCGTCCCGACTTTTTCCACGATGTATGCATTGGAAGCCCCGTAACCTTTTTCTATGTTGGCTTGGGTTTCTTCATCCCATATGGTAGCATCCACATAGAACCTCCCAGAATATTCATCATAGCCTACGTCATTCACAACCCCGTCTGCTTTCTCTTCTGGATCACCATTCTTGAAATCAAATACGTCATCAATTTCGATGAGTTTGTGTTCACTAAAGACTGGCTTATTCCTGAAACTGAAGTTCATTTCATCAAGAACTTCTTTCTTGACTAATGCCACAATTTCTTGTCCAGAGGATTCTGCATATCGGACCAGACCAGGTGATATGTGGAAAATCCGGTAATTCTTTGGAGAACTCATGCTACCTCTTCATGACCTACGTGTAATAATATACATACAATTACGTATATTCATGCCTTATATACTAAAAGCTCAAAAATCTTATTTTACGTTTAGCCGTCGTCGTTGAATAGAAGATTAAGTGAAGGTAGAGGGTACTGCTGGTAGTACTGGTACTAAGGAGGGAGTTGAAGGAATGGAAATAAAATCAGGAGTGGAAGGAGTTGGAATCATTACAATTGCCACACTACACTTCCACTCCCAATACAATTATTATATATTAGAAGAAGATCAAGATGTTTTATTTGACTTCTTTGTCCTCAAATCTCCTAAGGGCGGAGAACTTGCTGAGGGCGGAGAACTTATTGAGGGCGGAGAACTTTTAGAGGGCTGAGAACTTTTAGACGCCATCTTAGGAGAATCACTAGAACTAACCTTATTAGAATCACTAGAATTCCTTCTCAACAATCTAACAGAATAGTTCCCGGAAGAGTTCCCCTTATTCGAATCACTAGAACTAACCTTATTCGAATCACTAGAACTAATCTTAGGAGAATTGCTAGAACTTTGGTCTGAGGAAACTGGAAAAAAGTTTTCTGCTTGTGAAATCTCAGTCCACTGGTCCTTAGTAATCAAGCCTGCCTTAAAAGCTTCTAAAGCATTGTTAAACTTAGAGTCTTTAACCGATTGTTCTTCCACTGTGTTAAGTGCTCGTAAGGAGGGCCACTTCAATTTAAACTTGTATGTTTTCCCCCACAGATGGTACATGTTGTATTCTATAAGTTGCCGAATAACAGGTTTCATCTTTTCTCTAATGTTCGATTCTACCATTTGGTTATAAGATTCAAGATCAGACTCACCAGAATTGAACCCAGAAGCAGAAAGTCCAAAGATTTTATCTAGGGGCATTCTAAGGGCTGCTGCAATCGATATGCGGTTTTCTTTCTGTACCTCAGATATCCCACTGAAGGATAGGGTCTGGGTCTCAAAATCATCCATTTTATCCATGATGATAGCGTTGGTGACAGATTTCAACTCATTGGTCAACTGTACCTTTCTCTCAACAGAATGGGCGGTATTAGTGGGGGAAAGTTGAAGTTTCTCATTCAACCCATCAAACTTGTAAACGTTAACCTTGGATTCTTCTATAGTCTCGTAAAGAACATTCTCAGTCTTAAGGTGAAGATTAAGAGCTCTGAAGATGTGTTCGACTTCCGAGAGACTCCAACCCCTCAATTTTTGACGTAGATGCCATGGAGCAGATTTCCCTTTTATTATGAGTACACGACTGGAATGAACCTGAACCCCATTAATGTAATAAGAGGAGGAAATAGTAGAATCATGAATAGAGGGTGTAGATGCTAAAAGTTGCCATCTATTCACCTCAGAATAGGACAGTGGAGATTTGTAAAGAGACCTATGACTAAGCGGAGAGGAGGGGTCTTGATTAGTGTTAAGAATAAGAGCTGCTCCACCGTAAAGTCTACTCCAAGACCATGCTCTTTGCAGTGTCTCCCACTGGGACTCCCTTTCCATGAATTCTAGAAGTTCTGAGGTTTGGTCTGAGGAAAGATCGGAAGATTCAATCTCTATCCCCTTGGATAAGGCATCTTGAACTGGAAGATCAATAGCCGTTTGAAGTAACCCATTTGAACTATAATGATAGGTAAGAGTCGGGTGATCAAGAGTAATCAGAGAGTAGTTATTATTAAAAGAAATGGTGTCATAACTAGCTAATTGTGATCCTCCAGTTCGACCTCCCATAGCACTAGCAGTCTTCATTGTTCCTACCAAATCAGACAGACCGTTTATGAGCAGCCTAGGAGTACCATCATCTGGCTGCTGTTGTTTGGATTGTTTTTGTTGCTTTCCCATAATTCCTTCCTATTCTAGAGATTTTAAGTAGTCTAAGTCTTCAAAGTACGTCAAAAGATGTTACTCTCTTCTTCACATAAGCTACATTAAGAGCGTCTAATATTGTGTCTACTATATCATCATGTTCATGACTGTTATCATCTGAGAAGGATATCATCTCTCCAACTACTTCTTTAATCCAAGGTGCATTAAGAGGGAGATGTAGACGTCCTGCTTCTATATAAGTTAGTACTTCTGTTAATCTGGTGTATTTATCCTTCTGACGTTCGACAGCCTTGATGGGCACTTGATAATCCCTACGTAATTCTTGGATGAGTCCGATGCCAGAAGCCTTATTCTCGATGTAGAAAGTACTGCAGGGGGTATTACTGAGACCAGATGCCCATTTATCCCATAGTTTGAGGGTAGCTTCCTTTAGATCCGGGGAAATGACTTTATCTCTCCACATATCCAACATGTAGAGATTATTTTCTGATTTACCCCAGACTGTGAAGACTGAATAATCGGAAGCTTCAGCAGTTGTAAATGCAGTATCACCAGTGATGAATATCTTCTCAAACTTAGAAGGTAGTGCGGAGTAATACAGCAGCCAGGACTCCTTGATGATGTTACCGCCTTGTATAATGGGATTCTGCTGATACATAGCCTCCCATAGGGCCTCTGGGAACACCTTCTTGAGCTGTAGGAGCTGTATACGGGAGTGGAGATGAGGAACTAGAGCCTTTCCATAAGGATTAATAGCCTTATACTTAAGTTGTTTCCATTGACCAGTGGCGACTAAATGTCCAGCTAGGTCATTTACTGTCCAACGGGTTAACATCATTACTATCCCTGCAACCTTAGAACCCCTAGTCTCGAATACGGAATGATACCACTCTATAGTTTTAGCATTGATAACTGGAGATCTTGCAGATGCCATATCTTTATACGGGTCATCAATAATACCAATATCCATTGAGTGTCCTGTTAATCCAGTTCCCATTCCTACAAATCTTATACCTCCACTTGCTCCTATGATTGTAAAACCCTCTGCATCTCGTTCACCGTCTAATATAGACCGAGTAGTACGAAGCTTAACTTGGGGGAAAACCTTTTGGTAGGGGGGAGACTCAATTATCTTTTGTATAGCTAAATTCCTTTTTAGTGCTAAGGAGAAAGCGTAAGTTGCAATAACTATCCTAAGATTAGGGTTAATTCCCAACAACCAAGCTGGAAAAAGTTGAGCCACTTGTGTAGATTTACCGTGTTGTGGGGGTGCCTCCAAGAGGACATGGGGTTTCTTACCCCCTTGCGCTTCTTTATAAAAAGATTGGAGTTCTTGGGCCACCTCGAATGAGAAATCTGAGACCTTGAAAGTGGGGTCCATAGCTACCATAAAACGTAGAAAAGAAGTTTTACATAAATCTAGAACATTTTTAGGTTTGTTTTTAGGTTGTCTTGTTCTTAATGGAGCTTGTGGCATAAGATTAGCTATCCTCCCCCTGCTCATTCTCATAATCCCTAAGAGTCTGAGCATCTATTTCTAACTCGTTTAATTCTGGGGAGTCTGATCTAGGTCCTATCTTCCTTAGTAGGTGGGAAGTGGCTTGAGTGGGGGTGGGAAGAATAGTACCTGAAAACTGCTCAGGATTTGGAGGAATAGAATTATTTACTCCTCCTGGCTCGTAAGTAGCTTGAATACGGGCTTCTTCTTCTTGGAGTCTTTGTTCTTGAAGTTGGAGTATCTTTTCTTGTGAAAGTCCTGATACAATATTATCATCAATTTGATCTGCTGTAAGTCCGTTTACCATAGTTGTATCTTGCTTAGTAGGGTCTTCTAATATTTGAATAGGATTAATATCAAGAAGCTTAGCTGTTAAAATTATCGACTTATGTCTATCCCAAAACTTAATCTTGGAAAGTCTACCATTTGGGGTATCCAAGACGGAGTATTCTGACACAGCCGCTTTGACCCTATCGGACCATTGGGAAGGGGGTTTGATGGAACCATCATCATTGATTGCTTCGTGAATACAAGCTGAGGACATGTCTTTCAGAAACTTAATTAGATCTTTTCTATAAAGGGGGCGTTCGGCTCCCAGGGCTAGTTCTATCTCATCATCTATAAATTTTCTTATTTTTGGATCTCTTAGAAGAGAGTAACCAGCTTGGTCAGCCCGGGAGGGGGCGAAACCGGCGGTGATGGCGGATTGAGTAGCGTTCCTAGTCTTTATAAACTCTATGGCAAATTTCTCATGCTTTTTGGGAAGTCGGGTGGCCCTAGAACTTCCAAGTGCAGTAATATCTACATGAGTAGTATTTCCTTTGTGAGTTACAATAGGAAATTTTGCTCCATTAGCTCCAGCAATCATAGCAGGAAATCCTCCTTACTAGTTTCCAACACTTAGAATGTTTATAAGAAATAGAAGTCCAGTGTATGTGGTGAGTATGAGAAGAGTAACACTTAAGTCTAGAGCTAGATCTCCTGTACTTAATGACGGTTCTTCTGTGTAAGACACCTTCTGAGAAAGCTTGTAAAGCCAAGACTTTCTAGATTTTTTAGTTGTTTTTATGTTTTTCTTACTCATTCTAATTATTCCTATTGAGGGTGGTGCTGCTGGTACTACTAAGGGTGGAGTAAAAATCCCTCTTGTAGACTTCAATTGTATATATAGTAGAAGAGGATGTTCTTCTTGGGGAATTAAAAAACTCCGACCATCATCCCCAAGCCATGGGCGTAGAAACCCTACAGGAGGATGACGGAAGGAGGGAAATACAAGGACTTGAAATAAAACCTCACTGCCCCAATCCAAGGGGTTAGAGTTAGGACAGTGAGGAGGAGAAACTACAGCCTAAGAACCTGGCGGAGTTGACTTAGACTGATAAACCATATTAATGTTTGGTACTGATGTTGAAACTATCTGGGATATTACCATTGGAACTACTAAGGGTGGAGTGTAATTCCTCTTTTTTATCCCCTTCCTAGAGTGGGGGTTTCCATAAATGAGCCCACTTATGCTCTTTGAAATTGACTGGCTTATAAAATCTATAGAACTGATCTACGGTTAATTCGATATGGTAACCTGAACCATGAAAATTATTGTGGGGATCACCGAAAGGGTCTAAGATGGTGACTTTGAATAGTTCCCCTTTCTTATCCGTCTCATAACCAATGAGAGTGTTGATGTGACCTAAGACTATCTTCTTGTTTTTAGAATTGATGTAAGGGAAATTACCGGATAGGACAACGGGGCGACTATCTCTTATTTCTTGAAATATATCTCGTACTCTTAAGTGGGAGGAAAAGCGTGTAAAATCTCCTCCAAGAAATTGGTTAGTAAAAAAGGACAGTGTGGAATGAACTGTGGGATCCTCTTTAGCACCCTCGATGAGGTCCCGGAGAGCGTCTTCAGGTTGTGTGTAAAGGGGGTTTGTAGGAAAGGTCTTAGAAAACCCCATTATGTCAGCTGCTTGAATCATAGAAGTCACATTACAAGAAACAAGAGGGTCTATCTCATTATTTCTTTGAGTGTAATAATCTTTCTTCTCGACGTTGATCAGGTATTTAGATGCTTTACTCATTAATAAGTCTCCTCTTGAATTTAATGAGAGGAAGCTTCCTCATGGGTCCTAAAATTGATGGAGACCCAGAGGAAGCTTTCATCTGTATATATTAGGAAGGATTTGAGTTAAATTCTGAATTTTCCTAGATCTTCTCTTTCTTCATACTCAATACCGTATCTATCCATG
>JACSEB010000048.1_pt1 | contig 9008 bp, 14 predicted proteins | sample 8225501 | NCBI WGS metagenome assembly JACSEB01 (sample SAMN15704856, study PRJNA648150) | viral metagenome | isolation source: viral RNA from sea star tissue collected in USA, Olympic National Park, and... | host: Pisaster ochraceus | collected 2013
TTTCCAAACGTAACCGTTTACGTCAATGTAATCAACCAATTTAATTGATTCTTTTGTTATCTCTAAAATTCCATTTTGAAACGCAATAAAACTTTTATGTTTTTCATCATTCAACATTTTTAATTCAATAGTATCCAGCATTAACAAATAATTATCACTAAATAAATTTTGATATGTACTGCAATAATTCCAAACGTCAAAAGCAGAACGCTCAGATAAATAGTTTAAAACAAAATCTTTTATTTTTTCGATTGATGTTTCGCTAACTTTATTACTTTCAATATAAACAAAGTTTGATCTTTGGCTGTCAGTTGGAAAGTATTTTTTAAATCCGTTACGCTCTAAAAATAATTTATATTTAAGTGAATCAATAGTTATTTTTTTATTCCCGTTTTTATCTTCTTTAATATGCCAAAAATCGTCATGTTCATCAGCTTCTTTTATTTCTTCGAAAACATCTTCTGAAATATTGTATTTCTGTATTACTTTATCTTTACCCTTGTTTAAATCCGATTTAATCCTTTTTAATGTATTATAATCTTCAAAATACTTAGAACCAAACGCTCTAATTTTATAAGCGCTTTTAATAGCGTTTAATTTACCTTTTTCATCTTGACAGGTTCCATTAATATACTTGTTATAAATATAACTTTCTGAGGTACCCTGGGAAACTCCATATTCACAAAATTGACCAGCTAGATCAAAAATAAAATTATTCTTTTCACCATCAACAAAACTTTTATCAAAGTTAAAAGACATGATTTTTTCAACAATTACGCTTTCATCATTTATTAATAATGTTGTCACCCTTTCAGAATACGTAAAACCAGTATCAAATATTTCTGCTTCAAATATTTCAGCTTCATAATTAACAAAAATATTTTTATCATAACTTTCAAAACAAACTCTATCAACATTACTGTTCGCAATGTCAAAATAATCTAATTTAAACCGGTTTTGAAACTCTTTAAATATTTTTGCATGTGTTTCCTTAGTTAAATCATTAGAAACCTTTAAAACGCCTTTAATTCCGTTTCCGCTAGGTGAAATAAATAATAAAACAAAATGATTTATCTTTTTTAACTCTTCTAAGTGGTTTAACATTATTTGTTCATTCGGATATTTGTCAAAATCAACAACCATTAAACCGGAATGTTGTTTTAATCCGTTTCCATTTCTTTCTGTAAACTCTCCAGCAAATAAAATAGAGGGTAAATTTCTTTTATGTGAATCCTTTTCAGCTTTGTTTTTTGCGTTTCTAATTTTTAATATTGAATCTTTAGAACTACCGTTTTTAATCCTTTCAACTATTTTGGATAAATTGACAATGTACGGAACATCTTTAGACTTATACAGATTCTTAAAAATAGATACTTTTATGTCTTTCATAATTTATTGTATTTAATTTTTTTTTTACAATAGTACACTTTATTTGGGTTTTTTCCTATACCCCTATGTAAAATTTTATTTTTTTCTAGGGGGGGGGGTCAAAAATCGGTTTCAATGTGTACTATTGCGATTTTTTTCGTTTAAAGTGTTGATTTTAAATATATTAAACAGTACACATTGAAATACTAAATTTGCTTAGATCCGTTGTTAATTAAGATTTTATCTGATATTTCTGTTAATTCTTTTGGATTTAAAGAGTAAGCTGCGCAAACTTCTTGTAATTTACTAAAGTCATTATAATCAAATTTATTTAATAACCATTGAATGAACTCTAATTTATTGGCTACTAATTTATCTCCTAAATCTTTTTCGTCAACCTCTTCAACCTTGGCAAAGTAATTGTTTTCAATGTCTAATAAATCCGACATGGTTCTTTTTACGTTGTTTTTAACCCTTTGTTTAAATATGCCAATAGTATTAACCTCTTCTAAAAAATGTAGGTTTACAAATGAGGTTATAATAGCTCCGCTGATTTTTTCTAGTTGTTTTTCTGTTAGATTCATTAATAAGTATTTATTATTTCATAATTGTTTTTTGATTTCCAGGTAAAAGAATCAACCTTTAATTTTACCGCTTCTAATAATTCTGAATGAAAAGAAACGTCTAGTTTTTCGAGATACAATTCTAATTCTGATTTTTCTCTAACTGTACCATTAAAAACAACTGCATTTTCACTAATTTGTAAATATAAGTTTTTACAAAATTCTGAGTAATTACAATAAATTTTAAAGTTGTTAATACTGTGGGTAATATTACTTCTGTTGTAATAATAACCTTTTAAATTTAATAAATCTGCAATGTACTGAGTTGTAAATCCGTTTTCTTTATTTAATACATAATATAAAACTGATCTAGCTTCAATATAATTCCTTTGCCTTGTTTTCTCTAATATATTAAACCCGCAAATATCATTAAGTTTATTTATTGTTTCCTCTACTATTATATTGTTTTTCATTCTATTTAATTTTAAAGTCTTTGTTTGTCTTTATGTTTTCTGTTGTCTTTATTTCTTTAATAAGTTCTTTGGCTTCTTTTAAAGTATCAAATTCACCTATTAATTGAAATTTTTTCTGATATACTTTTGTTTTTTTCATGTTAATAATATCTATATTCATAAAATGATTTTTTTGCAGATTGTATTTGTTGCTCTAGATAATCTGTAAAAGTATTATAAATGTAATCTAGTTGCATGTCAGTTAATTCGACTAGTTTATCTTTTACCCATATCTCGCAAAACATTTCGTTTGAATGCTTATGTATTTCTATTTCTACATGATAATCGTCAGTGCTATGGTTAAGACTTGCAAAAGTTGGTAAATTATGCAGATTATCTGTATCGCCGTAATTAATTCTAAATTCATTGTCAGAAATTATCTGTTTTAGTTTTTTTGTCTTCATATCTTAGTGTGCTATTTTATTGTCTATTACTTCTATAAAATGTCTGCATTCGCTCCTAGTCATTGGAGGGTATTCTTTACCTTTAAATGTTACTTGGTAAATTGGATTTTCATAAGTTGATTCAGCTGTTTCTACTATTGTAAATTTTTTCATTTTTTTAAATCTTTAATGGTTTTTAATTCTGCTTTTAATATTTCAATTTTGATTTCAGTTTCTAATAATTCTAATTTACCTAAAAGATATAAATTATCTGAAGCTGTTGCGTATTGTTTTAAAAATTCTAGTGTTTCATTCATAATTAAACTATTTCAATATTTCCGTTTTTGTATGCTTACAAACAAGCCCTGTTTTTAATACAACAACCTTAACAGGTTTTGAGTTATTGTTTTCTTTACGTTCTTTAATAATTCTTTTAATTGTTTCCATTTGTCTAATAGTGTAATAATTGAAATTCAATGAATGTTAATTGATTGTAAGGTTTATCATATTTTCGTAATGATAAAAGTTCTAATTGTTCTCTTGTGTAATTTGTCATAATATTGTCTTTGTTTTTAAATAAATTTTTGGTTTTTTAATACTTGGTTGATTTTTTTAATTAAATCGTATCGTTCTCCTACTGTATAAATTCCTTTGTAAAAGTCAATGTCGATTTGTTCTAGTGTTTCAATTAGTTCTTTCATCTTGTCTTTTTTTTAAAGGGAGGTTTTACCCTCCCGTTTGTTTTTAAATTAAATTTCCTTTTTTATCCCAAAATACTTTATCTAATCTATCAATCATCCACTTTAACTTTTCATTTTCTCTTTCTTGGTCTTTCATATTACTTAAAAAGTGTGCTTCGTTTATCTCCTCGTTATTTGATTTTATTCTATCTTCAAACATTGATATAATTTCCAACGCTTCGCTTGATGTCATTAATACTTTTTTAAAATCTGTCATAATATTTAGTTTTTAGTGTAGAGGTTATTTCCTAACTACCCTACAAATATACAATACATTTTTAGTTTATCGACTATATAATAACAAATTTTAACAAAATTTTAACAGTTTTATTTTATTGATCATTTGATTTTTATTATAATTATATTTTTGTATATTTGTTTTATGAAAACATACGCATATAAAGTATTTAAGAAGGGAGTTTGGTATACTTACTCTGAAGAATATGAAAATATTAAAGACTGCTTACTGTGGTATTTAAGAAACGGCAGATTCTTAGAGAATTTATCTAACAGAAAATTAGTATTATTTAAAGGTAGTAAAAAAATAAAATAAAAATGGCACACCCTACAAGAATATTTAACGAACCCGAAGAGCTAAAACAAGCATGGCTAAAATTTAAAGAGAATGCTAAAGAACAAGCTAAAGAATGGATTGAAACACAATACGTCGGTAAAGATGGCGATATTAGACTAACACCTAAAAAAATACCTTTAACATTCGAAGGATTTAAGCGTTTTGCTAGGGATAGATACGGTTGTATTGAACAATATTTTACAAACCAGGATGATTTATATTCTGAGTTTATAGGTGTCTGTCGCGCGATTAAAGAAGAAATTAGAGAAAACCAAATAATTGGCGGAATGCTAGGATTTTTCAATCCGTCAATTACACAACGTTTAAATAGTTTAGTTGACAAACAACAAACAGAAGTTAAAGGAGGTTTAAACATTCCTAATTTACCGGATATTGCTGACAGAAAATAAGTATAAATATACAGGGGCTTATTATAAGATTTTAGATTTAATAAAGTCAAATCCTAAAGAAAACGTATTTGTTATTCGAGGTGGCCAAGGTGCATCTAAAACTGTTAGTATAATACAGTTGTTAATTCAGTCTTTATGTTCTCAAACTAAAGAAGCTACAATACTATCTTCTGAGCTGTCTAAGATGAAAAGAACAGTAATAAGAGATTATAAAAAGATATGTAAAGACTGGGGCGTTTTAGAAAATGAACATGATTTTAATAAGTCAGAAAGTAAGCACGAATATTTTAATGGATCTTATCTAGATTTTTTAGGTGCTGATGTTAATGACGTTGGTAAAGGATTCAGAAGAGATATTTTATATATAAATGAGGCGGATAAAATGGATGTTGATACAGCTGTACAATTTATTTCCAGGGCTTCATTAACTATTATTGACTACAATCCGGACAGTTTATTTTGGGGTGATGACTTTATAAATGAGAATAATTTTATTACTTTAACATTCCAGGATAATGAATACTTGGCAGAAAGTGAAGTTAAATCAATCCTAGACTATAAAGCTAAAGGCTTTTTTAATACTGATTTACCTACTGAATCATTGTTTAGTGATGGTAACATTAAAAATAAATACTGGTCTAATAAATGGCGAGTTTATGGTTTAGGTTTAGTCGGAAACTTAGACGGTGTTATATTTGATAATTGGAATACTATTGACGAGGTTCCTGGAGACGCTCGTCTAATTGGTATTGGTTTAGATTTCGGTTACACGAATGATCCAACGGCAGCGGTTGAGGTTTACAAATACAACGGTAAAAGAATACTAAATGAGATTGTTTACAGAACAGGAATGTTAAATAGTGATATTGCAAAGGTGTTACCTAAAAATACTTTTGTTTATGCTGATTCAGCAGAACCTAAATCAATTGAAGAAATAAGAAGGGCTGGTATAAATATTATGCCGGTAACAAAAGGAGCGGACAGTATTATATACGGTATTCAAACAATGCAAACACAGGAGTATTTAATTACATCTAAATCTAAAAATATTATAAACGAATTTCAAAAGTATATTTGGCAAAAAGATAAAAGAGGGGATACACAAAACAAACCAATAGACAAATACAATCATGCTATCGATGCTATCAGATACCATGAAATGATGGATATAGGAGTTAAAAATAAAGTCTTTTTCTTTTAATGCATTTAAATAGATTTTTTTTATTACTTTTGACTATTAAATAACTTTCATCTATAATGGGTTTACTTTCAAATATATTCAAAAGAAACAATACTAATATAAATAAATTTAATGAGGCTTTTTTTAAGTTTATCGGCTCCGGCGGATCTTCTTACGATTTAAACGCTCAAACATACATTGAAAAGGGTTTTAATATTAATCCTTTAGTTTACTCTGTTATTTCTCAGATGGCGACTAAAACATCATCTGTTCCATATACAATAAAAGAAGTAGAAGATAAAAACCAAAAGCAGAAGTTAAGCAATTTATTAAAGGCTACTAAACATAATTTAACACCTCAGCAAGAAGTTAAGAAACTAATACTAGAAAGTAAAGCCTATAAAAGTAATAGTTTTAACATGCCTTTAGATGTTCCGAATCCAATGCAAACCTGGAATGAGTTTTTAGAGTTATATAAAACACTAATAAAGCTAACAGGAAACGTTTATATTTATAAGTTAATGCCTAAGGAGGGAATGAATGCTGGAACGCCAATTGCGTTATATTTATTGCCATCTCATTCAATGGAAATAATATTGAAGAAAAACGCCGACATGATGAGCGTTGAATCTCCTGTATTTGGTTATAAGTTAATAGAAGGTAATATAGGGATAACCTTTAAGGCTGATGAAATAACTCATATAAAATACCCGAATCCTAACTTTGATTTAAACGGGTCACATTTATACGGATTCTCACCAATTAGAGCAGTATTAAAAAACATTGAAAGTTCTAACCTTGCTTTAGACTTAAACATAAAAACCATGAAAAATGGGGGCGCATTTGGGTTAATACATTCAAAAGGGCAAACACCATTAACATACGAACAGGCAACCGGATTAAAGGATAGGTTGAAGGAAATGGATGCTGACCCGGACAAACTAGGTAAGATTGCTGGAGTATCTGCCGAAATAGGTTTTACAAGGTTATCACTTACAACTGATGAGTTAAAGTTATTCGATTACTTAAACTTTGATCAAAAGCAAATTTGTAATGCTTTAGGCTGGAGTGATAAATTACTAAATAACGATTCCGGGGCTAAATATGACAATGTTAAACAGTTCAGAAAACAAGTTGTAATAGACAATATAATCCCGGATTTAGAGCTGTTAGCTTCTGCTTTTAATACTGATATACTACCATTATTTAAAAACTATAAAGGAACTTGTTTATCTTTTGAATATAGTGAATTACCGGAAATGCAAGAGGACATGACTGAAATGGTTGCATGGGTTAAGCCATCAATTGAAACTGGTTTAATTAGTAGAAATGAAGGTCGGGTATTTATGAATTTACCAATGTCTGAAGATAGTTCAATGAACGAAATCACAGTAAATGCTGATATATTAACATTGGAACAGGCTCTAGACGATTTTCCAACTGTTGACGGTTCGCCTATATGATTAGACAATACAGAAAACAATGGCTAAGATGGCATAATAATTATGAACGTACAGCGAGAATAATATTTCAACGTACTTTTAAAGAGATTGCCAAAGATATACCATTCGAGCGCATGAGTGCTGGAACTTATAAAGCGTATTTACAGACGCATGTTTCAAAGGAAAAGATATTTGATTCTTACGTTAAAGTATATTCTGAAATCGGTACTAAACACGGTAAACGGGTTGGTGTACAAATTAATAAACAGATAAACGAAAAGAATTTTACTATTGATGGTTTTTTAAATGAGTTTCAAAGAACTCTAATAAATTTCCTAGCAACTAACGAAGGGAGCAGAATTACAACAGTTAGACAATCTTATATTCAATATCTAACTCAGATAATGACTAAGGGAATAGAAGAGGGAAAAACAATGTCAATGATTTCAACTGACATGACTAAATTAATAAAGAGTAGAAATTTTTACAGATGGCAAGCGTTAAGGATAGCACGCACAGAAACGACAGCGGCATCAAACTACGCTGCCACTGTATCCTCTTCAGTTAGTGGTGTTCTTATGGATAAAGTTTGGGTTTCAGCTTTAGATGCTAGGACTAGAAGGGAACCGGAAAGTCATTTTGACCATTACCACATGAACCAAGTAAAAGTTGCTTTAGACAAACCATTTGAAGTAAGTGGTGAAAAATTAATGTTTCCAGGTGATCCAAAGGGAAGTGCTGGGAATGTTATTAATTGTAGGTGTTCGGTTGCTCAAGTTGTTAGACGTGATGCAAACGGTAATATAATGAGGGTTTCGGATGTTCCGAAAATACCAAATACAGATGTAAATACAAATATATTTAGACCCGCAAAAACATTAAAAGAAGCTGAGGATTTTGCTATAAAAAACGGAATAGCAAAAAAAGTTTTTTACAGCAATGTTGATTTGAACTATGCTAACGAGGTTAATAGGGTTTTAAGTAAGGTTTCAAACGGTAAACCTTTAAACGCTTTGAGGGTATACCCGCAACCAAAAACTAAACACGGTTTTAAAAAAAGAAACGGATCTTATGATACAGCGTTTAACGAAATACACATAGATAATTCTTTAGATTTTTTTAACACAACAAATAAAGTTTCCTTGAGATTGAAAAAAAGAATTGATAAATATCGTTTAAGATTAAATACATTAAATGATTTTGAAAAAGAGCAATTAAAAAAATGGGAAATAAGACTTAAAGAAAACATTAAATTTAATGTTGATAATAGCATAGAAGGCGTAACACTGCATGAATATGCTCATAAATTAGATCTTTGGAAAAAAAACAACAGAGTAATTGTAGAAAAAGAATTTTCAAAATTGTTTAAAGATAATGTAAAAAATCCTAATAAATGGATAAAAGAAAATATATCAGATTACGCAACAACAAATTTTGATGAATTATTTGCAGAAGTATATACAAAAAAACACACTACTGGAGGCTTACCAAAATGGTTAGATGATTATGTAATTAAAATAATAAAAAATGCAAACTAATTTATGCCCTAATTGTATTCACTATTTCGGAAATTTAAAATGTTTTGCTTTTCCTAAAGGAATACCAAAAGAAATATTAACAGGTAATGAAAATCACGAAAAGCCTTTATTAAATCAAGATAATAATATTTCATTTGAAAGAGTATAATTATTTACATCGTGGTAATTAAAATAATTAGATTCTAATATAATACCGTTTTTATTTATTAAAGAAACATCCAAATGCTTTTTTCCCCAAGTTGTTCTAAAATATTCTGTTTTTATTTCTGATTGTTTTACAAATTGCAAGTTACCATAT
>JACSEB010000049.1_pt1 | contig 8995 bp, 8 predicted proteins | sample 8225501 | NCBI WGS metagenome assembly JACSEB01 (sample SAMN15704856, study PRJNA648150) | viral metagenome | isolation source: viral RNA from sea star tissue collected in USA, Olympic National Park, and... | host: Pisaster ochraceus | collected 2013
GTGTTTGGGATTTTGATGAAGAATATTCCCAGTAGATAAGGGCATTTGAAGCCAAGACCTGGCGGGAATATTCTTCATCAAGCTCCCTAACTCATGAACAGCCATGTATTCAGCGATTTTGGCACCGTTTTTACCGGTTGCGGAACCATCAAGGATGCCAACGTTGATGGGGTTTTTGGTGGAAAGACCGGAGACTAGTTTTTCGAGAGCGGTGAAATCCCCGGAAACTTGACTTTCTCCGTTCTTCTTAACAAACTTCATGGATGAGTCCTTCCAAGAATACAAGCAGCGTAACCTACCTGTTGAGTCGGACCAGTTAACATAAGCCACTTTACTCCGAAGGCAGAAGTAATGTAGAGTATGTTATCTCCTTCTTTCATCCAATCTGAGATATGCAGAGACTCAGAAACACCATCTACAGACCAACTTGCAGGAGATAGGGACGGTTCTCCTTTCTTTCTTGCAGCCTTTAAATCGGAATGCAAGAAGTGAGCAGTCAGGTAAAGCTTGGCTAGAAGCAGAGAATTTTCATCAGGGTAAAGACCAGCGTTTAACACTGCTTGCATTTCTAGTATCGCTAAAGCAATATCCTTGTCTCTTGCATCAGGAGGAGCAGTTCCGTAAGAGAACTGTCCTCCGTCAAAGTGATCTTTGAATGTAGCGATGTCCAGAGCTTTAGGATCCATTGGAATTCCTAGGCCTTAGCTTCGAGAGCAGCGAGTTTAGCCTTGAGAGCTTCGTTCTCCGCTTCCAGTGAAGCTGCAAGAGACACAGCGGCTTCGGCATTCTCAGATTGAAGAAGATCCGAGTAGAGTATCAAGTCGGAATATTCTTTAACCAGCCTTGTTGCAAGCCTAGTGGAAACTGTAATTGCCCGTCCAGGCATACACTTTATCCCGCCTTCAAGAAGATGAACACGTGTACCTCTATTGTGAATCTGGGTTTTTCCAGCCTGGGACTTCTTTACAGCCTCTGCTTTCACTTTAGCGGCAGCTGTAGCAGCTTCAGCAGCTTTAACTTCTGCCGCTGCTTTTTCGGCAGCGAATTTAGCTTTCGTCTCAGCACTTTTTTGGGCTGGGGTTTTTTCTACAGCCGGAGCGGAAGTGGCCTGAACGGCCTGAGCGTCTACTAGAACTGAAGAGGCTGCAGGTTCATTAACGGAAGCAGCGGCTTTGGCGGCTGCTATTGGATTACTCATAAATGTTCTCCTTTAAAATAAAGCGGGTCGGGGTTTAGTTTTCGACCCGCCAAACGTAGCGAATATTAAGCGTTGTCAAAATACACCACTTCACTCTTGCGAGTAATGAGCGTACCCGAGTAACGACCGGTGGCAGGGTGTACCCAGTTGATACCATCCGCTGTTGCAGTATCCCTGACCTTGAAGTCATCGGGAATCGACATTGACAAAGTCTCGGGGTCCCGATTGTACAGAACGTACCGATTCTTGTCCAATCCGTAAGCAACGTTTTTCTCTTTCTGGGAGTAAGCAAGCGGCAGGATCTTGAAACCCGCTCCACCAAACCTTTGAAACATACCTTCCAAATAGTCTAGCTTAGTTCCAACGGGGTAAGCTTTACTGACAGCAACTCCCAGACCTAAGTAGTCGTCTTCTGGCATGGCAAATACGTTAGGCTTAACTCCAGTGTGATTAACGTTACCTGCGTAAACTCCTAGGACAGTTTTTACAAAATCCTGGAATTCGTCTGCGTCCATTCCACTAATAGGATTCGCAATAGTTCCTGAATCTACCGTAATCTCAGATTCGTTAAGAAGTCCCGTTACAGCAGTATTCCTAGAACTTCCGAAGAAAGCTGTTTTCTGGATGCCTTGGTCCCAGATTCGCTTTTGACTGCGAAGGCGAGCTTCCATCAAATCCCAGTCACTGGATGCAATTGCTTGTTGAAGTTCGTAGTAGGTGTACTTAAAAGCAGAGGCCCAAGTAAGAACTGGCATCTTTATCGGAGTTATGGTAGCAGTGGCGGTAGCCAACTTTCCAGTTTGTTCTCCAACGTTGATAGTACCTTCTTCAAAAGGATCTCCTTGGAGAACTTCCAAATTGCGAATGATTTCATTCGCAGAAGGCCCTTCACTTTTCAGTATAGGGATGAAATCCGCTATCTCGATGGTGTAAAGCTTTTGCTTTATCCCCTTCGAGATAATGTGGGACAGGGTGGTTTGTACATAAGCGTAACCGCCGAGGGTTGTATCGATGTCACCACTTGCATTAGTGAGCATCCCCCCAGCTGTTAGCAAATTACCCTGAAGTTCCCCGTGAGTCTGTATGATCATTTATTTAGGCCTCCTTAGCCTGTTTAGCCTGTTTAGCTTCTCTAAGTCTATTAAGCCTTGTCAGGGTCGACAAAAACTCGGACAAGATCACCTTCAGCTTTTGCTTTATCGAGAAGAGTACCGAACTTAGGGTTAGCCCCTCGGACATCAACCCTTCCAGGAGTTCCAGGGAAATGACTAACTACCACGCCAGCATTAAGGGCCGCGTTCGCTTCAAAATATTGCGTGCAACCTTTTACACTGATTTGCAAGAACTCTCCTTTCTTAGTGGCACCGCTCGCACTAGAAAAGACACGAGCTCCGAAAGCCATTTCACCGACTGCGGGTACGTCGACTACTGGCGGTCCATCAGTGTGTTCGGCTCCAAGGTCAACAAGTTTGACTATTTGGCCAGCAACCAACTGATCCGTGGTAGACTTGGGGTTGAACTGCACGTTCATAACTTCGGTAGTCCCACTTGTTAGAGTAATACTCCCAAGTGCAGGCCCCAACTCAAATTGATTAGAATTAAACGTTCCCATTTAATTGCTCCTTTTTCTTTCGTTCTTCTGGAGTACGGCTCCATTGAGCAGCCCCAGCAACTAATTTGTCTTCAATACTAACAACATTAACCTCGGGTGCGGCGATAGACGCAGTAGCATCGTTTTGAACTGTGGTAAAGTAATGGTTGACTGGCTGAACAGGCGGTGCAGTAACCTGAGGTGCTTGAGGCAACGGGGCCTTAGGCAACTGGACCTTAGGGGCCGGCAGAATCTGAGAATTCTGAACAACCTGAGGGGCCTGAGAAGCCTGAGGTGTCTGAGAAGCCTGTTCGAAAGCCACTACAGCCTGAGAATTCTGAACGGCCTGAGCAGGTGTCTGAACAGCCTGAGGGGCCTGAACAACCTGAGGGACCGGAGCAGAGTTTACCATAGGACCAGCTCCTGCAATGGCTTCGGGAGAAGCATCATAATCAGCAGCTAACAAAGCCACGTGTATATCAGCTATTTCCTGCACTGACATCTTTTCACCGTCGACATCTATAAGCTCGTCCGGTGGAAGAACATTGTCGGGTGCCTCATTCTGTGCTTTTTCCTTAGCTTTGACGACAGAACTTACAGCTTCAGCAAGAGTGACAACACCTCCAGTCGAAAGAGCGACCATAGGCTCCTGAGTAGCTTGAGGGTCTCCAGTCGGAGAAGCTTGGGGCTCATCAGGAGAAACCGCATTTTGTACTACTTGAGGAGTTGCTGTTTTATTGGCATCAACCTTCTTCTTTGAGAAAAGAGACTTACCATTCATAATTAAACCTCCTGTTTTAGGTTTAGAGTTTTGTGGATTTTGTGGATCTTGGGAATTTTGTAACATTAGAGAGTTTTGCAGTTGTATTTCAGTATTATCATACCTGGGGTTAGATACGATAGCTAAGTGATCATATTCCCCTTGAAGAACCTCTTTATCATAGGGAACATTATTATAAGTGGAAGCCGGGCCGTATTCCCCTACGTAGTAAGCATTAGAAGGTTGATGACCGGACTCTATCAGCTTTTGGGCCTCGTCATCCCAGATCAAAGCGTTTACGAAAAAGCTCTCCGAGTCGGGGTCGTAACCAACATCGTAGACCTCACCAACTTTCTCAGAGACGGCAGAAGCGGCATCGATTTTGGCATCTCTGTGGCCGATGAAAACTGGTTTACGCTTGAAGGAAGGGTTCATTTGGTCAAGAGTTTTCTTCTTAACCAAAATTCGAACCGTTTCACCTCCATAGGTGTAATCAGCTAGTCCTGAAGATACGTGCTTAATCTTGTAATCTTTGACGGGAACTCTTTTACCCATAATACCTCAAATAATGTATACAAAAATTTCCTTGTATCGCTACTATATACTAGAAGCTCAAAAATCCTAAATTAAGTTTAGGCGCGAAGGTTGAGTAACAGATGAAGTAAGAATTGAGAGAACTGGCGGGACTAGCAAGGGTGGAGAAAAAGTCGAGGATGTGAAAGTCGGAAACGTTACATTTGCCACACTTCCCGGACACCCTCGACTCCAATTTGAAATCTTGAAAGTACTTTCTGATGTAAAAGTACTCTTGCTGTTAGTACTTTGTCTGTGAAAGTACTAGGTCATTTAGAAATATTAATCTCGGGCTTCTGATCTCCCTTAGTAATGACTTTAATCTTGGCTTCGAGTTTAGGCTGAGGTTTAACCTTAGATTTAGTCTTTCCTAGCAAGGAGGGAAGAGAAAACGGTTTCTTAGGAGCCTTCTCTGAAATCGTTTTAACCAGACAATCTGAGAAATCACCCTCGGACTTCATGATCTGAGTCCATTCTTCCTTAGACAGAAGACCCTGCTCAAAAGCCTCAGTAGCTTGAGTAAACTTCAGATTCTTGGCCTCCTTATTCCGGCTTACGGAGTTATCGTTGGAAGGAGAATCAAGATTGCAAGAGAAGATCTTGTCTGAGTGAAGCTGTTCTTTCATCTGAGACAAAGTTATAATTCCTTTCTCGTAGGCATCAGCTGCACGATTGTATTTGGCGTCAGAAACCGTTTGTTCGTCTAAGGAATTCAAAGATCGAAGAGACGGAAACTTAAGCGAGAAGTTGGAGGTCCGGCCCCAAAGATGAAGCATATTGTACTCGATCAGTTTCCTAATGACCGGCTTCATCTTCTCTCGGATACTAGACTCGACCATCTGGTTGTAAGACTCTAGATCAGATTCTCCAGAGTTGAAGCCAGTTGTAGGAAAGCCGAAGAGTTTGGTTTGGGTCATCCTAAAATCGGCTGCAACACCCACTCGGATTTCTCTTAGAACCTCAGCTACACCAGCCATTGATTGGTGCTTGGTCTCGAACTTGTCATTCGCATCCAAGATAATCGCGTTGTTGTAGTGTTTAGTCTGATTCATAAGCTGAAACGCTTGTATGATTTTCTTCCCAGACTCGAAGCTCGTTTTCATTGCGTTAGAAAACCCAGCTATTTGGTAAACGTTTATCTTGTACTCGTCTAACAGCTCGAAAATCACACGATTAGTCTTAATGTAGCTGTTAAGAGAACTAAAAGTGTGCTCACATTCCGAGAGACCCCAACCACGCAGTATTTGTCTTTGATAGACTGTGGTGTCGGCTCCTCGAATTGGAATCACTCGGCTTGGGTGTATGGTCTTCCCGTTTAAGTAGTAAAGAGCGTTGGGATTCCTTTCAATGTTGTCCATAGAAGTCAAATGCCAGCGATCCGTATCAAGAAAACCAAGCGGAGCGTTGTGCAGAGCGTTGTGAATCAACGGAGTAGCAGGATCTTGATTAGTGTTGAGTAGAAGCGCTCCTCCACCATAAAGACGACCCCAAGCCCAAGCTCGACGAAGAGTGGCCCATTGGCCTTCTCTCTCGATGTGGTCTAAAAGCTGAGAGGTTTGGTCGGCTGACAGTTCCTCGGACTCAATTTCTATGCCTTTGGACAGAGCGTCTTGAATCGGCAGGTCAATAGCAGTCCTTATAATCCCATTAGAACTGTAAAGAAAAGTCAGAACGGGCCAATTAAGGGTAATCAGAGAGTAGTTATTGCTCACAGCAATAGTTTCATAACTAGATAGCTGAGAACCTCCTGTGTGAAAACCGCCTTGCGTAAAGTGTGATGCACTCATAGCGTTAACAAAGTCTGTAACTCCGTTGCTTATAAGATGAGTTTCAGCTACGGGTTTTTGTTTCTTACTCATAATCTCCTCCTGAGAGACTAGATTTGGTTTGATAGTAGTAAACTTAAAGCTGGGTTATCCATGTGCAATTCGCATTTATAAAGGCCTCGTTAAGAGCGTCGATAACTGTGTCAACTATGTCGTCTTTCTGCTCTGGATTCTTCTTGTACTCGGTGAACTGGACCATCTCGTTGATAACATATTTAAGCCATGGTGCATTTAGAGGTAAATGTAAACGTCCGGCTTTAATATACGTAAGTACTTCCATTAAACGGGTCCATTTGTCCTTCCCGCGTTCTATTCCAGTGACGGGGATTGCATAGTTCGCTTGAAATTCCTGGACTAGACCAATACCGGAAGATTTCATCTCGATGAAGAAGTCACTACAGGGAGTACCGTTGATACCATTCTTCCATTTCTCCCAGATTTTGAGAGCCTCCTCCTTAAGGTAGGGGGAGGTTACTTGGTCTCTCCACATATCTAACATGTAAAGATTATTCTCGGACAAACCCCAAACTGAAAACACTGAGTAAGAACAAGACTCGTGAACAGTAAACGCAGTATCACCAGTAATGAAAATCTTTGAGAACTCCTCTGGAAGAACTTGGTAGTATTGCAACCAGTCTTCGTGTATGATCTGTCCTCCAGGTGGAAAAGGGTTTTGCATGTAAAGAGCTTCCCAGAAAATCTCGGGCAACTCCTCCTTAGTTTCTAAGAGTTGGGAAAGAGGATGACGAGATTCAACCAAAGCTTCGCCCTGATCGTTAATAGCTGGGAATCGCAGATCCTCCCACTCCTCATCTTCCATAACACGTCCGGCTAGATCGTTAACGGACCAACGAGTCATCATCATAACAGTTCCGCCGACCTTAGAAAATCTAGTCTTAAACACAGTCTTGTACCAGTCATAGGTGTTTTGATTGATAGTAGGGGATCTAGCCTCTTTTAAACTTTTAACAGGGTCATCAATTATTCCAATGTCCATAGAGTGTCCGGTTAAACTCATGCCAATGCTAACGGCTCTCAGACTCCCTAGCCTAGCTACGATAGTAAATCCTAACGCATTTCTTTCTTCTAACATACTCCGAGTAGCCTTAAGCCTGGTGTCAGGAAACAATTCTTTATAAGGAGAAGACTCGATCAGCCTTTGAATAGAAATATTCCGTCTTAAAGCCAGGTCACCATCGTAAGACACTACTACTACCTTTAAGTTGGGGTTAATTCCTAAGAGCCAAGCGGGGAAGAGTTCGGCTGCTATATAGGATTTCCCGTGTTGTGGTGGGGCTTGCAATAAAATCTTGGGTTTGAGACCGTCTCTAGTGTCGAGGTAGAATGATTGCAAATTCATGGCGACAGTGGCTGCGAAATCAGAGACATCGAATTCTGGGTTCATAGCAACACAGAAGCGTAAGAACGATCTACGACATGCAGCTATTACATTGGGTTGAAGTTTTGGTTTTCTTCCTAGGGCAACCATAAATATTCCTTGATCAATTAATAATCAGCAGTCTAGTTCTAAAAGACTAGGATTTAGACTGCTTACTCAAAACCTTAGCGTCGTAATCTAACTTGGCCATTTCGCCTGCTACTTTCTTATACCCTACATCCCTCAACAGTCTAGAAGTAACCAAAGATTCCTCTGACTCGGTAAGCGGAGCGGAAGAGTAAGGATTGTGGGGTAGATCGTCCGGTTCCTCCTCATAACCCAGCTCTTCACTGGACAGAAGCCCGTAATCGTCTTTGGGCCCAATCTCTACGGGCTGTTCGGACTGTAATTCTTGTACTAGATGCTCCTTCTTAGCTAATAGCTCGTTCTCAGCTTTAGAAATATTGTGTTTCTCAACTTGCTCTCTCCCCTTTTCTTGTCTCATAATCTTAATTTGCATAGCAGAAGAAATTCCTGACATAATCCTATCGTCTATCTGGTCTAAATTCTGTCCTTTAAGAGTAGGAATCTCTTCTTGGGATTGAGGAAAAGTTGGAGGTGGAGGAGAAACAGGAGAAGTATCTAAAAGCTTGCAAGCTAACATAATAGCCTTAAAATTATCCTTAAACTTAACCCTAGTAAGAAGTCCGTTAGGAGTCTCTAAAACTGAATACTCTGAAACAGCTGCGGAACCTTGCTCACTCCATTCACTGGGAGGTTTGACGGTACCATCGGGGTTGAGAACTTCTCTCGTGTGAGCCTTAGCGATATATTCGAGTTGTTGAATCATCTCTGCTCTAAAGGTCTGTCTTTTAATCCCGTACTCATGTTCGAAAGCGTCGTCAATATACTTACGCACTCGAGGAAACTTCATTAACTGAGAAACGTAATGATCAACAGCTTGGGGATTGTAACCGGCATTGAGAGCCGCTTGTCTTGGGTCATGAGTCCTGAGGAATTCTAAACAAAACTTTTCTTGTTTATCAGTTAGGAGATAGCGTTTGTCGATTCTTTTAATTTTTCGGACTTCACGAGGCCTATTAGACATTTCTAATTCTTTTGACATAATAAATCCTCTGGGGGAAAATGGCAGTCGTAGGGGTTAGTTACGACTGTTGAAAGATATTTTCAGTGAATGCGAGGAACCTCCTTGTTAGGCTATAGTGCCAAATTGGGATCGAAATTAAAACCTACTGCCCTATTAAGGGTGACGGTGGCCCTACAAGAGGACAGTAGGAGGGAAAGATCTACGCGAACTGAGATTTCAAAGGAACCAAGGATTTCGAAATTCTTGAGACTTTTTCCTGGGCTTCAAAAGTTGCGTCATAAGCTTTTGTAAAAACTTCTTGAGCTTCTTTAAGCGCTGCCCTAGCATTCGATATCTGTGATTGAGACCTAGGGGTAGAAATAAGAGAGTCATGACGCTTTTTGGCAGATTCATAAGTAGCAAGAGCTTCTAAAGCAGCAATTTGAGAAGACTTGAATTCTTCCTCATAAACTTTAGTATAACCCTCATTCAGCTTACTTACTTGTGCCCATGCTTCTTTTTGTGCAGGTGTCATCGTCATCTTTGGTGGTGATAGTATTCTTTCTTTTGTCTTTGTCATTC
>JACSEB010000050.1_pt1 | contig 8974 bp, 7 predicted proteins | sample 8225501 | NCBI WGS metagenome assembly JACSEB01 (sample SAMN15704856, study PRJNA648150) | viral metagenome | isolation source: viral RNA from sea star tissue collected in USA, Olympic National Park, and... | host: Pisaster ochraceus | collected 2013
TTCCAAACAAGCGTGGTGATAGGGTCATAGTCTTCCTCCGGGTTGTAGGCAAACATGACCTTGGGTCCATCATTTCGGAGGATGGTAGGAAGCAGTAACTTTATTGATGTTTCGGAAATGTGGGCTGCTTCGTCGAGAAATATCCGGTCAAAGCTTTCCAGGCCTTTGATGGCATTGGCCGCTCGCAGGTCTTTTAATCCGCGGAATATAAACACCGATCCCGCAGGAGAAGTAATCTTTGTCTCGATGAACCGCCAGCCCTTATACATTAGTAGTCCAACTTGTTCCTGAATCGCTTTGTACAAAGAGTCCTGGATTGATTTCTGGATTTCGCGAAGCATCACGTAGGCATGCTTCTCCCGGTGCGCCTCCTGGACAATCAACGATATGAAGCCCCGGGTTTTCGCTCCCGCTCCACGGCCACCACGTGCGCCCAGGAACGTAACCGGGAAGCCTCGGAATTGCTCCATCTTCGGGGAGACTTTAGATTCTTTTCGGTGGTTCATGATATAGGTTAGTTTCTTTTTTTCTTCTGGCGTCAGCTTTTCGATCTTGTATTCTTTCTTTGCCATATTATTCCATCTTGGACAAAAGGTCTTTGAGCGTTGCGTCCTGTTCTTCCTGCGATGTAAGGGATATATCCAGCTCGATCTTCTGCGGCAGTTCCTCCACCACGTGGGCATACTTCGCGAGCAAAGCCAGGTTCTTGTGTTTGTCGAGCAGCTTGATTTTTGTTTTGACCTTGCCGTCCTCGGATACTTCTGTGATCACTTCTGATACTACGCGGCTCGCGCCTTTAGGCCATTGGGATTTAGGCAGCACGTTATTGTCTTCATCGAGAAAATGCCCCATATCAGAAAAGCCCAGTGCCTGGAATTCGCGCAGCAGGTTATGCCTTAGTGCCGCACGCTCGGAACCCATTGCTATGTCTATTTCAGCGTCAATCTGTGCTTTGATTCGTTCGTCTCTGAGCAGGTTTGCCGCTGATACTTTTGCTGATCTTTTCGAGTAACCAGCGCGAACGGCAGCGGCCATTGCGTTTGTCCTTCTTCCCTCGTCATGGGCTGCCCCTATTTCCGCCACGTACTCCAATACAAACTTTTTCTGGAGTATTGTTAAAGGACTTTTCGGCTGTCTTCTACGTGCCACGTCGTTTTTCCCTTTGTACTCTTTACAAAATACAGTATATCATGCAGGGAAATAATATACAAGGCCGTTAGTTAGGACAGGTTATACGCATTACAATCTGTCAGTTCATTGGCTGAAAAAGCCCATGGATTATGTGCGATAGTTTTAGTAAGCTCAATTACCTGCATATATCCGGTTTCTCTAAAAAAGCCTTTACTTCTCTTCTCTTTCTTTCCTTTCCTATCTATAAGTTAATATAATAATCGGCCGGATGACTGATGAAACTGATGAATTTACGGAGGGAGAGTTTAAAATATCGGAAAACGCAAAAAAGCACGAGAAAAGGCGATGAGATGATAAAAAAGTACACTGAAAATATTCACAGAAAGTAATGCCCATCAGTCATCAGTCATACGGCCGATTGACAAAATCACGGAAGCCCGGAATATCGCGCATATATATTCCTGCGGTGATTTCCAATCGTCAGCGAATTGCCCCCAGTCAAGCGTGAAGGCGTGCAGCAAAGGCTTTTACCTATGAGTTGATACATTTGGCATACGTCGCTTTCCGATTCACCAGAAAGCCACCACAAAGCCGATACTGATATATATCCGCTAAATTCATCCGGCTTTCATCCGGCCTCCATGGGCAAAATCATGCGGCCGGTGTAATTGTTACAAAATGAAACGGTTACATAGGCCACATGAATCTTCCAGAGGACGGATGATTTTTGGAAGTCATACGGCCGAATGACTGTTTTTCTGCGCGAGTGATTTGGCTGTGTTTTTCTTCCGTTTGTTCCTTTCTGCCCATCTTTTTGCATGGTCTTGGTCGTGAACGGCCGGATGACGCAGGCGGGAAATGTCTGGCATGAAGCCGGTGAATTACGGTCAAATATCGTCGTTTGGCTGCTGTATATCCTTTGTATAACTGCCGTGAAAAAATAAACGTAAAAAAACATGAGAAGAAACATCATTAATGCTTGCCTTTTGTATTTGGCCGTGGTACATTGCCTGTGTGTTCAAGTATTTTTACAAACCACAGGTCACGTTTTTGACTTGACATTAGACTTGACAGGCGGGTGGCTACCCGACACGGCTTGTGGTATAGACTTGAACACTCTATTCAAAAGGCGGTGGCCACCATCCTGTCAGGTCTATTTTTTTCTTCAAAATCGTGAGCCGTTTCAAGGAGTTGTTTCGTGTCAGAATATACGGATATATTTGATTTCTACGAGCAGGAAGGGTTTGCGATGTTCCCTGCCAAAGGTAAATTCCCATACCTTACTTCCGGTGTACTCAACGCAGAGGGAAAACAGTCATGGCTTCACAAGGAAGAACACAAGACAGCCAAAGAGTCCCGGGAAGCAATTAAAAACCGTTTCAATATCGCGGTATGGTGTCCTGAAACATATGTGATCATTGACGTAGACATGCACAAGACCAAAAATGACAAAGGCGTCTTTGAAGTTTCGGCAGAAAAAAACGGCATGAATCACTTCGCAGAATTACTGGATCGCCTGGATATAGATGTAGACTTTTTCAAAGAGACAATGGTTGTACAAACTCCATCCGGTGGTTTTCACCTGTATTTCAAGCTTCCTGATGGCGAAACAAATAAAACGCTTAACTTCAAGACAAACATAAAGCTATGCAAGTATGGTCCTTTTGGTGGAAAGGCCAGCCGGGAAGGACACAAGGAACAGAGCGGAAAAGGGACATGCACATGTTCACTTGATACGCGCAATAAAGGCATAAAAACGCATGGCTATGTCATAGGAGCCGGTAGCCCCGGGTACAATGTTATAAATGATGTACCTGCCGCAGAGCTTCCCCGGGAGTTGATCCCCTTTTTCCAGTACGCGGCTGAATCACAAAAAGGCACGAAAAAACCAGGCGTCGCTCTTCCTGTTTCCAAAAAAAGAAAAAAAAAGACACCTACGCCAGAAGAGCAGTTTGCGAAAGATTTGGCTGATTTTGATTCCGGATTTGATACAGAACAAGATGACGCACAAAAGAGCGATGGTCCCCGCCTTGTCTTTCTTTCTGTGTTCAAGCAAGCCCTGGGACTTTTGCCGGTAACAAGCTTCAATAATGAGGATTCGTGGCGGTCATTTATTACATCCGCAAAGGCCGCCGCTGGTGATTCCGAAGAGGTTAACGATTTACTCGAGGAATGGTCCAGAGGTGATCCGGTGTATGCAAACAATCCGGAGCTGCGCAGTCGTATAAATTCATTTGGTCAAAAATGCCCTACCGGCGTCGATCCGATCACAGCGGGTACGTTTGTGCATATCCTGCGCTGTGAGCTTCTTCCTGACAACGGGAATCCCATGATGGCAAACGGCACGAAAGAGTCCAGGGATTTGATTGCCGATGTAGTAGCATGCGTTACCGATGTGATCAAGCAAAGAATCAAAAAACTGGAGTTGTCCTGCAACGGAATAACGATGCCTTTTGAAACCGGTTATGAGTCGCTGTCTGACAAGTCTGTAAAAACACTTTCGGAAGAGTCATATTTCCAGTATAACATTCCGGCAACCGCGGAGATTGCGAGCCGGTTTTGTGAAGGCAACTTGAAGTATGATATGGCGTTGAAGTCGTATTTCTATTTCGACGGCAACCGGTGGGAAGAGATCGGCGGCGTTCATGACCAGCTTGTTCGCATATTAAAAGGCTTTGCCGTTGTTACGCTCGAGAATGACCGCGAAAAAGAAACATGTGAAAACATGGACCAGGTCAAGACACGAAACAAAAATGAAAAAGAAGCACTCGATGCATCACGGGCATATGTCTCTTTTATATCAAAGCCTGCCACACATAACGCTGTTGAAAAGCTTTTTCGACAAAAACAGGAAGTATGCAGGGACATTGTGTATGTCAACGAAGACCGAAAACTTGGAGCAGGCAGCGAAGGGTTTAATTGGGACGATGTGGACAAGACCAGTAAAACGCTTACCCTCATTGATTCGGTCATTGATTTTTCCGGCGATGAGATAGTAATTAGACAAGGAAAGCCTGGTGAATATCGCGTGAACTGCTTTGACCTTTTTTCTTCTGCGTTCGCCGGAATGACCGATGACACAATGAAAAAGCCTGAACGATTTTTGAATCTGCTTGAAAAGACCTTTAAAGACGAAGACACGCGAAAGTCAGCAGAGCAGATGCTTGCGGGAATGTTCCTGGGATCGGTTGACTTCCGTAAGCAGCAATGCTGGTTAGGCGGTGGAAAAAACGGCAAGTCACTTTTGCAGGATGGTATGCAGATAGTCTTTGGCGAAAAGTACGCGCGGACATTTGAAACAACCCTGATATTAAAGAAAAAGTTTGAGTCGGACATAACCGATGAAAAGGCAAAGCTTCGCGGTAAGCGCGTCGCCTTTGTGTCGGAAACCGATGCAACCGATGTCATATCACTTTCAAAAGTAAAGAACCTTACCGGCGGGTCAAAGATATCTGCCAACCCAAAAAACAAAAGTACGATTGCGTTTACCCCTACCTTTCAGCTTGTACTGATATCAAACCACGTTCCGCTTTTTGATGCGGAGACCGCCTTTATAGACCGCTTCATCGGGCTTGTTTTTTCTACGAGATTTTATCCACCGGAAGAGCTTGGAGAGGATGGGCAGATGCTGCCGGAACTCAAGGAAAAATATAATGCGGAAGGTATAACGCATTTTGAACCGGCGGGCAATTTTACGGACGTTGTAAAGATTTTCCATGAAGAACGGGTAGAGATCATAGCCTATCTTGTTAAGGTGTTGCACGATATGGTCAAGGCTTCTCAAGGGTCTTCCATCAAATATCATGAAAGCAGCCAGTGTCTTGCACTCAAATATGACAGCGTAACAGAAAGCAGCGGTACATCCAGATTCCTGACCGAATGTATGGAAGCACAGCCAGAAGATGCTCCTGCGCCGGTGTGGCGGGTTTCTACCCTTGAGATCGCAGAAAAATACGACGAAGAACAAGGCCAAAAAAACAAGTGTATTGGAGTCAATAACATGAGCCGGGCAATAAGGCAAACATTCCCGCAGGTTGGAAGATCAAAAAGGGTACTGTACCGCGGTAAAAGAATCGCATGCTTTGACAGATTGCGTTTCAAGATCGGCCATGGTCCAGAAGGCTTTACAACCAATTACACGAAAGAAGAAAAGGACGCACACACAAAAGAAGTAGCCCTGGACAACGCAAGCGAAGACTTGAGAAACACACTTTTGTCTGATCAAGACACATATCTTTTGAATGGCACAGCAAGCGAAAACAAGGCGACAGCAGATTATTACAATGGTGTGTCAAAATGACACACACACAAGGAGGGTCGAGATGGCCAAGGACATGATCGAAACGGCAACAGATGTATATCTGGGCGCCAAGAAGCACAGAAAATATATGGAATTGCATATTGACAAAGCGCAGAAAGCCGTGGAGCTGTGCGAGTCGAAGGCGTACAAGAGGTTTTGCACTCATTACAAAGAAGCAGGCGCGGATGAGCGATATCTGGATGAAACATACATAACTGTGAAAATGGCGTATCAAAAGGAATACGGGCTTGACAGTCATTGGAATGGAAAACGGGAAGGCGATTACCATGGGTTTTGCCACGCGCTCGATCATAAAAACAAAGCGCTCAATTTTACGAATATCTGCGACGCTGAGTATACAACTATGTTCCATGACTGGAGCGCGATAGACATTATGGTTGCCACGGATGTAAAGAAAAAAACCATTGCGCTGCACAAAGCGGCAATGGATATTGAAAAGGCTGCGCTTGATGCTTTGTCAAATATTATCCAGCTCCGTGATGAAACGCTGGATAGAGAAAGTAATGTTTGCTATGTCTAACAATCCAAAAACCCTCTGGGAACATCAGGATGCCGCTGTAAGCGCGGTATACGAATCATGGATACAAAACAAGGCGCATGTGGTTATCGACGTGCCTACGGGCGCAGGCAAGTCTTTGATACAGGCTCATATAATTAAACAAGTGTGTCAGATGCATTCTGCTGCCCGGGTCATAGCCCTTGCCCCCAGCCGGGAACTTGTTGAACAAAATTACCACGAGCTTATTGAGTACTGGCCGGATGCCCCCGCGGGCATTGTGTGTGCCGGGCTGGGATGCTTTGACCTGGACGCGCAGATAATCTTTGCAACGCCGCAAACGTTCATCAATAGGGTAGACAAGATGCCTGGGCGGCCTGCGGACGTTGTATTCTGTGACGAAGCCCACCGGGTAACTGTGCGGAAAAAAGAAGGCGATGAAGCCGGTGTATATCTGCGTTGCCTTGAGAAAATGGCCGAGCGCAATAATGGCTTGCGGAGTCTTGGGCTTACCGCCACGCCGTACAGGCACATGACCGGCAAGATATACGGGGAAGACAATTATTTTTCTGAACTTGCATACCAGGTCAAGCTTGATACGCTGCTCGATGGCGGCATACTTGCCCCTTTGACCGTTGCGACAACAGAAATAAAGATTGACACGGAGATCAAGAAGAAAGACTCCTACGGCGACTATAACACCGAGGAACTGGCACAGAAGGCCATGCGGATAACTGACCTTGCTGTCCAAGCGATGATTAAACAGGCAGGGAGTCGCAAGAAATGGCTGGTATTCTGTTGCACGATTGAACACGCTAAAGGCGTGAATGCCCAGCTTGTTTTGGCAGGTATCCCGTCGGCGGTTCTGTATACTCCATCAGCGGACGAAACGACGGAAGAGCGGCACGCGCTGCACAAAGCCCGGGTTCAGGCTGTAGAAGATTTTCGGGCCGGAAAAATCATGTGCCTGGTCAATGTCAATATTTTGACCACGGGCTTTAATGTGCCGGATATCGATTTACTGGTTATGTTACGGCCGACAAAAAGCCCGGTTCTGTATGTGCAAGCCGCAGGCCGTGGGATGCGCTCGGCACCAGGGAAGACAGATTGTCTGTATTTGGATTTTGCCGATAACATAGAATACCATGGACCGGTGGATGATCTCATTCTGCACGAAAAAGGCGAAGAAGAAGCACCAAAGAAACGCTGCCCGAAGTGTAAAACACTTGTACCTATATCAGCAAGAAAATGCACCGGCACGATCGAAGAATGGAAAGGCGAATGGAAAGGCGAGGAAGAAAAATGGGTAGCATGTACGTATGTGTTCCCGAGGGAAGAGCAACCTGAAAACAATCCTGCGCCTGAAATAAACGCGGACGCAAGCACACTGGCGGTGTTGTCCAGGGACAGAACCACGGCCGAATCCCACGGGCTTACCCCCGATGGAGTTTATCCTGCGAAGATCGTAGACAGCGAAAGAAAAACATCAAAGGCCGGGAACCAGTACCTGAGCGTAAAAATCAACGTCGACGATGGCAGCTACTATGGCCGCGAAGTGTGGGAGATACTGAACCTGTGGCATCCCAAGGACGTTGTCAGGTTTTACGCCGGGAAGAAACTGGATCAAATATTGAGCGCAGTAAACAAAGGGGAAAGGGTCGGCGACACGGAGGAACTCCACCACATACCTTTCCGGGTAAAGCTTGGATACGAGAACGGCGCAAACGGATACAAGGCGAAAAATGTAGTCAAGAAATACCTGCCCGCGGAGGTAGGCGCCGAGGTGAGCGTTTTGCGGTGAATAGTGGGCAAAGAAAATAACCGGATAATTTCAAATAATTATAAACATTTGCTTGACTATCGTTTTCAGCCGTGGTAGATTCTTTATCAAGGAGAAAGGAATGACAAGGACGGCAATCATTAAATACCACGGATACACATTTACGGTTGAGGAAAAGGACGGCATGTTGGGCATTGAAAAAGCGGTAAGCAATTCGGGCTACAACGTGCTTGACAATTTCCGCGTCAGCCATGAAGCGCGGTTTAATATCCATAACAAGGCCTTGAAAATCTGGGAAAAAGAAGATGCGAAGAAGGCCGAAAAAATCGCCGCTCAGAAAGCCGGCGCATGGGTAGAAAAAATCGTACACGCTGTGGAAGCGCGATAATCGCAGGCATGTCGAAACTTCCCGCACCTGGTTGCCGGGGAGTCTATGCAGGGCTGACCGCCTGGATACTGATGAGACAGGTCAAAACAGGATCGAAAATGAAAAAACCAGCTGGGATAGTGGAGCAAGTGTGGGAGTCCAGGGTGTTACGAGACAAAGCCCACGAAGCCCACAAGGCCTATGACAAAGCACGGGAAACGCACGAAAAGGCGGAGCAGGCATGCCGTGATATCCCGGCTCCAGCGCACCATGCCCACCAGCAAAGCCTCGAGATGTACAAAAGGATACATGACACCAAACATAAGATGAAAGAGGCTCACGGCCTCATGGCGGAAGCATATTGTGATTATGTCAATCACAAGCGGAACATTAGGAGTGAAAAATGACGAAGCCGATTGACAAGCTCGCTGATGCGTGGGACTCAAAAGAGTTACGAGACAAAGCGGATTCCGCATACAAGGCGTATCACAAGGCGCACAAAAAGCATCACAAGGCCATGCTGGCGTTATGTGGGCTACCGAACAAAGCAAGCTTGATCTTGCCCTGGAAGCCAAGCGAAGCATGGACAGGGCATATAACCTGATGGTCGAAACGTACTGGGCTTATGGAGACCACAAAGAACGGGCAAGAAAAAGGAGTGAAAAATGACAAAGCGTCAGAACAAGCTGCGCCAGAAGCTGCGGGCGTTAGGATACAGGCTGCGCAAGCTGTACGGGCAGGAATTGTACTGGGTTGCGGATTCAAAGGGTCAGATAATCCGGGTAAAGGGAGCTGAGTCGTGGAATCCAATACCAATAGAAGACATGGAGCTTGTGGCAGAGGAACTGGAAAAAAAGCCGTTGCTGACAGCGGTTGAAG
>JACSEB010000051.1_pt1 | contig 8918 bp, 7 predicted proteins | sample 8225501 | NCBI WGS metagenome assembly JACSEB01 (sample SAMN15704856, study PRJNA648150) | viral metagenome | isolation source: viral RNA from sea star tissue collected in USA, Olympic National Park, and... | host: Pisaster ochraceus | collected 2013
GTACCATATCTAGGATATTGGGATATATATAAAAATTACTATGCAAATAAGCAAGAAGAAAGAGGATTTGTAGTACATGCAGAAGATAGTAATGCATTTAAAGTATTAACGGCAGATGTAATAACAACAAATAGTCAAGGATCATTAACAGGGTTAAGTCCATATAGTGTAGAAGGTGCTGGATATGCAAATATAGATACAAGTTTAACAACAGCGTATGCAGTAGAATTAGTTGTATATGTAAAAAGTGGTGATGTAGTTGAAGGATTACCATTAGCAGAAGATGTAAAAGTAAAAATTGGTGGTGGTGTAGAAACATTTGCAGTAGATGAGTTTGATGAACATACAGTAGGTGGATTAATAAATGGAAGTTATGCAATAACATTTAGAAGATATAATGGAGTAAGAGCAGCTTCACAAAGCTGGCAAGTAGCACAAACAGAAGTATTAAATAATATACCAGACGGAGATGGATTACCACAATTAGTGGAATTCCCGTTAGATAATATCGATGATATGAGAATGGATATATTAGAAGCAGTAAGAGATACTACGGCATTTGAAATAAAAAATACTAGTAGCAGTCCATATGCATTAGGCTTAGGATGGACAGGAGACCCAGAAGGAACAAATGCAAAATATTATGCAACTGCAAGTCAAGAAGGTCTAGGAATTAAAACATATCAAAGTGATTTGTTTAATAATTGGATTAGTACAGAATGGATTGATGGAAGTAATGGAATTAATGAAGTAACAGCAGTAAGTACAGCAGGAGATGAGTTTACAATAGATAGTTTAAACTTAGCAAATAAGGTGTATAATATGTTAAATAGAATAGCAATCAGTGGTGGAAGTTATGACGACTGGCTAGATGCAGTATATACGCATGAAAGAGCAAAAAGCTGTGAAAACCCTGTTTATCATGGTAGTTTGATAAAAGAGCTAGGATTTGAAGAAGTAGTAAGTTTAAGTGATGTAAACGATGTAAATGGAGAAGCGCAACCGTTAGGAACATTAGCAGGACGTGGAAGATTGACAGGTAAAGAAAAAGGAGGAAAGATTAAAATTAAAGTAGATGAGCCTAGTTATATTATAGGAATAGTAAGCTTAACGCCAAGAATAGACTATAGTCAAGGAAATAAATGGGATACAAATCTAAAAACAATGAATGATTTGCATAAGCCGGCATTGGATGCAATAGGATACCAAGATTTAATAACAGACCAAATGGCATGGTTTGATACTGAAGCAACAAGTAATGGAGTTATAACATATAATACAGCAGGTAAACAACCAGCATGGATAAACTATATGACAAATGTAAATCAAACGAGAGGAAACTTTGCAGTAGAAGGAGATAGTATGTTTATGACACTAAATAGAAGATATGAACAAGGAACAAACGGAATCGAAGATTTAACGACGTATGTAGATCCAAGTAAGTATAATGAAATATTTGCACAAACAGATATAAGTGCACAAAATTTCTGGGTGCAGATAAGTAATAAAATACTAGCAAGAAGAAAAATGAGTGCAAAAGTAATACCTAACCTATAAAAAAAAAGATATGTATAAATATAGAAAACCGAGTAAAAGTACTTTAACAAGTGTAGAATGTGTTGAAGGTGAACCAATAGAACACAAGATTGAGAGAATTGTGAGTAACAAAGAGCCAATAAGTGATGGGGCGCCAGAAATATTTACGGAACGAAAAGAAGGTGTAAAAAGTGCATATAATATCCGAACGGATAGATGGGAAATTGCGACAGACGCAATGAGTAAGGTAGAAGGAAGTATCCAAGCCAAACGTGATGCTAAAGGCAAAATAACTAAGAGTAAAGATGAGCCAAAAGTAGTACAGTTAAAAGTGGATAATAAAGATAGCGGAGCTAAGCCAACAGAAGGTACAGCAGAAGCTAAATAATAAATACGGGGGATGTTTTGAGTAAGTCATCCCCCCTATTTTGATAAGAGTGGTACGCATCTGTTCTTATATATCAAGAAAATAAAAACGCTTTGTAAAAGCGCGAAAAAAAAGAAATTATGATAAACATAATAATAGCATTAATAATATTAGAAATAATAGATAACAATATAGAAATATGAGTGATTTACTAGGAATAGGAACAACGTTATTCGGAGCAGGATATGGAGAATATGGCAACGAAAGACAAAATAGACAAGATAGAACAAATGCAATGATGCAATATCAAAATCAACGAAAGTTGAATCAACAAGGAAATAGATTGCAAATGGATATGTGGAATAAAACAAATTATGGAGCTCAGGTAGAGCATATGAAAAATGCAGGGTTAAACCCAGCATTAATGTATGGAAGTGCAGGGCAAGGTGGAACAACAGGAAGTCAAGGAGGTGGAAGTGCAACAAAAGCACAAGCGCCAAAAGCGCCAGTAATGGATATGAGTAATATGTTATTGGGCAAACAAGCAAAATTGTTAGAAGCACAAACAAGAAAAACAAATGAGGAAGCTGATGCGATTAGTGGATACCAAAGAGATGAAAGTGTTGGAAGATTAGGAAAAACACAAGCAGAAAGAGAAAATGTAATACAAAAAACATTAAATCTGAGAACAGATAATGAAGTAAGAAAAGTAGAGAAAGGTTTACTAGAATTAAAAGAGAGTAAACAAGTAACAGGGAGCACAATAGTAGACTTGATGACACAAGTAGGATTAGACCCTGTGAATAATGAAGGTGATAGAGACAAAGTTAAAGCATTATTAGGATTATACTTTGGAAGCAAAGTAGTAAAAGATATAATGCAAGGACTAGGAGGATTAAAAGGAAGAACTATAAATAATAATAGTTATTAAAAATGTGTTTGTATCCAAGATTGATACGAAACAGGAAGTACACTAAGAATAAGAAAAATGGGGGGGTCATCCCCCCTATTAGTGATAAAAGAGTGTTAATGGTGCCTGTAGGGTGTGGGAAATGTATAGAATGCAAAAAGCAGAAAGCCAGAAACTGGCAAGTAAGACTGCAAGAAGATATTCGCGTTAACAAAAATGCTAAGTTTGTAACTTACACATTTTCGGAACACGAGTTGCAAAAATTAGATAACGAGATAAAAGGATTAAGTGGATATGATAGAGATAATGAAATATGCAGATTAGCAGTAAGAAGATATACGGAAAGATGGAGAAAAAAATATGGAAGGACGTTGAGACATTGGTTAGTGACAGAATTGGGACACCAGAACACAGAAAGAGTGCATATGCATGGTATTGTGTGGACAGACGAAGTGAAGGATATAAAAGAGATATGGAAATATGGAAATATATGGATTGGGGAATATGTGAGTGCGAAAACGATAAATTATATCGTGAAGTATGTGAACAAGGTAGATGAAAGTCATAAGACGTATAATAGTAAGATATTTACGAGTCAAGGTATAGGGAGTGAGTATGTGAATAGAAGAGATAGTGTGCGTAATAAGTATAAAAAGGATAAAACGATAGAAACGTATAAAACACGCGAGGGTGTAGAGTTAGCTCTACCAGTGTATTATAGAAACAAAATCTATAACGAAGAGCAAAGAGAAGCTCTCTGGTTAGAAAAATTAGATAAGGAAGAGCGATATGTATGTGGTGTGAAAGTGGATATAAGTCAAGGTGAAGAAGAGTATTATAAGCTATTAGAAATGATGAGACAAAAAAATAAAAGATTAGGATATGGAGATGATGCGAAAAATTGGGAGCTTAAAAAATATGAAAATGAAAGACGTAACTTAAAAAAGTTAGAAAGATTGGAAAAGCTATATGGGGTAGGGCAGAGAAAAGTTGCGTAGTTAAAAAAAAGTAGTATATTAGTAAAATAAATGGCAACTAAATGCCGAAAAAGTTTACAGGTTACGTAACCTGTTAAACATAGTATAAATTATAGGACAAATAAATAATGTTACAAATTGTAACATAAAAATTGTAACCTATATAATATTAAGTAAGATGGGATACAATCGAGAACAGTACAATCATTTAATCAAATCAAGAAGAGAAGAAAGGAGGTATAACTATGAAGAGCCTCTCTGGAAAACTGAATCTATGTATGTAGATTCGGCAACAGGAGAAATCATCCTAAAAAGAAGATTAGAAAACGGAGAATACGTAAAAATAAAATCAACGACTAAATACAGTAAAGATGGAAAAATCAAAATTAAAACAATTACAACCGAATGCGAAGAAAGTAAACAACAAAGACTCTGGAGATGGTAATCAAACAATTACTAGAAAGGAAATAAAAGATAGTCCTTTTCATGTAATAACAATAGACGGAGAAAGTTTCGGTGTGATGGGAGATTATAGACTGACAGAAAAATCAGGAGATGAATCAGAAGTAATCAAAGAATTAGAGAAAATTACGTGGAACAGGATAGTACAGGTAGTGATGCTATTAGAAGAAGTAAGAACAAAAATTAACAATAAAATTAAAGAACAAGTATGAAAACAGAAATAGGAGGAGATAGATTAGGCTCCGGAAATAAACAAGAAGTAAGTCTAAGAAATTACGAAAGAAGTAGTCATGACTTAGGATATATATGGAGAAGCTCAATGGCGAGTGGTACATTAGTGCCATTTATGAGCGAAGTGGCATTGCCAGGAGATAGTTTCGATATAGACTTAGACTGTGATGTAAAAACGTTACCAACAGTAGGACCGTTATTCGGAAGCTATAAAGTGCAATTAGATGTGTTTCAATGTCCAGTAAGACTGTACAATGGTAAATTACACATGAATATGCTAAATATAGGAATGGATATGAGTCAAATATTATTGCCACAAATGAAACTATACGGAGAATATGATGCAACAAAAGGAGATAATCAACAAATAAACTCAAGTAGCATATACTCATATTTAAATATGAGAGGATTAGGAAGAACGACAAGCCAATATATAGTAAGAGATTTTAATGCAATACCATATCTAGGATATTGGGATATATATAAAAATTACTACGCAAATAAACAGGAAGAAAGAGGTTATGTAATACATGCGGCAGATTTAGATAATGACTTTGCAGTACAAAGTGCAACAGTAGTAACGGTAGATAGTGCAGGAACAATATTAAGTACAGATAATATATTAACAGGACCACAAACAATAGATACAGAAACAAACGTACAAGATGTGTCATGTTTCTTACAAGTAAAATGGGCAAGTGCAACGGCTACGGCATACGGAGAACCAGATCCAACAACATATGAAATAGATTTTGGAGGAGCAGTAGTAAAAGCGACAGATATATTCGATAATGTAGCAGTAAGTCAAGTAACAACACAATTACCAGATGTAGTATATAGTATAGCTTATACAGGATTTAATCAGGCAAGAGGAACGGCACAAGTGTTTGAAAGTGATTCAGCAGAAGTAGGAAATACAGAAGCAGAAGGACAAGGACAACCACAATTGACAGAATTTCCGTTAGATAATATCGATGATATGAGAATGGATATACTAGAAGCAGTAAGAGATACAACAGCATTTGAAATAAACAATACAAGTCCAAGTCCTTATGGATTAGGTTTAGGAGATGCAGGAACTACAGCAGAAACATATGCAAGGGCTAGTCAAGAAGGATTAGGAATAAAAACTTATCAAAGTGATTTATTCAATAACTGGATTAGTACAGAATGGATAGATGGAAGTAATGGGATTAATGAGGTAACAGCAGTAAGTACAGCGGGAGATGAGTTTACGATAGATAGTTTAAACTTAGCAAATAAAGTGTATAATATGCTTAATAGAATCGCAATAAGTGGTGGTAGTTATGATGACTGGCTAGATGCAGTCTATACGCATGAAAGAGCAAAAAGCTGTGAAAACCCTATTTATCATGGAAGTTTGATAAAAGAGCTAGGATTCGAAGAAGTGGTAAGTATGAGTGATACTCAACTAGATGGAAATACACAACCATTAGGAACGTTAGCGGGACGTGGAAGATTGACAGATAAGAATAAAGGTGGTAAAATTAAAATTAAAGTAGATGAGCCAAGTTATATAATTGGATTAGTAAGCTTAACACCAAGAATAGACTATAGTCAAGGAAATAAGTGGGATACAAATCTAAAAACAATGAATGATTTGCATAAACCAGCGTTGGACTCAATAGGATATCAAGATTTGATAACAGACCAAATGGCATGGTTTGATACAGAAGGGAACTCAAATGGAGATATAACATATAGTACAGCGGGTAAACAACCAGCGTGGATTAACTACATGACAAATGTAAATCAAACAAGAGGAAGTTTCGCAGTAGCTGGAGATAGTATGTTTATGACACTAAACAGAAGATATGAACAAGGAGCAAACGGAATACAAGATTTAACGACATATGTAGACCCAAGTAAGTATAATGAAATATTTGCTTATAGTGAATTAGATAGTCAAAATTTCTGGGTACAAATTAGCAATAAGATATTAGCTAGAAGAAAAATGAGTGCGAAAGTAATACCAAACCTATAAAAAATGAAGTAATGGGATATATATATAGAAAACCGAGTAAGAGTAGCCTAAAAAGTGTAGAAACTGTAGAAGGAGAGCCAATAGAACACAAGATTGAGAGAATTGTGAGTAACAAAGAGCCAATAAGTGATGGGGCGCCTGAAATATTTACGGAACGTAAAGAAGGTGTAAAAAGTGCATATAACATTAGGACAGATAGATGGGAAATTGCTAGCGAAGCAATGTCTAAAGTAGAAGGAAGTATCCAAGCCAAACGAGATGCAAAGGGCAAAATATCAAAAGTTGATGAGCCTAAAGTAGTACAGTTAAAAGTGGATAAAGTTAGCGAAGCTAAGCCAACAGAAGGTACGAGCAAAGCTGAGTAAGAAATATGGGGGGTGTTACGAGTAAGGCATCCCCCCTATTTTAATAAGAGTGGTACGCATCTGTTCTTATATATCAAGGGATAAAAATCGCTTTGTAAAAGCGCGAAAAAAAAAGAAATTATGATAAACATAATTATAGCAATAATAATATTAGAAATAATAGATAATAAAATAGAAATATGAGTTTACTAGGAACAGCATTAGGTGGAATGATAGACAATCAAAGAAACCGAAGAGCATATGAACAAGAAAAAAATCTGATGGGAATACAACAGCAGAATCAATATGCATTAAATAGACAAGGACATGACTTGCAAATGGACATGTGGAATAAAACAAATTATGGAGCACAGGTAAAACACATGAAAGATGCTGGATTAAATCCAGCGTTAATGTACAAAGGTGCTGGAGCTGGAGGAACAACAGGAAGCCAAACAGGTGGCGGAGCTGGTGGAGGAAGTGCACCAATGCCAAAGCAAATGAACATAGCAAATATGTTAATGGGAGCACAAATAAAAGATTTAGAAGCAAGTGCATTAAAGAAAAAAGTAGAAGCAGATAAATTAGCTGGAGTAGATACAGATAGAGGAAGAGCAGAAATTGGAAATTTAACTGCTAATGAAAGAAATACAATACAAAAAACTACAAATCTGAAAACAGATAATGAAGTAAGAAAAGTTGAAAAAGAACTTTTAGAATTAAAAGCAAGTAAAAAAGTTACAGGTAGTACAGTAGTGGATTTAATGACACAAGTGGGATTAGACCCAGTAAATAATCCAGATGATAGAAATGCAGTAAAAATGATATTAGGAGCTTACTTTGGAAGCAAAGTAGTAAAAGATATAATGCAAGGTATTGGAGGATTAAAAGGAAAAAGCATTAAAAATATAGGAGATAGAATATATAAAAATACTAACGAGATAAAGTATTAAAGATGTGTTTGTATCCAAGATTGATACGAAACAGGAAATATACTGAAACTAAGAAGAATGGGGGGAACATCCCCCCTATTCAAGACAAAAGAGTATTAATGGTACCTGTGGGGTGTGGAAAATGTATAGAGTGTAAAAAACAAAAAGCAAGAAACTGGCAAGTAAGACTGCAGGAAGATATTCGAGTTAACAAAAACGCTAAGTTTGTAACTTACACGTTTTCGGAACACGAGTTACAAAAACTAGATAATGAAATAAAAGGATTAAGTGGGTATGCAAGAGATAATGAAATATGCAGATTAGCAGTAAGAAGATATACAGAAAGATGGAGAAAAAAGTATGGAAAGACATTGAGGCATTGGTTAGTGACAGAATTGGGTCACGCGAATACAGAAAGAGTGCATATGCATGGTATTGTATGGACAGACAAAGTGAAGGATATAGGGGATATATGGAAATATGGAAAGATTTGGATTGGAGAATATGTGAATGCGAAAACGATAAATTATATCGTGAAATATGTGAATAAAGTAGATGCAAGTCATAAAACGTATAATAGTAAAATATTTACGAGTCAAGGAATTGGTAAAGAATATGTAAATAGACAAGATAGTAAGAGAAACAAGTATAAAAAGGAAAAAACGATAGAAACGTATAAAACTCGCGAAGGAATAGAGTTAGCTCTACCAGTGTATTATAGAAACAAAATCTATAACGAAGACGAAAGAGAACGTCTATGGTTAGAAAAATTAGATAAGGAGGAGCGATATGTATGCGGTGTGAAAGTGGATATAAGTCAAGGAGAAGAAGAGTATTATAAGCTTTTAGAAATGATGAGACAAAAAAATAAAAGATTAGGATATGGAGATGATGCGAAGAATTGGGAGCTTAAAAGATATGAAAATGAGCGTAGAAACTTGAAAAAGTTAGAAAGATTGCAGAAGCTATATGGGGTGGGGGAGAAAAAAGTTGCGTAGTTAAAAAAAAGTAGTATATTAGTAAAATAAATGTGGTTCAAAAACCAAAAAAGTTTACAGGTTACGTAACCTGTTAAACATAGTATAAATTATAGGACAAATTAAAAATGTTACAACTTGTAACAGAAATTTGTAACCTATTAAAATTATGTAAAA
>JACSEB010000053.1_pt1 | contig 8858 bp, 14 predicted proteins | sample 8225501 | NCBI WGS metagenome assembly JACSEB01 (sample SAMN15704856, study PRJNA648150) | viral metagenome | isolation source: viral RNA from sea star tissue collected in USA, Olympic National Park, and... | host: Pisaster ochraceus | collected 2013
TTACCCTCCTATAAACTTAAGAATTTTGTACCGCATTGAAGAACTCTTCCATTTCGTCTTTCATGAAATAAGAATCTCTATATTTCATTTTGAATTCTTCTTCAGAGAGATCTAGAGCATCTTGAACCCATTCTTCTAATTCCCCAGGACCAGATAATTGTTTTCCAACAGAAGTGCAGAGGATAAGACCCCCAGAAGAAAGGTCTACATCAGGTCCTTTTATATCTTTAACAGCCCTATAAAACTCCCTCAATTGAATCGAAGAGAAATCAGGATTCTCCTCTGCTAAGAATTCTGATTCTGAAGTAAACTCTTGAGCTCTATCAAAAAGCTCAAGAACATCCTCTTTAGAGCCATATTTCTCGACGAAAGTATTCTTAACTTTCGCCAATTTTTCGTTATCTGTCATATTACCCTCCTACAGGTAAATACATAAAGATACTTCGGGTTCCATTCCCGAAGTAAAACTTTTAATTTTCACTTAAGAGACTTACTCTTTGGCTCCTGCATTGATGAGAATCTCCGAGATTTTGGTGTTTTGCGGGGCTACCATAAGAGGAGTCTCTCCCTTCTTATTCACCATTTTTATACGAGCTCCAGCTTTGATTAAAAGCTTGGTGATCTTCAAAGAACTATATATAACAGCTAGCATGAGAGGAGTATTTCCCTCGTCATTCTCCGATTCTATATTAGCCCCGGCATCGATAAGAATTTTGACTACCTTCGAATAAGTAGGGTATTTAACAGCACGCATCAAAGGAGTCTCTGTATTATTCCGGACTTCTAAATTAGCTCCAGCGTCGATCAGAATCTTGGTGACATTCGGAGAATTAAATATAACAGAATAGATTAATGGTGTCTCTCCCTTCTTATTCTTGGCTTCTAAATCAGCACCAGCCTTGATTAGAAACTTGGTGGATTCTTCACAACCAGCTATAGCAGAATTCATTAAAGGAGTATCCCCTCTATTATCCCTCACGTTGACATTAGCCCCAGCATCGATTAAGATCTTTACAATCTTTGAAGAAATCCCAATAGCTCGCATCAAAGGACTGATCTCATCATCATTCTCCTTTTCTTCTATATCAGCTCCAGCGTCAACTAAGAGCTTTGCGATCTCCGGACGATTGGAGTAGATGGAAACGGAGAGAGAAGTGTAATTGTGTATATTCCTCTCTTTTACATCAGCTCCGGCCTTGATCAGTTTATCCACCTCAGAAAAATTATTCCGACGCACTGCGTGGAACAATTGAATAACACTCTTTGTCATATTACCCTCCTACAGGTACTTAATTTAAATTAATTTCACTTTTTTCTAAAATTCCAGAATTTGACATTTTATAGTCTGAAGTAATAGACTTAAAAAACTCTTTCAAATTCTCGCGAGAGAAGATTGCTGATTCAAAATACAGAATAAACATTTCTTCCGTATTTGACGTTTTAGCTATATCCGTATACTCTTCTAAATCCTCTTCTGTCTTGCAAAGGATGCTGCCGAGAGAAGTGGCTTGCACTTTCTTTAACTTTTCCTCTTCTGTCATATTACCCTCCTACGGGTTGACAATTAAGATACCCGGGACATACGTCCCGGGGAATTAGGACACTACTTCGCAGAAAACATGAAGGAGACAGGATAAGAACAAAAGTAATTACGTCCTTCCTTCATAGATTTCTGGAACTGAAGAAGACCCTCTCTTTGAGAGGCTTGATCAAGATTCGGAAGATAGTAGGAGCAGACGAACTCTTCTTCTGTCATTTCCACAGCATCTCTTTGAATTACACCTTGGTGAACACCTCCTTCTTCTTGATAACGAATTATACTTACAGGATTTTCATAAGGCTGGAGTCCTCCATGAACTGCCAAATGAAATTCCCTAAGCTTATCCCCAGAAGTCCATTTCTTGCCTTTTAAATCCTCTATGAACCTTTTTTCAAACTCCGGATATCGATCCATAGCTGTATCAAATAGCTCCAACACATCTTTCTTATCTCGGTATTTCCCGAAACAAGTATCTTTGACTTTCGCCAATTTCTGCTCTTCTGTCATATAACCCTCCTACAGGTTGACAATTGAGATACCCGGGGCATACGCCCCGGGGAATTAAATTCAATGGGCATTCACCACATCATAGAACTCGTCACTTTCCTCCTTGGTGAATTCAAATTTAGCGAGGGAGCAAGAAGCCTCTTTTTCCCAGGTTGATTTAAATTTAGGGGGAAGGGGGGACTCTTTGAGATGCTCTTTTGTGTTAAAGAGGTACCATTCAACTAACTCGATGAACAATTTCTCGAGACCCTCCCAATGCTCTTTAGAGAAAAGCCCCTTGATCTTCTTCCCAATGGCAGTGTTGGCAGCTTTGCCTTCGGGGGAAACATCTGGGTAGAAAGGCTGGGGGAGACCATAGATAGCTCGGTAGAGCTCCGTGGTCTCGAGGGCACTCATTCCGAAAGTGCTTCTGTCACAGGAGAAATAGACTTCCTCGTCAGGGAACTCTTTCATTTCCTTGGTTAATTTCTCTAGGGCATTCTTATCCCCCAAATTTCCGATGAAAGTGTCTTCCACTTTTCGGATCTCGCCGTCCTTGTTTTGAAGATATTCTTCCATTTTCATATTACCCTCCTACAGGTTATGAAATAAGATACCCGGGACATACGTCCCGGGGATAGGTGCTTCAGGAGTCGAACCTGAATTAAGGCCTGTACCTTGCACCTGGAAGACTTACTCCTTAGCTCCAGCATCAAGGAGAAGATTGGTGGTCTCTAGAGAACCGTAAACATGAGAGTTCACTAGAGGAGTGTCTCCCCTTGGATTACTGCGTTTAAATCAGCACCAGCCTCGATGAAAAGCTTGAGCATCTCTGGGGGATGCTTCCCAAAAGAATACATTATAGGAGTGTCTCCATATTTATTTGAGGCTTCTAAATCAGCACCCGCCTTGATTAGGATCTTGGCGATTTCTAGGGAATCTTTCCTGACAGAATGTATTAGAGGAGTGTCCTCATCATCATCCTTGACTTCTATATTAGCACCCGCATCGAGCAAGATCTTCGTAACCTCTTCCAAACCTTTTCGGACAGAAAGGATCAGAGGAGTCCTTCCTTTCTTACCCTTAGCTTCTAAATTAGCACCTTCTTTAATCAGAAGCTCGGTGATCTTTGGAGAATTAAATAGGACAGATAGCGTGAGAGGGGTATTGCCCGCTCCATTCTCCGCTTCTATATTAGCTCCGGCATCCAGTAGAATCTTGACCATCTTCGAATAAGAAGAATACTTGACAGCACGCATTAAAGGAGTCTCTGTATTATTCCGAGCTTCTATCTTAGCGCCTGCCTTGATTAGGAGCTTGGCTACCTCTGGATTATTATAGATAACAGAATAGATTAAGGGGGTCTCCCCCTTCTTATTCCGAGCTTCGATATCCGCACCAGCCTCGATTAGGAGCTTGGTGGATTCTACAGAACCGGCTATAGCAGAAGTGATTAGAGGAGTGTCTCCTCTATCATCCTTCGTTTTTACATTGGCTCCGGCATCGATTAAGAGCTTTACAATCTCTGGAGAAGGGATTCCGATAGCGCATATCAATGGAGGGGTTCCATTCTTATTCTTTTCTTCTATATCAGCCCCAGCATCAATTAGAAGCTTGGCTATATCTGGACGATTGGAATAGATGGAAATTGAGAGGGAAGTGTAATTGTGTATATCCTTCGCTTTTACATCCGCCCCAGCTTTAATCAGTCTATCCACCTCAGAAAAATTATTTTTATGCACCGCGTGGAATAATTGAATAGTATTCTCTGTCATATTACCCTCCTACAGGTTGACAATCTAGACTTTTCCCTTCTTAGCATCTTGAACGATATTATAAAACTCAGTTAAATCATCCGGTGAAAAACCAGAGTCTTTCTTTATAGCTAAGAAAGATTCGAGATCTTTAACTTTTATAGCTTCATTCAGGATGAATTTTAATTCTTCCTTTTCCGCTAATTCCGCAATCTGAGTGGAACTAACTTTTTCTTCAATTTCTTCCATCATACTACCCTCCTAAGTAATTACTTCGAATGATGAATGCCGCATGTAAGCATTCCCGACAACTACTGTACTGACTACATCTGTAAAGAAATATATCAGAATTCGGTTACGGTGCACGCCTTGCCCAAACCTAGGGCTACTATACCATGAGAGCTGTATAAAAAACGAGCGGGAATAAAAATCACTTAAATATTCTCCGATTTATTGACTGCTTTATGGAAATCTCTCATCTGAGTGGAGACAAAATCGAAGCTATAAGTATCTGCAAATCTCTCTTCCGAGACAGAGGACGCTTTTCTTATCCATATATTAAGTTTCTCTGGATCCTTGATGTTCTTTCCCATGGAAGTCTTCCGGATTTCTTTTAACTTCTCTTCTGTCATATCACCCTCCTACAGGTTATAAGATAAGATCCCCAGGACGTACGTCCTGGGGTACAAGACTTGTTAGACTTTAGCTCCTGCATTAGTGAGGAGTTCCAAAATTTCAGCGTTCCGGATTTTCTTGGCTGACCAAAGAGGAGTGTGTCCTTTATCGTTCTTCACGTTTACATCAGCCCCGGCATCAATTAGAAACTTGACGGTCTTTGGAGAACTGTAGAACATAGCGAAGGTCAGGGGAGTATCCCCAGTTCTTCCCTTCGCTTCTAAATCAGCCCCAGCATCAATTAGAAGCTGAGCTGTTTCTATAGAATTATAGAAGACAGACACGGTAAGAGGAGTGTTCCCCTGCTTTTCTCTCGCTTCTAGGTTAGCACCTTTCTCGATCAGAAGCTTGGTGGTCTCTACAGATTTCATTCCAACAGCAAACATCAATGAAGTACGTCTGTCATTATCCTTAGCCTCAATATCAGCCCCGGCATCGATTAAGATTTTTGCGATCTCTGTGAAATTGTAGCAGATAGAATTGATGAGGGGGGTGCTTCCATCCTCCCCCCTCATCGATTCTAAATTAACACCTTTCTCGATTAAGAGTTTCACTTTATCCGGATTATTATTCTTTATTGCTTTAAAGAATTCATCTTTCATCTCTTTCTCTGTCATATCACCCTCCTACAGGTTATAAGATAAGATCCCCAGGACGTACGTCCTGGGGAATTAAATTTAAGAACCACTCCTGACCAAAGAATAGAAATGCCTCTTGGTCTCCGCACCAAGCTTGTCGAAATTCTCCCTGAAAGTCGGAGCCAAGTACTCTTTTTCGAAGACATCCACTTCTTCACGACTAGCTCTAGTGATGTGCCAAGAGGTCTCAAAGATCGTCAAATTCTTGACCATCCAAGTTTCAGCCATAGCTTTACTGATCTGGGAAGCGTAGACGGGGCTTTGAATCTTCCAGACTACCCAGAAGAACTCATCTAATTCTTCTTCAGTGAAACCGGAATCCTTTTGTGAATCCAAGAACTGAGCTTGAACCCCCCAGACGAAAGCGTCGTGAATCAACCTTTTAAGGTCAGCTGGATCTACTTTTCCTCCGATGGCTGTACTACCCTTCACTTTCTGGATTCTTTCTTCATTCTCCCAGAAAGAATCTTCCCTTTTTCTGGCTAAAAGACTGACTTTGTCCCAGAACTCCAACAAGATGTCCTCGGGAGCGAGGAGCTCATGGCCTGAGACAAAACTCTTTCTGTTCCAATTCAACGCATTCGAGATGAGAACATCGAAAGCGTTTTCGTCGGCCTTCTTTCCGAGAGAAGTGTTCCGGAGAATACCCAAGTTTAAATCAGACTTCATTAATTCATCCGTTTTCTTATCATAATTGCAGATGTAGAAATATTTGTTAATCTTCAATCTCTTCATTATTTCTTGATTGATCACATTACCCTCCTAGGTAAACAACTGATGGAATTCCCCGAGACATACGTCTCGGGGAATTCGGTTTAGAGATTTTCTGACTTGGGGAAGTTCTCCGAGACGAAGCGATGGAACTCTCTCACTCTCTTCTCGTAAAGTTTCGCATCATTGCACATTTGCTCAGGCCAATCCCAGTTGTATTCCCAGAACTCATCCTCGGTCATAGTGAGGGCTTCTTGGATATGCTCAGCGACATCCTTGATTAGGGACTCCCTCGCAAACCAAAGCTTAGTAAACCCATCAATGGTAGAGGGAAGAGGGGGTAAGATCCCAATGCGAGCAACCTCCCAGAAGAATTCCTCCAATTCTTCAGTAGAGAATTGATATTTCGCCAACTCCTGAGGAGAGAAATCACGGCCGTTCTGGCTGAGAAAGCTTCCTAGCGGATACCCTTTAAGGACTTTGCCCACCCAGATGTCGAAATCATTCTCGGCCAATTTCTCACCAATGGAAGTATCCTTGACAGGAGCGAATTTATCAAAGAACCCTTTTTCCTGAGGAGGGAAGCTGTAGAGCTTATACACCCTAGCCATTTCCCCCGAAATAGCGTCTGCAACTTCTGGAAAGTTCTTGAATTCTTCCAAACTCTCCAACTTGCGAGTCGCTTCATAGAAATCGAGACTATTTTTCCTGGAGAATTTCTGCACTCCTGCAAAACTCCCTTCCAGATAATTCTCTCTTGTGACAGAGTTAAAAACTTCTTCGACTTCTCGAATGAAAAGGTCGTAGCTGCGGCTAAGATAATAATTGCCGATGACTGTCTCTTTCATCTCTTGTATTTTTTCTTCTGTTGTCACATCACCCTCCTACAGGTTAGAACGGATTGCGCTATGGAAATCCTTGAGTTCTTTCTTTGTAAAATCTATATCGGTAGATGTATAGATTTCTACAAAGTTTTCTTCTGTATTACCTTGAGCTTCTTCCACAAAAGTGTCAAAACTCTCTCTATCTAGCCTCCTTCCCATGGCAGTGCTTTTTACTTTCATCCTTTTGTCTTCTGTCACATCACCCTCCTACAGGTTATGAAATAAGATACCCGGGACATACGTCCCGGGGAATTAAATTCAATGAGCATTCACCGCATCATAGAATTCTTTACTTTCTTCCTTGGTGTACTCGAATTGGTAACCGTTAGGATAGCATGCTTGGATATCCTCCTCGGAATGGTGGAGAAAACGCTCGACTGCTTCAACGAAGTGTCTCTCGATATCCTCCTTGAAAGAATTGGGGAAAGTGGCCAAATACTTCTTCACGAAAGAGCAATTGGCAATCTTCCCTTCAAGGGAGAGATCTGGCTTGAAAGGCTGAGGAACTTCATAAATAGCACGATGAAGCTCCTGCAATTCGAAATCACTGAATCCGTGACGATTATCGCATTTCTCAAGAAACTCGTCCCACTTGGGATAGATCTGCATCTCTACAGTTAGCTTCTTGAGAGGAGTCTTGTTCGAGAAATTCGCGATAACAGTATCTTTGACTTTCATCAAATCACCGTCTTTATTCTGGAGATATTCCTCGATACCGCCTTCCAAGATGCCAGACTTGCAAGAATTTGCCAAATCATAAAGCTCTTGCTTTTCTTCCTCGGTATACTCAAAATCCTTCGAGAAATCGACTTTCTTTATCTTTTCCCTAGAGTACTGGATGAAGAAGACATGAACAAGAGATTTCAACTTCTTCTTTTTGTATTGCTCAAATTTGCTAATACTGGTCTTAAACTTCTTCGCGAAAGAAGTATTAGCGACTTTGCCTTCTGGAGAAAGATCTGGGTAGAAAGGCTGGGGGAGACCATAGATAGCTCGGTAGAGCTCCGTGGTCTCGATGATGCTTAGCCCGAAGGTACTTCTGTCACAAGAGAAATACACTTCCTCATCAGGGAATTCTTTCATCTCCTTGGTCAACTGCTCCAAGACATTCTTGTCTCCCAACTGACCGATGACAGTGTCTTCCACTTTCCGGATCTCACCGTCCTTGTTTTGAAGATATTCTTCAATTTGCATATAACCCTCCTACAGGTTAGTAATTGGATTGACCGGAACTTTTATCCCGGTCAATCCTATAAAAATCACTTTTCTTCAAGAATAAAACAACGATCTGGTGAATACTGTGGAGTATTCACCATTTTGTGGAATTCAACCAAACCCTTTTTGGCCACATTTGAAACACTTTTCAAGAAATCCTCCAAAGGCTTATGACAAGCTAGGAAAACGAGCCTTATCAATAAATCCATTTTGGTGGTCTTGACAATCAGGGTGTCTCTTATCAAAGGGTGTATCTGGGAGATGGCATCAGGCCTCGCAATACTCCAAGTCACCCAGAAGAACTCCTCCAACTCTTTAGAAGTAAAACCGGAATCTTTGTTATCTACCAAGAACTCAGATTGGGTGAAGGAAGATAAGACTTTCTTCATGAAACTTTTTACAGTTTCATCATTCATCTTTTTTCCAAGAGAAGTGTTCATTTTCACATTCAGAATATTTTCTGCATCACTTTCTGAGTCTCCCCAAATGAGACTCTCTCGAGTCATTGATGAGATATTCGCTTCTTCCCAGAAATTCAAAAGATTGTAGGAAGAATCAAGAGGCTCATGATGCTCGAGGAACTTGATCTTATCCATATTCAAAGCATCAGTGAGAACAATTCCGAATGCTTCGTCATTATCCGAAAATTTCTGGCCGAAAACTGTGTTACGAACAGCTTTCAAATCCATCTGAGATTGAATTAAAGTCTCAGACTCTTGAGTGTACAAAGTATTATACAGATAAGGGCGGATCTTCAACTCTGAGATCCTTTCTTGCATAGTCATATTACTCTCCAAGGTATATAGCTTGAACTAGGAATGCCCCATGTAAGCATTCTTGATTGAGATTTTTAACACTTTTAAGATCGACAACACCTCCTCTAGGGCTTGGTGAGGTTTGGAGCTGGAGAGTGGAGGATAGAGTGAGGATAGGCGTACACATACGACTATTATAT
>JACSEB010000055.1_pt1 | contig 8760 bp, 13 predicted proteins | sample 8225501 | NCBI WGS metagenome assembly JACSEB01 (sample SAMN15704856, study PRJNA648150) | viral metagenome | isolation source: viral RNA from sea star tissue collected in USA, Olympic National Park, and... | host: Pisaster ochraceus | collected 2013
GGTTTATTTTGTTTTTATTCTGGGGGGTTTTGGATTCAATTTTTGATGTTTTGCTGTTTTTTTTAAAAAAATTTTGACTTTATTTTTTTTATCTTTCATTATTTTCTTGATTTTATTTTTTGACCTTTTACAGATGTTTGACGATCCGATTTTATCTGATGATGATCAATGGAATTTAGAAAACCCTCCACAATTTAACTGATTTTTTTATGTTTTTTTTACTTTTTGCTAAAACCGCTTTTTTTATTCTCTGGCTCGTTTGTTTTTTCATGCTTTTTCAAATTTTAATGCGGTATGATTTTGTAACGGTTTTTTTGCCCATTTTTTTGGTCTGGTTTTCTCTTGTTTATTTTTTCGTTCATTCTTCACCAGTTTTTTAGAATGCTCAAACTTTCTTATTTTCGTTTTTTTTGTCATTTACTTGAAATGGATTTATACCGTTTTTTTTCGGTTTTTTATCCTTTTAATTTTTTTTCTGGGAAATCTTCTCAATATTTCATAAATTTTTTTCCTTTAGAATTTCAGATTAAAAAATCTCAAGTCTTTTTTTTAAGGCTTATTTACAGCTTTTTATATTTTTTTGTTGTTTTTGTTTTTTCTTTGATTTTTTGCCTTTCTGCTGAGTTTTTTTTAATTATATCTTAAATGAAACCTTTTAAAATTTTCGTTTTTCATCTTTTAGGTCTGCAATGGGCGGAGTTTTTGGATCATCATTTGTTGTTTCACCCAGACAAAGAGCCTTGTCCGCGGTGTTCTTCAATACTTCGCGAATTAAAAATAAAGCTATCTTTTTGTGATATGAGGTTTGGTTTCAATTTCCTTTTTTTTCTTTTTCTTTTTTTGCAGGGGCTTACAATTGGTGCTTTGTACGAGCTTTATTTAACTTTTTATTTTTAACAATGTTTTTTTTAATTTTTCGGCTCCCTGTTTCTGTTTTTTTTGATTTTGTTTTTCATCTTCACTCTCCAGTAACTTCCTGTCCGCTTTGTCTTCGCTATAAAACGGCTTTTGGTTTTTCTTCGTCATTTAATTTTATTTCTCTTTCCAAGGTTCGTGAGCAAGCTAAATCAGATTTTCAGTTTGTTTGTGCTTGTTCTTTTTTTTGTGCTTACACTATTCTTTTTTACGCTTTTGTTTGTTCTTTTTCTTCTTTAATTGATTTTTTTAATCTTTTTGTTAAATTTATTACGCAATGAAAAAATTTTTACTCTTTTTCTTTTTTTTAAATTTGGTTTTTTCGTCATTTGTTTTTGCTAATCGCTGGGGTGGTTCTCAATCTATGGTTGATTCTCTGAATGTCGATAAGCACCCCATGGTTTATTTGCCTTCATCATCTGATCCTCATAATACTTTAAGTGAAAAAAAAATGGCTTGTTGGAAATATACTAAAAGATATGAATCGTATACTGGTGTATACGACGATTGGTTTCTTGAAAATATTGTTCCACTGATTAATATGGTCATGCCCGCTTATCCTATGTTATTGGACACTGCTTTTACTTCATTTTTGGCTGGTTTTGGCTTTTCTCCTAATTATGATGATCCAAGCGATTTGGTTCTTGTTTCTGAGTCTTCGAATTCTGGCGGTTATATTTTTAGTGGGGCTCGTAGATCTACATCTTGGAATGATTTCGATTTTTTACCTTTTTATTATTTTAATTCTAGGGGGACTTTTTTGGGTTCCACGCATGGTACTGTGTCTGATCGTGTGCGATCTGGTTCGGATTCGACGCTAGATTATGGCACATATTCATTTAATTCGGGTGATCATGTTTATGTTTGTACTGCTTCGACACAACCTTATCCTATACTTTTCCCCTCCAATGGTCTTTATGGTTATTTTTATAATTATGAAAGATATGGAAGACATGGTTATAAAGCTGACCCTAGGCATCCCTACGAGTATCTGGGAGACGTAATGGTTTTGTCTGGGAGTTTTGTAGATGGTTTGTTTGTCTCTTCTGATGATGATTTTCAAATTTTTCCTTCTAGTCATTTCGCTGTTCCGTCTTTTTTTGAGCATGGGAGTAGCCCTGTTATTACTGCCCCGCCAATTAAAATTGACACACCAGACACTCCAGACACACCAGACACTCCAGACACACCAGACACTCCAGACACACCAGACACTACTGGTTTTTTCGACAAGCTTCGTGATTTTTTTATTGAGGAGGAGGATCCTCTGATTGTTAAATTAAAATCAGACGCGACTGAGGAAGAATTAAAGCAATATTTTTCGGAAGTTATTTATCCCTCAATTGGTGCTTCTTTTGGTTCATACGAACAGGTAATAGCTGATTCTGATTCATTCACTGACGAGTCTTTTATTCGAGTTCCCTCGGAATATTTTGCTGATACTGGTCGTTTGTTCACTCCCGATGATGATTTTTATCTTAATTTTTCGATGGCTGATCCAGATTATAGAGTTCGCTCGGTCAAACTTGTTGCGACTTCACCTGTTGCTCGGGACACTTCACTTGATTCTGCTTGTTATGGTAAAAGTAAATGGAGTTTTGACTCGTTGGCTGGTTATTACGGCGAAGATTCGGTTTTTTACCAAGAATTAGGACATTTTTTGGATTTTAAAATTCCTGGTGAAAATTTCAATCTTACTTCCAACTCGCTCCAGATGTTTTATTCATATACTGCTCATTATCCCCCCCCAGTGAGACCTCTTCCGTCTGGTTTGCGTATTTTTTACAAAAAAGATAGAGCTTTTAGATTCAAAAACCCTCGGGACAAAAAAACCGTTTGCCCAATAAATTTGGATCTTTTGATTGGTGTTGCTTCGGGAGATGGTTCTTCTACTTATTCAGCTCGTTACACCATTGAGTCGTTAAATGTAAATCCGTCTCGTCATTTTTTGTATAATAACAAGAGTTTGGGAATTTTTTCTTATGTTCCAGAAATTCCTCTTGATGAAAGTTACTCTGATAAACTTTTTTATAAAGTTATAAAAGGTTTTGATCTAGGTTTTTTTCATGTTGGCGTTGAGCCTTTTTTTCAAACTGTTTTTGCTTGGGTTGGTCGAATTTTTGAGTTTTTTTATACTAAGGCTCCTGTTTTTTCTGACATATCCAGCATAATTGCCCCCCCTATTCATTCTCCGCTTGAGGTTCCGACTACTCTTTTTGGTTTTGATTTGGACATGTCAATTTTTGATCACGATCTTGTTCAGTATTCTTCTTACTCGGACAACACTTCGGATTTTTTCCAACTTTTATTACTTATTGGGATTTTTTACTTTATTGTAAATAATTTCATTTTAAATATTTTTAAATAATGGGTTCCATTTTTATTTACGTTTTCCGTATTTTTATCAAACTTAGCTCCTTTTTTATGGGAGTTTGGATTTTAGATTTCTTTTTTTCGCCACATATTGATGAGGTTGTTGTATTGCTTCGGTTTTTATTTAACTATTTTATTGGCTCAATTCTTAGTTATGAGTCGACCGTGTTGGTTCGTGATTTCATTTTATTGATTTTTAGTTATTACTTTTTTAGTTATGTTTTCCTCGGTGCTAACATTTCTTCTTCTTCGTTCGGGTCTAGTTCCGAACTTGTTTCAGATTCTTCTTCTGCTGACTCTCCTGCTGAAATTCCGCATAAAGGGTACAGTTTCCTCTATACTCCAAAAGGTTTGAAAGTTCCTCGCCAAGGCAAAAAAGGTAGAAACAGACCTTTGTCTTCTGGTCGTGATTTTTTTCCCGTGGGTTGGGGTTGGAATAATCGTAAAAATAAAAGAAGAAAATGATTTGTTTTTATGGTTATCGTGGCTCTGGCAAGACTCGGGCGGTCATTCGTCAAGTTTACAAGGATTGGTTACGCAATCCCAATTTGGTGGTTTTCACAAATACTCCTCTTTTTTTTGGTTTTCACCCTAAGTCTGGCACCAAATTAAATCAGTTTCTTTATGATGAGTTGGAAAACATTCATGCTCTCTTTCTTTACGCTAAGTTGGAGCAGGGTTTAATGTTAAAAAATAATTCGGTTGTAATCATAGATGAAGCAAATTTAGTGCTTCCGTCTCGTCTTTTTGCCAAACTTCCTACGTATGTTCAACCTTTTCTTGCCGAATCAAGAAAGAATAATTGTGAGATTTATTACACTACCCAGCACCCTGGGCGAGTAGATACAATTTTACGCGACATTACAGAGTCTTTTGTTCACTGCACTAGTATTGGGTCAGTTTTAACAATTTGCAGGCGTTACAGACTTTCGAAAGGTCTCACAGAAAAAGAAAAAATTGGATCATGGTTTTTTTATCCCGAAAAATTCAACGATTTCTACGATACAAACTACATTGTTGGAATGTCTCAGCGTCTGGGCATAGGTTCAATCGATCAATTCAAAGGTACTCCAATATGGAATTTTCTTGAGAATAATTATGGCTTAGAAGATTACACTCGTATGTCTTCCTCTTTTTATTCCCTTAAATTTTCAACCTTTATTCCTTTTTTCCATTGTGTTTGTCGGCGGTTGTTACCTCGTCGTTTTCGCCCGCGACCGCGTCAAGCGGGCGTGGCGAAAGACGTTTTGACTGCCGAAATTCTTCATCACCAGAACACCTTGCCTCCTCGTTCTTAATTTTTTTGGGTTCCAGAGTAGATTTTTTTTGTTTTTTCTTTTGAAGTTTTAGCTCCTCGATCGAAAAATCATTTGTTTATTTTTTGATTTTTGCTAGAATTTGGCTAATGACTCTTGGTTTTCCATTTTTGTTGTTTTTACGCCCTTTGCGGTCTTTTTTGACATTTCTTGATTTACCTTGTTTTTTGTCTTTTTTTTGGGCAACAGTGAACCACTGGTTAAAGTGGTTCACACTTTTTACTGTAAAACCTCCATTTCTTTGTTTTATTGCTGGTTTTTGTGGTTCTAAAAAAAAGTCTAAAAAAGTTTTGCCAAAGCAAAGAAACTTTGTTATGCTTCTTTTGTCTACTTTTTTTACTTTTTAATTTACAAAAAAAATGACAAACACTGAAACGGTATCGGTTGGCTCTGGTGGTCAATTTCCTGAATACGGAGTAGTTGTGCCTCCTCCTACTACTGCAATCGGCATAGAAAATTTAAAAAGAGAACAACGGTTGCGAGCCGAAGAAGACGCAGGGTTTAATTATGACCCATTGCACCCAGAAGATGAATATTTTCCCGAAGATTAAATAAAAAATAGGATTGACATTGTTCGCTCAATAATGGAGCGAAAGTGTTCATCAATTTGTATTTCTTTACTTTAATCTTTTATAAAAATGTTTCCTACACTCAAATTTTCGCATAATTACAAAAAGTTAGCTGTTTTGGATTCTTCCAAAATTGCCAGACTTTATTTTGTACATGAAACTGATTTTACTCAGCTTCATTCTGATTTTCTTCGTTATGATACAGACAACGGTTTGTATAAATTGCCTAAAAAAGGCAAATGTTTGGTTCTTGTTTTTGCTTCTTCTGGCGGTCTTTTTACCACGATTCGCCCTTGTACTACTTCCTCTCTTTCTTATTATCATTCAATGATTGGTTCCCTTTTTAATGTTAAAATTCTTACTAATGAATAATAAACGTTCTTTTTTTGGCGAGCTTCGTTTTTGGCTTTATTATCATCATGATAATATTCGGGTTTTGTTTGTTTTAATGGTTTGTTTTAATCTTGTTCTTTTTTTACATTTTTTAGTTTCTTATTTTTCTTCAATGAATACTATTGTTTTTAACTTTGTTTTTCTTCCTTATTTTATTTATTTTTTTATTTGTTTTTTAATTTTAATTGCTTATGTCATTTCTTCCCGCCTTTATTCCAGAGATTGATTTGTATGATTCAACTCCTGTCGATTGGGTTTTAATTTCTTATGTTACTGAAACTCGTCTGCATAATGTTGGTTTGAAAGTTTATACAATTTTGCTTTATTCTCCTCAGGGTCGTTTTCTTGAGACTTTATCGGAAAAGGATCTTGTTTTTTTTACGAAGCGTGATCTTTTCAAAAAGATTGCTGAAATTAAGCGATCCGCTAAGGTTCATGATTTTAATCCGATTGTTATTCCATTTACTCTTTTTCAGTTTGTGCTATGTCCGCAAAAACTAAGTTAATTGATTTTGCTGTTGATTATCTTCGTTTGGTTTACGATTGTTCCGACGGTCAAAAGTATCCTGCTTTTGACCTTTGGTTTCGCTTGGGTCTTTCTGATAATTCGGATTTATCGGAGTTGATTATCTTCGGGGTTGAATTTATTGTTGAATATCGTTCGGTTGGGAATATTGTTCTTTTGGATTTCCGAGTTGGATTGATTCGGGTTTTTACAATTGAAAAACCTTTAGAAATTGGCATAGGTCGTTACCAAGGATTTGTTTTTAAGTTTTATGGTGCTTTTTTTCAAAAAAAATTCGCCAATGAATTTCTAAAATCTTTTTTCTTGGCTTATCCAAAGGGAGCCAAAATCACTCGTCTTGATTTGGCTTTAGATATTGATCAACCAGTGGAGTTTGTATATTCTCGGGGTTATTCTTCTCAATACAAGAATTTTGATTTTGTTAAATTTAATGTTGAGACAAAAGAATTTCAAACTTGGTACATTGGCAATCGCTGGTCAAAAAATAAGCATCATTTCATAAGGGTTTACAATAAAAAGCTTGAACTTATGACTAAAAGCTCTTTGAAGCTTGCTGAATTTGAGAAGTTTAGAAACTACGTCAAGAATTACGAAAATGTTGCTCGGATTGAGCTTCAGTTGAATTCGGTTAGTTGTGTAAATTATACGATTACGCCTTTGACTTTTTTTGATTATGATCATTTAAAAAATGTTTTTTCTTCTTTGGTTATAAATAAGTCCGGAACTCATTTGAATATTTTAAAAAATATTTTTCGTCAAAAATCTGACATTCTTCGCGTCAATCATTCGGAGCCTTCAGATATTATTGACCAAGTGCAGTATGCCAAGACTATGGCTGGTTACGTTCGTAATCTTGAAGATAATGGTTTTGATACAATGGAATATTTGACCCGCGTTGTCTATTCAAATAGATGATTTTTATTTTGACAATTTTTTTTCTTTTTTTTATGCTTTGATTGTTGGGATTCGGTTTTTCCAGCTTAGGTCTCAAGAATTCGTTTTAGTGTCATTATATACGACCGAATCCCTACACTATTTCAATTAATCAAAGAATCATGTTTAAGAAATCATTCGTTTATGGTATGTTACTAAGTCCCTTGCTCTTTCTCAACCAAATTGCTCACGGGGCGGATATTACAATCCCAAGTGAACAAACATTGACTTCTGCAATCGCCGCGGTCAATGCTTCAGTTAGTACTTTTACTAATTACATTTTCGCTTTCATTGGAGTTTTAATGGCTTTATGGATCGGAAAGAAAATAATGAGTTTTGTAACTCGTTTGTTTTCGGGTCGGTAATCGACGGTCAGGCGTTGCCTGATCAATGAGGGGGTTTTTAGTATTTCCCCCCCTCATTGATTAGGTAATAATTTTACCAATACTCTTTATTTTTTTATCCCTTTTAGCAATGAGTAGCAATCCAACGTATAAGTTTTCAATAATTGATGACCAGCAGTTATCAATAAGTAAATACAAGCTAGATGATCCAAAGAAAGATTGGGACTCGGCTTTAGATGGTCTCAACAAGTGGGTTCGTCGTTTAGTTGTTAAAAGTGAAGAACATGGGCTTTTGATTTTTTTGATTAGGTCAGATGTTAGTCCAGAACAACTTTCTTCTGTTATCAATGAGGAAAAAAGAGAATTTTATGTCCCAATGTCTTGGTTTATGGCTACTGGTGGGGGTTTCACTGTCCACAAAATGGGAGCCTTTATCAATGGTGGTTGGTTGAAGCCTGCTTATTTTGTTCAATAACATTGAATAAAAATGTCAGATCCGTTGTTTCAATTATCTTCCCTTTCTGATTTAAATAAGCCTTTTTATTCGCCAGACCTTAGTCAGCCCTTTTATCCGCAAGATTCTGGGGCTGGTTCTTTGGCTCGTGTTATGAGTGATTATGATTTTTCTGATAGACTTCTTGATTTTCCAAACTATTTTTTTGAGAAAGAGGATTTTTTTTCACTGATTTTTTTTGATTCTTCAGCAACAATTTTTACTGGTTTTTTAGCCATTTTTGCTTTTCTTTTACTGGTTTACGTTATCTACTATCCAGCTTATTGGTTTGTTTCTTTTTTTCGTAATTTATTTAAATAATGGACACCGTTGCTACGTTATCATGTACTCATTCTACCGAGTACCTTTGTACGGTTTATGAGTTTGAATATTCTTTTGATTTTCTAACTTTTTGGCTAGATCTTTTTTATTTGGTCGGTCTTCGGCTTCTTGCTTTTTATTTCTTAGTTAAATTGATTTGTTTCTTTTTGAGGTTTATTCATAAGTCTTTTTTCTAGATGTTTGATTATGTTCCGTCTTTTTATCTTTGTTTTGGTATTGTAATTGGTTTTTCTTTGTTTCTTTTTTTTGATTATTTTTCGGATAAAATGGTCAATGATTATTTTGATTGATTTTTTTCAGTTTTTTTCATTTTTGGATCCAAACCTTTATTTCTTCCAGTAAATAAATATTCTCTCGAACGCGGGTTTTTTTTGTTTTGGCTTGAGTTTTGCCCATTTTTTCAACTTCTTTTATTGCGTTTACTGGCGGTGGTAAAAATGTTTGCAAAACCCGTTTTTCAGGTATTTACAATTACGAGGTTCAATATTATAAAAAAGAGTCCGCTTTGTGTTTTTCTGGTGGTTCTTTCCTGTTTTCGGGTTATTGTGCTTTCTTT